>ERZ1026796.1722-NODE-1722-length-14000-cov-3.215022_pt1 | contig 14000 bp, 13 predicted proteins | sample MGYA00520874_ERZ1026796 | MGnify/ENA primary metagenome ERZ1026796 (study PRJEB33270, sample SAMEA104284474) | anaerobic digester metagenome | biome: Anaerobic digester microbiome; feature: mesophilic sludge digester; material: Anaerobic digester biomass...
CGGCTGGAGGAGGCACTGGCGCTGTGCCGCACAGCAGGGGACCGATGGCAGGAGGCCTACGCATTGCACATTTTGGGGAACCTTCTGGCGGACCGCGCCGGCGATGCGACCGGGCAGGCCATGCTCGAAGAAAGCGCCGCGATCCTGGAGGATTTGGGGGAAAAGTACCTTCTTGCCAGTGGACTGGTTTCGTTGGGAATCGTTGACGTGGGTTCTGGGGAGTACGTGCGAGCTCGCGCACGCTTTGAGCATGGCTTGGCTCTATCCTGTGAGATCGGACACCCGTTGGGAATGGCGGATGCGCTCACCAATCTTGGCTGCGTTTACCGGATTCTGGGCGAGTACTCGACCGCTCAGTCCCACCTTGAAAAGTCTCTACAGGTGTATGAAGAGCGAGGGTGCAGTATTTGGGAGACCGACGTGTTGTGCGCCCTGGCCGAAAACGCTATCTCTCAAGGAGACCTGGCCACGGCGCGACTCCGCCTCCAAGCAGCGTGCAGTCGCTTGGGCACATCCGAGAACAAATGGCTCCAGACGCTGGTGTGTTACTTTCGGGGCTTGCTGGCGCATTACGAAGGGGATTGCGTGGCAGCTATAAGGTTGCTGGAGGAGACGACGGCGCTGGCGCGGGAAGGCCAATATAAACCGGATCTGGCGCGGTCGCTCGTCTCCTTGGGTCGCGTGAGGCGCACGCTGGGCCAGGTCTTGCCGGCGTCCGAGCTGCTTGTGGAAGCATTGGATCTGTTCCGGGCGCTTGGCCATAGACTGGGCATCGCCAACGCGCTCGAGGAGCTGGGCGCTGTGAGCGCGGTCCAGGGGGACGGCGCGCAAGCAGCCATGCTGTTCAGCACGGCGCACACCTTGCGTGAGGGGATGGGCGCACCGCTCCCCTCGGTGGATCGCGCCGCCCATGATTCTGTCCTCGCCGCCTGCCGCGCACAGCTTGGCGAAACCTCTTTCGCCCAAGCCTGGGCCCGCGCGGCAGCCAGACCGTATCAAGAGGTGGTGGACGACGTCTTGAGACGGTGCCGAGATTAGCGCCCTACTGGCCACCTGACGACTCTGCGCGATGCCGACCTCAAAACCAAGGCCCCCGAGTTCTCTTTGCAGGCGCCGGGGAACGACGAGCGACTGCTCGCCTCTCTCATCTGGGACGACACAGGCAGGCATTTTACCGAGCATGTCGAACGGAGGCGCGATCTCGTAGGAAAAAGAGACGCCTGGCAACGCGGCGATGCGCCTGAAAGGGACACTGCGGAAGGTCGTCGTCGGTCTAGAGACCCGGCTCATCGGCGAGCCAATCAAACGCACCACCTTTCGATGTGCGCGAGCCGGTACTTGTCGCCGCTGAACTGCTCCTTCAGGCTGGTGCCGAACATCTCCTGAAAGACCCTGTCGGCCTCGGCCGCCTGCCGGGACATCCAGTTGCGAATGATGGTATTCACCTGTGCTTGCGGCACAAGTGCAAGCATGGGGTGGTCGGCGCTGCCGCAGTCGACGCCGATACACTCGCTCTTTTTCTCCTTGCACCACAGGGAGAACTCGCGGTCGGGGCCGGGATGGTGGACCATGGTGCGGATCTCGTCGGCCGGCGACAGGGCTGGTCACAGCCGAAATGGTGGTAGCCGGTGTGGATGATGAGGATGTCACCCTCGCGCACCTCCACCCGGTCCTCGATCATCTGCGCCGTATAGATCTGATAGTCGCCCGTCGCGTCCGACAGGTCGACGACCACGCCCGGGCCGACGAGGAACTCGTTCAGATCCAGGCTGGCGATGTCCTTGCCCGGGGTGTGAAAGTGGATCTCGCCGTCCAGGTGGGTGCCCAGGTGATTCGAATGGGTCAGGAGCTGGCCGTTGGACCTATTTGCCCAAAGTGTGCTACTCGCTGTCATTCTCCCTCGGTCAGCAAGTTGGCGAGGCACTACGCAAGCCAAGATGGGCGGACGGCGCTTGTCAGGCTTCTGAAAGTGTGCTATAATGCAGGCAGCTCGAAAGATGGAGAAGAGGTGGTGCTGAAGGAAGCGACAATCACCTATCCGCGGGCAGTTCCCCAGTCTGTGAGAATGTCGGACGCCGAGTTCGCCGGTGAGGTTGAATTCCTGGCTGCGGTCAAGCTCTATGAATTGGGGCGCCTTTCGTCCGGCAAAGCAGCCGAGCTTGTGAGGATGGGGCGTGTCGAGTTCCTTTGATCCCTGGCGGGTGTCGGCGTGCCTGCCATTGACCTTCGGAATGAAGAGATTGACCTCGAGGTAGCGGCGGCGAGGGAACTGGAAGAGTGATCCACACCAGTTCGGTTCAGTAGGCAGTTGATCTTGGTCGTCTCAGCCTTAGTCTGCCGCTGGTGAGAATAACAGGAGCGTCCATTGAAGCGTGATGAGGTTCTCCGGATACTGGCAAGATTTCAGGTGCGCAGACGGGCTGAATTCGGCATCGTCCGGCTGGGTGTGTTTGGCTCCATAGCTAGGGATCAAGCCAGTGAGGCCAGCGACGTGGACATTGTTATTGAGCTGGAGCAGCCCGATCTACTGGCCATGATCGGCGTGAAGCAAGAGCTGGAAGAGCTGCTGCATCTACCGACGGACGTGGTTCGCTATCGCGCGGCGATGAATCCGTACCTCAAGCGACGGATTGAGCAGGAAGCGATCTATGTATGACGTCGAACTTTCCAAAGAGATTCTGCGCCAGATCCTCTGGTCGGCCGAGACCATTGCCAGGCGGTTTGAGCCAATCACATCGCCAGAAGACTTCGTAGCATCTGACGCGGGACTGGAAAAGCTCGATGCCATCTGTATGCAACTCATCGCCGTCGGTGAAAGCGTCAAGCACCTTGACAAGGTGACGGAAAGCAAGCTGTTGCAAGGCTATCCGCAAGTCGAGTGGAAGCGAATCATGGGCATGCGTGATGTGCTGAGCCATCATTACTTTGATCTTGATGCAGAAGCAGTGTATGTTGTGTGCGAGGTGCACATCCCAAAACTGATCCAAACGATTCAACGCATGATCGCAGACCTAACTGCATAGTTGACACCTTCCTGGAAGTGGGAGCTTCCAGGAAGGTGTCCTGATCAGTATTGTCTCGTCAGCCTTTGAATGTTCTCCACGTGCTCGGGATTGTACCCATTGCCAAGCCTGGTCTTCGCACGCTGCGCGCGTTGCTCGACAAAGCTGACATGGAGTCGTCTTCCGTGTCTCAGATCACCTTGTCGTCCGTTCCTGCCAGTTGGCGCAGGAACTCGGGCTGGCCAACGTGGTAGCTCTCGTGCCAGAACAGAAAGAAGATGAGCTGGCCGAGGGTGGTGGTTCCCAGAAAGCTCTGCACCTCCCCCGCCAACTCTTCTCCGGTGGCGTTCTGCAGCCTGGCCGCCAACGCGCTCTGACCTTGCTCCAGGGCCGTGAGCAGTTGCTCCAGGGTGAGGATGTCGTCACCGTCGCCGCACACGGGCTCCGAGCCGTACCCGTACCGCCTGGCATGAGCTTCGCCGAGGATGGCCTCCTCTCCCAGCAAGCGCAGCAAGGTGTTGCGGTTGTCGGCCAGGTGGCCCAGCACCCAGTTCAGGCAGTTGCCGCGAAACGGAAGTTGCAGCAGGCTGTCTGCATGACTCAGGCCTTTTGTTTGGGCTTGGATGATGCCCAGATTCCGCTCGAGTCCGCCGATAAGATCCGTCGTCGTGATCATTTTGTCCTCCTATCGAGTTTCAGAGATTTTGTACGCCTCGTCATCGCTATGGCCAGACCGCTTCCACGACAACCAGCGGCAGGTAGATGCGAAACCGCGGCTGCCGGGCGACGATGCTGCAATCGGCCGTGGCCTGGTCCCCCGCCACGCGGGCCAGGTTCGTCAGGCTCGTGCCCTCGTATTCGGCATCGAGCGCCAGGACAACCCGCACCTGGGCCACCGTCGTGCCATAGACCGTGCCCAGGTTGCACGATGCGTCGCCGAAGCACATCTCGTAGCCGAAATCGGATTTCTCGGCGCTGATGCTGACCAGGCGCGTGCCCGCCGGCAGGAACCCGCGGACCTGCACGTTGGTGGCCGTGGCCGGGTCCTGGTTGCGCACGCTGAGCGTATAGGTGAGCAGCCCGCCCGCCGTGACCGTGCCGGTGCTCGTCTCCTTGTCGATGGACAGGTCGGCGCTGGGGCCCAGGTCCACCTTCATCGAAACTCCTCTCTTCCGCTCCGCGCCTCAAGTATGGCGCTTGGGCAGGAGCTTGTCAAGCCCGGCAAAAGGACGACGATCTCCAGGGTCTGGTTTCAAGCGGCCTTTTTCCAGCTCGCTGTGTGCTCCTGGCCACAAGCGCAAGCCTATCCTGCATCAAGAACAATCGGCAGAAAAATCACATGCGGAGTTCCGACGAAAAGGCGGATTGGAATAGCTACCAGCCTTTTTCTACCGAGCTTGCTGTGCTGAGCAGAGAGAAAAATGTCCCCCAGGTCGTGGCTGCCCGGCGGATATCTGGCGGCATCGACATAGACAGTAAGGCCAACTTCGTTTGTCCCTATGTCCTGCGACGGTGTGAGCCTGACTTCGAGGCTTGCTGATGCCTCCCAGAAAAACCTGCTGTTCTGCGAGCTGGTCACCAGGAGCTCAACGGCCTGCGGGTCTTCTCCTGGCCTGTACCAGATCACGGCCTCCGCCGGTGTGATCTTTAGTTGAGGAGGGAGCAATGTGCGACCGACAATAGACCCCCGCAAGAACTGAGGATCGGTCCAATCCCAGACTCGTGAAGGCCTGCTGTCTATGTTCTCAGGCCAGACACTCCAATTAAGAGTGGACGGTTGGAGTGCGCCTGCCGAGTGCACGCCGAACCCAAACACAAAGGCTACAACAAAGCTGTAACGCGTGAGCCTGTGGCCGGCAGTGCCGGTCACCTTGACGAGGGCAGGAATCAGCAAATAAGAAAGGTAAGGCAGCATGTCCGAAAAGAATCTTGGCCCAAAGGAGTGACCGGCCCACCAGTGGGGAAAGGAGGAGATGGTTACCCAGTGAAGAAAGATGATGGCCAGCAGCGCTCCATCCAGGGGTGTGAGCCGCCTGGTTCGAAGCTTGAGCCAGATGCTGTAAAAGACGATCATCAGCACAGGAGTGAGGAGCAGCAGGCCCCGAGATGGACTGATCAGGTTTCCTAGCAGAGCCTCGCCAAACTTCGAGTGCATGCTCAGCTTCGAAAGATAGTAGGGAGGCAAAACCGCGTGATGAGTGTTCAGGTTGAATAGAACAAATGGGATGGCTACCAGGCCGGCCCAGAGGACATACCGAGCAAACTGCTTCTTGTGGCACAGGAGAACGTACCCGGTAAGAACCACGATTGAGATGATGTTGGTAGGGCGTACAGCATAAGAAAGTGCCAACGGCAGAGCGGCGTACTGAGCAAACCCTGACCTCTGCTGAGCCAATACGAGCAGATACAATGCGACCGCAAGGAGAAGCATGGATGGCCCGTGTTGCCAGAGAGCGCGGCTGGCCGTGGACCATGCGGATGTGGTGAAGGCAAAGCTGAGGGCAATGAGCAGAGCTGGAGGAACCTTGGCACAAGAACGAGCTGTCAGGTAGACGATTACCACGGCAAGGGCAGTGAGGATGGAGGCGCACAGTTTCTCCAGCGTAGAGTAGCTGGCCTCTATGGCATGAATGTCCGGCTGTAAGAGGGCGTACGGTAACACGAGAGGAGTGGCCATCAACGTCGGGCCCAAGGGAAAGAAAGGATAGAAGTGTCCATTCAGTTGCACGATGCGATAGTCATCGGGCGGAATAAGGCCAATAAACTCGTCGAGATCGACGTCGCCCTCCCCAAGAAGGCTAAGGGCAGTGTGCATCGTCCAGCGCGAATCCATAGACTGTGTCACAGGACTGGCAGCATACACACCAAACACGGCTCCGAAGAGAAGAACCGCAACGTACCATTGTCGATTCATGGGTCGCGAATGCCTGGAGGTGTCCAGGCGTGACCTCGCCGCGAATCGCACCCGCGAGAACCACTCACTGATGGTTAGCACAAGCCTTCTGCTCGGTGGACCATGTCGAAAGGTGCAAGATCTGCCTTCCTGGAAGCTCTGGGCTTCCAGGAAGGTGCTCGTGCTAGTATCGCTTCGTCAGCCGCTGAATGCTCTCCACGTGCTCCGGATTGTACCCATCCCCGAACCGGGTCTTCGGCCAGGCCGCCTTGCGGGCCATCATCTCCTCGTACTCGGCGTCGTCCACCATGGCCACGCAGCGGCCGATGCACGACTCGCCGTCGACGAACCGCCACGGGAAAAAGGCGACCGTCGTGCGCCGGTTGCACAGCAGGTCGATGTCGCCGCCCAGGCACTCGGCGTGGATGATGTGGTAGGGGAACATCTCGATGTGCATGAGTTGGTACTTGTCGTCCGTGAAGCGCTCTTCCATGGTCGTGCCGTACATCTCGCGGAAGAGCTTGTCGGCCTCGGCGGCCTGGCGGGGCATCCAGTTGCGGATGATGGTGTTCATCGGGTGGTCGGCGCTGCCGCAGTCGACGCCGATCCACTTGATCTTTTTTTCCTTGCACCACTCGGCGAACTCGCGGTCGGGCCCCGGATGCTGGACCATGTAGCGGATCTCGTCGGCGTAGGGCTGGTCCCAGCCAAAGTGGTGGTAGCCGGTGTGGATGATGAGGATGTCACCCTCGCGCACCTCCACCCGCTCCTCGATCATCTCGGGCGTATAGATCTGGTAATCGCCGGTGGCGTCCGACAGGTCGACGACGGCGGCGGGACCGGTGAGGAACTCGTTCAGGTCCAGCGAGGCAATGTCCTTGCCGGGCGTGTAAAAGTGGATCTCGCCGTCCAGGTGGGTGCCCAGGTGGTTAGAGTGGGTCAGAAGCTGGCCGTTGGCTCCGTTGGGCGCCAGGCGCTTGAAATACTTGACCTGCAGCGGCTCGTAGGTGGGCCACGGCGGCGTGCCGATGCCCAGGGGAATGGTCAGATCGATTAGCTTCATCGCGCTATTCCTTTCGTGTGATTTGTGCCAGTTGATCACCGCTGGCTACAGAGGACGACACGGTTGGCGAGATGCCCTGGCTGAGCAGGTGCATTTTAGCACAAAAGGGGATCGGGTACAAGTCAGGCCGCCCGGAAAAGGTCCTCTACGCGCCCTCTGCCCGCTCGTACACCGAAACGTGCATCCCGCTCCGTGCCGAGAACGCGCCGCCCTCCCAGTCCTCCCAGCGATGCTTCAGCCCCAGCCCCGCAAGCCGGGCCATGAGGTCGAGCTCGGCGGGCCAGGCATAGCGCAGCCTGACCGGGTAGAGCCGGACCCCGCCCTCGGCCAGGGCCACGTGCTGGCTGGTGATTTGCTGCCTGACCGGGTCGTGCATGGACACGTCAACCTGGACCTGGCTGTCCTCGACCTGGACGGCCCGCACCGCCTGCCCGCCACTGAAGCGGCTCAAATCGGGGACAAAGGCTTCGAGCGCAAACGAGCCACCGGGCTCCAGGTGCCGGGCCACGTTCTGGAAGCAGCGCACCTGTGCCTCTTGCGTCAACAGCGAATAGAACGTGTTGAACATAACATAGATGAGCACGTAGCGGCCTTCGACGGCGACCTCCGAGAAGTCGCCGAGGGTCACGGGGATGTTCTCGCCGCCCGGCTTGGCTCGCAGCCTCTCGACCATCGCCGGCGAGGCGTCGATGCCGTGGACCTCGACGCCCGTCTCCTGCAGGGGCAGCGCCACGCGACCGGTGCCGATTCCCAGCTCGAGGGCGCGCCCGCCGCGGGCCAGCCGGTTCAGGGCAACGATGGCCGCCGGCTCATGGCCGCTGTACAGCTCGTCGTAGACGTCCGCGATACGCTCGCCGTAGGTCTCTGCTCCATACGTGTCCACAGCCTTCCTCGTGCCTCAAAATGCCGGGGCGGGCGCAAGACCCGCCCCTACCCGGCGTACGGACGATCCTTGCGGTCGCCCCGGGCGGGCGCAAGACCCGCCCCTACCTGGTGTACGGGCGACCCCTGCGGTCGCCCCGGGCGGGTGCAAGACCCGCCCCTACCTGGCGTACGGACGATCCTTGCGGTTGCCCCGGGCGGGCGCAAGACCCGCCCCTACCCGGCGTACGGGCGATGCTTGCAGTCGCCCCGGGCGGGCGCAAGACCCGCCCCTACCCGGCGTAGGGGCGACCCTCGCGGTCGCCCAACCGAAAAAGAACGCGTGACGGAAAGTCGTCGAGGGGCGGTCAACCTTGACCGCCCCTCGTCTCGATATACCGAGGATCGTTTGCGGGCTCGGACGCTCGTGGCACGCTCGATTTGCGCGAGCGGAAGACCAGGACGCCGGGCCGCGCGGTGCTAGAGGGCCGGCTGGATCCTGCCGCCCAGCATCTCGGCCTGCATGGCCTCCAGCCCGGCCCAGTCGGCCTCGGCCGCCAGGCGGGCCTGGGCCGGCCAGGACTCGGGCTGCACCATGGGCAGGCCGGCTTCCTTCAGGATCGTCTTCAGCTTGGGCACGTCCATGGCTGCCAGTTGCGCATAGCTGTTGACCCCGGCCGCCTGCAGTATGCCGGCGACCTTCAGGCCGATGCCCTCGATGCGCTTCAGGTCGTCGGGCTCAGCCGACTCGCGGGTCCTGGGCGGCCGGACCAGCACAAAGAGCAGGTTGAGCAGGATGCCTGCCACGGCAGCCGTGGCGATGGCCGGCCAGCCGTTGGGAAAGATCCCCTGGAACAGCGGGATGGGCAGGAAGCCGCCTTCGTAGCCGATGTTGCCGCCGATGCCGACGATCATGATCACTGCGCCGATGGCCAACTGCTTCGGGTCAAAAAGGTTCACCTTTTCGGCCAGCATGAGGGCGATACCCTGCATGCCGATGACGCCATACAGGTAGATGGCCAGGCCGCCAACCACGGCCGTGGGAACGCTGTACACTGCGGCGGCCAGCCAGCCGGAGAAGCCGAGTAGGATGGCGATGGCGCCGGCGGCGACGAGGGCCGGCCCGGAGTAGTTGCGGGTGATGACCATGAGCGAGTTGTTCTCACCATAGTTCGTGCCTGCCGTGGCGCCGAACATGCCGTGGATGATGTCGCCGATGCCGTCGAGGATCAGGTTGAAGCCGATGTACTTGCTCAGGCCGACGCGCGGCTTGCCGACCTCGTCGGCCAGGTGATCGACGTAGAGGCTGATCTGGTACAGGTGTGCCGTGGACTCGGGAATGGTGGCGATGGCCATGATGCCGATGCCAAAGATGGCGGTCCAGGTCAGGTCACTGGTAAAGTCAGGGAAGGTGATGTGGGGCGTCGTCACAAAGTCGGCCCCGGCAAAGGCGCCGTAGTTGATGAGGCCGTTGGCCGTGTTCACCGTGCCGGTGAAAAGGTCGACCAGGAAGGCCACACCATACCCCACGATGGCTCCCAGCAGAATGGGCAGCATGCCGATGAATCCCTTGCCCTGCAGATAGACCGAGAAGCCGATGGTTACCACCAGGGTGATGATGGCCACGCTCCACCACTTCAGGTCGCCGGGCAGCCCGCTACTGGTGCCGCTGGCCATGCCCAGGGCAGCAAAGCCGAGCCCGAAGCCGATGACACAGGCCACCGAGCCGGTGACGATGGGCGGCAGCACCAAGTCGATGGCCCGCTTGCCGCCGACGGCGCGAATGATGAGACCCACGATGACGTTCAAGACGCCGGTGGCGACGATGCCTGCCTGGGCGATCCGAATCCTGTCGTCGGGTGCCACCACGCCATACGTAGCGCCGGTAATGGCGATCAGGGCGGCCAGGTAGGAAAAGCTGGAGCCGTAGTAGAGGGGGATGAAGGTGCCGATGCCGATCCGCGACAGGAGCAGCGCCACGATGGTCGACACGCCGGAGAAGGTAAGCACCGTGCTGGGATGAAAGCCGACAAGGAGCGCACAGAGGATCGTCGCCGGGAACATGGTCAACACGTGCTGGAAGCCAAAGAGGATCGTCTGCCCGATGGGGGGCCTATCGTTGGGCAGGTACCCCAGGACCTTGACTTCGTTCGAAACATTCCCTGCCATTTCAGTAGTTCTCCTTTCTCGTAACGGTTACGAGTGATCCGCGCTTGAGAATATCCGGCGCGACGCTGAGGTCGCCCTCAACGCATCGCGACCCGTCCGGTTCCTGGCAGTAGGCACCCCTCCTTTCTCTGGCCGGCGGCCTGGCCCCGGCACGCCCGGCCGCCGTCGCCTTGGTCCGTGTCTCTCCTCCTCAGGACAGGGTCAATCCCGGCCCACCTGCCGCCCCATGAAGAAGCCCAGGGCAAAGGCCACCGCGGCCACCAGCAGGGCCACGGCCAACGGCCGCGCTTCGGGCATCATCTCGCGGGCCACGTCCTTTGCCACGGCCGCGGCGAACTGCGCCTCGCTGGGCGGCACGTACTCGACCTCGATGCCGGTCTCGGCGCCCTGCAGCCGGGCCTTCAGAGCGCTGTTCAATGACTCCAGTCCCTGGCTGATCATGCTCCGGCTGGCCGTGTCGATGAGCCGCTGCCCCACGCTGGCGATCCGGCCGCCAACCTGAAGCTCGCCGTCGTACTTCATCAGGGTGCGGCCGTCCTCCTGCTCCAGCAGCGCCACGTGGCCCACGCCGTTGCCAAAGCCCGGCGCGCCTCGGCCATCCACCGACAGCGTGTAGCTCTCCGGCGGCACCTCGTCGGTCACCGCCAGCTTGCCGTCAAACACGCCCGACACCGGCCCAATGCGAATAAACATCTGGCCGGCATAGTGGGTCTCGTCGATCTTTTCCAGCTTCTGGGCGCCCGGCAGCGCTTTGGCCAGGATCTCCGGGTCGCGGACGATGGCCCACACTTCGTCGCGCGGACCGTCAAAGATGTACTCACCTTCCAGTTTCATGCTTCTCCTCCCGGCAGGTTTTGCGCCTCAGCCTCTGCCACGAGCTCAAAGAGGCGATTGGGGCTCATGGGCATCTCCAGGATCTCGATGTCGCGGTCGTAAAGGGCATTCTCCAGGGCCTGGGCAAAGAGGGCCGGGACGGGGATGGTGCCCGCCTCGCCCGCCCCCTTGCTGCCGATGGGGTTCAGGGGCGAAAGCGTCTCCTCGTGGCCCACTTCCATGCGTGGCACCTCCATGGCCGAGGGGATGAGATAGTCGGCCAGCGAGGCGTTGAGCAACTGCCCGTTCTCATCGTACACCAGCTGTTCATAATACGAGTTGCCGATGCCCAGGGCCACGCCGCCGTGCACCTGGCCGTCCAGGATCAGGGGGTTCAACACGGTGCCACAGTCCTCGACGGCTACGTAGCGCTTGATGTCGATCATCATCGTCTCGGGGTCCACCTCGACGATCATGGCGTGGGCGCCGTTGGCCGTGGCCCCGTACTGCGGCCCGAAGTAGTCGGTCGCCTCCAGCCCCGGCTCGGTGCCCGGCTCCACGGCGCCGCGCAAGGGATTGGCCAGCACGGCAAGCTCACCCAGGCTGATGGACTGCTCGGGCAGGTCGGCCACGCGCACGTGCCCGTCCTCCAGCTCCAGCTCCTCCTCCGGTGTATTCAGCGCCTTGCTCGCCTGGCGAAGGATCTTTTTGCGGACCGAGACGGCGGCAGCGCGGATGGCATTGGCCGCCACCACCGATCCCCGGCTGGCAAAGGTGCCCGTTCCCCAGTGGAACTCGGCCGTGTCACCCGTGACCATGCGCACGTCGCGCACGTCGACGCCCAACTGCTCGGCCACGATCTGGGCAAAGGACGTAAAGTGCCCCTGGCCCTGCGTCCCCACGCCCGTGGCCACGCTCACCCGGCCGTCGGTCTCGACGGTCACGCGGGCGCCCTCGTAGGGCCCGACGCCGGTCGTCTCCACGAACGAGACAATGCCGATGCCCACGTGCTTGCCCTCTGCCCGCAGGCGCGGCTGCTCCTCCTGCACAAACTTCTCGTAGCCGATGAGCGCCGCCGCCTTTTCCAGGGTGGCCTGGTAGTTGCCACTGTCAAAGATCAGCTCCGAAAATGCCTGGTCGATGATCACGTGGTGGTAGGGAAAGGCGTCGGGCGGGATCAGGTTGCGGCGCCGGATCTCCACGGGGTCGATGCCCAGCTCCTTGGCCGCCAGATCCAACAGGCGCTCCGCGAGAAAGATTCCCTGCGGCCGGCCCGCACCGCGCACCGGGGTGACGATGGTCCGGTTGGTAAACACAACTTTCAGGTCGGAATAGTAGTTGGGCACCTCGTAGCTGCCCATGGCGTGGCTCTGGGTGTTGAGGGGGATGGTCAGGCCATAAGGATCATAGGCGCCCGTGTCGTGCAAGAAGCTGTGCTTGATCCCGAGGATGCGGCCCTCCTTCGTGAGGGCCATCTCGGCATCGTGCACCTGGCTGCGCTCCATGGTCGTCGCGAAAAAGTTCTCGCGGCGATCCTCGATCCATTTCAGGGGCCGGCCCAGCTTGAGGGTGGCCCAGGTCAGGAGCACCTCCTCCGGATAGTACATCATGATCTTGGGCCCGAAGCCGCCGCCCACAAAGGGTGCGATGACCCGCACCTGGTGGGCCAACAGGCCGAACATGGCCGCCAGCCCGTTGCGGACGGGAATGGGCGCCTGGGTGGTGTCCCACAGGGTCAACTGCTGGCCCTTGGAGTCCCAGTTGGCGACGATGCCCCGGTTCTCCATGGCGCCCGCCACGCAGCGGTCGATGACGATGCGCCGCCCGATGACCAGGTCGGCCTGGGCGCGGGCTGCCTCGTAGTCGCCCTTTTTCTGCGTCAGGTGGGCGGCCAGGTTGGACTCCAGGTCTTCGTGGATCAGCGGCGCGCCGCGCTCCAGCGCCTGCTCCATGTCGACGACTGCCGGCAGTGGCTCCAGGTCGACCATGATGTCTTCCAGGGCGTCCTCGGCGATGTAGCGGCTCTCGGCTATCACCATGGCCAGGGGCTCGCCGGCGTGGCGCACCTTGTCCTTGACCAGGGGCACCTGGGTGCGAGAATAAAACTCGATCTCTTTGATGGTCGGCGGCGGCGAGACCAGGGCGGGGGCATGTTTCCAGTCGCTGCCCAGGTCCTCGGCGGTATAGACGGCCACCACGCCCGGACGCTGCCGCGCCGCCGAGACGTCGATGCTATTCAGGCGAGCGTGGGCATAGTCGCTCCGCAGAAACGCCACGTGGAGCATACCCGGTATCTGGACGTCGTCGACGAACAGGGCCCGCCCGGTGAGCAGCCGCGGATCTTCGGTTCTCTTGATGCGTTGGCCAATCACTTTTTTTGTCACGCTTTTACTCCCTTGCTATAACACCATCCACGCCATTAGATGCGGCCCGTAGGGCCGGGTATCGGATCTTTACCGTTCCCGGGCCCTATCCCTCCAGGGGCTGCCCCCGCAGCTTGATCGCCGCCAGCTTGACCGCGTCGACGATGTGCTGGTAGCCGGTGCAGCGGCACAGATTGCCGGCGATTGCGTCCCGGATCTCTTCTTCGGTGGGATCGGGGTTCTCGGCCAGGAAGGACACCAGGCTCGTCAAGAAGCCGGGCGTGCAAAAGCCGCACTGTGCCGCGTGAGACTCCCAGAAGGCTTCCTGGATGGGATGCAGGTTTTCGGGCGTGCCCAGACCCTCCACGGTCTGGACGTCGTGGCCGTTGGCCTGCACCGCGAACATGAGGCAGGAGCGGGCCGGCTGGCCGTCAAACAGGATCGTGCAGGCGCCGCACACGCCGTGCTCGCAGCCCACGTGGGTGCCGGTCAGCCCCAGGTCGTGGCGCAGAAAGTCGCTCAACAGCAGCCGCGGCTCGACGCTGCGCCGGTAAAGCGTGCCGTTGACGGTGACACTGATCTCGTGCAGGTTGCTCATGTTCTTCTCCTCGTCATCCCTCTCCCCGCGCGCGCCCGAAGGCCTCCGCCAGGGCCCGGCGGCCCAGCACCTCCACCAGGTGGCGGCGGTACTCGGCCGTGGCATTGATGTCGCTGCTGGGGTCCACGTCGGCCTGTCCCGCCGTCCGCGCTGCCTCCTGGATGGCCTCGTCGCTGGGCACCTGGCCCCGCAGCAGGGCGGCCGCCTGCTCGGCCACCGTGGGGCCGTCGCCCACGCT
>ERZ1026796.1728-NODE-1728-length-13954-cov-3.986331_pt1 | contig 13954 bp, 11 predicted proteins | sample MGYA00520874_ERZ1026796 | MGnify/ENA primary metagenome ERZ1026796 (study PRJEB33270, sample SAMEA104284474) | anaerobic digester metagenome | biome: Anaerobic digester microbiome; feature: mesophilic sludge digester; material: Anaerobic digester biomass...
GCCCTGCTCCGGGCGATGGGCGTCCAGTCGAGCCCAGGGGAAGCGTACCCCCCCGTCCCCGTCTCGCCGGGGAGCGTCCCGCCGGCCGCCGCCGCGTTCGCCGCAGGGGAGCGCGGCGCCCGCCCGCCGCTCGTCCTGATGCACATCGGCGCCGGCTACCCGACGAAGAAGTGGCCCCCCGCGAGGTGGGCCGCGGCCGGCGACCTGCTCCGGGAAAGCATGCCCGTGTCGCTTTTTATCACCGGTACGCGCGACGATATCCGGGAGCAGGAGGAGATCCTCGGGCAGATGCGCAGGCCCGCGGCCGGGTTGTGCGGCGCCACGACGCTCGAGGGCCTCATCGCCCTCATCGACCGGGCCGACCTCCTCCTCACCACCGATTCGGGGCCCAAACATATCGCCTACTCGCTCGGGGTGCCCACGGTCGAGGTGTACGGCTCCTCGGAGCAATGGCGCTGGGGTGCGTACTGGGACAGGGAGATCCACATCGCGCTGGACAAGAAGCCGAACCCCGCGATCGACCCCTCCCTGGCCGGGGACGGCCGCTATCATCCGGTGATCCAGCAGGTGACGGCGGAGGAGGCGGCTGCCGCGGCCCTCTCCCTCCTCCGGCGGAAGGGGGCGCGATGATCAGCGTCGTCATACTCACATACAACCGGGTGAAGGATCTCGCCGAGGCGATCGCGAGCGTACGGGCCTCGCGCGGGCCAGGGCGGGAAATTATCGTCGTGGACAACGGCTCTACGGACGGCACCGCCGCCCTCCTCGCCTCGCAGCCGGACCTACGCGTGCTTCGCTTCGACCGGGGGAAGATTCTTTCGCATTGCCGGAACGCCGGGATCGAGGCGGCGAGGGGGGAGATCATCGCCTTCACCGACGACGACTGTGTCGTCGCCGAGGACTGGCTTGAGCTGATCGCGGAGGACCTGCGCGACCACGACGCGGTCGGCGGAATCGTGAAACTGCACGGGAAGATGAAGATGCCGTGGTGGTGGAACGACGAACTGAACTGGATGCCCGGCCTGAGCGTGCCGGGCCTCTGGGGCCCGCTCGCCGGGGAGATCTACCTGCCGCAATCCGCCAACCTCGCCTACCGCGCCGATATTCTCCGGAAGATGGGGTTCGGCGAGGGGCTGGAAGGCATCTGGATGAAGAACATGACCCGTGAAGACTCCGACCTATGGATCCGTACGCGCGCGGCGGGATGCCGGACGCTCGTCGACACGCGCCTCGTGGTTTTACACAAACTACCCCCCTCCCGATTCACCCTATCCTTCTGTCTCCGCAGGGCGTTCAGCGACGGCTTCGCGGCGTACCACCGGGAGCGCGGCGCGGGGCGCGCGCGGGAGAGGCTGCGCTTTATCGCGCGCGAGCCGTATGCTATATTCGCCAGGGCGCGGCGCGGCGACCCGGGTTCCAGGGTGCACGAGGCGTTCTGGATCGTGCGCGAGTGCGGGTTCCTCTTCGCCCATCTCCGCCGAGCCCGGCATCCCGTCCGCCCCGCGGACCTCGTCTGAATGCCGATCCTGAGCACCCGAATCGCCGGGAAGCGGCTTGACACCGCCCGGACGCCGAAGGAGAACTTCAATGCCCCGCTCGTCCCGGGGAACCCGCCGCGACGGCGGGGCCCGACTATTTCATAGGCGGCGGAGCGCCGGGAAGACGGCGGCCAAACTCCTCCTCGCCGCGCTGACGCTCGTCCTGTTCGCCGCGGAAGGGATGTACCTCCTCGCCGCGCGGGCGGCGATGCGGTGCGGCTGGGAACCGGGGAACAGGAATGTTCGATAACCCCTGATTCCCTGGTGGACAGGGCGGCGGATGAATAACGGACCCACGTCGAACCGGAAATCCACGACGACGCAGCGGAAGTACGACCTGAGCGCGAGGTTGTTTCAATTTTCGGTCCTCATCATAAAGATCGCGTCCGCCCTGCCGCGCGCTCTTGCCGGCAGGCAGATCGGGGCGCGACTGTATAAGGCGGGGGCCTCGGCGGGTGCGGACTACGAAGAAGCTCCGGGGGCGGAATGCAAGCGCGGCTTCATCTACAAACTCGGCATCGTGCCCAAGGAACTTCGCGAGACCCGCTATCGGCCAAGACTCATGTTCTATCGGGCATTGGCCATTATCGGTTATTCAACCAGGACATTATGCCTCCGTTAAAGATCTGCATGCTCTCCCCCACAGGCCCCTCCCTCGCCTCGGCGCGGCACCTTCTCTCGGCGGGGCGCGCGCTCGCGGCGCGGGGCATCGAGGTCGCCGCCGTCGTCCCGCACCACTACTACCTCCCGTTCGAGGAGGCCGGCGGCGCTGACGAAGAGAACCTGGGCGGAGTCGCGGTCAGGCACGTCCGCCTACCGTCCCGCTGGCGGGGGAGCGTCCGAACGCACTTCTTCCCCGCCGGCTATTGGATCTGGGGGATGGTCCGCCGCGCCATGGAAACGCCGTTCGACATCGTCCACGCCATGAAGCCGTACTACACCTCGGGCCCCGCCGGCCTCCTGCTCTCGATCCTGACCGGGAAGCCCCTGGTTCTCGAGTGCGACGACCTCGAAGGCAGGGATGGGTGGGCGCGCTCCCTCGTCGAAGAGCCGCTCTTCGGATTCAAACGGCGCCTCATCGAAACCTTCGAGCGGCGCCTGCCCGCACTCGCCGACGCGGTGATCGCCAGTTCGCGGGCGCTTGAGGAGATCTTGCTGGCCCGCGGCGTCGCGAGGGAACGCCTCTTCTATATCCCGTACTGCGTGGAGGAGTACATGACGCGGCGCGCCGACGGGGCCGCGGTGAGGAGCGCCTTCGGTCTGGGCGGGGATCCTACAGCGATCTACTGCGGCGCCCTCCACCCCCATAACTACGACGTGGACATGCTCATCCCGGCGATGGAGCACGTCCACGCGGCGATCCCCCGGGCGCGGATGCTCGTGGTCGGCGACGGGGGGGCCAGGCCGGGCCTCGAGCGGGCCGCCCGCGAACGCGGCCTGCTCGGCGACGCGATCTCTTTCGCCGGATGGGTCGCGGTCGAGCGGATTCCGGACCATATCGCGGCGGCCGACGTCGCCGTCGTCCCGCTGAGGGACACCCCCGCGAGCCGCTGCCGGGGCCTCTCCAAGGTGCTCGAATACCTCTGCCAAGGGGTGCCGGTGGTCATGCCGCGCGTGGGACAGGCGGAGGAACTGACGGACGGGGGGGCGGCGGGGCTCCTCGTCAGACCGGGCGACGCGCGCGCGCTGGCGGACGGGATCATCGAACTCCTGAGGGATCCTGAACGCGCGAAAGAAATGGGCGCGCGAGGCCGGCGGCATGCGACCACCCGCTTCTCCGCCGACGGCGCCGCGAGTGCCCGGATCGAGGTCTACCGCTTCGCCGCCGGACAGCCGTGCGTGAAGTAAAGGGATGCCTGCGCCGGCGTCTCCTTCACCCGCCTTGCGCATCCGCGCGCATGACGTTTTTCCCGGCCCAAGTCTCCAGAGCGGATATCACGGCTCATGTTTTACTCATGTGTTCGGCGGTTTGGAAGTCGTACCATTATTGGTTCATGACATTTCTTTGTGAAAGATTTTCACGTGGGCAACAGTAGCGCACCCTTTAGGGTGCGCGCTACGGGGGGGATTTGGGATGTGTCGTAGCGCGCCCTTTAGGGTGCGCGGCATGGGAGGGATTTGGGGTGCGTTGTAACGCACCCTAAAGGGTGCGGTACGGGGAGGGGAAATGGGGGTGCGCGGCATGGGAGGGATTTGGGTTGTGTTGTAGCGCACCCTTTAGGGTGCGCGGCGTGGGGGAATTGGGGTGCGTTGTAGCGCATCCTAAAGGATGCGCTACGGGGAGGAATATTGGGGTGCGCGGCGGCAAGGGAAAATTGGGGTGCGCTACGGCACGGGCAATGTCGCTTCCTCTTTCAAAACCGAGGCCTTGCCCGGAGACCATCTTTCCCTTTCCCAGCCCGCCATGTCGTGGCATAATCGCACGCGGTTGCGCGGCCCGCCACCTTGCCGCGCAGCGATTTTCCCGAACGGAGGTGGAGTCCCGTGAGAACAACGGTTTTCGTCGTCGCGGCATGCGCGTGCCTTCTCTGCGCCGGATGCGCTCCTCAACCGGGGCAACCCGACCTCCCCACGATGGCGAGGGAGATGACGGGGGAGTTTCTCACGTTCACGGTCGACGTAAAGGACGAGATCGCGGACAGGATCTCCGAAGGGACATCGGCGATCACCGGGCGGCCTTAGCCCGCGCGCCCTCTTTCAAGCGGCGGCGCGCCGACACCGCATGACCCGGCCGATCATTCTCCCGCCGGCGCCGAAGCGGCGGACGGCGTTTCAACCCATCAGGCGGCGCAACCACCTTTATGATGCGCCCGTAGCTCAGTCGGACAGAGCAACGGATTTCTAATCCGTCGGCCGCAGGTTCGAATCCTGCCGGGCGCGCCAGCAATGAGAAGGGGCTTCGCAAGGGGCCCCTTTTTGTTCCGCGACCGGATGCGGCGACACCGCGCCTCATCGCACCGTCAGCGTTTCCCTATCCACGGTACCCCGGTAGACGAGTTTGGATGCCGAGGTCGTCTGCGTCGCGTCCACCGCACCGCCTTCGAGATCGAATGAGCGGGCAGCCGGCGCCGCCCTTCACCGCTGCAGGTAGACGAAGCGGGCGGCGAAGAGGGCGGCGCAGACGTAGATCAGCGCCGGCACCTCCCGGCCCCTCCCCGCGGCCAATTTCACGGCGGCGAAGATAATGAAGCCGAAGGCGATCGCGGTGGCGATGCTGAAGGTGAGCGGCATCAGGATGATGACGATGAACGCCGGAAGCGATTCGGTGTAGTCCCGCCAGTCGATCCGCAAGACGGATCTGAGCATCATCGCCCCGACGATGACGAGGCTCGGGGCGGTCACCGGGTGCAGCAGCGCCCCGTTCGCCGCCTCGCACCCCCCGCCGATCATCCGGATGAGCGGGGAGAAAAAGACGGCCGCGGCGAAGAGGAGCCCCGTAACGACGCTCGCGAGCCCGGACCGCCCGCCGCAGGCGATGCCGCTCGCGCTCTCGATGAAGGAGGTGACGACCGGCGTGCCGAGGGCGGCGCCGGCGCAGGTCCCGACGGCATCGGAAAGCATCGCCTGGCCGACCCTCGGGAACTTCCCGCCCTTGATGAACCCCCCGAGCTCCCCCACCCCGGCGAGCGTCCCGACGGTGTCGAAGACATCCATGAAAAGGAAGACGAGGACGATGGATAGGAGCCCCATCTGCATCGCCCCTCGCAGGTCCATCTGGAGGAGGGTGGGCATCATAGACGGCGGGGCGGAGACGATTCCCTGGTAGCGCACGATCCCGAGCGGGATCCCGGCGAGGGCGGCGGCCAGGATCCCCCACAGGATCGCGCCCCGCACGCTCCTGGCGAGGAGCGCCCCCGTGAAAACGAGCCCCCCGAGGGAGAGGAGGGCGGGGCGGCTCAGGACGTCGCCCAGGGAGACGAGCGTCGCGGGATTCGCCACGACCAGCCCAGCGTCCTTCAGCCCCACGAAGGCGATCAGAAGGCCGATGCCGCAGGCGACCGCGTGCCGCAGCGACTCGGGGATCGAGTCCATGAGCGCCTGGCGCATCTTCGTCAGGGTCAGGGCGATGAAGATGAGCCCCTCGATGAAGACGCACCCCAGCGCGACGCGCCACGGCACCCCCATCCCCAGGCAGACCGTGTACGTGAAGAAGGCGTTCTCGCCCATCCCGGGGGCGAGGGCGATCGGGTAATTGACCCAGGCGCCCATCAGGATCGTGGCGAAGGCGGCGGAGAGGCACGTCGCCATCATCGCGGCCCCGAAGTCGATCCCCGTCGCCGAGATCATAGCGGGGTTCACGAAGATGATGTAAGCCATCGTCATGAATGTGGTCACGCCGGCGATAAGTTCTGTGCGGACGGAGGTGCCCAGCGCGGCGAGTCCGAAGTACCTCTCGATTGCCCTTTTCATTCCGATCCCCTCCCCGGTACGGCGGCGCCAGGAGGATAGCAAAGCGCGGAAAGCCGTGTCCAATCCGGGAACCGGCCATGGTCACGCGGCGCGACGCAGCGCCGGCGCTTATCCCGCCTTGACATTTCATCATGAATATGCTTAGCTGTTTCAGGCGTCAAAGCTTCAGAGAAGGGAGGTTCCCGATGCAACTCCGCTCGTCGAGTGCCGTAGCCGTCCTTCTCCTCCTCCTGCTATCCATCCCGTCATCCGAAGCCGCCGTGTCGGGCCTGGAGTTCTCCACCTACCTCGGCGGGAAGGATGAGGATCTGTTCGCCGACATGGCGATAAATCCATTCAACGGGGATATCTATCTCATCGGCACCACTACCCCGACTCATGGCGACTTTCCCACGTTAAATCCCCTCGAACTCTGCAAGGAACCCAATCGGGGCGGACCCGACCCTCGCAAACTGGATCTCTTCATCGCGAGGTTCTCAAAGGCCGGGTACCGTATCTCCTCTACGTACTTCGGCGGGGAAGAGTCGGACTACGCCAAAGCGGTCGCCGTGGGAAACGACTGTGTCTATGTGGCGGGGACGACGGAAGGCGCTTCGTCGAATTTGGAAACGCGTAAACTTCCGACCACTGCGGGCGCCTATATGGAGAACGGCAGAGGCATCTTCATCACCAAGTTCAATTTATCGTGCAATGCAATTCTCAGCTCCACGCTCATCCAGGGAACCGACGTCGAAGATATGGCGGTGGATAATGCCGGGTGCCCCATTGTTGTCGGGTATTGGAACGGCGGGGATTTCACCACCACTCAGAATGCCTACCAGAAAGAACCCAAGGGGGGCGGTGATGGCATCATTGTGAAGCTCAGCCCAGATCTGAAACGTGTCGAGTACGCCAGTTACCTGGGCGGCAAATCCGAGGACTACATCCACGGCATCACGAAGGCACCGGACGGGGCGTTTTATGTCACGGGTGAAACGAAATCGTCGAATTTTCCCTCCTCCCCGGATTCCTTTCAGCCGGGCAAGGCCACCGGGGATAACAGCAACGGCTTCGTGACCCGTTTCTCGAGCGACTGGGCGTTCGAGAATTCGACGTTGCTCGGCGCATGGAGTCTCGACGGCCTGAAGCCGAATGCCGCCTCCCTCCAATCCGTCGCCACGGACTCATCCGGCAATGTCTATGTCGCGGGAAGTTACATGCGGAACAGCATTGACGGGAGTGGCCAACAGCACGAGGCGTTCGCGGCCAAACTCACCCCCCGCCTCGGCGACCTTTTCTACTATAAGCCCCTATACGGCCTCACGCCCAACAACGGCCGTTCGAGCGCCTATTCGATTGCCGTCGACGAAAACGGCTCCGCCCATGTCGCGGGCATGACCACGTACGACGATTTCCCGGCGGTGAACCAGTACCAGGGGTCGCGCGCCGGCGCCCAAGACGTTTTCCTGGCGAAGCTCTCTCCCGGCGGGGAGTTCATCACCTACTCGACTTATCTCGGCGGCGGCGCGGATGAGTCCACGCCCGCCGTGGCCATCGCGCCGGACGGGAACACAGTCGTCGCCGGCAAGACCAAATCACCGAACTTCCCGGTCGACACCTCTCCGTTCCAGAAAGTCTTCGGCGGCGAGGAGGACGCGTTCCTGAGCGCCCTCGTCACCGAACCCGGCAGCAGCGTCAACGGGGCGAACCTCGGCCTCCTCCTCTCCTCCCCCAGGCTGCGGTCGGGGGACCTTCTCTCCATGTCGATATCCCTCGGCAAGAGTATCGACACGACATTCGACGCCTACCTCGGCGTTCAGAACAACACGACGAGGGAGATCGCGAGCATCCTCCTCAACGGCTACGTGGATGACGGCCTGTTCCCGTGCGCGCGGGGGGTGAAGGGGTTGAAGGGACCGGTCCTCCACTCGGTCTGGAAGAACATGGCGGTGACCCCGAGTCTGGCGGGGTCGTGGACGCTCTACGTCGTCACCACCGATCCCGGCCGGCTTCCGGAGGGGGTCGGGAGCGTCGAGGACCTCAAGGAATTCGAGCGCCTGGGCCGACTCCCGAAATTCGCGCAGACGATCTACACGATCGACTGCGTGCTGTCCGCGTCCGGGATCCGCTGAGCGGATCGGTCAGGACGGGCGGCGTTCTCATCCTGCGCGCGGCATCCCCCCGGCCGCCGGCAAGTCGCCCGGGGCCGTCCCGGCGCGGATGCTTCCGCGCCGCGCCTTGTTTTCGCCCCGGGCGGGGAAATCGCCGCGCGCGCGGTCTCTGCGCGATACCCTGGCCCGATGCGGCCGGGCGTGATGGTACAGTAACGTTTTACCGCGCACGGGGAGGGCGCTCTCATGAAAGTCGTGGCGTTCAACGGAAGCGCCAGGAGGGACGGGAACACCGCTATCCTCATCCGGAGGGCCTTCGCGGAACTCGAAAGGGAGGGGATACGGACCGAGCTCGTGCAACTCGCGGGTCGGACGATCCGCGGCTGCACGGCGTGTTACGCCTGCATGAAGAACCGGGACCGCCGCTGCGCTGTCCACGCCGACATAGCGAACGAGTGCATCGCCAAGATGGACGAGGCGGACGGGATCATCCTCGCCTCGCCCACCTACTTCGCGGACGTCACCGCCGAGATGAAGGCCCTGATCGACCGGGCCGGCCTCGTGGCGCGGGCGAACGGGGACATGTTTCGGCGGAAGGTGGGGGCGGCGGTCGTGGCGGCGCGGCGCGCTGGGTCCACGCACGCCTTCGACACGATCAACCATTTCTTCTTCATCATGCAGATGATCGTCCCCGGCTCCTGCTACTGGAACGTCGGGATCGGGCGCGACATCGGCGAGGTCGAGAAGGACGAGGAGGGGATGCGGACGATGCAGCTCCTCGGCGAGAACATGGCCTGGCTCCTGAAGAAAACGCGCGGATAACCCCCGGGGGGCGAGCCCGCCTCTCCCGCCCGCCTCCTCGCGCCGCACCATCGACCTTCTCCATCTTTTCCCCCTTTCCCCGGCTGTCTGCGTTGTAGCGCACCCTAAAGGGTGCGCTACGCGAGGGGATTCGAGGCGAAACGACCGCGGGGCCGATTCCCGGCACAGGCGACCGACGCGGCATTGTTGTAAAAAATTAACATTGACATACCTGTGGCGTTATGCAATTATGGCGCCGTCGTAGGAGAGGTTTCGGAGGGCATCTCGTCGTTTATTCCCAACCCAACATCACACCACCGCACGGGGGCGCACAATGGACGCGAGCATGATGCACGAGGATTGCGTGGCGGGGCGCAACTACCTGGTCGACATCGAAGGGAAGAGGTTCGAGGCCCGATTCAGGGGCTACCCGGACGGCGATCAGTACAGCCCTGTCTTCGAGATTCGCGACGGCAAGGGGAGCGTCAAGGTGCTGAAGGAGTATCGAATGGAATAGCGTTCCGGCGACAGCGGCATCGCCGGATCACGCGGGGGGGGGCTCCGAGCCCCCTCCTTTCTTTTTGTAGAAAGCCGCCGGCGGAGGCCGTGCCGAAGCGGCCGATGGCGGCTTGAGCGCGCGGCGTGGAACAACCGGCGGCCCGCCCCTGCGGGGCGCTCCGCCCCCCGGCGTCCAATGCCCCGCCCCTCATCGAGACAAACGCCTTGCGGCTTTTGCCATTTAATCTCTCCCCTTTGCTATACTATGAGTCCATGAGCCTCAAACGCCCCCCATTTCCGGAAGAGATTCTCGCCTTCGTCGCCTCGCCCCGCTACCGCCCGATGCGCCGGGCGCAGCTCTGCGGCGCGCTGGGCGCCTCCGGCGACGACGGCCGGGAGGTCCGCCGGACACTGAGGGATCTCGAGATCTCCGGAAGGCTGGTCCGCGTCAAGGGAAACCGCTACGCCGTCCCATCCGGGGCCGGCCTGGTCACCGGCCGGATCGAGGTGCACCAGCGCGGGTTCGGCTTCCTCGCCCCTTCCGCGGGGGCCGGCGGCGACGTCTACATACACGGCGAGAACATGGGCGGGGCCATGCACGGCGACACCGTTTCCGTGAAGCTCCTCGACGGAGGGCGCGGGAGGCGGGGCCGCCCCGCCGGGAGGCGCGAGGGCCGCGTCGTCGATATTCTCGACCGGGCGAACGCGTCGGTCGTCGGCACCGTCCAGGGGCGGGGGGGGATCTACCGGCTCCTCCCCGACAACCCGCGCCTGCGGCGCGAGATTCTCCTCGCCCCCGGCGACATCGGCGGGGCGCAACCCGGGCAAAAGGCCGTCGTCCGCGTCACGGAGTGGGGCGGGCCGAACGCCGCCCCAAGGGGGGCGGTTACCGAGGTCCTCGGCGACGCGGGGGAGCCCGAGACCGACATCCTCGCCATCATCCACGACCACAAGCTTCGCATCCGCCACCCCGCGGCTGCGATCAGGGAGGCGCGCCGCGCGGCGCGGGAAACGGGCGAGGCGGACACCCGGGGACGCGAAGACCTGCGCGGCGAGACGATCTTCACCGTGGACCCGGCCGACGCGAAGGATTTCGACGACGCGATATCGCTCTCCCGGAGGGGCGGGGACTGGGTCCTCGGCGTCCATATCGCCGACGTCTCGCGATACGTCCCGCCGGGCGGCCCGGTCGACGAAGAGGCCCGCGCCAGGGCCACGAGCGTCTACTTCCCCGGGCGGGCGCTGCCGATGCTTCCCGAGGCGCTCTCCAACGACGCCTGTTCGCTCCGGGAGAACGAGGACCGCCTCACTCAGAGCGCCTTCGTGACCATCTCCCCCGACGGGCGCGTAAAGGCGGCGCGCTTCGCCTCCACCGTCATCCGTTCCCGAAAGCGATTCACCTACGCGCGGGTGAGCGCCCTTCTGGCCGGCGAGCCCCCCGAGGGGGAGGCCGAGCGCGCCATCCTCCCGACCCTCAGGGAGATGGAGCGCCTCGCCGTTCTTCTCAGGAAGAACCGCTTCTCCCGCGGCGCGATCAATCTCGACATGCCGGAGGCGGTGCTCCAGTTCGACGCCGAAGGGCGCGTCGCCGCCGTTCGCCGGGAGGAGTACGACATCTCCCACATCCTGATCGAGGAGTTCATGCTCGCGGCGAACGAGGCGGTCGGCGCTTTCTTCGCCTCCCGGCGCGTCCCGGCCCTCTGGCGCGTGCACGAGGAGCCCGACGAGAAGAGCCTTCTCGAGTACCTCGACCTCATCAAGCCGTTCGGCCACACGATACGCGACATCCACGACGCGCGCGCGATCCAGCAGTTCCTGGACAAGGTGCGGGGGAAGCCGGAGGCGTACGCGCTACACCTCGCCTTCCTGAGGTCGATGAAGCTCGCCGTCTACTCCACCCGCAACGCCGGCCATTACGGGCTCGGCTGCCCCCACTACCTCTATTTCACCTCGCCCATCCGGCGCTACCCCGACCTCGTCACCCACCGCTTCCTGAAGGAGTCGTGCGCGGGGAGAAGGCCCGCGGCGCCCCCGGACCTCGAACAGCTCGCCTTCCACTGCTCGGAGGCGGAGCAGGCAGCGGAGGAGGCGGAGCGGGAGTGCCTCAAGCTGCGGAAACTACAATTCCTGAAACAGCACGTCGAGGGGGGGACGTTCGACACGACGAAGGGCGTGATCATCGCGATCCGGGAGTTCGGCTTCACCGTTTACCTCAACGACTACCTCCTCGACGGCCTCGTGCACGTCTCCTCCCTCACCGACGACTTCTACAGGATCGCGAGGAACCGCTCCTGCATGACCGGGGAGCGCACGAGGAGGAGGTTCCGAGTCGGGGAGATCGTCACCGTGGGAATAGCGCGCGTGGACCTGGCCGCGCGCCAGCTCGATTTCGTGCTCGCGGGGCCCGATGCGATCAGGCCGCCGCGGCCGCGGAAGCGCCGGGGGCGGTGACGCCGGGCGGTCGTTTCATCACGCGCCGCGGCGGGGAATGACGGGAAGAGGACCGGCGGCGGGCCGGATGCCTTCTTCCCCGCCCCGAGGCGCGTCGAACCGAGATATCGGGGGAGGGCGGCGATGGCGATGAAGGAGGCCGTCGAGCAGGTGCTGCGCGCCGAGGCGGACGGCAAGAAGGGCGTCGCGCAGGCGCGCCTCAAGGCCGAGGGGATCCTCGCGGAGGCCGAGACGAAGGCGGCGGAGATCGCCGAACGCGCGGCGGGCGAGGCCATCGGCAGGGGAAAGGCGATCCGGGAGGAGGCCCGCGCGCGCAGCGAGGCCGAACGCGACCGGGTGTTGAAAGAGATCGAGGAGCGCGTGCGGCGGGAAGAGGCGGAGAAGGCGCCGCTGCGGGAGAAAGCGGCGGAGAAGGTCATGGAGTTCCTGCTCGGATGAGATCGCTGGCGAAATACGCCTACCTGAACGCCTTCCTGAGGGCGAAGCTGAGCGAGCGGCTCGGCGAGGACCGCCTCGCCTCCCTCGCAGGAGCCGCCGATCTCGCCGAGGCGGCCGGGATGCTCAGGGAGACGGAGTACCGCCGGGTCTCGGCGGCGATCGACGAGAACGCCCCCCTCCGCACGGTCGAAAAGACCCTCGCGGAGATTGAGATCGGGCGGCACCGCGCCATACTGCGGCACGCCGGGGGGGAGGTCGCGGCGTTCGTTTTCACCCTGATGGAGCTCTACGACGTGCAGAAGGTCGAGCAGGTCATCCGCATCTGGAAGGAGAAGGCCTGGGACGAGCGGGATGCTATCATCGCCTCCGCGATCTGCCGCGAGCTCCCGACCGAGGCGATGCTGAAGGCGTCGAGCATCGAGGAGATCATCCTTCTCCTCGAGGACACCCCCTACCGGAAGCCCCTCGTGTCGGCATACGAACAGTACCGCCGCACCGGCGCGCTCTTCCACCTGGAGTCGGCGCTCGAGTCGGACTATTACAGGCGGCTTCGGGAGGCGGTGGCGAAATTCGGCGGGGCGGACCGCGCCGCCGCGGAGAGGATCATCGGCACCGAGGTGGACATCCGAAACGTCCAGATACTCCTCCGCCTGATGCGCTACACGGACTACCCGGCCGTGGAGGCGCGCCGCCTCCTTCTCCCTGGGGGCTGCCATCTGAGCGAGGAGTTGCTGCTGAGGGCGTATTCCGCGAAGGACGCCCGCGCCTTCATGGGGGCGCTGCGCATAGCCCAGCCCGCCGCGCCCGCCGCGCCCAGGGGCGCCGGCGGGACGCTGGAGCAGATGCGCCTCCTCGAGGGGCTCCTGGACGAGACGCTCGCCGCCGCGGCGCGGACCGCCCTCGCCGGCTATCCGTTCACCATCGGGACCGTGATCGCCTACCTGACCCTCGCGCGGGCGGAATCGCGGCAGGTGCGCCGGATCCTGATGGGAAAGAGTCTCGGCCTCCCCGTGGAGAGGATCCGGCGGGCGGCCGGGGCATAGTTCGCCGTAAATAGTGCCGTTTCGACCGCGGGGGATCGCGGGGGCCCGCTGGAAATACCGCGGCGGCGCGCCGATCCGGCCCGCCGACTGCGTGGAGGATGCCGTGTTCAGGCCCGAAAAGATGTCCCAGGTGAACCTCCTGATCCTGAAGGAGAATCTCGACGCGGCGACAGGCGCCATCGCCGAGACCGGCGTCATGCACCTCGCGGACGGCGCGGGGGTCGCGGAGTGGGCCAGGGACCTCGCCGCGGAGCAGCCGGACGAGGCGCTCGACCGGGCCGGCGCCCTCGAGAAGAAGCTCCGCGAGATCGCGCGCGGCATCGGGATCAGGGAGCTCCCCCAGGCGATCTCCTCCGCCTCGCAATACCTCTCCCCCGCCGACGCGGACGAGTGGGAGAAGACGCTCGCCGACATCGACGCGGAGGTCGCCGCGCTCGTCGTCGCGCGCGACTCGGCGGCGCAGGAACTCGAGAAACTGCTCGTGATCGCCGGGGAGGCGAAGGCGCTCGCCCCCCTGGGGCGCGTGGAGACGGGCGCGCGATACGCCTTCCTCGATATAGAGACCGGGCGGGTGAGCCGTCGGAACGTCCCGCTTCTGGAAAAGGCCCTCGACGGGGTTCCGCACGTCCTGATGCCCCTCGGGACCGACGGCGACCGGGTGGTGGCGGCGGCCATCGGCCTGAAG
>ERZ1026796.1729-NODE-1729-length-13953-cov-2.587950_pt1 | contig 13953 bp, 12 predicted proteins | sample MGYA00520874_ERZ1026796 | MGnify/ENA primary metagenome ERZ1026796 (study PRJEB33270, sample SAMEA104284474) | anaerobic digester metagenome | biome: Anaerobic digester microbiome; feature: mesophilic sludge digester; material: Anaerobic digester biomass...
ATATCACCAACAGCAGGATAAGCAACCAGGAGGTCATGCAGAATTATAAGAACTTATGGTTTGTTGAAAAGGCCTTCCGCATATCAAAGACTGATTTACGGATAAGGCCAATTTACCATAGACTGCGAGAGAGAATAGAGGCTCATATCTGCATTGCCTTCACAGCCTATTGTATTTACAAGGATCTGGAACGTGCTTTGTATCAGGCTAAATCAACATTGTCACTGAAAAAGGCAGCAGAAGTCACTCATAACATGTACCAGATAACTTATACGCTCCCAACTTCCAAACACACAGAAAGCCATCTGCTTAAGATGGATAAAGAGCAGCAGGAACTATACGATATTATCCAGAATAATTTTTAGGGTGTCCCAATGCGGAAAACAGGAAACAATTGATTACCAAGCGGATAATTAAACAGATGAAGATACAATACAGTTCCCGTATCTGTCTTCTTTGAAGTTATTTTACCCCAGTCATGAAGATCCTTTGGCAGGTCAAATGCCTTACAACCATAGATAGATTCACCATTTACTTTCAGCCATTTCCCAATTTCATGTAAGCGTTTTTCTATTTCATAAGGTACCTCACCATTGGCCCTGGGTCCTATGTTTAATAAATAATTACCATTCAGGCTTACATTATTAATTAGTGAATGAAGCAATGAAGTTGTTGATTTCCAATCAGTGTCTTTCCTGTGAAATCCCCAGGAATGAGATACGGTAGCAGGAGACTGCCACGGAAAATCCCGCATCTGATTTCCAATTTGATTATCCCCCATTTCATGAAAATCCACATCACTATCTTCATCAATTGAGAGTCCTAAACGTGAATTAATCAGGCAATTTGGCTGTAATTCGCGAATAAGTCCTTTTAATTGTATGAGCTGTTCCTTAGACACCACAGTCCTGGAATGGTGAATCCACATATCGAACCAGACCAGATCTATGGGACCATATTCAGACATTAATTCCCGCATTTGAGGAATAACTTTATCCTGCCAGTAACGATCATAATCTTCATTGGTAATCCCGGTTACTTCTTTTGAGTGGTCCCACCCGTATTCATGCTCCCAGTCTAGCCAATGTGAATAATAAATACCCATTCTCAATCCATGTTTCTGACATGCAATTGCCAGCTCTTTTAAGATATCTCTTGGCGGATTTGTATGTTCAGTGATATTATAGTTGCTTGCTTTACTATCCCAGAGTGCAAAACCATCGTGATGCTTAGCGGTCAGGACAACATATTTCATACCTGATTCCTTTGCCAGAATAACCCATTCTTCCGGATTAATCTCATTCCAGTTAAACCTTTCGAGAAGATTAAGGTATTCGTTCTTTTCAATACCATTCCTATACTGAATCCACTCCGCATAGTTATTGTCATTTCTTAAAACTTCACCTTTCCATACTCCTTCAGCACCACTATAAACACCCCAGTGGATAAACATTCCGAATCTGGCATCTACAAACCATTTAGCACGTTCATTTACAACAGACTGACCATAGCTAAAGGTAATCAATGAGAAAAAAACTGCAATTGGTATTATTATTCGAAGTGAAAAAGTTGTTTTCATCAGTATATAATTTTTATTTCAATGGTCTGATAGCCTGCCCCGCTCAAGCGGGGGAACCCACATGTTTGAAAATTATATTCATACGTGTTTGTATATTTGATACATGTGGGTTTCATAAATAAATGAATTAGAAGTGGATCGATACAATAACGACAAAACATAAAAGAGGTACAATATAAAGGTAATACAGAAAATACACAAATGGGGTTCAGGGCTCAGGGCACAGGGCACAAAGCACAGGGCACAGAGCACAGGGCACAAAGCACAGGGCACAGGGCTCAGGGCTCAGGGCACAGAGCACAGGGAAAGAACGGCGAGCGGCATGCGGCTTGAACTCCAAACTTTGAACTTTTGCTTTGACTAGTCTCGAACTTTGAACTTTTTTACGTGAACTGCTTTGAATTTTGAACCGCTAACCGCATACCGCGGGCCGTTTTAAGCGGTCAAAAAACGTGAAAAAAGACAGTAGTTTGAGTAGTTTATTTGGACATGGCGTGTACAGTATCGTTAATTTGTTCTCTGCCAATAATATAGTCGATTCAACCTAAACGTAAATTTTTGTCATTTACATCGAAAAAACCTTCAAAATCTTTTGATTAATTCCTGACTATTTAATACATTTAGTGTTATAGAAAGTCAGTGAATTTAAATTATTTTGATCATGACAAGGATTTACAGGGAAAATCTGAAGGTCAGGATTCTTAAGTTAGCCGATATGGAAAGTACCGGCACCCCTGAAGATCTTGCGTTCAGATTCAATGTCAGTCAACGCACTGTTAAGCGGATAGTCAGCGAAATCCGCGAGGAAGGCCTGCACATCAGGTACAGTCCTGTAAAACGGTCGTATGTGACAGACAAGTTATTAAATCAGAAGTAAGTGTGTGCGATATAGTCTTTCAGGTGCGTCTCGCTGCCAATTCTCGTACCTGGATTATCCGTGCTGAACGGTAGGGTCGCCCTGACCCGTCCCCGGAGTTAGCTGATTTCCCTCCGGGGACATTTTTGTTCAGGGTACACTTAATGCCAAAAACCCTGGCATGATCAGCCAGGGTTTGGCAGCCAGAGACAGGCAACCAGTGATGGGCGGGAGGAGTGTATGCAGAGACTGTGCAGCAGAGACTAGTAATGCATAAGTACAAGTCTTAAAACTTAATTCATGGTTCAGAACCAGATGTTGAGCCCGGCTCTCGCGGTGGCAACAACTATTCCCCTGGTATCGTTCTGGTAAACACCTTTGATGCTTATACTCGTCCGGGAGTTCGCCTTCATGACGGCGCCCAATGAAACCGTGTATCCGGGAGCGGCTACAAAATAGTCACCATGTGACCCTTCCGGCAGTTGAATATCGGTTGAAACGTACTGGACTTCGGGACCGGTAGCTACAACCCAGTGCCACCTCCTGACATAAAATCCCAGTCCGGCTTCCAGATCGACAATATCTGTTCTGACAGGATAGAAATATCCTGTCAGGTCGAGACCTGCGGATTTCACATCCTTCAGAAGCTTTATATCCTTATCATCCCCGAAAAAACTGTAAAATCCTATGGCAGGAGCCAGACTGAACCAGCTTCCAAGAGGCTGAACAAGTTCATTGTAATAGCAGAAGCCGCTAAGATCGCCTGATCCGGTAAAAGCATAGCCGGCCTCGATACGAATGGCGCTTATTCCCTCAACATTTTCCTGCGAAAAAAGGGATGTTGTCGTAAACAGGAGCAAAGCCGCCATGCAGAAATATCTGTATTTCATTTCGCTTAGTATTAGGAGTTTATAATTATTCTAACATTATGGTCGCATTAAAATCTGAATCCGAACAAAGGTGTTACTGAAAGACCTTCAAAGCCAAGAGCCCAGATAATGTTTGAATCAGCTCTCAACCCGAGGTAAAAATTGCTTTCGAACTGGTAATAATAATCCAGACAGAGGGTGAAACCGATTTCGTAGAAAACATAACTGTAATCAAGATCTAGATAATAATTACCATTACTGTATACTTCTGTAATGTCGGGCCTTAAAAAACAATCTCTTTTTAGTTTGAATCCTAAACCCGGTTCGAGGTAATTTGCTTCTCCCAGTTTTATTTGCCGTGAGAATACAACATCTACCATTTGTCTTATTTCAAATGTCTTGTAACCTTTAAATGCTCCGCCGTCCATTTCCCATTCTATGGTTGCCATGGATAATCTTCCATTGATTGATATGCCTGTATTAAATCTATAACTGCCCTCCAACCAAAGAATCGGCCCGCTATCTGCAGAAACAGCATCAAGATAATACCCAACTCCGGATTTGACTGAAATTCTTTTCTCCTGTGAATTGCTTATGAAAGTAAAGGAGAGTAATAAAATACTAATTAAAAGCTTTCTCATACTTTAAGCTGATCATTTAATAATTTTTACTTCAAACAACTTTACATATTGGCTAACAATCAATTACGAGACGCTCGAAAATCAATTTCTTTACCCCTTCCCCGGGGGGAGTAAATTGATTTTCTTCGCTCCTCCCGGACCGGAGTAAACGAAGAAAATCAATTGCAGAATTATGCCAGGTAAAATCATAATTTAAAGCAAAGTCCTGAACCAAGAAAAAAGAAACTGCCACCATTATTCATATCATGTATCCTTGAATTAAGCTGAATGCCTATGTTTTTGTAGAAATAAACAGTTATATCGATCCCGGCATGATATCCGAAATGACTTCTTCGAACATAATGATAATCAGTATAAACATAATTAAACTGCTCGTCCTCAATGTCATACTCATAATCTATATTTTTCATAAAAAAGCTTTTGGCCCTTCCCATAGATGCACCAAAGACTACATCTGTTGTTATCCATTTCTTATTAACGGGCCTGATAAAAAGAGATAAAGAGCCTAAATTCATGAAAGCTATTTCCGGAATAACTATCTCCAGGGTATAATCTAATTCATCGTAGGGAACTTTTAACGTTAAATAAGATTGAGAATTCAGGTGACCATAGGAGGCTTTTACTCCAAACCATGAAAATGAAACTGCAGTTTCACCTGAAAACATACTGCCCCCTCCATATGTATCGGACATGTCAATAGAATAATTCAGAGACACACTAAGCTTTGTGGTGTCTGTAGCCATTATTAACTCTGGTTGAATTAAAATTAAGAGCAGTAATCCTGATAATTTAATAATGCAGTTTTTCATTTTCTTTTTTTAATAACCATCCCTTTGGTTAAAATATGTACCAAAGGGATGGAAAATAAACCTCTAATTATAAATACTTAGTGGTGTTGTCAGTTTGAACTTTGAACATGTTTTCCTTACAGTCAAGCCATCTTTCACTTCATCACCAGGTTCGGGATTTGAATTTGTTCTCATAAACCAAGCTCTATCCCATTCTGCCAGGCCTAAGAAGTCTCCACAGTAACTCACTTTAAATGTGGCTGTTACGGCCGGATTAACATTGTCTTTTTTGTAACTCACATTAGTGCTAATAGTACTTTCTTTGACTTTGTCATATTCGTAAACTAGTATACACTGCTGTACCTTTTCCTCCCTCCAGTTAGTATCCCAATATGTGAATTCGGAATACCATCCACCATTGGAATGAACGGTCCAACCTTTTATTGCTGCCTTTGCATACGATCTTGGGTAATCAATGGGAATTACGGTCGACATTTTTCCACTAACGACGCCGGTTGTTAGATTGTATTCGGGATAACCTCTTGCAATCTTCAGTTCAAGTTCCCCCTCAAAAAGTCCTCCACAATAATCGGCGCACCATACTTTCCCTACCTTTACAGCATAAATAGGAGACCCCTTAGCATCAGACTGTGAATCAGAATATGCTTTCCAAAGGTCCTCCCTATCCTCATCTTTCGGCATTACCATCAGCACCATATACTTATCAGTATATTCCTCATTTACCTTCACCTTTAGTATTCTTTTTCCATCGTAGCGATAGCCTGTATTTTCAACATCGTTGTCGATGGGATGGGCTACTACGGTATAGGATTTGTTTCCCTTCGGGTAGAAGCTCGCGGGATAGGGACAATAGATATAGCAATCGTTCTTTGCAAGGAAGCCGGCAAGGTTGGGTGAATTGCCCTTGGATTCAGAAGAGGAACAGGCATTGAGGAATCCATCCCTCAGGTTTCTGAATGAAGCTGAAAGGCTCTTTGATTCATCCATCAGCTCGCTAAAGGGAATGTTGTAAAATTCCCTGCCCTCTCTTGAGAGGACGTCCAGTTCGTTCATGACCGATTCATCCTGTATTACATCGGCAAGGATCTGCGCAGCCTGGTCGAGATTGGTTTTCAGAAGCATCTCTGAATCGGAAAGCGGCCGTTTGAAGGTCTGATCCTGCGAAACCGGTTCGGATTCATATTTCTCGCAGCTTGTCACAAGAAGACAAACCGATATTAGACAAATAAGCTTTTTCATTTGTTTGTTAGTTTTGAATTGAACTTTTGGGTTATAAGCCCTTTGTTATTTTTTTATGTTGCGGCCTGAGGAAATAAGTCCGGTGAACCGACCGCCTTATCACCGGGGGATTTAGTCAGTTCTGTTTCATAGGCACGAGGTTTAAAATGCAGTTAGACATTATATTGATTCCACAAAAATCACGTTTGGCTATGCATCCATCCCCACAAATCCGGCCAAAAAAATTGTATTGCAATAGCAATATTAAAACACCCCGGGGCCAGAATAAAATTTTTTTGCAATTATTTTCGGAAAAAGTGAAAAATTTTTTTGAGTGGGGATATATAATAATAAGGTATGGGGGAAATGGTTGGCGGTTAGCAGTTCAAGGTTCGGGGGTTAAGGTTTGTTAAGCGTTCAGAGTTAAGTGTTTAGCATTTATTATGTATTATAGGCGATAGATTATAGGCGATGTGCCGCATTGGAAGAGACTGCAAGACCGCAAGACTGCAAGACTGCAAGACCTGCAAGACCGCGACCGAAGGGAGCCAGACAGCATGGCGTAAAGACAATTGAATATTATCGAGCATCAAAATAGCTATCTTTACACAGATTAAAACTGCCCGCCGGATGAAATGGTACAAACTTGTTGCAAGGATGTCACATGCTTCCTTCAGGTTTCTTAAAAAACTTACCTTGTTTCTCGATGCCTTGTTTTCCGGATTCTGGCTGGGAATTATGGGCAGGAAGAGCCTTGTATATTCCGATGAGCTATATCACAGTTGCGCTCCCTCTTATTCTGATGAAAAATACAATGAATCAGGTTTCTTTGACTGGGAGAAACCATATATTGAGAAATACTTTTGTGATGCAAAGAATGTTTTACTGATTGCGGCAGGAGGCGGGCGCGAGGTTATTGCGCTCAGTAAAATGGGGATTAAGGTTGACGGGTATGAGTGTAATCTCAGGCTTGTAGAATTCGGCAATTCATTGCTTAAAAAGCACGATACCGGCAGCAGCATAAAATACCTTGAAAGGAATAAAGTTCCGGATGATATAAAGCAATATGACGGTATTATTATCGGCTGGGGTGCATATTCATTAATCCGTGGCCATGAAACCCGGATAGGGTTTCTTAATTCCTTAAAGCCATTCTTTAAACCAGAGACATTATTAATGGCTTCGTTTGTTTATTCCACCCGTAGACGCAGAAAAGATAAGATAATAAAAAAGATTGCCGATTTTTTAAGCTTTTTCCACAAAAAAGACAGAACAGAAATTGGAGACAGGCTTGTACCTTATTTTATACATTATTTCTCAGAGGATGAAATCAAATCGGAGTTTGCTCAGGCCGGTCTTGATGTAATTGATTATTCAGGTGCCGGTTACGGTTGCCTGATCGCGCGATGCTGACCAGGCCCGAAAAAGAAAGAGCGCCCTGAAAGCGCTCTCATTATCAAACTATTATATAGAAGTCGTTACCGGATCAAAAATTTAAACTAACTGAAAGGTTTATCATCAAAAGGACTGGCGAATGGTGTATCCGAGCCTTTTGAACCTGATCGCGGCATTGGATCCTCGGGAGGTGTCATTGGCGAAGCCAGCTGTAATGAAAACAAATTATCAATAACAACTTTAGTAACCTCAGGTTTTATATATGGTCTTTTCTTCATATGCTGCAAAAGTAAACAAAGTTTACAAAAAACAAGCTAATAAGCAACTATTTTAGATTTAAAACGTCTAAGATCTACATTCAAATCAATGAAGTATAAACCCTTTTGGAAATTAACAGGAATCTGTATGGTTTGTTCAGGAACAACCTGCAGATTATTATCCCGGTAAACCTGCCTTCCATAAAAATCAAAGACTGCCAGTTGGCCTTTTACAGATTGAAGGTTGGAAGGAAACCTGATATAGAGATAATTATTGCTGTACCATGTTTTGAGTTCAGAAAGTTCTGTTGTCTCAACATCAGTCGTTATCATTTTAAATTCAAGCTCAAAATCTGAATAGGTTCCGGCGGTCAGATTTATGGTGTAAGTTGAATTATTAGTCAGGGGAACCTCAACATTACCGTGCCTGAGGATTACATTGTAACCCTCCATATTTTCCAGTTCTGTGACATTAATTGAATGATCTCCCGTTTCCTTTATAATAAGCTCAAGAGGCACAACAACCGAATTTGTCCCGGGACAGGCAACTGCTTTCATAAAGTAATCAACCCCGTTAAGCTTGCTATAAATAAAAGGTTTGGAACTACTGCCGGATAAGAGTTTAAATCCATCATAACTCTCATTGAACTCATTGGTGGAACCTTCAACAAGCAGAATCAGAGTTTCATCAGCTTCTGAACCACTGTTTAAGGTCAGGCGGGCTAATTTTAAAGGCGTTTTTTTGCCGTCTGCAGAACTTCCTTTTTTAAACCTTTGCTGGGCTGGATTAAATGTCTTTGAGCCCACAGGTAAAGTCAAAGAACCTGCTTCCGTCGCGTAAACGAAAAATCCCTGCATCGGACGAATAATTGAAGTTGCGTTACTAGAGCCTTGTTCGGATAGCGGATTATAATATTCAAAGGAACCATTATAAGTATAATATATTGTATTGGATATGCCATCATCGACAAGCGAATTTAGTTCCTCTATTCCGGTAAGATTATAATTGACAGGGTAAGGATTTCCTACCAGGTTCCATCCTGACCAGTCATCTGTATTTGCAACATAATCAATATCGAATGTGTGATCGGAAGAATTCAGGATGCCGTTGAATGTTAAAGTTCCATCCGATCGGAGGTAAATGTTATAACCTCGTCCGGATGTGAGTGATGAAAAGCCGGTGGTGCTGTTATACCCATCAAAATATTGCCATCCCTGTCCCATGCTGGTCAAAGCTTTCGAGCCATCATAAAGCACCAGGTCTCCGTTGAAGTTGGCACTTGTAAGTCCCAGGGCAGCTCTCGCCGATGTTACATCAGAACCGATAGCCATTGATGCAACGGGAGGAACAAAATAGTGGTAGCCTGATCCGCCGGGAAGAAATAATTCGACATTTACATCACCTGTTTTTGTCGCTGAATTAAACATAAGCATTCCTTCCTGGATTGAAGATGACTGTATTGTAAAATCAGCTCCGTCTGCAACAGTCATACTTCCATGCACCGTTGCCCTACCGCCGGGTTGAATTGTCAGTGAGGCGCCGGATTCAATTGTGATATTATTGCAAATGGCTGCTGTGCTGCCTGAAATAACCGGATAGTTTTGCGATAAAGAAGGTATGACAACATTGACTGACGAAGTAGGAACCGTCCCTCCGCACCAGTTATCTCCATTGCCCCAATCGGAACTGGTATTACCGAACCATCTGCCAGGGGTACAGGAAGCTTGTACTAACAAGGTTCCTGTTGTACTGCTTCCGAAATATGTTGCGCTTTTCCATCTGGCTGATGAGGTTGAACCGCCCCATATGCCTGGTTGCTGGTAATAATCATTGATAATTAAGCTTCCGGTTTCGCATTGTACACCATCATTGATTATGGCTTGTGTTTCACCATTGCCTTCAATAGAAAGATTATCATTGATTGTTATTTTAACTAAAAATTGTTTAATACCACTTCCGGAAAGAGTGAGATTGGAATACGTCACATTACTAAATACAGTCTGTGTGCCCAGGGCATTATATTCCACTGTGCTTCCCGGATTTAAAACATAACTGAAGTTTAAGGGGAAATTACTGCTTCCTCCCAACCTTAAAACTGTTCCATCCGCGAGTGTCATGGAACCTCCTCCGCTTACTTGCCTGTCGAACGTATAAGTACTTATATCAAAAATACCTGAATTGATCGTCAGGTTTCCATTAGGAGATCTGTTCCGGTCTAAAGTTAAAATCTCTCCAGGTTCCAGATTTATGGTAACATTATTCAACCCCGATCCGGATAATTCCCCTGTTGTTGTTTTAGATTCCCCCTGATAAAATACATGATAGACTCCAGATCCTAAGTTATCTGATAAACTGCCTCCGCTACGATAAAGAGATGCATTGTCTTTTAAAGTAAAAGCTGACGCTCCTGCTATCGGAGGTAATGTAAAATTACCATTAACTAAATTTAATCTTCCGGTGTTTGTTATAGCTTTTCTTTCTTTAATTTCTGCGCCAGAAGAATTATCTATTGTCAGAGAACCAGTCAGATTATTCGGATATGCATTCCCTATTATTTGGAATACTGTCCCATTATATATATAATGTGCTGCAGGACTTAAACTTTTTGTCGTGTTTCTTAGATTACCATTTGTAGTTGTGGTAGTTATGCCATTTGCAGATCCGATTTCGATGGTACCTCCTGGTGCTAAAGTAAAGGTTCCTGCGCCGGATATGTAATTTTCGCCCGTGAAAATTATTCTGCCATTGACAGTAACGTAGCTGGAAGTATTTACAACATCCATTGACAAATTATCGGATGGCCCAATTCTTACCGTTCCCCCCAAATCAATTACAAGCCGGTCAACTGTAACATTTGCAGTTACTGTTATTGTATCATTGCTGAGTATTGTAATAAGTCCGGCTGTATGGTCAGGAGTACCAGTTGCATCAGTCCAGTTCCCGTTTGTGAATATCTGCCATGAAGCGGCGACATTCCAATTACCTGTTTGCCGCGACCGGTAATCACCTTCACTCTGTCCGGAAACTGGCCCGGCCACTCCCAATGTTAAAACTAATGACAACAATAATGTCATATAATTTTTTCTGAAAAATAAACTGGCTATTGGATTCATATTCAATATTGTTTACCGGTCCAACTAAAAAAATCTAAAAAGAACTAAAGCTCCGGAGCAAATATAAATAATATATTACGTATCTGGTTATATTTTCAAAGTTAATAAATTCGTTAAATAATCACTATTTTATCATAGCTTTAAAATCAAAAAAATATAGGGATAAAGATTTGCAGTTATCTTAAAAGCAGGAAGGCCATGAATCATGGCCTTCCCTGGAAAAATCTTACAATTAATATTTTACACCATAGTATTCCAGAACTTCATAATAGTTGTTTACATCAACTCCGGCTTCTTTAAGCTTGCCGAGGATGCTGTCTTCCGCTGAAGCTCCCTTGGTTGTAATTGTATTATCTGTAATTAACACAAATCTATATTCACCTATCGCAGACGGGTCTAAAGCTCCATCTGTACTATACGCAAAGAGTGTTATAGTATTCAGAGAAAAACTATGAAATACATATTCAACGTAAGAGGCATCAATATAAGAGAAGGGCAATTGATACCATAAATTCTCTATATTGCAGTAACCTAATACAACACCATGATCAATAATATCCTTATTAACGGCTTCATTTTCAATTGAAAAAGTATTTGCTGGTCTTTCATAAAAATCAACTTCCTCCCATATTATATCTTCACTTAACAAGCTGATTATTGTTACATTTGCATTTCCATCCTTTCCGTCCTCACCATCCTGACCATCCTCTCCGGCAGGACCCTGAGGACCGGCTACTCCCTGGATTCCCTGGTCTCCTTTTTGTCCGGCGGGACCCATGGGACCCTCGGGACCTTCACATGCAAATAAGCCTCCAATGGCTAAAATGAATAATAAATTCCTTAAATTAAAAATTTTTGTTTTCACGGCATATTGTTTTTTAATTAATACTATAATATTCTGTGCCTCATTTTTTTCAATGCAAATCTTCCGCTTTTTTTCCTTTTTATTTTGCGAAAAACTGAATGTTCTGAACAATCCCGGTATTTTAATTAACAATCAATACTCACTGTTACCGGTTGTATATAAACGTTCCCAGACTATTTATATTTCATAGACTTATTTGATTTATATTCAGATTTCCGGTTTTAGAACGGGTTTCAGGTCATTTATCAGTTAAAAGTTGAAAGTTGAAAGAAAGGCTAGCGGCGTGCGGCGTGCGTTCAGCGTTCAGCGTTCAGCGTTCAGGGTTTAGCGTTCAGCGTTCAGCGTAGTCAATGTTCAGGGTTTAGTGTTTAGCGTTCAGCGTTCAGGGTTTAGCGTTCAGGGTTTAGCGTTCAGGGTTAGTGTTTAGCGTTCAGGGTTTAGCGTTCAGCAGAGTCAAATGCCTCATTGTAAGAGACTTGCACGACCTGCACGACTTGCAAGACTTGCACGACCTGCATGACCTGTCACTGCCCCCTGCGCCCTGTGTCCTGTTTCATCATATTCTGCAGCAAAACTCCCACCGACCTCACCCACCTCACCGGATAATTAGCAATCGCTCCCCATACTGTCCTGGTTCTGTATCTTTTCTTCATAAAGGCCAATGAAGGGAAAAAGAAGCCTGCAATATAAAGCGCCTTCTTTCCCGGGCCCGGGAGTACCTTTAGCTGCTTTACATACTTTAATGATACCTGTTTGTCGGGATTATCCTTCGGCCGGCTGATAAACCTGCTGAACTTCCCTGCTTCAGTGCTGAGATCATACCCGGCAATAAAATCGTTTATCCATGACGGGAATGAAACATCCCAGAAATTCCTTAAAATGTAAAGCATCACCGCAAGCTCTCTTTCCATGTTTGCTTCCCTGGCCTGACTGATCAGATCATCATCCATTATTTCATCATACCGGTCGCAAAGCAGCAGGTAAATATCAGTGTACTGCCTCAGCTGGGAATCCCCTCCCTGACGGTGATGGCTGAGGTGTGATATCAGGTAAAGAAAAAACAGCCGGGGAGGGGGAACAAAAGCTTCATGGTCATTCAGTTTCAAGGGAACCGATAACCTTCTTACCTTTTCTGTCAGAGTGTTATCCGGTTGGTCAAAAAGCTTGTAATGTATCTCAACATGACAATCGGCTTTTGTAAGCCGGGGGATATGCGTGTTCAGGTAAGGTATAAGATACCTGTACAGGGGCGACTTGAAAGGTTCGGACCTGAATCCGTTCATCATAAGGATTTTCCGGAGCTTCAAAACGTCATCCTCTCTTACCAGGATATCTATGTCGGTCATCTGCCTGAGACCCCGGTTCCTGTAGATGGTCCTTTCCAGCGCCATGCCCTTCAGCAGCACCACCCTGATGTCCACATCCCTTGCCAGTTCAAGAATCCCTGAAAGCCTATCGTATAAATAGGTTGTCCGGGCGAGACTCTTGTAATATGCTTTCTGCAATATGGCAAGATTCTCCGAAGGCATATATCCGGCATTGCCTGTACCTGTAATGTTATGCCATGCCAGTGCAATGATTCCGTGCTCATTTGACAGCCTAACAAAACGATCCCAGTCCCTGACTTCCTTCATCAGCAGCCTGACTTCAGATTTCTGCAGGTCACTGAAATCAAGCCTGCACAACGACAGCAACAGTTTTTCTTCAGGCGGGAGATTTACTTTTATATCAGACATAGATTCCGGTTTATCGGCAAGGCTAAAAATAATCAATTGCAACGAATTCCGGGAAATGAATTGTGGATTGAATTATGAATTATGAATTGTTAATTGTTAATTGTTAATTGCTAATTGCTAATTGCTAATTGCTAATTGTCAAACCCTTGTGTTCAAAATAATAAATCCGGAATCAGAAATCTGATTCCGGATTTAAAGAGTCTCGATCCTCAACTAAAAGGATCAGTCGTCATCATCATCATCGTCGTCGTCGTCGTCGTGCAGATAGAAAGATTTAAAGATTGCCCTGAAGAATTGACGGGCATAATATTGATTACCGTCAACATTGTTAGGTCCGATCTCAATGATTCCATTCCCATTTCCGTCTTTTGCCCCGCTAAAATCAATTGAATTAAGGGTTTCAAACATTTTATCCATACGGAAATCTATGAAGATTTTGAGATCATCTCCCGAAAGAACAATGTTTTGTTTGGTTTCAGGGAATTCAATTTCAAAACTATAGTCAGAACTGTACCACATTTCCATATCATCCCCGTTGATCTTTCCCTCGATGAAGACAGTGCGGTTATACATTTTGCTTCCGGGATCCCTTTTGTATCTGTCGAGTTCAATTT
>ERZ1026796.1731-NODE-1731-length-13949-cov-2.557589_pt1 | contig 13949 bp, 13 predicted proteins | sample MGYA00520874_ERZ1026796 | MGnify/ENA primary metagenome ERZ1026796 (study PRJEB33270, sample SAMEA104284474) | anaerobic digester metagenome | biome: Anaerobic digester microbiome; feature: mesophilic sludge digester; material: Anaerobic digester biomass...
CCAGGCCTGCCTGCAGCCTGGTGGGATCCTTGATGTCGTTGAGTTGGGCAATGCGCAACCAGGGAATGCCCAGGCGGCGGCCGATGGCTTCCAGGGTGTCGCCCGGCTCCACAATGTAGGTGGAGCCAGTGACGAGCGCCTCACCGCCGGCAGAATCCACGGCCGGCGCCGGCTCGCCTGCGTCTGCAATCAACACGGCATCCGCCGCGGTGCCGCCATCGGCGCTGGCGGCGAAGAGCATGACCCACACCTGGCCCCAGCCGTTGGGGGGGACGGCCATGCCCACACCGATTTCCCTGTAATGGCGGTGCATGAGGTTCTCATAATGCGGGGGATCTGCCAGCCACCAGGCAAAGCCCTTTTCCAGGGCGCGGCTGTAGACCCAATTCTCGCTGACGAGCGACGCATTGTAGCCGGCGCGGCGCACGCGTTCGGGCGCACGGCTGCCATCCGAACCCACATGGCCCAGGTGGCCGCTGGCGATGATGTCATTGACATGAGCCTGCGCGACCTGGCTCAGCAGTGGATTGAGCCAGTAGGGGTTGAGACCGCGCTGACTGCGCGCACGATTGGTGAGGCGAACCATCTGTTCGATCAAGGGAGAAGGTGCGGGTGAAACAGGGGCTTCCTGTGCGGCTGCTGGCAAGGGAACCAATCCGATGCCGATGAGAAGGCACCAGATGCCCAGGAACAGATGGCCCACCGACGGACGATGGGTGGTTGAGAACATGGGCGCATTATAGCGAGGGCGTGCGAAATGGTCAAACTGCCCGCGCGTGCTCGTCCATAGTACCGATGACCCATTTTTTCGCATCTGTAAGGTAATCGTAAGCCCCGGGGCTTGTGTCAGGCGCCAGAACGCGCTATGCTGTACTGCAAGCGGAAATAGACTTCACACTTCCACAAAAGGAAACAGGCGCAATTCGTGTCCGCTTGCAGTATATATTTAATCCCGCATAGTGTGTGCCACGTGAGCAGTTGAGGTCAACGCACACATCTGTAACAGAGTCAGTTATGCCGCCTCGATAACCTCCCGTCGTTCAACAAATTTAACATCTCAAGAAGGAGTATCGCATCATGATGATGGGTTGGGAGATCACAGTCTCCGCTACCAGGCTTGTGGCTTCGCTCATTATAGCCCTGGTCACCAGCATTGCACTCTCAGCGTTTCTGGCCGCCATCGGTCATGCGCATGGTTACAATCCGGAGGCCATATTCAATCTGGCCGGCCTGAGCATCACTGGCTATATGATCGCCTGGTTTTGGCAACGCCATCGCGCGTTAGCGCGCTGAACCGACAAGTATACTGCAAATCGTTCCAAAAGCCTGGGCTAAAGGCGTCGCAACCCTTGCTGCCCAGGCTTTTTTGTGCCCGCGGCCGACCCCACATCCACAGGCCGTTTGCGCGTGACGAATGAGCCTGAGTGGGGTTACACCAGGTGACAATTTCTGTCTGGCGCTCCCACACCGCTGGGACAGCGCCGAGGTATCTTCTCAAGTATCATCACAAATCCGGAGGAAAGACAACCGATGAGTGACCAATCATTCAAAGGCAAGTGGGCGCTCATTTTGGGCGCTTCCAGTGGCATGGGCGCAGCCGTCTCGCGCGAGCTGGCGAAGGCGGGCATGAACATTTTCGGCGTACACCTGGACATGAAGACGACCCTGCCCCTGGTCAAGACCCTGATCGAAGACATCGAAGGCTATGGTAGCCAGGCGATGTTTTTCAATGTCAACGCGGCAGACGAGACCAAGCGCGGGCGTGTGCTGGACAAGGTGCAGGAGACGCTGGCCGCCGCGGGCGCCGAGAGCACCGTGCATGTCATGATGCACTCGCTGGCGTTCGGCACCCTGCTGCCCTTCGTGCATGAAGACCCGGCGCAGCGCATCAGCAAGGCGCAGATGGACATGACGCTGGATGTGATGGCGCACAGCCTGGTCTACTGGACGCAGGATTTGATGGATCGCCATCTGCTAGGGCGCGGCAGTCGCATCTTTGCCATGACCAGCGAAGGGTCGCATCGCGTGGTGACGAATTACGGCGCGGTGTCCGCGGCCAAGGCCGCGCTGGAATCGCACACGCGCGTGCTGGCGCAGGAGTTGGGCAAGCAAGGCATCCTGGTCAACTGCATTCAGGCGGGCGTCACCGACACGCCGGCGCTGCGCAAGATTCCCGGCAACGAAAAGATCGTCGAAGGCGCGCTGCGCCGCAACCCGGTGGGTCGCCTGACCACCACGCAGGACGTGGCGATCACCATCCGCCAGTTGTCACACCCGGACATTCGGTGGGTCAGTGGCTCGATTATCTTCGTGGATGGCGGCGAAGACGCCTGCGCAGGTTAAACCCGAACGCTTGATCGCATCAACCCGCTGGTCCCTCCGGCGGGTTACACGTGATGACACGCGAGGACATGTGACAAAATGACCACAGGTGAAATCCTGGCCCTGTACGACGCAGAGATGCGCCGCGACCCCTTCGACCCGTTTGGCCGCGTGGAAAAGCTGCCGGATCTGACGCGGGTGATGATGGAACCGCCCGGCCGTCACGGCGGCTGGATTCTTTACACGCGGCTCAGCCCTGAAACGGCTGACGAGGCCATTGCGACGCAGATCGCAGACATGAGCAGGCACATGGAGACAGCCGGCCGGGGTCTCGAGGACAGAGACGGAAATACCCAGGGAGGTATCGAGAGAGGCATAGAAAGCAGCTTCGAGAGCAGCTTCGAGAGCAGCTTCGAGAGCAGCTTCGAGAGCAGCTTCGAGAGCAGCTTCGAATGGAAGGTGTTCGATCACGATACGCCGGCCGATCTCAAGCAGCGGCTCATCGCCCACGGCTTCGAGCCGGACGAGCCAGAGGCGCTGATGGCGCTCGATCTGGAGGAGGCGCCGGCGCGGCTCCTCCAGCCCGTGAGCGCCGACATCCTGCGTATCACTGACCCGGCGCAGTTGAGCCTGGTCGCCGCGGTGCAGGCGCAGGTGTGGGAAAAGCCGACGCCAGGGTTGGAGGATGAGTTGGCGCAGACGCTGCGCACCCATCCCGACCTGATGAGCATCTTTCAGGCCTATGCAGACGACAAACCGGTGGCCAATGCCCGCATCTGTTACCATCCCGGCCGCCGGTTTGCCGATCTGTGGGGCGGCTCCACGCTGCCGGCCTATCGCGGCCGCGGCATCTACACCGCGCTGGTGGCCGTGCGGGCACAAGAGGCCCGCACCCGCGGTGTGCGTTTTCTCACCGTGGATGCCAGTCCGATGAGCCGCCCTATCCTGCAAAAACTGGGCTTCCGCCACCTGGTCTACACGACGCCGTTTGTGTGGACAAAGCGCTGACGCCCGCCCTCATGGTAATACGGCCCATTCCGGCTTACCCTCGCGTGCAATCACCTGTACAGATGCGCTCATCGGACGACAAGATCGTCGGTGTCATTCGTTTCTTTCCCAGCGCACTTTTGCTGCGCATGGGGCGTTCTTCGGAAGGCCTACGCCACAGCTGGTTCTGGCCGGCGGTGGAAGCCGATGATCCCGCCAACACCCTCTTCATTCAATGCATCGAGATGGGCGCCCCCACGTTTCAGAGTGGCTTGCTCGCCTTGTCCGACGAAAACAATGAGGATGCCACGGCCTACCAGCGGCGCGGCATCGGCACAGCCTTAGCCCAGGCGCTGGTGACATGGGCCAGAGAACGGGGATGGGCGCGACTGCAAATCGGCGCCGGTCAGGACCTGGACATCATCTATGGCCTGGTAGGAAGCGGTGGACGCACCTTCTGGGAAAAGCTCGGCTTTCGTACACACAAAGAACTGCCGGCGCTGCCGTGGACTACCACGGAGTTGCCGGTGCTCTCGTATCAGGCCAGTAAGGCCCGCATAGGCCTGGACGAGGCCGCACGCCAGTGGTTGATGGTACTGGATCTGTGATTTGAGCAAAAACAAAAGAGGCGGGTCGAGTGACCCGCCTCTTTTTATGACGGTGTTCAGGTGTGCGACCGAGCACCCCGACTGCGGTCAGGAGACCTTGTCGAACGGCGAGTCTCCGTCCCAACGCATGGCCCGGATCGGCACGCCGCTCAGCCAGCGCACCAGGGTGTTGCCCAGGAGCCATTTCAGGCGCAAAACCCATGGGATTTCGCCAAAACCGGCCAGGCGAAAGCCAAAGCGCTCGTAGAAGCTGACCCGGTAGGCCGGGCACTCCAGGAACAGCGGCGGTGTGCCCTGGGCCAACAACGCCCGCATCAAGGCAGCGCCCACGCCGCGCTTACGATACGCCGACCGCACCACCATGCTACCCAATTCACGCAGCCCCGGATAGGGCCGAATCTGACCGCAACCCACCACCTGCCCATCCACCTCAGCCAGCAAGAAGTTCTGCCAGTGCAGATTCGTCGGGTCGAGCCGGGCCTTCGCCACCATGTGGCGGATCAGCGCCTGCTCGTCGGCGCGTGCGGGTCGCACCTGCATGACTGTGACGGACGGTTCGCTGGCGGGTGACATCAGCCGGCTACTTGTTCTTCTGTTTGTACTCTTCCACCAGGCTGCGTCGCAGGACCTTGCCGACCATCGTCTTGGGCAGGGTGTCGCGGAACTCGATGCGCGTAGGCACCTTGTACGCGGCCATGCGCTCCTTGCAGAAGGCCCGAATCTCATCCACGGTGGCGACCATACCGGCCTTGAGCACAATCCACGCGGCTACGGCTTCGCCCTTGTACGCGTCAGGGATACCGGCCACGGCCGCTTCCTGCACGGCCGGATGTTGGCTTAGAACCTCTTCCACCTCACGCGGCCACACCTGGTAGCCACTGGGCTTGATCAGGTCCTTCTTGCGGTCAACGATGAAGACATAGCCGTCCTCATCCAGGTAGCCCAAGTCACCGGTGTGCAGCCAGCGCTCACCGTCGTGCATCTGGATCATCTCGGCAGTGGCATCGGGGCGCCCCCAATAGCCCTTCATGATCTGCGGCGCCTGGAGAATGATCTCACCCACTTCGCCCGTCGGCAGACTGCCCTCGCCCGTCACCCCATCGGCGATGCGGACCGTCATGTCGGGCACTGGCATACCGACCGAGCCGAGCTTGAACTCGCCCTTGTACGGGTTGATGCAGCAGGCCATCATGGCTTCGGTCAGGCTATAGCCCTCGACGATGCGGCCGCCTGTCAGTTTCTCGAAGGCCATCTTGGTTTCGGCCAGCAGGGGCGCCGCGCCAGAGATGCATGCCTTCATCGAACGGAAGTCAATCTTGCCTTCCTTGACCTCAGGGTTGTTGAGGAGCGCGATATAGAGTGTGGGTACGCCGATGAAGAAGGCCGGCTTGGTCTTGCCAATCGTCTCGGCCAGGTCCTTGACGTCACGCGGGTCGGGGACCAGCGCCAGCGGGAAATGTCCATACAGGCTAGTGCTGAGCGCGCCGCCATTGCCAAAGACATGAAACAGCGGCAACGGCAGGCAGAAGTAGCTATCCCAGTCCACGAGGGCATCCTTGAACCAGGTGCGGATCTGTTTGCCGGCCGCCAACAGGCCACCATGCGTGCCGATTGCCACCTTGGGGATGCCGGTGGTGCCACCGGTGCCCAGGAGCAGCGCGTCGTCATCTGGCGTTATCGGCACGTTCGGTCGCGGCTTGCCGACCTGCGCCGCCAACAGTTCGGGAAGGTAGTGGTCGCCGGTTGCCGGTGTCACCTGGTGCCCGGCCTTCTTCTCACGGAGAGCGATGAACAGCAGGCGTAACACAAAGGGCAAATACTCGCGGATGCGGGTGGGAATGACGTATTCCAACTTCGTCTTGGACTGAATCGCCTTGACGCGTGCGTAGAAGGGCGTCAACACCAGCATGACGCGTGCGCCGCTGGTGTTGAGCAGCTCCTCCAGTTCACGTTCGGTGTAGAGTGGGTTCAGGGGTGCATAGACCGCGCCGACCTTCCAACAGCCCAACTGGGCAATGACAGCCTGGGGCGAATTGACGAGCAGTGAAGACACCGGCTCGCCCTTTTTCACGCCCATGGCGATCAGAGCATTGGCAAACTGATTGCTCAACTCGTCCATTTGTCCCCAGCTCAAGGTGGTACCCTTGAACCAGACTGCCGCGGCATCCGGGCGTTGCCTGACCGCCTCATCCAGCTTGTCCAAAAGGGTGCCGGAGTAGGGGGCCGCCGTCGCCGGAATGCCCTCATCATAGTGCGCTAACCAGGGTTTTTCGTTCACGTTGCCTCCTGAAGAAATCGTTCACGTCCAAGCCCCAACAGGGGCGGCGAACTTACACACGACTGCTGAGCAGCAGCCTGACCTGCGCGGGGGGCACTTCCTGCCACTGGCCTGGCTGCAAATCTCCAATTTCGAATGGCCCGATGCTCACGCGCACCAGGCGTAAGGTTGGAAAGCCCACGGCTGCTGTCATCTTGCGCACCTGCCGGTTACGTCCTTCGGTGAGCGTGATACGCAGCCAGGCTGTTGGCACCGACAGCCGAAAACGAATCGGTACGGGGCGTTCCCACAAGATCGGCGCTGCGTCGAGCAATTCCACCTGCGCCGGTTGCGTGCGCCGGCCCTCGATGACAACGCCCTGGCGCAGACTCAGCAGCGCGGCTGCATCGGGAATGCGCTCGACCTGCGCCAGGTAGGTCTTGGGCTGCTTGCCCTCGGGCTGCGCCAGGCGATGAATCAGATCGCCATCGTTCGTCAGCAGCAAGAGTCCTTCGCTGTCTGTATCCAGGCGGCCGGCTGCGTACATAGCGGCCACCGGAAACCAATCGGCCAGGGTCGGGCGTCCGGCCGGATCTGTAAACTGACACAGCACGCCATAGGGCTTGTTCAGCAGAAAATAGCGTGCGCCCCTCATCACTTCTGGCGCAGTACCGGCGAATCGAACCACAGTCCGCTGACCAGATGATCGGGTGTGCCGTCGTTGAAAACCACGCGCACGGTCACACCGTCTTCGTTGGCAAAACTGGCCGTATAGGTGACACGGATGAACGCACCGGTATCTTCGACCAGGGCGACTTCCCGCGCCTGATACGCGCCGAGCTTAGCGCCGATGCTGCTAAGTATGCCCTGAAACGCGGCCTCGGTCATCGCCTTCTGCATCGGTTCGTCGAAGTGCCGCGCAAAGCGGGCGTAATCGGCTTCGTTCATGCCGGCCAGCAGGTTGTCGGTCATCGGCTCGCTGTAGGCCAGGACCGCCTCGCGGTCCTGGCCACTCAACGTCACGGTTTGCGCACCGCTGCAGGCGCTCAAACCAATGGCCATCACCAGCGCAAGCACCAGCCATGACCCGTGTCTCTTGCCATTCATGCAATTCATGTGATGTAAATATCCTACCTCCATTCCAGAATCGAATTCCCCGGAATCGCATTCACGTCATCGGAGGTCACCACAAGCCTGGCTTAACCGGCTAGCCGGGGTAGCGATAGAATCCTTCGCCCGACTTGCGTCCCAGCCGGCCGGCCTGCACCATCTTGCGCAGGAGGATGGGGGAGCGATAGCGGGCATCGCGATAGTTGTCATAGAGGGCGTCGAGCACATTCAGCATGACATCCAGGCCCACCAGGTCCGCCAATTCCAGTGGCCCCATCGGAAAGTTGTAACCCAGGCGCATGGCCTTGTCTAACGCGTCGCGTTCGGCCACGCCTTCCTGCAAGGCGAAGATGGCCTCGGCCACGTACATCAGCCCGATACGCGTGGTGATGAAGCCCGGATAGTCCTTGACGATGACCGGGTCTTTGCCGGCCTGGCGTGTGAACGCTTCCACCGCAGCGACAGTAGCCGGTGTCGTGTCCAGGCCGGGGATGATTTCGACGAGGGTCATCAACGGGGCAGGGTTGAAGAAATGAATACCAATGGCCCGGCCAGGATAGCCCAAAACACTCGCGATCTCGGTGATGGGCAGGGAACTCGTATTGCTACCCAAGATGGTTGTTGATGCGACCAGCGTCTCGATCTGACGAAACAACTCTTGTTTGAGGCTGATCTGTTCGGGCGCGGCCTCGATCACCAGATCGGCGTCGCGCGTCGCATCGGCCAATTGGTCATGATAAGACAGGCAGGCCTGGGCCGCGTCAGCCGCGGTCTGGGTCAAACGCTGTTTGGTCAGCGCCCGGCTGAGGGTGTGCGCATGGTAGTTCCGCGCCTTGTGCAGTGCGGAGGCAAACGGATCGTACAGACGCGTGTCTGCGCCGGCCAGGGCACTGACGTAGGCAATGCCGCTGCCCATGGTACCGGCGCCCACCACACTGACGACCTTGATCATCGCCCCGCACCCTTTCTGTCCTACGGACCTCAAACTGACCCCGTGAGGGCCTACCGTGTTCGTTTGATTACTGTAATCTTACTGTAATCTTATTGTACACAGTTTTTTCCAAACAAGCAACCTGTCACGTCACAGCGCGTCATAAGTCAGGATGCTCGTGCAAAGATAACTGCTCAGGCGGCCCCCTGCCCCCCAATCCTGGGGGGGAAAGCGTTCGGCTCCCCCAAAATTGGGGGGCAGGGGGCACTTGCGACGTTGACCGAACGGCGTTCTGCCGGTACAATGCACGGTGCGGCCCTGACCGATGACCCAATGCACGGCGCCCTCGACCGGCGCCCGATGACGTGTGACGAATCAGTACATGCAGAGGAAAAAAGTCGTCTTGAAACAATCGCTGTGGCAAAAGCACATTGCTATCACGCAAGAACATGGTTCGTGGGTATTTCTCTTCAGCCCGCTGCTGATCGGACTGTTTGCCGGCGCCCGCTGGACGGCCGCCTCAGGCTGGCTGATCGTAGCCGCGTTGGCCGTCTTCCTGTTTCGCCAGCCGTTGACGGTCATCGTCAAGGTGTGGAGTAAGCGTCGTGGCCCGCAGGACCTGGCGCCGGCCTGTTTCTGGAGCGCATTCTACGGTTTGCTGGCCTTGATCGGCCTGGCTGGGCTGTGGTGGGAAGGCCAGGCGCAGCTTGCCATCCTGGCCCTGCCGGGTCTGCCTGTCTTTGTGTGGTATCTGTACCTGGTAGCCCGCCGCGCCGAGCGGCGTCAACTCGGCGTCGAGATCGTAGCCAGCGGTGTGCTGGCGCTTGCGGCCCCGGCTGCCTACTGGATTGGCCGCGGAACGCCGGATCCGATGGGCTGGTGGCTTTGGGCGCTGGCCTGGTTCCAATCGGCCGCTTCCATCGTCTATGCCGGCTTGCGTCTGGAGCAGCGCCCGTGGAAGACGCTGCCATCCGTGCGCCAGCGCCTGCGTGTGGCCGCTCGCGCCCTGGCCTATACCTGGTTCAACCTGGTGGCCGTGACCGCGCTGGTGCTGACCGACGTGCTCCCGACCTTGCTACCCCTGCCCTTTCTGCTGCAGGCGGTGGAGACCGTCTACGGCACGCTGCGGCCGGCAGCCGGGGTCAAACCGACACGCATCGGCGTGCGCCAGTTGATCGTCAGTACGCTCTTTACCGTGATCTTCATCGTGGCCTGGCGCCTGTCAGCGAACGTTTCTTGACGCGCTGCCAAACGTCAGGCCACCGGTTGTTTGCCTAGCGGTTCGCGGCCGGTAAATCGCGACGATGTCCCTGCGGCGGTGTATTCAGGCCCTCGACCTGGGTGCTCTCGCCGCTCATCTGAGTGGTGCGGCCCTGCAACGCGCCAAATACATAGTCAAGGCTCTGCGTGGCCGTCGCGGAGTCCATCCCGGTGCGCTGCGCCAGCTCGCTGGCCAGACCAGATCGCTTCAGGTAGCCCGGTTCGATACGCGTGCCTTGCTGGAACATGTCGCGCAGCGCGCCGCTGTCCGGGCGGGTTTGCGTGCGTGGCCGGCCGGTTTTTGTCTGTGGTGCAGCGGCAGCCGCCTGACGTTTGCGTGACGAGGTAGTACTGGTCGCCGTGCTGCTGCCGCCGAGCAGTTTCTCCAGCACGAACGTCACGACCATCTGTGCAACGGCCGGAGGCAAACCGATCTTGGCGGCCAGGCCCTCGATGATGCCCGCAAATTCCCGGTTGCCACCCAGGACCTGAACCAGGACTTGCGCAAGGCCGCCCGCACCCGCACTTCCCGGCGTCTGCGAAACGCCAGGTGTGGCTCCCGCACCACCAAGCAGGCCGCCCAGAATGTCCTCCAGCCCGCCGCTGCCTGGCTGCTGCGCACCGCCCGCGCCGCCGAGCAAGCCGCCGAGAATCCCTGCGAGCGGATCATCGTTAGTCCCAGTCCCAGTTCCCGCCGGCTGATTGCCGCGCGGCGCCAACATTGCCTGTAAAAGGTCGTTTATGTTCATGACTCAGTCTCCTTTGATCCAAGTACAAACCATGATACCAGCATAACCTTACAGGTGCAATAACGCGCGACAAGAGATCGCAAATCGAACGCGGCTGAGGATGCAAAAAAAGCGGTTTGGCGCGATAATAAGGAACGAGAATTAAATAAGTGTCCGAACATAGCCACCCCGTGGGCCGTTAAACCAGATAATTGAAAAATTCTCGTTCCTAAGGACAACATTTGGACCACCCCCACACGACCATGAGGAGCAGGGGAATGACATCACCATCCACGATCGAACAGACGGCGGACGCGGTGCGTCGCGCACTGGCGAGCTATCCGCCGTTTCGACATGCGGCCGCGGAGACCGCCGTCAAGACCAGTGCAGACAGAATTGAGTTGTACGGCTTTGTGCGCAGCGAGGCGATTGCGAACAGCGCGCTGGCGCTGGCCCGTGCCACGGCCGGCAATGTCGCGGTGACGAGCAAGCTGATCGTTGACAACGTTCTGGAGATGGAAGCATCTCAGCGCCTGGCCGCCGACAGCCGCACGGCTGCATTTCCGCTGCGTGTCAACGCCTACCTGGGACGCATCACGATTGTGGGCGTCTTACCGGCGGCGGCACGCAAAACAGCTTTAGACATCGTGCAGGGCATCCCCGGGGTGCGGGCCGTGGAGGAGGAGGAAATGCCTCTGACCCCGGTCGAACAACCGGTTGCCAGCCTGTTCAGCGCACTGACCTCACCTGCCTGATTCAGCGGGCATGGCCTTGCGCCCGCGCAGCATCAAGGTGACAGCCAAGTAAACAGGGCACAGGCCTGGAACCGATCCAGGTCATCTGTAAGCAAGAAACGAAAACGGAGGGCTGAACGCCCTCCGTTTTCTGTTGTTTTCTGACAGAATTGACACCTTGCCAGACGCCAGGTTCATGCACCCTTAATGTTGACCCGTTATCCTGATTATCTGTCATGGGGTCATCTATGTTGAAGAACAAACTATTCTTATCTTTTCTTGCTGTTTCGTTCATGCTGGCAGCCCTCCTGGCCGGCCTGACGACTTTCCCCAATTCCGTGTTAGCCGGTGCAGCCGCAGCGCATCAGCCGGAAAAAGACGTACTACCAGGCAGGGATGGGCCACAGCCCGCAGCCCATGCCATCTCTCCCGGCATCTACGCGTTCGAGGATTTCGGCCATCTCGATCCACGGCGTTTTCCCATCAAGGGCAGCAACATTATCTTCGAATGGAAATATCTCAACCCGGCGCCGGGCGTCTACGATTGGAGTAGTATTGACAGTTGGCTGCAGACCGAAGCCGGCTGGGGCCTGCCGGGCGGCATGGGCATCACGACCTATTCGGGCATTTGCTGCGGCGGCAACATGGTGCCGCACTGGGTCTATGTCGAACACCCCAGCGCCCGCCTGACCTGCGACCAGGGCTGGACCATTCCCAAGACCTGGGATGCCACCTACCAGGCCGCGTACGGTGAGTTCATCCAGGCGCTGGCCGCCCGTTACGACGGCGATCCTCGCCTGGCCTGGGTGGAGATGGGCGTCGGCACGTTCGGTGAAACGCACCCAACCGACGCCGATTTTCAGGCCTGCGCCATCGCCGCCGGGCTGACCTCCGACCTGTGGGTGCAGGCGGTTGAATCCATCACGGACCTCTACGCCAACGCCTTTCAGCGCACGCCCCTGCTGCTGCAAATGGCGTCTGTCTTTCAGCACGATACCGAACGACGCCAGTTTGCGGACTACGCGGCCAGCCGGGGCATTGGCCTGAAGCACAACGGCATGCTGCCCGACAACGACGGCGTGGTCTACGATAATCCCGCCTACAGCTTTTATCAGGCCGGCGCGTTCGACCTGATGAATAAATGGGGCGACCGCGTACCGATTGGCTGGGAAAGCTACGATTATCTGATCACCGGCTTGACCGGCACCACCTGGGGCATCTTCAACGGCCTGGACAAGCACGCCGACTACATGGTCCTGGCCAGTGACATCACCACCGACCCCGACCGCCGCGCCATTCTTGACTTTGCCAACGACCACCTGGGGCGCAGTCTGCTGGACACGCCCAGCGTGTGGGTGGCGCTGCGCGAGACGGAACGAGCCTGGTATCCCGATCGCGGCAACTACGAATTCTGGCTGTGGCAGAACGATGAGGCGCCCGGCGGCCGCAGCACGCCGCTTTGGAACAGCGGCCCCGCGCCGCAGGGGCGCTACACGCGGCGCACCGACGCACCGGCCAATCCCTATCTCTACTTCGACATCGCCGATGGCTACGTGGCCCTGCATGACGGCGAGGCGCTGGACATCAGCGTGACCTACCTGGATACGGGCGCCGACACCTGGGAGTTGGAATATCCCACCGCCGCCACCCTCTACCAGGGCGCAGGGCAGGTGCGCAAGACCAACACGGCCACCTGGAAGACCGTCACCTTCACGGCGACCGGCGCCAGATTCAATAATCAGCAGCCGGGCGGCGGCGAGCATCCCGGCAGCGATTTTCGCCTGCACAGCCGCGGCGACGGCAACGAAACCATCCACCTGGTGCAGGTCAAACCGCACAACGCCACAACGCCGCCACAAACGGTATCGCTCACCTTGCAGCAGGGGCGAGTGTTGGACAACGGGCGGGCGTACGCGGGCAATCGCGACACGGCGCTGAGTGCAGCCTTTGCCACGCGTAACTTTGGCGCCAATGACGTGCTGGGTGTGCGCGGGAACAACGCCGGCGTCGTCCTGCTGGCCTTTGACTTGGAGACGCTGCCCAAAGAGGCGCCGGTGGTCGTGGCGACCCTGCGCCTGGCCGTGGCCGGACGCACAGCGCCGGGCGAAATCACGCTGAGCGCCAGCCGGCTGCTGCGCCCCTGGGCCGACCGCTACGCCACCTGGCAGCAGGCCGCCGCCGGCTCGCCCTGGACTGAGCCGGGCGCCAACGGTCTGGGCAGCGACCGCCGCGCTGCGCCGGAAAGCAGCGGCCCGGCCGGCGATACCGCCACCTGGGTTGAACTGGATGTCACCGCGGCGGTGCGCGCCTGGCAGGCCGATCCGTTGACCAATCGCGGGCTGGCGCTCTTCAGCGCAGACAGCAATGCGACCCAGGTCAATTTTGCCAGCGCCGAATGGCCCCAAATGGAACAGCGCCCGCAGTTGGTCATCCGCTATGTGCTGCCGGATGGGGCGCCTACCCCAACGCCGACGCCGACGGCCAGCCCCACCAGCACTGGCGTGGCGCCAACGGCCACGGCCACCGCCACGCCCACCCCACGCGTGCGCACCTTGCAGCAGGGCCTCAGCGGCTACAGCAGCGTCATTGACACGTACATCAGCAGTTGGAGCCCGAACGGCATTTTCGAGGGGCAAACCAAGCTGGTCGTACGCCATCCTGACGAATTTGCCGCCCTGATCTACTTCGACCTGGCGGGTCAACTGCCGGCCAACGCTCAGATTCGCAAGGCAGAGCTGAAGCTCTTTTCGACCGCGGCCACGGTTGACACCGGATTCTATCTGCGCGCTTATGACCTGTATCGTAACTGGTCAGTCTGGCAGGTCACGTGGCTGCAAGCGCACAGCGGAACGCCCTGGGGACTGCCTGGCGCCAACGACACCATGACCGATCGCTCGCCCGAAGCCGAAGACTGGGGCCACGTCTTCGGCGCCAACACCTGGGCGCGCCTGGAGCTGACCGAGATCGTGCAACGCTGGGCGCAAGATCCCGGCAACAACCGTGGCCTGGTGC
>ERZ1026796.1734-NODE-1734-length-13901-cov-4.250327_pt1 | contig 13901 bp, 8 predicted proteins | sample MGYA00520874_ERZ1026796 | MGnify/ENA primary metagenome ERZ1026796 (study PRJEB33270, sample SAMEA104284474) | anaerobic digester metagenome | biome: Anaerobic digester microbiome; feature: mesophilic sludge digester; material: Anaerobic digester biomass | place...
GTGCTGTACTCGCGGGCCAGGGCGGAAAAGGTAGAGACGTAGGCGTCCTGCAGGGCATCGCTTCTCTTGTGCACCAGGCGGCCCAGGCTCCCCCAGAAGCCCCCGCCCAGCGCGCCCGCCGTGCCGCTCGCCACCCGGCCGAGGGTGCGGGACAGAAAACCGGCCCCGGGCTGTTTGGCCTGGTCCTTCTGCTTCAGAAAACCCAACTTGAGGCTGGAGATCAAGGGCGGGGCCAGCATCACCCCGGTTAGCTCGGGAAAGACGACGAGCCTGGCAGCTTTCGCCTGGGCCTGGCGCAGGAAACGACGAACCTCGGTATCAAACTCTTCATGGGTCGATGGGATGCTCATACGCTGCTGGATGCAAGCCACGATCAGGTTTTCCATGGTTCCCTCCCGTTGTGAGCTGGGCTCATTATAGCATACTTTTCGCCGTTTTGCTAAGGTGAAGCGGGCGATGCAGGTACTCCCAAGGGAGTAGATGCCGCAAACGGTCATATGTATTTCCATTGGTTTCTAGAAGATAAAGACGGTTAGGCCATAGTACCGGGGGCTTGTAAGCTTGTAGTACCATAAGGCTATTGACACTCGCTCGTTCTGGGGTATGATTGCGGGCATCCAATAGCCGCAGCCGACGGATTGCCTGCGCTAGAGCGTCTAGGAGAGACGATGATCATTGTAGACAGCGGCAAGGACGTTGGATGGACATGGCAAAGACGTTGGGTGGTTGTGTTGGTGGTCTGCAGCCTGGTTGCAGCGTACCTGGTTCAGCCGGGGTCGGTATCGGCGGCCACGCAGTACTATGTCAGTACCAGCGGGTCCGACTCGAACCCGGGGACGTCGACCCAGCCGTGGCGGACGATCCAGAAGGCAGCCAACACGATGGTAGCGGGGGACACGGTCATAGTACGTTCGGGGGACTATCCGGAGCGGGTACAGGTGTCGAGGAGCGGTTCCTCGGGGGCGCAGATCACGTTTGAGGCGGAAGGCAAGGTGACGATGAGGGGGTTCACCGTCCGGGGGAACTATGTCACCATCCGGGGTTTTGACATATCGAACACGCCGAATGCCTGGGCGGACGGGCAGGGCATCTTTGTACAGGCGAACAACTGCGTCATCGAGGACAACTATGTGCACTATGCGACGCGGGGGGGCATCTTTGTCTACGCCGAGCCGTGGGAGTGGGGCGAGCGGACGAGCAGCGTGGTGCGGAACAACAAGCTGTACAAGAATGCGCTGGTAGGGATCGAGGTACACGGGCGGAACCAGTTGGTGGAAGGGAACGAGATCTGGGGGACGATCCAGCATCATCCGAACTGGCCGTCGCCATCGTACTCGGACGCGGATGGGATCCGGTTTTTTGGTTCGGGGCACACGTTTCGGAAGAACTATATCCACGACATCAACTTTTCGGACCCGGAGAACGTGAATCCGCACATCGACTGTTTCCAGACGTGGGGGGCAGAGTACCAGGAAGCAGGGCGGAACATCGTGTTTGAGCGGAACTGGTGCGAGGTGCTAGAGTCGCAGACGGCCTACGAGAGTGGGACGGCGTTCATGCTGGCGGGAGCGAGCGGGTTGATCATTCGCAGCAACGTCTTGCAGGCGGCAAAGCACGTCAACACTGGTGGTGGTGGGAACAGCAACCTGACGATCGTGAACAACACGATGACGAGCGACCTGTCGTTTCCGACGTCGAACTATCCGCAGGGTGTGGCGTTGGAGAACTGCCCGAACAGCACGGTGCGGAACAACATTCTGTACAATCTGCCGGGGGAGGTGTACAAGGTAACGGGGACGTCGACGACGGGGTTGTCGATAGGGAACAACCTGGCGTACCGGAGCGACGGGAAGGCGTTGCAGGGCAGCCCGTATCCTGGGGATCTGTGGGGAGTTGCGCCGGGGTTTGCGAACGCCGGGGGAGGCGACTATCACCTGCAGACGACGTCAGCGGCGGTGGACGCGGGATACAACGTGGGGTCGACGGTGCCCGTGGACTATGACGGGATCGCCCGGCCCCAGGGCACGGCCTTTGACATCGGCGCCTGCGAGTGCACAGGCGGCCAGGCACCGACGAGCACCCCGGCGCCGCCGACAACAACCCCCGTGCAGCCGACGAGCACCCCGGCGCCAGGCGGCGAAGTGATCGTCGACAATACCAGCCCCGGCTTCTCTACAGCCCATGGGCAGGATGCCTGGCAGATCTACACGCAGGCGGGCGGTGAGCACTATGGCGACAGCCATGCATACAACCACCTCCTCGGCACGGGACAGGACGTCGCCACCTGGTCGTTCTCGGTGCCCGAGCCCGGCCGCTACGCCGTCCATGCCTGGTGGTGGGGCGGGGAATGGCGCCCGGCCGACGTTCCGTACGTGATCCGGCACCTGACCGGCTCGGCGACTGTCAAGGTCAGCCAGCAGATCAACGGCGGCAAGTGGAACCAGCTCGGCATCTATGACTTTGCCGGCGAGGGCTCGGTGGCGGTCAACGACAGCGCCACGTCAGGCCAGGACGTCGTGGCCGATGCCATCCGGTTGGTCTATGTCGGGCCGCTGCCGAATACACCTGCCCCGACGCCCAGGCCCACCAACACACCGGCTCCCCAGCCAACCAGCACGCCTGTTCCTTCGGTGCCGGAGGTCATTGTCGACGATGCAACGTACGAGTTTGGGGTAATATCCAGCCAGGATGCATGGCAAATCTACACTCAGGCCGGGGGGCAGCACTACGGGAACACTCACCACTACAACCCGCGTCGAGGTACCGGGCAGGACGTCGCTACGTTCTACTTTGCCGTCCCGCGCTCGGGCCGCTACGCAGTCTATGCCTGGTGGTGGGACGGTGAGTGGCGCGCCAACAACGTGCCGTACATCATCCAGCACCTCAACGGCGTGAACACCGTCAAGGTGAACCAGCGGGTCAATGGCGGTAAGTGGAACTTGCTCGGCACCTATCGTTTCGTGAGTGGGGGCACGGTCAAGGTGACGGATGGTGCGACGAATGGACAGGATATTGTTGCTGATGCCATACGGCTTGTATATGTCGGTCCCTGACAAAGGGCGAGAATAGAGTAGAAAAGCGTCAGTCTCCCACTGTCAGATTGATTGGCAGTGGGAGACTTGATCACCCGCTTGAGACCCAGAAGAGATAACCCGTAAGAAGTATTGACACTCGCTCGTTCTGGGGTATGATTGCGGGCATCCAATAGCCCAAGCCGGCGTTCTGTCTGGGCTAGAGCGTCTAGGAGAGACGATGATCAATGTAGATAGCGGCAAGGACGTTGGATGGACGTGGCAAAGACGTTGGGTGGTTGTGTTGGTGGTCTGCAGCCTGGTTGCAGCGTACCTGGTTCAGCCGGGGTCGGTATCGGCGGCCACGCAGTACTATGTCAGTACCAGCGGGTCCGACTCGAACCCGGGGACGTCGACCCAGCCGTGGCGGACGATCCAGAAGGCAGCCAACACGATGGTAGCGGGGGACACGGTCATAGTACGTTCGGGGGACTATCCGGAGCGGGTACAGGTGTCGAGGAGCGGTTCCTCGGGGGCGCAGATCACGTTTGAGGCGGAAGGCAAGGTGACGATGAGGGGGTTCACCGTCCGGGGGAACTATGTCACCATCCGGGGTTTTGACATATCGAACACGCCGAATGCCTGGGCGGACGGGCAGGGCATCTTTGTACAGGCGAACAACTGCGTCATCGAGGACAACTATGTGCACTATGCGACGCGGGGGGGCATCTTTGTCTACGCCGAGCCGTGGGAGTGGGGCGAGCGGACGAGCAGCGTGGTGCGGAACAACAAGCTGTACAAGAATGCGCTGGTAGGGATCGAGGTACACGGGCGGAACCAGTTGGTGGAAGGGAACGAGATCTGGGGGACGATCCAGCATCATCCGAACTGGCCGTCGCCATCGTACTCGGACGCGGATGGGATCCGGTTTTTTGGTTCGGGGCACACGTTTCGGAAGAACTATATCCACGACATCAACTTTTCGGACCCGGAGAACGTGAATCCGCACATCGACTGTTTCCAGACGTGGGGGGCAGAGTACCAGGAAGCAGGGCGGAACATCGTGTTTGAGCGGAACTGGTGCGAGGTGCTAGAGTCGCAGACGGCCTACGAGAGTGGGACGGCGTTCATGCTGGCGGGAGCGAGCGGGTTGATCATTCGCAGCAACGTCTTGCAGGCGGCAAAGCACGTCAACACTGGTGGTGGTGGGAACAGCAACCTGACGATCGTGAACAACACGATGACGAGCGACCTGTCGTTTCCGACGTCGAACTATCCGCAGGGTGTGGCGTTGGAGAACTGCCCGAACAGCACGGTGCGGAACAACATTCTGTACAATCTGCCGGGGGAGGTGTACAAGGTAACGGGGACGTCGACGACGGGGTTGTCGATAGGGAACAACCTGGCGTACCGGAGCGACGGGAAGGCGTTGCAGGGCAGCCCGTATCCTGGGGATCTGTGGGGAGTTGCGCCGGGGTTTGCGAACGCCGGGGGAGGCGACTATCACCTGCAGACGACGTCAGCGGCGGTGGACGCGGGATACAACGTGGGGTCGACGGTGCCCGTGGACTATGACGGGATCGCCCGGCCCCAGGGCACGGCCTTTGACATCGGCGCCTGCGAGTGCACAGGTGGAGTGCCGCCCGCCACGGTCGATCACATCTATGACAACGAGAGCAACGCCTTTTCCAGCTCTTACAAACAAGACGCCTGGGAGCGGTACGAAGAAGCCGGCGGTGAGCACTATGGCGACAGCCATGCATACAATCACCTCCTCGGCACTGGAGAGGACGTCGCCACCTGGTCGTTCTCGGTGCCCGAGCCCGGCCGCTACGCCGTCTATGCCTGGTGGTGCGGTGGCGACTGGCGCCCGGCCGACGTTCCCTACGTCGTCAACGGCTCCACCAGTTCCAGGACGCTGCGCGTCAACCAGCAGATCAACGGCGGGAAGTGGAACTTGATTGGGATCTTTGAATTCGAGACCGGTGGTTCTATCGCCGTCAAGGACGACGTCACGTCTGGCCAGGACGTCGTCGCCGACGCCGTGGGCCTGACCTACGTGGCCCCGCCCAGCAGAATGATGCCGTGGAAGCTCTATCTCTCTGTGATCCACCATTGACGGCTTCTGCACAAGAGACAGGAACCAAAGGGCCTCGAGAGAGGCCCTTTTTCTTGCTCTGGCAGCATTTCACTGTTGACAAAGGGCCAGAATGTGGTATCATACGCCTACCCGGGGTCCCCGAGCCGGCACCTTGGATGAAGCATATTCTGCGTCCCCAATTCCTTCCGGTGGACGCTACAAGCCTCGATGTGGCCAGCCACTGGCCACGGTACCGGGAGCCATGGTCAAGATACCACGCGGAGACACCCTCATCGTCTGCGGGCTCGTGCTCCTACTCGCAATTGCATCCTGTTCACCGCTGCCCACCCCTGTTCCCGGGCAGAGGCCCGAGCGGCCCCAGCCAGGAGACTATTACGTGGACGCGCTGCGGGGTTCCAATTTGAACCCCGGTACAGCGTTGGCGCCCTGGCGCACCATCCAGAAAGCGGCAGACACCGTCGTAGCCGGAAGTACCGTTCACGTCCGGGCCGGACGCTACCAGGAGCGAGTCCGGGTTACGACGCCCGGCAAGCGCGGCGCGCCCGTTATCTTTCAGGCCGTTGGCGCGGTACGGACCAGAGGGTTTACCATCCTGGCCGATGACATCACTGTGCGTGGCTTCGAGATCACGGGCACGGAGGACCTGTGGGATGACGGCGTTGGCATCTTTGTCAACGCCGGCCGCTGCGTGCTGGAGGACAACGAGATTCGTCACGCGACGCGGGGTGGCATCCTGCTCTTTGGCGAGATGGGAGAGCCGGGTAGCACCGATTGCATCGTGCGGAATAACCTGCTGGTTCGCAACGGGCTGGTGGGCATCGAGCTCCACGGCGACGACCACGTCATCGAGGGCAACGAGATCTGGGGCACGGTCCAGCATCATCCACGCTGGGCCGACCCACCCCGCTGGGTGGACGCCGATGGCATCCGCTTCTTCGGGCGTGGACATGAGATCAGGGGCAATTATATCCACGATATCAGCTACGACGACGTCCAGAACGTAAACCCCCACATCGACTGTTTCCAGACCTGGGGACCGGCGGTGGACATTGTCTTCGAGGGGAACCGCTGCGAGAACCTGGAGTACCAGGGACCGGACGAGCAGGGCAAGGGCTTCATGATCGAGTCCCAGAACGGGCTCGTGCGGGACGTTGTCATCAGGAACAATGTCATCCTGGCATTTAACCAGATCACCATCCTGGACGGCCGCCGGATCCAGATCCTCAACAATACGTTCGTCAGCGACCTGGACTTTGATCTTTCGACCCAGGTGGGAATCGGTCTCTTTCGCTCGCTGCGCGTCACGATCAAGAACAATATCTTTTACAACATCGCGAGGCCGCACCTGGCTCCCGATGCCGTGTCCGAGCGGAGCCTGGATGCCGGGTACAACAACGTCTATCGCAGCGATGGGCGCCGGCCATTGGGATCACCATCCCGAGGCGACCTGTGGGGGGTAGATCCAGAGTTTGTGGACGCTGCCGGGGGGGATTTTCGCCTGCAACTTTTGTCTCCCATGATCGATGCTGGAACGGACGTCGACGTCACCACCGATTTCGCGGGCAAGGCCCGGCCCCGGGGCGGAGGTCACGACATCGGCGCCTTCGAGTCGGTCATCGAGCTGGTCGAACCTGAAGGGGTCGGGACCTCTCCCCACACCTTCATGCCCGGCACCCCCGTTCTGCCGCTCCCTCTCTAGGGTGTTGCCGCAGGGGCGGACCCGGCAGCCACCATGTGCTGTTCTATCTCTCTCGTTCTCAAAGCCGTGTAGAACCAGTCAAATGGGACCTGATCGACGGCAACGTCGATAGACCGCTTGGCCTGGTAGCACATCATACGCAAGCCGTTTTCCGCAGGCACGCCCAGGGCGTCGGCCTGCCGCAGAAACCTGGATCGGGCCGGGTTGTAGTTGAGGTCAAAAAAGAGCCGGGCATCCTGTCCCGTGCGCAGGTCCTCCAGGGGCGAGACGTCGGCCTGTTCGCCACGCCCCAGGGGGGTGGCATTGACGATGAGGGCTGGCCGCAGGTGCGGCAGATCCTCCGGCGCGACGGCGCATACCCGGCAGCCGTTGTGGCTCAGCCGGCTTTCGATGGCGTGGCTCCGGGCCTCGATGATGTCATAGAGCCATATTTTGGATATGCCCGCTGCGGCCAGGGCGGTGGCCAGGGCTCGCCCGGCGCCTCCGGCGCCATAGATGAGGGCGCTATCCAGGTCGTCCATGAGCCCTGTCGCGTGCAGGGCGTCCATGAAGCCCATGCTGTCGGTATTGTACCCCCACAGGACACCCTCTCGATTCACGACGAGGTTCACCGATCCCATGCGCCGCGTCGAGTCATCCATCTCGTCCAGGTAGTTCATGATTGCTACCTTGTGGGGAAAGGTTACGTTGCAGGCCAGGATATCGAGGGCGCGGATGCCCTGTATCGCGTTCTCCAACTCCTCGGCGGGCACCGAGTAGGGCACGTATAGGTACTTACGTCCCCAGTAGGATAACAATTGGTTGTTGAACGAGAAGGCGAGATCGGCGTGCCGAATATCCGCACCCAGAAGTCCCAGCAGACGCGTGCCAGCCTGGACACAAGTGCCCATTCTATCCAGGACCAGCGGCTTCACCGGAAGTCTTGCCACCTTGGTATCAGTCATGACTTGCCTTTCACTACGTTCAAGACCTTGCCTTTCACTACGTTCAAGACCTTGCCTTTCACTACGTTCAAGACTTTGCCTTTCCTGCGTCTCCATGGATATATTCCTCCATCAACAGTCTCAGCTTCCCGGCCAGGACACGCATGTGCGCCGGCTCGATAACGATCCGGTTATCGCCCGTGATGGAGCCGTGGTCGCCCGGGATTGCGTGCACCGACCATTCACCCCGGGCCAGGTGCCGCCACTCCAACTGCGGATTGTCCGGGATGCCAAGGGAGCCCTGGGAGAGAAAGACGTGGATCGGACCGGAATAGGGCTGGGGGATGTAGCGCCGCAGTGCCCACACGTTGGCCACGAGCTTTAGTTTCAAGCGGACAAAAGCACTCACCTCCGCCGGGCCCTGCGGAGCGTTTCCCTCCCGCGCATAGCCTACGCGTCGAAGGAACCGGTCGTAGAGATAGCGCAGGAAACTCAGGTAGGCCTTTGGTCCCGGCCGCCAGGGGCGTGCCGGCTCCACCATGGCCAGGAGAGACACCCGCTCCCCCTGCCCCACGAGCTGCTGCGCCATCTCGTAGGCTACGACGGCGCCGAGGCAGACACCACCCAGGAAGTAGGGGCCGTGGGGCTGCACGCGCTGCATCTCCCGTACGTACAGAGAAGCGACGGCCGGAATCTGGGCCGGATTGTGGGGCCCATCCTGGAAGCCGTAGAAGGGTTGATCGGGCCCCAGGAATCGGGCCAGGTCACCCAGGTCGGTAAAGACGTTCCCCAGGTTGCCAGGCAGACAGAAGAACGGGGGCCGGGCGCCGGCTGATGGCCCGTGCGCTGCCGGGCGCTGGACGCTAACCAGGGGTGACCCCTCTCCCCCGGTAGCCGACCGCTCTGATGGGGCCCCGGATCTGTCGCGCACCACCTGGGTCAGCTCTTCGACCGTCGGGTATTGGTAGAACGTCGGCGGTGCAACCTTCTGTCCGAACTCGCGCTCGATCTCGACCAGGAGGCGCACGGCCGACATGGAGTGGCCGCCCAGGTCGAAAAAGTTGTCCCTGATACCCACCTTCTGCCGGCCCAGCACCTGCTGCCAGGCCCTCACCATTCGCCTCTCCAGCTCGTCGCGGGGCTCCAGGAGGTCGCCGTATCCGGACCCCTGGCCGGAGTCTCCGTTTCGGCCGGCGTCGTGGCCTGCCGGGTGCCCGGCCCTAGCGCCCAGGGCCATGAGGGCCTTGCGGTCCACTTTGCCGCTGGCGGTCAAGGGCAGCGCATCGACGGTGACAAAGGCGGCCGGAACCATATAGTCGGGCAGGGCCCTCAGCAGCGCCTCGCGCAGCTCGCTTCCGGAGGGGGCGCGCCCGCCGGAGGGTACGATGTAGCCCACAAGCTGCTTTTCACCGGTGCCATTTTCGGCCGTCTCGGCCGCCGCGGGGTCCGCACCCGGAACGGGCTCCAGGAGCCGGGGATCGCCGGCTCCGTTGGACTCGGCCACCACTACAGCCTCCTCGATGCCATCCACCGCCAGCAGCGCCCGCTCGATCTCGGCGACCTCGATGCGAAAGCCCCTGATCTTTACCTGGAAGTCCTTGCGCCCCCGGTACTCCAGCAGGCCGTCGGCGTGCATCAGGCCCACGTCGCCCGTCCAGTATAGCCGCTCGTCGCCGCCCTCCGGATCCGGCCGAAAGGCCGCCACGGTCAGCTCTGGCTGCCGCCAATAGCCACGGGCCAGGTACCTGCTCTTGACGACGATCTCGCCCGGCTCGCCGGGTGCGACCTCGCGGCCGGCCTCGTCGACGAGCAGGACGTGCTTGTCGGGCACGGGGTAACCGGCCGGCACCAGGTTGCCCCCCAAGGCGAGCGGCGTGTCGTGGTCCATGAAAAAGAGGCGGTAATTGTAGGTCTCGGTGGCTCCCAGGCGATTGACGAGGATCGAGCCCGGGGCAAAGTGTGCCCGATGCAACTCTACCTCTCGCCTGGTAACCGCCTCGCTGGCCAGCACCAGCAGGCGAAGGTGTGGAAAGCGAGTTTCGCCACTGAGGGCGTCCACGAAATAGCGAAAAGGCGTTGGCACCCAATCGCAGATGGTCACCTGTTCCGCGTCGAGCCAATCTTCCAGCCCGGCGAGGCCCTGTTTCTTGACGTTCCACGGGTAGAGGGTCGCCCCGTTGAGAAGCGCACAGAAGATATCTACCATGGCCGAGGAAAAGCTGATGGAGTGAAGGAGCGTCAGACGGTCGTCGGTGGTGATGTGGAAGGCGTTGGTATAGTTCCTGATGCCGGCCAGCACGCTTCGGTGGTCGAAGGCAATCCCCTTGGGCTGCCCGGTGGAGCCCGAGGTATAGATGATGTAGGCCAGTGCCTCCGGCGGCACCTGCAGGTTGGGGTTTTCGTCCGGCAGGCCCGAGCCCTCGGCCATCGCTTCGCCCAGGTCGATGACCTGGTCGGAATGCACGCCCAGGCGGGCGGCCAGTTCGCCGGTTGCCTGCGGGCCCTCCTGGTTTTCTCCGGTCATGGCCAGAACCAGCCCGGCGCCCGAATCGCGCAGCATGTAGGCCAGCCGCTCGTCGGGATAGGCCGGGTCGAGGGTCACAAAGATGCGGCCCGCCTTCAAGACGCCAAGAATGGCGGCCACGGTGGGGGCAGCGTCCTCCACCAGGAGTGCCACCGGGGCCACATCCTTGCCACCGCGCGACTGTATGGCGTGTGCCAGCCGGTTCGCGGCGCGGTTCAGCTCGTCGTAGGTCCACTGCCGGCTTGCCGGCCCGTCGTCCTCCCGGTGGACCCTGATGGCCACCCGGGTTCCGTGCTTACGTACCTGCTCCTCGAAACGGCCCGCCAGCGACTGCTCGATCTCGTGGGGAGCAAAGAGCACGAACGTGCCCGTGGGATGGTACGCGCGCTCCCGGATCGCCTCTTGTTGTGCCAGGCCGGGGGACATGAGCTCCAGATCTCGGTTCATCTCTCGTTTCATGGTCTCACCGGCACTTCCCGGGCCAGGACGGGCTGCACGTCCGCCTCCACCTTGGGGCCGGCCAGGGGCGCGACGACCAGCACCCCGGCGCGCAGGCGGATCTCGCCTCGTTCTATGCCAGGCGAGGCTATGCCAGGCAAAGTCGCCTCTGGCTCAAGCTCGAAACCTTCCTGTCCGGCCGGCAGCGTTGGCCTGCTCTTGCCTCGCTCACGCCACCAGGCGGCAACCTCGGCCGGCAGGGCGTGCCAATATCCGCTCTTCTCCTTCACGGTCTGCAAAAAGTCGACGTACACGGCCCGGGTCCGCTCCTCCCGCAGGTAGTCGGGATGGCTGTTGAGAAGGGCCATGCCATGGTAGTTGCGTATCACCTCGAGCTTTTGTAGCCAGAGCCTGGGCGTTTCCTCGCCAAGAACGGAAGTCAGCGTGTAGTCCTGCGCCAGAGTGTAGGGCAGCTCCAGGAAGTGGCCGACCTGAAAGGGCCAGAAGCTCATGGTTCCGCCGGGCATCGGCTCGTAGGGATCGGTGTCAAAGAACGAGAGGTCGTAGTCGATCTCCAGGTCTTGCATCCACTCGGGCTGTCGATGGGTCAGGGGCGTGCGAAAGCCCCGGGCCTCGAACCGGTGTAGGTAGTCGTTGATGCGCGCCACGCGCCGGCTCCACTCGGCGTGGGAGCGGAAGAGCTTGCCGTCGTGCTTTAGCCCATGCACGCCGACCTCAAAGCCCCGTTGTCGCAGCTCGGCCAGCAACGCCTCATCGACGGGATAGCGCTGGGGCACAAAGTTGAAAGAAGAGCGAAACCCGAGGCGTTCTTCCAGGTCAGCCACGGCCCGGACGTAGGACTGTCCTTCGGCGGTTTCCACGTCGTGGGTAAGCACCAGGGCATAGGCCCGGCCGTGGGGCCAGAAGTAGCGAAACGACAGCGAATTCTTGCCCGTAGCGATCAGAATCTGCTTTGCCACCTCCCAGAGAAAGCGGGCGTAGCGGTCCTCGATGGGCCAGCCCAATTGCGACTGGTCCTGCATAGGCCGGCTTGTGAGGCGGCGGAGCATCCGGGTCACGGCGCGTGGCAGGAAGGGCTTCAGGGTATAGTAGGCGCGGCGGGTGGCGCCGAGGCGCCAGCGCTCGGGGCCGAACTGTCCCTCGCCCAGCGTCTGAAGCAGGATGGCGTCCAGGTCGTATGAGCCCGGCTCGATGGTGTCGGGCAGTTGCGGCAGCTCCAGGACGTGGACCGACCGGGCAACGGCCTGGCGCCAGTCATCGGGCGATACGACCGGTTGGCCGTTCTCCCCTGGCTCCAGGAGCCAGAATCTTGCCGGGGTGTTGGAACTCCATAGATTCACGTTCATCGGCGGATGGCTGCTCCCTTGATTCTCTCCCACATCTTGCCCAGGAGCGCCACGGTAAAGGCCGCCCCCGGCCCCGGGTCGTCCCTGGAATAAATGGCCCACATCTTCTCGCCGCGCAGCGAGCCCAGCCACTGGCCGATGGATAGCTGGCCCTTGCGCCGGTAGTCAAAGGCCGCCCTCATGTCTCGCTGCCAGTCCACCCAGATCATGTCGTCGCGGTAGGCCAGTTGTGGTTCCACCGGCTGCCGGAGGGCGTCTTGATAGGCAAGGTAGGCAAGGTCCACGCCACAGCGGGCGCCCAGGCCATCCCACATGCCAAAGCGCGTGTTGAACTCGATGAGCTTGTAGGTTCCGTCCCGGGGGTCCTTCTTGAACTCCAGGCCGCCCAACCCCTGGTAGCAACTGGCCTCGAGTAGCTGCAGGGCCGCGGCTTCGAGATCGGGATCGTGAAAGGTCCGCACGTAGCTGGCCGAGCCAAACCCCGTTGGAATGACGCGCAGCTTTCTCCCGGCAAAGATGCCCAGCGGCCTCGACTCGCGGTTGAGGTAGAAGGCGATGTAGGCCAGGCGGCTGTCTTCGCCGGGTACGACCTCCTGTACGACCAGGCGGCTATCGTGGACAGCGATGCTCCGGTAGGTTTTTACCAGGGTTGACGGATCGTGGCACAGGACGACCTTGGCCCGGCCCTGCAAAAGTCCCCGCCGCAGCATGCTGGTGAACTCGGGCGTGTGCCAGTAGGTGCTCTCCGTGGGCTTCAGGATCGCCGGGTAGCTGATCTCGGCGGCTATCTCCTCGATGCTCATCGTCCCGTTCACCGGCAACGTCCTGGGAGTGGGCAGGTTTACCCCCTGGGCTGCGGCCCGCAGGCCGTCTTTGGTGGTCAGCCTCTCCATCGTCTCGTGGTCGGGCATGACGTACTCGTAGTACCGGCTCAGAACGTCCCTGTGCCGCGAGCAGAGCAGGACGTGCATGTCGCTCAACGGAAAGAGCACGGCCCTGCCCAGGCGCTTGCCCAGGTCCACGAGAAACTGCAGGTAGGAGGCCTCATCCCGCTCAGGGTTCGGGCTCCGCACGAACCGGATATGCCGGGAGAACCTGCCTACGGCATCCGGGTGGGCGTCGACGCCATAGACGGGAATGCCGCGCGGGGCCAGGGAGCGGGCGATGTCGAGGCCCATGTGTTCGTCGAGGGGTGTCACAACTGCCGGGATTGCTTTCATCTGCCTGTTACTCCCTGTTCACGACGGCGTGCCCCCGAGGAAGGCAACGGGCCATCTGTTTTCGGTTCCTCATCCAGGCCCCCGGGCCAGGTGGGCTTGGCCTGCGTGGAGCTGGACGTGCCGGCGGGGCGCGCAGCGCCAAAGAGCCCCAACCGGCGAAAGAGCTTGTAGCCCACCTTGCTGGTCAAGGTCATGGCCATCATGGTGCGGCCATGGAACGCATCGGTGTAGCACAGCACACCCTGCCTACCGGTCTTTTGGCGCGCCACCTTGATCGCATTTTCGACCGCTTCTGCACCTGTGCTGACCAACAAGGTCTTGGTCGGTCCTCCATGTGGAAGCAAGGCGTTCAATTTTTCGCAAAGGGCGATGTACGGCTCGTAACTGGCCACGTTGAAACTCACGTGCAGGAATTTCGCTGCCTGCTCCTGGATCGCTTTTACCACGGGCGGCGGACAGTGTCCTGCGTTCACCACGCCGATGCTCGACGTCCAGGGCACGGCAGACGACACCGTCGCGCCCGTGGTGGTCGAGGACTTCGTCGCTGCCGCGAACCCCGACCTCGTCTCGTTGGAGCTGTTCGAGGGAGCGGGTCACGTCATGTCCTGGAACATGGAC
>ERZ1026796.1758-NODE-1758-length-13741-cov-2.798222_pt1 | contig 13741 bp, 15 predicted proteins | sample MGYA00520874_ERZ1026796 | MGnify/ENA primary metagenome ERZ1026796 (study PRJEB33270, sample SAMEA104284474) | anaerobic digester metagenome | biome: Anaerobic digester microbiome; feature: mesophilic sludge digester; material: Anaerobic digester biomass...
TTCCAGGTCGACGGCAACGCCCTGCTGCGCCCGGGCGGAGAGGCCGGAGCCCACGTCAACCTGGTCGCCGGAGGCAAGATCCTGTCCTCGATGCCCCTGGCCGGCGAGGAGCGGAGCGAGGGCCGCCTGAGCGGCACGCTGGGCGAGGGCGGCGCCGAGATCGCCGTCCAGGCCGGCGGCAACATCACCCTCGGCGGCGATGGGGCCGGCGTCCACGTCCGCATCGAATTGGGCGACGAGATCGCCCGCCAGGTGGAAGAGAGCCTGCGCGCCGTCGACCTGGAGGCCATCGGCCGCCAGGTGAGCCAGGAGATGGAGGCGGCCATGTCGCGCCTCCGGGTCAAGCTGGAGAGCACCGACTGGCAGCGCTATGGCAGCCAGGCACAGCAGGCCGTCGAGCGGGCCATGGAGCGGCTCCAGCGCAACCTGGATCGGGCAGCCGAAAAAGCCGCCCGCGCCCAGGAGCGCATGGACCGGGAGCAGGAGCGCATGGACCGGGAGCAGGAGCGCATGGACCGGGAGCAGGAGCGCATGCAGCAGGCGGCGGAGCGCCGGGCACGCCGTGAGGCGAGGCAGGCCGGCGAGGAGCCGGTCGAGGTCGGCCTCGGGGCCGAAGTCGAGGACTGGCAGGAGGGCGAGCCCGACGGACCCGTGGCCGCCGCCGCGGCGCCCAGCCTCGACGAGGAGCGCCTGAGCATCCTGCGCATGGTGGAGCAGGGCCAGATCACGCCCGAAGATGCCGAGCTCCTCCTCGATGCCCTGGACTGACAGACAGCGGCATCGTACCAAAGGCACCGGGTGCGCCGCCCTTGCCTCATGCGAGGCACAATCCGCGGGGGGCAGGGGCCGCATCCGGCGGCCAGGGAGACGGGAATGCAGTCGACAAGCGTAGCAAAGCGATGGCAGGTGCCATTCTTTGCCATCTGGACGGGCCAGGCCTTTTCCATGATTGGCAGCCGCCTGGTCCAGTTTGCCCTCGTGTGGTGGCTCACCCGCGAGACGGGCTCGGGGACGATCCTGGCAACGGCTACCCTGGTGGCCGTCCTGCCCAGCATCGTCCTGGGGCCCTTTGCCGGCGCGCTGGTGGACCGCTGGAACCGCCGCCGGGTCATGATGGTGGCCGACGGCTTTGTAGCGGTCGTCTCGGCCGGGCTGGTCTATCTCTTCTGGAGCGGCTCCCTGGCCGTGTGGCACATCTACGTGGCCATGCTGGCCCGCTCTCTGGGCGAAGCCTTTCACTGGCCGGCCATGCAGGCCTCCACCTCCCTCATGGTGCCCGAGAAGCACCTCTCCCGCGTGGCGGGCATCAACCAGACCATGCAGGGCGCCCTGAACATCGTCGGCCCGCCCCTGGGGGCCATCGCCATCAGCGTGCTGCCGCTCCACAGCGTCATGGCCATCGACGTGGGCACGGCGGCCATGGCCATCCTGCCCTTGCTCTTTATCGCCATCCCCCAGCCCCGCCGGACAACCGGCGAGGGTGCGGGCAGCCGCCCGGCCACGGTCTGGCAGGACTTTTCGGCGGGGCTGCGCTACGCCTGGGGATGGCCCGGATTGGTGGCCGTCCTGGTCATGTGCATGATCATCAACTTTGTGGTCAATCCCGGCTTTGCCCTCATGCCCCTGCTGATCACCGCGCACTTTGGGGGCGGCGCCCTGGAGCTGGGCTGGCTGGAGTCGGCCTGGGGCGTGGGCATGCTGGCCGGCGGCCTGCTCCTCAGCGTCTGGGGCGGGTTCAAGCGGCGGGTGTATACCTCCCTGTCGGCCATGGTCGTCGGCGGCATCGGCACGGCCGTCGTCGGCCTGGCGCCGTCCGACGGCTTCCCCCTGGCGCTGGGCGGCATGTTCGTGGCGGGGGCCATGAACCCCCTCATCAACGGGCCGCTGTTCGCCATCCTGCAGTCTACGGTGGCGCCCGACATGCAGGGACGCATCTTTACCCTGGTCCTCAGCCTGGCCTCGGCCATGATGCCCCTCAGCCTGGCCATCGCCGGCCCCGTCGCCGACGTGGTCGGCGTGCAGCCCTGGTACGTCTTTGGCGGGTCCGTCTTTGCCCTGGTAGGCATTGGCAGTTTTTTCGTGCGTCCCCTGGTCAACCTCGAGCAGAACGGGCACGCTGTGGCCGCGGCGTCGCGCACCGCCGCGGCGACCTCCGCCGGCGGCGAGTGAGGGGTTCTATGCTCACCGCCTGCGCCGATTCGCCCTCCATCTTGCGTCCAGAACGTGTCGATCTTGACCGCCTGTGCTATAATAGGCCAATCTGGACAGTTGGAGCATCGATGGTTGTCACGACTGCAACCGAAGCCTCCCCGCCGTGGCAGGGACGCCTGCGGCCCCTCGAGCCGGTCCGCGACCTCCGCGACGTCTCCCGGCTCATAAGCGAGGCGTTTGCCTCCGACATGGACGAGCGGGGCCGCGCCGCGCTGCGCGAGCTGCGCTGGATGGCCCGCCTCTCACCCCTCGTGTGGTGGCTGTCACAGGCAGATCCGGAGTTTCGAGACGCCTTCCGGGGCTTTGTCTGGGAGGTGTCCGGCGCCGGAGCGCGCGCGCGGGTGGTGGGCAACGCCAACGTCAACCGCGCCCCGGGCAACCGCCAGTGGTACATCATCTGCAACGTCGTGGTGGCCCCCGACTACCGCAACCAGGGCATCGGCCGCCAGCTCACGGCGGCGGCAGCCGACGAGGCTGCCGGGCTGGGCGCCCAGGGTGTCCTGCTCCAGGTCCACCGCGACAACCGCCCGGCGATGCACCTCTACCTGGAGCAGGGCTTTCGCGAGGTGGGCGGCGAGACCGATCTATGGGCCGAAGAGCTGCGGCCCGTGGCCGTGGTCGACAGCGTGGACTACAAGGTGCGGCCGCCACACGCCGACGAGGGATACAAGCTCTACGAGCTGGCCCGGCAGGCTGTGCCCCTGGAGCAGCAGTGGATCCGGCCCCTCCAGCGGCAGAACTACTGGCCCGACGCCATCAGCCGGCTGATGGTCCGCCTGGGCGCGATGTTGTCCAGCCGGAAGGCCTATCGCCTGGTGGCCGTGGCGGCGGGCTCCCAGGGCCAGTTGCCGGTGGGCCTCGCCTCGGTCACGGTCAGCTTTGGCCGCCGGGCCCACCGCCTCGCGCTCCTGGTGCACCCGGAGCACGCCGGCCGGGTGGAGATGCCCCTCCTCAGCCGGGCGTTGCACCTTCTGGCCGCCGCGCCGGAGCGCCCGGTCCGGGCAACCCTCCACACCACCGACCCGACCGCCGTCAAGGTACTCGGCTCCTACGGCTTTCGCGAGCGGCGCACGCTGTTGACCATGCGCCGCGACTTTCGGTGAGGTGGGCGCGCCATGACGGCCGGTGATGGACGAGCGATGCAAGAGGAACGGCTGCGCATCCTGAAGATGGTCCAGGAGGGCCAGCTCAGCGCCGCCGAGGCCGCCTCGCTGTTGGAGGCCCTGGCCGAGCCGGCCCCGGCCCTGCCCGATGCCGGGCCCAGGGCCGAGCCGGGAGCCACGCCCGACCCGGCCGCGCGCTGGGGCAGGTATTGGATCTATCCGCTCCTGGCCGGCGGCGGTTTGCTCATCGCCGGCAGCCTCGTCATGGGCCTGGTCAACGCCACGGGCGGCGCCCGCGGCTGGTTGATCTGCGGCTGGACGCCCATGTTGCTGGGCCTGCTCCTGGCGGTCCTGGCCTGGTGGTCGCGGGGCAGCACCTGGCTGCACCTGCGCATCCGCGAGGGCGGGGGGAGCCGGGCCAGGATGGCCCTCAGCTTTCCGCTGCCCCTGACCCTGGCAGCCTGGGCCCTGCGCTTGGCGCAGCCCTTTGTGCCCCAGCTACGAGACACCGGCGTCGACGACCTCATCATCGCCCTGCGCCACAGCACCGCCGAGGGCCAGCCCCTCGTGGTCGACGTCCAGGACGACGAGACGGGCGAGCGGGTCGAAATCTATATCGGATGATCGAAATCGTCGCTGCCCGGTCCACTGGTCCGGGGCAGGCAGGCGAATGCACGGTCCGTGGCCGGCAGGCAGCCGGCCAGGAGGAGGACAACGATGGCAACAACCGAAGAGCGAATGCAGATTCTGAACATGGTGGCCGAGGGCAAGATCTCGGCCGAAGAGGGCGCCAAGCTGCTGAGCGCCCTGGAGCCGGAGCGCAGATCCAGGGCGGCGACGAGCGTCATGGGCGGCCCGACGGCGCCCCGCTGGTTCCGCGTGCGCGTCACCGACCTGGAGACGGGCCGGAACAAGGTCAACGTCAACCTGCCCATGAGCCTGGTGGACGTCGGCACCCGCATGGGCGCCCGCTTTGCCCCCGAGTTGGAAGGCCTGGACTTTAACGACATCATCGAGCAAGTCAAGGCCGGAGCCCAGGGCAAGATCATCGAGGTCGAAGACGCCGAGGGGGGCGAGCGCGTCGAGATCTATGTGGAGTAGGGAGGGATACCCTTGCGTCTGATCATCAGTTGGTTCGTCAACGCCGTGGCCCTGGCCCTGGCGGCCTGGCTCATCCCCGGCATCTCGGTGACCGAGGATCGGGCCTGGGTTGCCGTGGCCGTGATGGCCGTCATCTTTGGGCTGGTCAACGCCCTGATCCGGCCCCTGGTCAAGCTCCTGACCTGCCTCATCAACGTCTTTACCCTGGGGCTCTTCACGCTGGTCATCAACGCCCTCATGCTGTGGCTGTCGTCGTGGATCGCCGGGCAGTTGGGCGTCGGCTTTCGCGTGGAGAACTTTTTGGCTGCCTTTCTCGGCGCCGTGCTCATCAGCGTCGTCAGCTTCTTGCTGAACATCTTTTTTCGGGAGGACGACCGCGGCCGAAAGCGGCGGCCGCCGGATCGGCGGCGGGATCGATGGTAAGGGCGGGCACGAGCTGCAAGAGAAGAGGCCTCCCCCAAGCCTGGAGGAGGCCTCTTACCTGAGGCGGGCGAGCAAAGCCCGGTGTCAGCGTGTCTTGCGCTTGCGGCCCCTGGTGCGGGCATAGAGGGGCAGCAGCATCGCTTCCATCCTGGTCGCCAATCCCACGCGCGCGCTCCACGCGGCCGTGCGCGCCCGGCTGACCGGCCTGGCCAGCCGCTCCCGCAGGGGCCACTCCACGGCGTGGATGCCCACCGGCTCCTGCGGCTCCCAGTGAACCGCCGCCGAGGCCCACGATAGCCCGGCTCCAAAGCTGGTGAACACCAGGTTGTCCCCGGCCTTCACCCGGCCCTGGTCCACCGCCTCGGTCAGGGCGATGGGGATAGAGGCGGCCGAGGTGTTGCCGTAGCACGCGATGTTGACCATCATCTTTTCGGGCGGCGCGCCCAGCCGCCGCCGCGCCACCTCGATGATGCGGTCGTTGGCCTGGTGGGGGATAATGAGGGCCACGTCGTCCAGCGACAGGCCGCTCCCGGCGATGACCTTGACCACCGAATCGGCCATGACCCGCGTCGCGCACTTGAAGACCCGCTGGCCGTCCATGCGCAGGTACTGCAGCCTGTGATCGATGACCTGCTGGCTGGCAGGGTTGGCCCCGCCGCAACCCGGGACGATGAGGGCATCCCAGCCGGATCCGTCAGAGCCCAGGTCGAAGGAGAGGAGCCCCGTCGGCTGATCGCTGGCCTCCAGGACCACCGCGCCCGAGCCGTCGCCAAAAAGGACGCACGTGCTGCGGTCGGTCCAGTCGATGCCCATGGACAGGTGCTCCGTGCCGATGACCAGGGCGTTGCGAAAGGCCCCGTTCTGGATGAACTGGCTGGCCGTCACCAGGGCATACACCCAGCCGGTGCAGCCGGCCACCAGGCCAAAGGCCGGAGCGCCCGACGCCCCCAGTTGCTCCTGGACGATATTCGCCACGGAGGGAACCAGGTAATCGGGCGTCGAGGTGGCGACGATGATCAACTGCACCTGAGAGGGGGGCAACTGCGCCCGGGCGAGGGCCTGGCGGGCGGCCGACACCGACATGCTGGAAGCCGTTTCACCCGGCCGGCATAGGTGCCGCTCCTGGATCCCGGTCCGGGTGCGGATCCACTCGTCGCTGGTGTCCACCATCTTTTCCAGGTCGTGGTTGGTCAGCACCCGATCGGGGACGTACATGCCCCAACCCGTTATTCTCGCGTACTTGGCCATGGTGATCTGCTTCCTCCCTCACTGGCGGCGACTTCCCTTGAAAGCCGTACTGCCAGCTCGGAAGGTCGCCTGGAGTGCTGCCCTCGCGTCAGGCAGCGGCTATGTGCCCTCCCCCGCCGTGGCGGTGGCGAACGAACAGGGCGATGGCTACCCCGGCCACGGAGGCAGCAGAGCCCAGGAGCGCGCCGATGATGATTCCCTTGCGGTGTTGGCGCAGGCGGCTGACCTCGGGCTCGAGCTCGCGAGCCTGGGCCGCCAGGATCAGCTCACCGTGCAGCCGCCGCCGAAAGTCGGCGTCGGGCTGGACGGGCACGAGGATGCGCTGCAGATGGCTCGCCAGCTCCAGCAGCCCCCAGACCCGGTCCTCTCGCGAGAGGCCGCTCGGTCCCCGCGGCTGCAGGCCCAACAGGTAGTCCGTATGGGCCATCACGGTCTCGATTTCCCTGCGTCTGTCCACGGATACCTCCTCCGGTCGCTCCGTCAAATGCGGTAGGCGACCAGGCCCAACGTGCCCGGGCCAAAGTGCACGACCAGCGAGGTCGTGAGGTTGGCCAGGAAGGTCTGCTGGCATCGGAACCTCGACCTGGCAGTTTCCAGCAGGGCGTTGCCCTCCTCCGGGCTCTCGGCGTGCACCACTGCCAGGTTTACGGGATCGCGGGTGCCCACGCGTTCGGCCATGATGTCCAGCATGCGCTCCAGGGCCTTGCGCTGGCTGCGCACCTTTTCGCTGACGTCAATGACCCCCTTCTCCAGGACGACGATGGGCTTGACGTTCAACAGCGACGCCAGGCTGCTCTGAAGCCTGCCGACGCGCCCGCTCATCTGGGCAAAACGCAGGTCCCTGAGGACCAGGACGATGTTCATGCGCTCGCGAAGGACCTCCATGCGGGCCATGATCTCGGCCATGGCCTGCCCTTTGCGGATCATTCGCGCGGCTTCCAGGGCCATGAAGCCCAGGCCGGCCGATCCACAGGCGCTGTCGAAGGGATGCACGCGCACCATGCCCGCGAGCATCTCCCGGGCCAGCTCGGCCGACTGGAACGTGCCGCTCAGCTTGGCCGTCACGTGGAGGGAAAGAATCTCCTGCGCCCCGGCGGCCATCATCTTGCGGTAGTGGCGCTCGAACTGCCCGGCTGACGGCTGCGACGTGCTCGGCAGCTTGCCCGTCTGCTCGATCTTCTGGTAAAAGGCAGCGCGGTCGATGGTCACCCCGTCTTCGTACGTCTCCGTGCCGAACTGGATGTTGATAGGCACGACGGTGATGTCGTATTCTTGATAGCACTCTTCCGGCAGGTCACACGTCGAGTCGGTAGCAACCTTGATCATTCCCCCAATCCTTTCAACAATCCTTCAATGTAGGCGTCCCTGGAGCCCGTCGCGCAGGGCCTGAAGGGTACGATGGTATAGCGACTTGATCGCTCCCTCGCTGCGTCCCATGATCTCGCCGATCTCGGCATTGGGCAGCCGTTGCACGAACTTGAGCGCCAGAAGCTGCTGTCGCTCGGCCGGGAGCTCCTGAATGGCGGCCAGGAGCACTCTCCGCCTTTCGCCCAGGGTCACCTGCTCCAGCGGGCCGCCGTCCGTCGAACTGTCCACCTGGGCCACCTGGTCCAGCGAGACCACCTGTCGCCGGCTCCGGTCGCGATACCAATTGGCCACCAGGTTGTGGGCGATGCGGTACAGCCAGGACGAAAAGGGAGCCCCCCGATTCTTGTAGCGGGGGATGTGCTTCAGGGCCTGGTGAAAGACCCTGGCCGTCAAGTCCTCGGCGTCGTGGTGGTTGCCCGTCCGGTAGTATACATAGTTATAGATTTTTTCCACATACCGTTCGTACAACCGGCCGAAAGCCTCGGGTTCGCTCTTGGCCCGTTCGATCAAGGCCGATTCGTCTGTCATGTCATCCACGGCGACCTCTCAGTCGCCGGCCGGTCTCGCTGAATAGAACACCGGCCGGTGCAGTTGGTTGCGGATTTCGCGCGAGGATCAAGTATAGCAGAGAAGCGGCCGGTGGTCAACTGTTGCCGGCTCTTGCCTGCCGGCGCCAGGTGATGTATAATAGCGGCGTGATGCCGTCGAAAACTTCCCTATGAGTGAGGACATGACCCAGGAACCAGACCTGGAGCTCCAGGTGGCCGTGGCCAAGGTGAGCAAGTATGCCATGAGCGAGAGCGGCGACACCGTGGAGATCATCGAGCGCCCCCACGGCGGCCTGTCGCTGGTGATGGTCGACGGCCAGCGGAGCGGCCGCCCGGCCAAGGCCATCAGCAACCTCGTCGCCCGCAAGGCCATCTCGCTCCTGGCCGACGGCGTGCGTGACGGCGCCGCGGCCCGGGCCGCCCACGACTATTTGCGCACCATGCGCGGCGGGCAGGTATCGGCCACGCTGAACATCATCTCCGTGGACCTCGTCACGCGTACCCTGGTCGTCTCGCGCAACAGCCACTGCCCGGTCATCCTCGTGGAGGGCGACGAGCAGGCGTTGTGCATCCTGGACCAGCCCAGCGAGGCCATCGGCGTACACCTGCGCACCCGGCCGGTCATCACCGAGCTGCCCCTCAGCCGGAACCTGCACGTCGTGGTCTATACCGACGGGCTGCTCATTGCCGGCGACCGCGAAGGAAGCCCCTTTGACGTCACCGCCTTTGTGCGCGAGCACCTGGCCGCGGGCACCGACGAAGGCAGCGCCCGTTCCCTGGCCGACGGCCTGCTGGCCCGCGCCGTGGACCTGGACCGGGGCCGGCCGGCCGACGACGTGAGCGTCGTGGTCGTGTCCATCGTCGCCCGCGCCCGGCCCGACGACGTGCGCCGCATGTCGGTGCGCTTTCCTATCAAGCCCTGAGATGCATGGAAGGCAGGGAAGGATGAATCGTTCCAGAAGATTGTGACGATGCGCATCAAAGTGGTGGGACCATGCGCCTCGGGAAAGAGCGTTCTGGCCGCGGGCCTGCGGCGCCTGGGCTACGATGCTTCGTCGGCGGCGCAGGACCACTCTTACGTGCCCGACATGTGGCGGCGCATCAACCCCCCCGACCTGCTCATCTACCTGGACGTGAGCCTGGAGGCGGCCCACAGGCGGGGGCGCACCGGCCACGGCTGGGACCAGGAATACCTGGATCGGCAGAAGGCCCGCCTGGAGCACGCGCGGGCCCATTCCGACCTATATCTCGACACCGACGACATGTCGGAGGAAGAGGTGCTCGCCCGCGTGGTCGAGTTCCTGGAAGCGCGGCGCCCATGAGCTACCCGGGCGACGGCACCCGGCGGGGCATCGCCGTCACTCTGCTGTCCACCCTCTTTGCCGGGCTGGCCCCCATCCTGGGCAAGCTCGCCTACCAGGTTGGGGTTTCGCCCACGTCCGTCGTGGCCCTGCGCACCGCCCTGGCGGCCGGCCTGCTGTGGCTCTTTTACCTGGTCTTCTGGCGTCGCCACCTGGCCATCAGCCGGGGCAACCTCCTGGCCTGCATCGGCATGGGCGCGGCCAACGGCATCGGCTCGCTCCTGTACTACAACGGCCTGTCGCGCGTCGACGCCTCCGTGGCCCATCTCCTCTATTCCATGTACCCCTTCTGGGTGTTCATCTTCCTGTCGGCCGCCGGCCACGCCGTCTCCCGCCTGGCCGTGCTGCGCCTGGTCCTGGCCCTGCTGAGCGTCTTTTTGCTCACCTGGCAGGGGGCGGGCCTCGTCGACCCCCTGGGCGTGACGCTGATGCTCGGCGCCGGAGCCCTCTATGGCTTTCACCTGGTCCTGGGCCAGTGGACCCTGGTCGACGTCGACCCCCGCACTGTGACGCTCTACGGGCTGTCGACCATGGCCGTCGTCGTGGCCATCCCCTTCTACGGCGAGGCCGGCGCCGCCGCAACCATCCCATCCGCCGGCTGGCTGGCCATCGTGCTGCTGGCCGTCTTTCCCACGGCCATTGCCCGGCTCCTGGTCTTTGCCGGGCTGCGGCGCCTGGGGGGCATCCAGACCGCCCTCCTGGGCCTCGGCGAGCCCCTGGTGGCCGTCTCCCTGGCCTTTCTCCTCCTCGGCGAGCGCTTTGCCCCCCAGCAGTGGGTGGGCGCCGCGCTGTTTATCATCAGCGTCCTCCTCATCCGCCGCGACACCGGCGTGCAGATCGCCGGCGACGAGAGCGGCTGGGCCGGCCTCAACCCCGGCGACCTGCCCGAAGGCCAGGACTTCTAGCCGCCCGACCCCAACCAAGTTGCCTGCTCCCGGCACCGATGATATAATTGCCTACCATGAAATTCTTGGGCGAGAATCCGTTTTACACACTCCTGCTCCTCACCGAGAAGCCCGGGAAGTGGCCTCGCTGGTCGCTAGCGCCGTTGCCCCTGGCCCTCGCCGCCCTGGCAGGCCTGGCCTGGGCCTCCGCGGCCGGCCCGGCCTGGGGCTGGGCCACGGCGGGGCTGCTCCTGGTCATGGCCCTTGCCGACTGGGCGCTGCTGTCGTTCCTGCCGCGCAGCGGCTCGTCCTTCGGGCCCGTCCAGCCGCCCTTCCTGGCCCTCAGTGCCCTGCGCGGGCTGTTGGCCGTGGCGGCGGCCCTCCTTGCCCGGTGGGGAGCGGCGCTGCCCTGGGCGCTGCACGGCACCGTGCAGCTCGCCCTCTGGTTCCTGGCGGCCTACGGCACCCTCGTGGAGCCCTTTCTCCTCCAGGTGACTCGCCTGGAGATCGTGACCCCCCGCCTGGCGAATCCCGGCGGCCCGCTGCGCATCGTCCAGCTCTCCGACCTGCACGTCGAGCGCCTGACCCGCCGCGACCGGGCCCTGCCCGACACCGTCGCCGGACTGGACGCCGACGTCATGGTCCTGACCGGCGATTACCTGAATACCACCTACAACCAGGACCCGCAGGCCCTCGCCGACCTGGAGGAGCTCCTGGCCCAGCTCGAGGCCCCCGGGCAGCGCTACGGCATCTGGGGCTCGCCCGAGGTAGATTGCACCCACCTGCTGCGCCCCATCCTGGAGGCGGCGGGCATTACCCTCCTGGAGGACCGCGGCGTGGAATTGCACACCGGCCGCTATCACCTGTGGATCATGGGCATCACCTGCAGCCACGACCGGGCCGGCGACGCGGAACGGCTGCGCCGGCTGGTGGCCAAAGCGCCCCCCGGGGCCCTGACCCTGCTCCTCTACCACACCCCGGACCTGATGCCCGAGGCGGCGGCCCTGGGCGTGGACCTCTACCTGGCGGGCCACACCCACGGCGGCCAGTGGCGCCTGCCCGGCTTCGGGGCCGTCGTCACCAGCTCGCGCTACGGCAAGCGCTACGAAGCGGGGCACTACCGGGAGGGCAACACCCACCTGTACGTCAGCCGCGGCCTGGGGATGGAGGGCTTTGGCACGCCCCGGGCTCGCTTTTTCTGCCGCCCGGAGCTCGTCGTCGTCGACCTCGCCGGCCAGGCCGGCGCGGACCCCACCCCTCGCTCCCAAGCACGGCCCGGGGCGTGAGGGGACGGGATAGGGCACCGGAGCGCGCCTGATGCCGGGCCTGTGGGCGCCCTTTGTTGCCCTGGCGGCGGCCCTCTTGCCCCTCCTGTGGGTCAAGACCTGGATCACCCACAGCCTCCAGGAGCTTAGCCTGCGCTGGACCGGGGACCCGGCCGTGGCCCTGGTCGTTTATTTTGTCCTCGTCCTGCCCGGCGTCGTCGTCCACGAGCTGAGCCACTGGCTGATGGCCACGATCCTGGGCGTGAGGGTCAGCAAGCTGTCGTTGGGGCCGGTGCGCAAGGGCCGCAACAGCGTCTCCCTCGGGTCCGTGCGCGTCGGCAAGGTCGACCCCCTGCGGGCCAGCCTCATCGGCGTGGCGCCCCTCCTGGGTGCCACCGCCGTCATCCTCCTCATCGGCAGGCTGGTCCTCGGGCTGGATGAGGTCGTGGCCCTGCTGGTGGCCGGGGCGTGGGAGGGCCTGGGCGAGGCCCTGGGCGCCATGGTCCAGGTGCCCGACTTCTGGCTGTGGCTTTACCTGATCTTTGCCATCTCGAACGCCATGCTGCCCAGCGAGTCGGACATGTCGACCGTCCGCCCGGTGCTCATCTTCCTGGGCATCCTGGCAGCCGTCCTGATCCTGGTCAACGGCATCCCATCCATCCCCCGCGAGGCGGTGCAGGCCGTGGGCGGCGTGGCAGGCTACCTGGCCTCGGCCTTTGCCCTCACCCTCGCCGCCGACGGCATCTTTGTCCTGGTCATTGGCCTGCTCCTGTGGCTCACGCGCCAGGCGCAGGGTTGGTGAGGGGAGGGCCGAGCAGGCGCTCGGCGAGCCCAGGGGAGGGCCGAGCAGGCGCTCGGCGAGCCCGGGGGGTACCGAGCAGGCGCTCGGCGGTCCCCGGGGGGGCCGGGCAGGCGCCCGGCGATTCGGAAAGGAGCACTCAGATGATCGGTGGAACTCATGGCAAACTGCTGCACGTCGACTTGACCGCGGGCCGGATTCAGGTGGAATCCCTGCCCGACGAGGTCTATCGCCTGCTGGCCGGCGGCCGGGCGCTGGTGGCCTACCTGCTCTGGCGCGCCGGACACCATCTGGGCGGTCTCGGGTTCCGGTGGCGCATGGGCGATATCTGGCGCGGCTGCGCGCTCGCGGCGCTGATCGGGTTGCCGGGTTTGGCGTTCTACCTGGTGGCGGTGGCGGCCGCGGCGCGGGACCTGGGTGCGGCGGTGTGCGTCGACCTGTGCCAGTGGTGCTGTCAGCGAGCCGACGCCATGGCGGAGTCGTACTCGGGTGATATCAGCGGCCTCGACGGTGACCGAGAGCAACCCCGAGGTCGTGTCGATGGTCGCTTCAGCCCACGGCCCGAGAGCCGAGGGATCCGGCCGTCCCCACTTGGCTCGGGCCTCCGAGCCGAGTCTGGAGACGAACCTGGACAGGCGCAGTCCAAACGAGGTGAGGCGAGCCATGGGCGTAACAGCGTAGGGGTGCCGAGCGGGAGTCCGGCCCCATTGGCCGGTAACAACAGCGGGAACGCTGCCGATGGGAACCGGTGAGCACCACCCCTCCCGCCTTGGATGAGCGCGCACCCGACTCGGAAATTGTCGACTCCCCGCTGGTTGGAGCCCTCAGTTCGCCCCGCGCCTACCGGATCGCTATTGCGCTGACACTGGCGTTGGTGATCGCGCTGGGTGCCGCCGTTCTGGGCGGCAGCGGCTCGGACGGCCCGGCTGGCCGTCTGGGGGGAGACTTCCCGGCGTTCTACGGCGCTGGGCGCATGGTGCTGGAAGGCGACGGCGCCAACCTGTACGACGTCCAGGCGCAGGCCACGGCTCAGGGCGACATGATGGGTGGCACCACCGACGAGTTCGTCTATAACCCCTACCCGCCTCACTTTGCGGCGTTGTTCGTTCCTCTCGCGGCGTTGAGCTACCGCCTCAGCTACCTGGTGTGGGTCGTGGCCCTCGTCAGCATGGTGGCGGGGCTCACGCTCTCCTCGCCACGCTTTGAGGATGTGCATCCCCAGGCCAGGGCACTGCTGGAGAGAAGTGAGCCACTCCGCTTGGAGTTGCAGACTCTCACCCAGACGGACGCGCAGGCGTACGCATCGGTGTCACGAGCCATGAAGATGCCCAAGGAGACCGAAGAAGAAAAACAGGCGCGCACCGAGCAACTCCAAGAAGCCTTGAAGTGGGCCACAGAGGTTCCGATGCAGGTGGCACGAGGGGCTGAGA
>ERZ1026796.1759-NODE-1759-length-13739-cov-3.522554_pt1 | contig 13739 bp, 9 predicted proteins | sample MGYA00520874_ERZ1026796 | MGnify/ENA primary metagenome ERZ1026796 (study PRJEB33270, sample SAMEA104284474) | anaerobic digester metagenome | biome: Anaerobic digester microbiome; feature: mesophilic sludge digester; material: Anaerobic digester biomass | place...
GACAAGGGCTATGGCTTTATCGCGCGGGAGTCAGGCCCCGACGTGTTTGTCCATCACTCCGCCATCCGCGGCGAAGGCTTCAAAAACCTGGAAGAGGGACAGAGCGTCGAGTTCAGCGTCGAGCAGGGCCCCAAGGGCCTGCAAGCAGCTGACGTAGCCGTGCTCGGCTGGTAGGAGAAACCATGACACAAAAACTGTACGTTGGCAATCTGAGCTACGACACCACGGAAGACTCGCTGCGCACTCTATTCGCCGAATATGGCGAGATCGAATCGGTCAACGTGATCACGGACCGCGGGACAGGCCGGCCCAAGGGCTTTGCTTTTGTCGAGATGGCCACGGATGAGGCTGCCCAGGCGGCCATCAGCGCCTTGAACGGCAAGTCCGTGGACGACCGCGAGATCAAGGTCGACAGGGCCAAGCCCCAGGGCGAACGCGACCGGAGTGGCGACCGCCCCCGGGGCGGACGCCGCTGGTAGAACTCGCGTTTACGCGGCTTGCCGGCCAGAGTGGGCCGGCGACACTGGAGCGCTAACGCACATCTTGCAGCGCGGACCAGACTCGTGTCTGGTCCGCGCTGTTCATTTCCGTTGACAAACATCGACCGGTCGGCCCTGAATTCCTCAGCCGCTGGCAGAGCCCGCTGTGGCCGCTCCCGGCGCCTCGCTGACCAGGTTGTGCTCCATTTGACAACTGGCCTGACGGGGTGCTATACTGCCACCTGGAACGGTACCGGATTCACCGCGTTGGGAGGTTTGGATGCTGAATACCCCGGAGGAAACTCTTCGCGTCCTGAGCGAATAGGCGAACATCCTGGATCTGGTGCATGACGCCATCATCCTGCGCGACAGGCAGGGTGTGATCGTCTTCTGGAACCGCGGTGCCGAGAAGCTCTTTGGCTGGACGAGCGACGAGGCCCTGGGCAAACAGGCCAACACGCTGCTGCACACCCAGTTCCCACAACCATTGGAGGCGATCGAATCCGAGGTTTTGCGAGCCGGCCACTGGGAAGGTGAGCTCATCCGCATCCACCGCGACGGCACGCCCCTGGTGGTCATCAGCCGCTGGGACCTGTGGCGCGACGACGACACTTCCCCGATCATTGTGGAGATCAGCATCGACGTCACCGAGCGCAAGCAGGTCGAACGTTCGCAGCGACTGCTGGCCGAGGCGGGGCCGGTGCTGGCCGCCTCGCTCGACGCGACCAGCCGGTTGGCCACTATCGCCCAGGTGGTGGTGCCGCTGTTGGCCGACTGGTGCGTGGTGCATATCACCGACGAAGGTCAGACAATCCAGCCCGTCGCCGTGGCGCACGCTGACCCACAAAAGCAGGCACAGGCCAACGATCTCCTACGGCGGCATCCCCCCGACCCGGACGTGCCGCCTGGGGCAGCTCACGTGCTACGCACCGGCAAGGCGGAACTCTACGCGGAAGCATCGGAGGAGCTGCTTGCCGCCATCGCCCGGGACGCCGAACAGATCGAGCTCGTGCGGTCGCTGGGAATCAAGTCGGCGATGATCGTGCCACTCGTGACGCGGGGCCTCTCTATTTCTTGCGCTTTTCTACTTGCCTCTATTCTGTCAGCCTCATCCTGCTTGTCCCTTAGCCATCTGACTTGTTCTTCCCGCTGCTCCTGTACCTGGCTTGACTCTTGTTCTCGCCTGCCCCGCTCCCTCTTGATCCTGTCCATCCTGAGCGACAGGAAGTGCTGCAAGAAAGCGCCGATGATGCTTCCGACCAGGGCTATTCCTGCTCCGATGAGGACGGCAATGATCTCGCTTGTCATCTTGCGCTCCTCTCCTATCTGTGAGCCATTACTGGGCTTGGGCGAGTTGCTCGTCGGTCACCTTGGTCTCTACTGCCCCTGCAGGACGTGAACGACTCTGTTTTTCGATGACTTCTTGTGGCAGACCGTCTATGCCGGTCTGGTCCCTGCTTCGCTGCCAGGCGTTTTCCCAGCACACTCTCATTATACCACTGATATCCAGCTCCGGCAATGCTTTACGGGGTGGGGTTGTGTGCAATGGATACTCGTCACCGGACGGCTCAGGCAATCCGACCATAGATTCTGACAGCCAGGCGCCAGAAACCGTTGGTGCAAGCCAGGCTAAAAAGTAGCGCTATCCCGATGCCAACCCACGTGGGCCAGTGTTGGTGGGCGAACAATGCCGCAACACCAAAAGGAACGGCAGTACACAGCAGCCCCAGGATAACGGCCAATTGGCTGGCATCGGGCACCTGGTCAGCGAGCAACTTGTCGCTGTGACACTGCTGCAGCACGGCGAAAACAGCCGCGCAGGCTACGCTCGAGACGGCCGTGGGAACGAGCCACATCGCTGGGGGGAAGCCGCGACCGGCAAGAATACTGCCGGCGCCCAGTCCCAGCCACGTCACGAACACGGCTGCCGCTACCGGCCAGGCCATCTCTGCCAAGAAAAGCTGCCCACTTGGCAGAGGTAGTTGTTGCCACAACCACCATCGAGTGAGGTCTGACTTGAGACGGAATGTCGCTTGCTGCCCTACAAGCAGTATCCAGAATGTCGCCAATGCCACACGCGATCCCCACTCGGGGGCCAACGCGGCGCCCGAGCTAACACTCAGCAGGAACAGCCACGGCCCAAGCGCTCCCAAGGTAAAGACGCGGGTCGATTGCACCACGTCTTTCCACGTCACAGCACCCACGCCTGGCCCGATCGGCCAACGGGTCGGGGCATGTCCCGGTCCAAGCCGGTCCTGCCGGGCCAGCTCGTACGCAAAGCCAATCGCCCCACCGCGGCGAGCCTGCTGCTGTGCGGCCAGCCTGCTTGTCTCCTGCGCGGCGCGGCTGAGATTGAGCCGATTCGCTGCGAGCGCAAGAGCACACACACCAGACGCAGCCAGCACGACGGCGGCAAGCATGGCCGGCAGCCAGGCTGCCTGGCCAAAGGCCGCCCACAGCGGGACAAGGAACGGCCATAGCAGCGTTTGACCGATCTCGCTCACCCTGCTGTCCCCGCCGCTCCACAGGAGGCCCATCCCCAAGAGCAGCGCGGCGAGCGGCGCCGCCCAGCGCCAGGCCCGGCGGTCTCGGTCACCCTGCAAGCGATGCGCGCCCACCGCCCAGGCCAGAGCCAACATGGCTGTCTGCCACGGGATCACGAGACTCAGGCCACGCAGCCCAGCGAGGGCGTATCGGAGCAGATCGCTCATCTCCAGCTCGCCACGAATCGCAAGTCCTACCACCCCGGATTCCAGCACCAGCACAACCAGCCCCCCCGGCAGCGCAACCTCAAGCCACCTGGCGGCAAACCAGGCCAGGGCGATCAGTTGCCGACTAGCGGGCGTCTGGCACAGCAGAAGCGCATCTTCAGGTGAGAACACAAATGGGCTGCGACGGGATGACTGATACAACTCCCAAAGGGCCCAGCCGGACAGCCCGATCGTGACCAGGATCACCGCTCCCGCGTCGGGAGACGTGGGAGCGAGGGATTGGAGCAACCTGGAGGTCCAGTTGGCCAACAGGGCCAGCATGGCGAACGCCCAGGCTGCCATAAAGAGCAGGAGGTAGGCCAGGTAGAACCAGCGGGCTCGCGACCACTCGCCGAACCCAAAGCCAAAGAGCTGTAGCCAGGGCTCATAGCGGGCCAGCCATTGGCGTGACCAGACGAGCCGGATGGCACGCCACTCAGTCACACGTGAGAATGCCACGTTGTATCGTCCACGTTCTGTGCGCGAGGCCGCGGACCAACTCGGGCGCGTGCGTGGTCAGCAGAATGGCTGCCCCTTGCGCCCGGAGCTCGGCGAGCTTCTGGCGCAAGATGTCAGTGCTTCGAGTATCCAGGGCAGACTGCGGCTCGTCGAGCAAGAGGACGTGGAATGGGCGAATCAGGGCCAGGAGCAGCCCGAGCTTGAGCCTCATTCCGCGGGACAGGGCATGGGGGTACAATTGGCGAGCTTCCCACAGGCCAAACTCCTGTAACAGCACCTCGGCCCGCTGCGCGAACCCGGCTTCGGCCCGGTGGGCAAGGGCAATGAACTGCAGGTGCTCCCACACGGTAAGCTCGGCGTAGAAACGGGCGACGTGCCGCCGGCACCAAGGTAAAGAGCCGGAGCACGCGCGCCCCGGCTCCCTGATTTCCTAAACTGATACCAAAATGGAACCCGCATCCCGGTGCGTTGCACCTGCCGTTGGTGCGACGCACCTGGTGTAGAATTCACCTTGGCTTTGGTTTAGCTCCCCGATCCCGGCTATCCCGCCAGTCGCACGTACTCGTCTTCACGCTATTTGCTTCCATGATAACGCAAGGGGCAGCCATGCGCATCGCCATACCAGATATAACTTGTCGTCACCTGACTGAATTGCCTATCCACCAAGTGGTGGATGCCATGCTCCGCTTTCGGTTCCATCATTGGGGGTGCCGCGCGGCTGACTCTCGACTACCGCTTTGGCTCTCGGGACCCACTTCCATCAGGCTCGCCGACGGGACACTATTCTACACGCTTGTCGGCCAGGTGAAAAAAACTGCAACTGTCTTTGTCTCTCCGGGACTGTTGACTCGACTCTTGCAGTGGCCCGTAAGGGCAAACGGCGCGAGCATAGTACAGGTGCGCCCGGGCGTCAATTCCTGGGGGTCGCTGTTGCCACCCGCTTCAACACACGGGGAAGTACATCTGCCGGGCGAAGCGGCTGCCAAAGTCGGGCTGGGTCAGCAGTTCCACATACTGGATGCGCCGCGCAACCTCTTCGGCCCGGGCCCGCTGCACACGCGACACCAGCGCCAACCGGGCGCCGGCGCCGGCGGCGTTGCCCACCTGGCGGAACCGCTCCTCCGGCAGTGGCGGCAACAGGCCGATGGCCACGGCACTGGACACCCGGAGGCGGGTGCCAAAGGCGCCGCCGATGACGACTTCGTCCAGGTCGGCGGCGGCCAGCCCGGCCCTTTCCAGTAGCAGCTCCATGCCGGCCAGGATGGCGCCCTTGGCCAGTTGGATTTGGCCGATATCTTGCTGGCTTAGGGTAATATCGCGGCCGTGGGCGCTCGCCGCCCCGCTCACGAGGAGGAATTCGGGCCCGCCATCGGCCACGCGCACCGCCGGCCCGGGCCGGAGCCGGCCGCCGCGGGCGACCCGCTTGAGTCCAGGGGCGCGGCCCTGCCCGGCTCCTATGGGACGGGCCGGCTGGTGCTCACCGCGCGCGAGCCGCGCTGGCTGTATGCTTCCTGGGATTTGGCCGCGCGGCAGCAGCGCCAATACAACGCCCGGTCGGCGGATGGCCATCTCGTCGTGCGGGTGCATGCCGGTTCAATCGCGGAGCGCCCGGCGGCGGAAGTTCATGTGCATCCGGAATCACGGCATTGGTTCATCCAGGTGAGCCACGCCGGCGCGCAATACGTGGCGGAGTTGGGCTACTACCGGCCCCGGCGCCGCTGGGTGCAAATCGCCACCTCCGCCCCGGTGACCACGCCGGTGGATGCGGTTTCGGCGGATCGGACCGTGCGGTTCGTGACGATCCCTCCCCAGGTGCGGCTGACGCAACTGGCAACTCCAGCCCGCCCGGCGGCGCCCGGAAAAGAGCCGCCGCCGGAGACTGCGCGGGAAGACGCGCCGGCGGAGATGCTGGCATGGACTCCCGAATTGGGAGACGCGCTAAGCTCCTGGGCGGAGGGAGAAGCCGCCCTTTGGGCGGTTGCGGGCGGGGAAGCCGGGAGCGTCTCCAGCCCCGCAGCGGGCGCGGCGGAGCCGCCGGCGCCTGGCTTTTGGTTCCGCGTCCATACCGACCTCGTCATCCACGGCGCGACGGAGCCGGATGCGACCGTGACGATTGGCGGGCGGCCAATCCCCCTCCGGGCGGACGGCACCTTTAGCTGCCGGCTGTCGCTGCCCGACGGCGAGCACTCGGCAAGCGTGGCGGCCCTGTCGGCCCGGGGCGATTTGCGGCAGGCCCGGCTGCGGGTCACCCGCGCCACCGATTACCCGGACGGGAGCGGGGCGGACGCCTCTGAACCGGCGTCCCGGCCGGGGGAGGAACCGTGATGAACGGCGCGGGCGGGCGAACGGCGGCCGGCCGGCGGCGGAAAGGCGTTTCTTTATGCCCGGCTACTTTGCCCTGATCCTGCATGCGCACCTGCCGTTCGTCCGGCACCCGGAGCACGCGCAGTTCCTGGAGGAAAACTGGCTGTTCGAGGCCGTCGCGGAAACCTATCTCCCGCTGCTGCGGCTTTTGGAGGGCTGGCGGCGGGATGGGCTGTCCCCGCGCCTGACGCTGACGCTGACGCCCACGCTCTGCGCGATGCTGCAGGACCCGCTTTTGCAGGATCGCTGCGAGCGCTACCTCCGGGAGCAGGTTGCCCTGGCGGAAAAGGAGATTCAGCGCACGCGCTGGGAAAAGCCGCTCCAGCAGGTGGCGCGGTTTTATCACGAACGCTTTACCGCCGCGCAGGCCCTTTACGCCGGGCACGGGCGCGACCTGGTGCGGGCCTTCCGGCAGTTCCAGGAATCGGGCCACCTGGAAATCATCACCAGCGCCGCCACGCACGCCCTGTTGCCGCTGCTGGCGGATCACCCGCCTTCCCTGCGGGCGCAGGTGCGGGTGGCGTGCGACCATTACCAGCATTGCTTTGGCTGCGAGCCGCGGGGCATCTGGCTGCCGGAATGCGCTTACGTCGAGGCCCTGGAGGAGGTCCTGCAGGCTGCGGACCTCCGGTGGTTCGTCACCGACACGCACGGCCTTTTGCACGCGCGCCCGCGCCCGCGCTACGCGGTGTTTGCGCCCATCTTTACCCCGAAAGGCATCGCCGCGTTTGGCCGCGATCCGGAGTGCTCGCGCCAGGTCTGGAGCCGCCAGGCCGGCTACCCCGGCGACCCGCGCTACCGCGATTTCTACCGCGACATCGGGTTTGACCTGGACCTGGAATACGTCGCCCCGCACCTGGCCGCGCCCGGCCACCGCGGCTTTACCGGCCTGAAATACCATCGCATCACCGGCCGCGCGCCCCACAAGGAAATCTACGATCGCGCCGCCGCCGTCCACGCGGCCGGCGAGCACGCGCGCCACTTCCTCGCCGCCCGGCGGGCGCAATTCCAGCGCCTGGGCGAAGCGCTCGACCGCCCGGCCATCGTGGTGGCCCCCTACGATGCCGAGTTGTTCGGCCACTGGTGGTTTGAGGGGCCCGAGTTCCTGGATGCGCTGGTGCGCCAGGCCGGCGCCGAGCCCGGGGCGTTCACCTTCATCACCCCGGGCGAGTTCCTGCGCCGGCATCCCACTCACCAGGCGGCCACCCCCGCCGCCTCAAGCTGGGGCGAGGGCGGCTATTGGCGCGTCTGGCTCAACGAGAAGAACGAGTGGATCTATCCCCACCTGCGCGCCGCCCAGGAGCGGATGACCGAGCTGGCCCGGCGTTTCCCGCGGCCGGACGCCATTCAGGAGCGCGCGCTCAAGCAAGCCGCGCGCGAGCTGCTGCTGGCGCAGGCCAGCGATTGGCCCTTTCTGCTGCGATCCGAAACCCGCCCCGGCTACGCCCGCAAGCGGGTGCGGGAGCATCTCCTGCGCTTCACCCGCCTTTACGAGCAGCTTGCCGGCGAGCCCCTCGACCGCGAATGGCTCCGCCAGGTCGAGGAGCGGGACAACCTTTTCCCCGACCTCAATTACCGTTACTGGGCCTGACCCGAGCCGCTCATCCGGACGCGGCGGCGCGGGCAACCAACCCCGCCGGGCCAGGCCGGCCGTCAGGGCTGCGGAGACCCGCACCACTCGCCCCGGAAGCGGATGAACCCGGCGGAGCCGCCAAAATTGAAGCAGTGGAAGGTTCCGGTGCGGGTGCCGTCTCCATTCGTCTCCCAGTTGCCAGCGAGGAACTCCGGTTCGGTCCAGGTAACATCTTTGGAAAACTCGGCGACGACCAGCAGGGCCGGGTCCTCGGTGACGGTGACGGTCAGCAGCCATTCGCCCCACTCGGTGAAACGGGATTGCGGCGGCGCGGGACGGTCGGGCTGCGCGGGGTTGGTCCGCCAGAGGAACTCCGCCCAGTTGGGCGCGCCGTCGCCATCCGGATCGGCATAGGGGCCGCGTTGTTCCGCGGGGAACGCCGCCAGCCGCGGCGCCGCCCAGGCGGCGAATCCGGAGGCGGGCGTGGTGGCATCTTCAATGACTACGAACAGGGTTGCCATCTGGTGGAATCCCCCCATGGCTTGCGCCCCGAGAATGGCCATTTCCGCCCCCTCCGTTTCGGCGTCGGTCAACGCGCTGAGGGTCACGCTCAGGTTGGTCTGCCCGTCGGCAAAACTGGGGAAATTCGGGTTGATGGCCCAATCCGTTTCCAGTTGCGCGTTGCCGCCCATCCCAAAGAGGAATACGCCCAGTTCGCCGTCGGCGCCGCCCTCGCGCCGCAGCGTGATCGCGCGGCTCTCGCCCTCGCGCAACCGCACCGTCCGGTCCGCAAAAACGGCCCGGCCCGGCCGGGTGTCGTCATCGCGGATTTCCAGGGTGGCATACAGCCGGAACGGATCCCGGTCGTCAATGGCCGCGCCCTGGGGATTGGTCAGCCGGTATTGCACCGTTTCGGGTTGCGTGCCCTCCTTCAGTGTGTCGTTAATGAGCTGGACCGCAAAGAATTGGTTGGTTTGTCCGGGGGCAAAAGTCAGCGTGCCGGTCAGGGGACCGGTGAAGTCCGCGCCGGGGGTGGCGGTGCTGCCGCCGGCCTGAAACTCGTAGCCCACGCTGACGGGATGATTCGCGGGCGGATCCAGGCGCACGTGGAAGCGCACTTCGGGCGGATCGTTTTCAGACGCATACAGCCAGATGGATTCCCAGGCCAGTTCGGGCCCGTCCGTGATGAAGGCTTGCGTGATGGATGGCTCCGCCAGGCCGGGACCGCCTTCGACCTGTTTGAGATACACGTAGAAGCTCTCCGCCGGCTGCTCCCGGAGGTTGTCCGCCTGCAGCGCTACGTTGACGGTCTTTTCGGTTTCCCCGGGCGCGAAGATGAGCAGGCCCGCGCCGGGAGTGTAGTCGGCCTCGGGCGTGGCGCTTCCGGCCCAACCCCAACTGGACCAGGTGACAAAGGCAGGGCCATCACTGCCGCCTTCGCGGACGATGCGGATCGGCAGACTTTCCCCCTCGGCGCCCGTTACGGTCGCGCTGGCGAAACGGATGTTTCCCGGGTGCGCGGGGACGGGTTGCAGGCAGAACTCCACCGCGGGCGAGGCGGGCGACAACGCGCCGCCGGCCAACCGGGCCCGCACGCGCCACTGCCGCCGGACGCCGTCGCCGGATTGCGTCTCTGTCCAGGTTTGCGTGGACGCATCCACATCCGCCGCCAGCGTCCACTTGCCGTCGAACCCGCGCTCGACGCGGTAGCCGAGGATTGCCCGCGCGGTCCAGGCATCCCACCGAACCTGAACCGTGCCGTTGGAATTGGGGAGGGCAGTCAGGCCGGCCACGCCCGGAAGCGCCACGGGCAGGGCCAGCGGCCCGGCCGTCACGGGCGGGCCGGCGACGCCGTCCACGTTGAGGGCGGTGACGCGGTACCACGGGCGCGTCTCTTCGAACGGCCGCGGAACCGGCCACAGCGCCAGGCTGGTCAATTCGCCCTCCAGAACGTTGGTGAACGGGCCGCCGGCATTCGTGGCGGCCTCGATGCGCCAGAGCGTGAAGCCCGGGGTGAAATCATCAATGCCCAGCGCAAACCCGGGCTGCGCCTCGCGGGCCTGCACCGTCACGGCGACCGCCTGCGGCACGGGCGGCGCGCTGCCCGGGAAGAGCACCGTCACCGGCGCGCTCCGCGGCCCTTCGTTGCCCGCGGCGTCGAGTCCGGCGACTTCATAATTACCGCTGGCCAGCGGCGCCAGATCCACAAAGTTGGGCTGCCGCAACGGCGCGGAGCCGCTGATCAGGACCGGAGGATTGCCGGGAGCGGCCCGGTACACGCGGAAGCCGCCCCGCGCCCAGGCCAGCGCTTCCGCATCCCAGCGGAGCGCCACGCGCTGCAGCCCCGCCGCCGCCCGCACCGTGCGCGGAGCCGGCAATGCTTCCGTGACGCTGAAGGTGACGCTGGTGCGCAGCAACCCTCCCTGCAACAACGCGAACTCGATGTCCCATTGGTGGAGGCCGGGCGTGAGCGCTTCCGCCGCCGGCGTCTGCCACACAAACTCGCTGGTGTTGAGCCGCTCTTGCGGCTGCAGCAACCGGCCATCCAAACGGCAAAAAAGACTGCCGGGCAGCACGGTGTTAATGCCAAAATTCAGGAATTGCGCCCGGAGCCGGGGCCGGATGGGCACGCCGCTTGCCCCATTCGTCGGTTCGAAAGAGATGAACGGGGCAAAGCCGTCGCGGGGCGCCAGGCCGGGGGACGAAATCGGGCCGCCGGGCGCGTCCAATCGGGCCGCCAGCATCCCGTTCAGGGGCGCGGCGCCGGAAGCCGACGGCCCGTGCAGGTTCAGGGTGGCGCCGCGGTTGTACGCGCGCGCCGTGCCATCGCTGTAAAAGCCCACCACGCTGCCCGCCCAGGCCGCATCCGGCGACGAACTGTCCTGCGACCCCGATTTCGAGTGGCCGCCGGAGGGGGAGCGCTTTTGCGGTTGATAGGCACCCTCCACGTAATTGCCGACCCAGTTTTCCACCGCGCCGCCGGGGGTGGTGATCGTCCAGCCCACCGGATCGGGAATGCCGAGCAGCCCGTCCACGGCGTTGCCAATGGCCTTGTAAACCATCATCCGCCCGTAACGGCGGGGATCGGCCTGGATGTTTTGCACAACGTTCTCCAGCGTCGCCAGGAACACCGGCGTGCGCTGATCCAGGCTGCCCTGGCCAACGACCGCCCGGATTCCGCCCACGGTGTCCGATTGCAGCACCACCCGCTGGCCATTGCAGAACCAGAGATTCAGATACGGGCTGTTGCCAAGGAATTCATTCCCGACCTGCACCACGTCCCCCGGCCGCAGGTTATCCCCGTCAACGATGGGCTGCGGCTCGAGGATCGCGCCCGCGCGCCCGATCAGCGAGGCGCAATAGGCACCGGCGACTGAGGCGTAGGGAATGTGAATATCCACCTCCCGTTGCACCGTCGCGCGATCTTTCACCGCTTTGATCCGGATGCGGCCCGACACCAGCCCCACCGCATCCGGGATGGAACTGGCGGGCGCCCGGACCGTAGCCATCGCCCGGCCGAGTTCCCCGGTGGTCAGCCAACCGGAGGAAACTTCCACTCCCTCGATCGCTTCGGCTTTCACCTCGGCGTCTGGCAGCGGCGAAAGACTGGCTTCCGCCCACGAGACGTGGGTGATCGGGTTGGTGGCCATGCAGGGAACCTGGGAATGAGCGTAGAGAGGCAGCCCGCCGCCCAAACCGCCGCCCGCGCTCACGCCAATGGGTCGCACCACAAACAAGTCGGCAAGAAAGCCCCTGCTCGGCGAATAGTTGGGATCGGTCGTATGAAGCGTCACCACGCCCTGTATCATATGCCGCTGGGCGAGCACTTCCTGGTTGGTGACTAGATTAACCGTCGAGACGGCCACCCCGCCCGCCACAGTCCACCCGGCGCCGGGAGTCATGCCGATTTCCTGGCTGACGGGATACACCCCCTCTGGCAGCGAACCATGAAAATCAGCGTACACGGTGACCGTGGCCTCTTTGGGCACCGTGTAAAGGATCACCCGATAATGGGATTCCGAATCCCCCTGCTCGCCTTCGCCAAAACATTTCACATCCTGCCCCTCCACTTTCGCCCAGACCTCCCAGTCTCCCCACGGGTTGGGACTTGGGGATGGGAGCAGATGGGTCTCCGCGAGACTCCGCCCCAGCGAGCCGGCGCCTAAAACAAGAAGCAGCAGGCCGGCCGCCAGGCGCTGCCGATAATTTATGTGCCGTCGAAACGAAGTGTTAATTTTCATAAGGTATGAAGTGCGAGGGGGGAACCCTTTAGCTGGCTAAAGCCGGACTCGCGCCATCTGTTTGCCAGGTGGCAACGGTGCGCTAAGGCGCGGATGATTCATATATCCAGCAGCCAGAAACTTGCCGCCACTGTGATCTAAACGGGGACATTTGGCAAGGCCAAAATTAATTAATCCCGCGCCCCGTTGCCCAGGGATCCGTCCCGGCGCGGCGGAAGCCGGCCGAAAAGGGTTGGGGCGCCCTCCCATGCCGCGCGACCGGATAAGAATCGCCGGAGGTTGCGCCTCGGCCCCGGGGAGCGGCCTGCCGTCCGCTAACCCATTCGCGCCGCGCTCCGCCGGAGGCCGCCCCGGCATGGAACACAGCGTTGGCCAGGGCCGATAAAATACAGCAGGCCCCGCCCAATAAGCCCTGTGGAAAACGTGTCCTTGCCGGTATATTTATGTTGCGCGCGGGAGTGGGCACGCTACGGTTGCGTTAAGCGCAAAGAGGCGGCGCCGCTGTGGGGCTGCCCGAACCGTTACGCACCAACCTTTCGTCATGAGTGGCGCCGCCGCCAGGTTACGGATTCAACGCCCGCCCGCCTTTCCGGGGTGCGGCTCCCGAACCCCATGACCCCATCCGCCCCCTGCCGCAACCTCGTCCACCTCCGCGAACCAGCCTGACCCGCTATGATCCAATTCGCTCCCGAACCCGGCAGCCGCGAGGCCTTTGACGCCTTCCTGCGCCACCTGCTGGCCGCCAACTGGGAGGCCGCCGACGGCCCGATGCGGTTCAGCCCGGACCTCACGCTGTCCGACCTGGCGGACTCCGTCTTCCTGCAAAACACCCGCCGGTTCCTCGCCGCGCTGGCGGACGCCGGCAGCACACCCGCCACCGTCACCGGCAACCTCACCCGCGCCTTCGTCCGGCAGATGTTCGACCGGCTGATTCTGCCCGCGCACTTCCGCGATATCACGCCCCGGTTCCGCAAGGTGCTGAACGAGCCGGATGTCTGGAGGCTGCATATCGCGCGGATCATCTGCGAAATCGCCGGCCTGGTGGCCCGGCGGAACCAGCGCTTCCAACTCACCCGGGCGGGCCGCGAGCTGCGCGCGGAGGCTCACGCCGGGACGCTCTACCGCAAGCTCTTCCTCGCCTACTTCCGCAAGTTCGACCTCCACTACGGCTTCCATTCCCGCAACGTGCCCGGCATCCAGCAAACCCTGGCCGTGACCCTCTGGCGCCTCGACAACGTGGCCTGCGACTGGACGCCCGTCCGCGGCCTGGCCGGAAAAATCCTGTTGCCGGGCGTGCTCAACCAACTCCAGGCCGAAATCGTATCGGTGCATAACGAGGAAGAATGGATACTGAGCGGCTATGTGCTGGAGCCGCTGCTCGACCTGGGCCTTCTGGATCGCAACCCCCGCAACGACTGGCCGCTCACAGAAAATTGCCAGGTGCGCATCACGCCCTTGTGGCAAAAATTCATCCACTTCGACCACTGGGCGGGAGGCGGGCAATGAACCCCCGCTCCCAAGGCAGACGTTAGCCGCGGGAAGATGCTCGCCCTGCGCCGGGAGCCAGTGGGTCCGCCACCCGCGCCAGGTTGCACAAATCCGCCCAGGCATTTTATCACTGCAAGCCCGGCGCGCGGGCCTCTGGCCCGCTTTCAGACTTCCACTAACAGCAGCAGGTCCGCCGCCCGCGCGCCGACGGGTTGCCCTCCTATCCGGAACCTGGTTTCCCCCGGCTGAAGAAGCAGCCAGGACAGCCAAAGAACCACCAACGCCGGGTTACACAAATCCGCCCAGGCATTTTATCACTGCAAGCCCGGCGCGCGGGCCTCTGGCCCGCTTTCAGACTTCCACTAACAGCAGCAGGTCCGCCGCC
>ERZ1026796.1761-NODE-1761-length-13733-cov-2.468323_pt1 | contig 13733 bp, 9 predicted proteins | sample MGYA00520874_ERZ1026796 | MGnify/ENA primary metagenome ERZ1026796 (study PRJEB33270, sample SAMEA104284474) | anaerobic digester metagenome | biome: Anaerobic digester microbiome; feature: mesophilic sludge digester; material: Anaerobic digester biomass | place...
TGGACACGTCCTGCGGCGGCGTGTCGAAGGCGACCTGGGCGATGCGCTCTTCGGTCACGCTGTCGCCGAGCATTTCAATGCGGGCGACTTTCCCGGGCAGCACCTGTCCCGGCCGCGAGCGCAACACGATTTCAGCCGGCAGCCCCACTTGCAGGCCGGCCGAGCGATGCTGATCGAGGCGCAGTTTGAGCCACAGGCTGTCGGCGGCGACCAGCCGCACGACGGCCTGTCCGGCGACCACGGTCGAGCCCGGCTCGGCGTCGCGCGCGGTGACGACGCCATCAGCCGGCGCCAGCAGGCGCAGGTTGCCGCGCTGCTGTTGCGCGCCGCCGCGTTCGGCATCGAGGCGCGCGCGGTCCTGGCGCGCGCCGGCCAGCGCGGCCCCTACCTGGCGCAGGATGGTGGGCAGGCGATGGGCGTTGGTCTGCCAGGCGGCCCAGGTCACCGGGACAAAGGCGTCGTTCAGCACGGGGTGCGCGTGCAGGAAAAGTTGCCAGGGCACATTGATAACCAACGCCGCCGCCAACAACGCGCCGACAGCCGGCCAGATCGGTCGTTGCTGTGCCTGCGCCCAACGCCCGTACAGACTCAGCAGTAACAGAACTGCAACCGACGCCAGCCACAGCAGCAATCCCTCGTTTTTTGTCCACGGCAGCAGGCCTGCGGCCAGCGCTGCAATCCAAAGCGCGCCGGCCGCCTCGCCTTGCAGCCAGGCTACCAGGTAGAGGCCGGCCACGGTGGCGAAGAGCGCCAGCGGCACATCGCTGAGCACCGCGCCGGTCCAGGTTGCCAGGTTGGGCAGCAGGGCGATGGCCGTCACAGTCGCCAGGACGATCAGGCGTGGGGCGCTCCGTCGTTGCAAGGCCGCGGCACAGAGGCCGAGCAGGGCGAGATAGTGAAGAACCGATAGCACGCCCACCAGGCGGTCATCGGCCGCGCCCAGCCAGCCGTAGAGCCAGGCCTGGCTCAGCGGCGCCAGCAGCGGATAGCCGAGCAGAGTGACGGCGCGGGAGGGGTCCGCATAGACCGCGGCCGAGACATGACCATCCAGAAAGATGATGCGTGACTTCATACCCCAGGTCACCCAACTATCCCAGATGCGCAGGGGCGCGCCGCAGGCCGCCAACACCAGCGCCGCGATTTGGAAAACCAGGAGAGCCGACAAAAAGATAGCGATGACGTGAGTCCAACGCCCGCGCGGCGGAGGGCTGTAGAGGCGCACGGCGGCTGGCCTGGCGCGCCTGGCAATCCATGCCCAGGCGCGCCAGGCCAGGATGGCAACGGCGGCCAGCGTCAGCCACTGAATTTGTCCGGCAAGGGTCACGCTCAGGCGGTCGAGCGACCACATACCGAACGAGACCGCGCCCACGCCCAGCGCCCAGGCCAGGGACAGCATCTCCAGGTCGCTGGCGCGATAGCCCAGCCAGGCTGCGGGCTGCAAGGCGCCTAATCCGAGCAACCAGATGACGGCCAGGGCCAGCGGCAGCGCGGCCAGGGAGGGGCTGCGCTGCGTCGGGCTGGCAGGTCGGCCTAGTGGATTTGGCGGGCCGGTGTCCACGCTGAGCAGATAACCTTGATCCCAGGAAGCCAGTTTATGGCCCCAGGGCAGATCGAGGGCCGGGCTGTCCACCGGTTGAAAAACCAGGATGTGCGTGGCCTGGCGATCGCGGGCGACGGCTTGCACGGCCGGCGCGGTCAGCGGCGCCGAGATCCACCAGCGCGATTCCCAGGCGCCGTCCGCGGGCGCGGGCGTCAGCCACCAGACGCTGCGCGGCGCCAGGAAGTAGAGCGCACGGTGAAACAACGTGTATTCGAGGCGACGGGCATCGCGGCCGGGGGTGACGAGTAAAACACGCGCACTGGGCGGAAGCAAAGCATCAGTCTCACGCAGCAGGTCGTAGGGTGCGTCGCCGAGCAAGGCGCGATACTGGGCGTCCGGCTGGTTCCACAAGCGCAACAGAGGAAGAACAGGGCGCACCAGCAGCTCGAATTGAGCCGGCTGCTGCAACAGGCCGCTGAGCAGGACGATCGTCAACGCCAGGCCAGACCAGGCCGCAAGCGGCATCGCCTGGATGCGCGCCAGCAAGCGCACGGTCGTCGGCCTTACTTGAATCTGCGGCTTCATGGCTGCACCCAGTAGATGTCGAGCGCGCCGTAAGTCGCATCCGCGATGGACGCGACGCGACGGCCGTGATGCTGCGCCAACCAGGCGTTCAACTCAACCTCTTGTTCAGGATGGTGCGCGAAATAGTCACGCAGATGCGCGTCGAGCAGGATGACCGTCGGCGCCGCCCGGCTGAGCGCCGCGCCAAACGTCAGCGGCGGCGAGGTGTAGACCGGATCGGCCCACAAGATGGGCACGGCAAACGAATGGTAATCGTAGTCCTCCAGGCCCAACCAATAGTTGTGCAAGCCCAGGACACGGCCCCCGGACGGGAGCCATTGGCGCACCTGTTGGATGAAGGCCGGGTAGGGCGTGGTCTGAGCCGCGGCCGTTTCCAGCGCGGCCAGCCGCGTGACCCCTTCGACGCCAACAGCGAGCAGGAGCGCGACCAGGAGCCAACGCGTGGCGCGCAGGCCAAGGCGAGCCGTTGCCAGCCTGTCCCACAAGGCCACACTGCCCCAGGCCAGCGTCAGGCACCAGACCGGCGTGAAGAGCACCAGGTAGTTGGGCAGCTTGAGGAAGATCAACAGCGCCATCAGCGCGGGCAAGAGCACCGTGGGCAGCAGAAGCGCGCGCGCGGCGAAGTCATGCCGGCGCCAGGAACGCCGCATCAGGGCCAGGGCGGCCGCCGGTAGACCGAGCAGGTGCAGCCAGGCGCCGATGCGCGCCAGGCGAGGCAGGAGATCATCCGGCAACCAGAGAGCGTAGCGCAGCGGCTCCTGGCGCAGATTGTTCAGGTACCAGCGCCAGTCGAGCAGTCGGAAGCGTTCGCCGTAGAAACTGGTTTGTGCGCGCCAGGCGGGGAGATCGGCCAAGACGTAGGGCAGGTAGAGCAGCCAGGGAATGAGAAAGCCGGCCAGCAGCCAGATTGCGCGCCTCAGCCGGCCGGGTGACGGCGTCCAGAGGGTCAAGATCAAGAGCACCGGCAGCCAGAAGGCGCCGTAGAGATGGCCCAGGCTGGCGAGGGCGGTCAGCAGGCCGGCCAGCAGATAACCGAAGACCGCGCCGCGCTTTGATCCTGTAGGCCGGGCTGTGGTGCGCCAGAAGACGTACCAGGCGGCCAGGCCAAAAACCGGCACCGTCATGTCGTAGCGAGCGATGCGCGCCGTATCCAGGAGCGGAATGCCAGTCAGGCGAAATGGGCCGGCGCTATTCAGCCGCAGGAGCAGAAGCAAGATCAGCGCCAGCAGCCCCACGCGCCGATCGCGAAAGAGGGCTTGCGCCAGGGTCGCGGTGAGCGCCAGCGTCAGCAGGCCCAGGGCCACCGGTTCCAGGCGGGTTTGCAGCAGGCCAATGCCGGCCATGCGGTAGATGGCGGCCAGCAGCAGTGGGTGCAGCGGCAGGTAGCCGTAGTAATGCCGATCCATGTCATAGAGACCGGCAAACAGGTCGCTGCCAAAGACGCCGGCTGTCGCCAGCTTCCAGCCGGTGGAGGCCTGCCAGGGCTCGTCCTCGTAGACCGGCGGCGCCACAGTCAGATGGCGCAGTGAAATCAGCCAGAAGGCGAGCAGGAGAACGACCAGGATGGCCCGTCTCGTCCCTGGCGAGATGGCCGTGGTCATCTCGCCCCGTCGGGTTGGCGGCCTGCCCGGCGCCGATGCAGCGATTGGTAAATGTTCAAGGCCTGGCGTCCCACCGCGGGAATGCTCAAATGGGCGTCAAAGAAGTCAGTCACGGCCGCCCGCGGAGGCTCCAGGGGGCGCTGCGCACACGAAACCAACGCCGCGGCCAGGGCGCGGCTGTCGTCAGGCGGCCAAAGCGCGCCCAACGCGCCGTTGTTGGTCAGCACACGGAATGAAGGAATGTCGGTGACGATGGGCACGACGCCGCAGGCCAGGGCGTCCAACAGCGCGTACCCCGTGCTCTCATGATGACTGCCCTGCACGAAAAAATCGGCGCTGTTGTAGTAAGGCTCGATGTCCGCGCGCGGCAGGGTGCCCAGAAGTTCGACGGTTTCTCGCAGGGCCGGGCGTTGGGCGATGCGCGCCCGCACCGCCGGCAGCAGGTCGGCGAAACGAAAGGCCATGTAGAGCCGCGCCGCGGGCAAATGGGCCAACGCCAGCTCGAAACCATCCAGGATGGTCAGCGGGTCTTTGTTGGCGTCCAGGTTGCCGGCCCAGAACAGCACGGGATCGCCGGTCAGGCCGGTGATGGCACGCGCCTCTGCCCGCGGTCGCGTGCGAAAATCGCTCGTGCCTTCCATGATCTCGAAAACGGGTTGGGTAGGGTGGATGATGCCGGCCGCCTGCCAGGGTTGGGCCAGGGCCAGGGCTGTGAAGAGGAATCCGTCGCACGACCGCAGCGCCAGGCGCTGCGCCGCGCCGCGGGCACCTGTCCACGGGCGCTCGGCATGGTGCTGAACGACCAATGGGCAGGTGCGCGGTAAGCGTTGGCGCAAGGCCCAGGTTTGCAGGGGAAACAACAGGCCGTTGACATGAACGACGTCGGGGCGCGCCTGCGTCACTGCACCGTGTAAGCGCCGCGGGATCTGCCAGGCGCGGGGATGAGGGCCAAGCCCATCGTTGACGAAGAGGTAAGTGACACCCCGGCGGTGGCGCTGCGCGTCCAGGGCGGTGGCCTGCACCACCGTGACCTGCGCGCCGGCCAGCGCCAGCCCGTCCGCCCAACTGACCAGGCTGAAGTAGCGATCGAGCAGCTCGTCCGGATTCTGCAAATCAGGCGCGCAGGCGTAGTTGACGATAACCAGGTGCGTCACAACTGCAGGCCAGGAATGCTCACGATTCCGAGAGTCGCTTCTCAGGCCGGTACAGGTTCTGCCATTCGATCAGATTTTTCGCCGTCCTCAGGCCTTGCTGCAATGCACGCAAAACATCCACATCTTCGATCTTGTAGACTTCTGGCAAAACACTCACAGCCTCGAAGCCGAACTTCAACTCCAGGCCTAGCGCAATGCCCGTCAACAAGCCCTGGCGGAGGCCGATCTCTTCGCCCTGCTGAATGCCCTGCTGGATGCCCAGTTGGATACCTTCCTGTTTGCCTTCCAGCCTGCCAGTCTCATAGCCGCGCTTCATGCCAATACGTTCGATACTGGTAATGTAGGTCATATGCGGTGCTTCGTCCATCGGCGCCTCGCTGAATCTATTTGGTGGTATGCACCCCTATTTTACGTCAAATGCGCACGCTGTCAAGGTCAGATTTCGAGAGGCAGCTAGAATCCCGATGTCTCCGGGCGCTGATAGCGGATGCGCCTTTGCACGGCCTCCAGTTCGAAGGGCCAGCGATAGACGCGCAGGCTGTAGCGCCAACCGCTCAGGGCCTTGAGAACCGGACGCCAAAGGGGGCTGCGCAAACGACGGTCGGTGGTCGTCGGGTAATAGGCGTTGAGCACGGTCTCGAAGTTACGCATCAGCTCGCGATCGTTGTGCTTGAACCACGGCGTGTCTGCGCTGCGGCGCAGTTGCACGCGCACCCATTTGGGATCAGCCCACTCGTCCAGGGTCTGCGGGAAGGCAAATCCGGACCGTTCGGCCGCCAGCCACATCTCGCCCGCCAACGGCACGTGGTCGTAGCGGTACATGATGATCTCCACGGCCGGATTGATCTCTTTGATCTTGCGAATGAACTCGATGCCACGCTCGATATCCTTGTGCGGATCGGGCGGATTGCCCAGGATGAAACTGAACTCCGGCACGATGTCGTACTTGGCTGCGCGTGCAGCCAGGGCCAGCGTCTTGTCCGCGGTCAGCGTGCCGCCCTTGTTCATCTTCTTGAGCGTCTCATCGTCGGCGCTCTCCGCGCCCATGAAGACCATCTTCAGACCGCTGTCGCGCAACAACCGCCAGGTGCGGTCGCTAAATTTGAGCATGGTATCAATGCGCCCTTCGCCCCACCAGGCCAGGAGCAAATCACGACGCAGCAGGTTCTCAGCGTACGCGGCGGTCCGGCTCTCGCTGGTGAAGAAGTTGTTGTCATGAAACTCCAGGGCGTTGATGTGCCATTTGTCCATAAAATACTGCGTCAACTCGCCCAGGCGCTCGGCGCTTTCTGGCAGCCACTTGCCTTCGGCCATGTTGACCACCGCGCAGAAGTTGCAGAAGAACGGGCAGCCAAAACTGCTGTGATGGCTCAGGGTGCGCGTGCCCAGGTGCGTGCGGTTGACGTAGCGCTCCACCGGAACCTTGTGGTAGGGATACCAGGGCAAGTCGTTCGGGTGATGGGGCGGCCGCGGGGGGGTATGAATCACCTGACCGTCGCGGGCAAAGGCCAGCCCGGCCACGGTGGTTGGATCGCCGCCCTGCTCCAGGGTGTCCAGCAGGGCCGGCAGCGTATCTTCGCCCGCGCTGAGCACCACGTAATCAATGGCCGGATCGTTGGCGCAGGTGTTCGGATGATTGGTGGGAAAATAGCCGCCCACAATGATGGTCAGGTCCGGACAGGCCGTCTTGATGCGCTTGATGTCCGGCACCGCCTGCTGCAGTTGCGGACCGGGCATGATGGTCACGCCCAGGTAACGGATGCCCTCGCGGCGCACGCGTTCGATGATCTCGCCCGCGCGATCTCGTTCCTGGTCGAGATTGCCATCCACGATCTCATACGGATAGCGCCCTTCCAACAGGGTGCCCAGTTGCAGCAGGGAATGAGGCAGGCGATGATAGCCCGGCTTGGCGACTTTCGGGTTATACAACAGGATCAGCGGTGTTTCAGATGTCATCTCGTGTTACTCCCAACGGAGGTGAATGGGCACAAAGCCCCTCTCATCAATCGCGGCTCAGCGTATGACGTGTACGCCGGCCCCACAGATACGCCAGACCGTCAGTCCACGGGCCGGCGCGCAGGCTGCGAAAAACGATCGGCCAGGTAGATGGTGCGCTGGCATGCAGTCGTTGATACCTGGCCGCGGTCATTTCCCAAAACGCCTCGGCCTCGCCAGGCAGGCCGCAGGCGACGGCGGTGTAGCGCCGCATGCGCTGCGTGCGCGCCGTACTGTAAACCTGCGACGCGTGCGCGGCGATGGGGTATCGCTCGTCCGCGAGTTTTCCCCTGTCGGTCGGCGGCCGCCCGGTAGGGATCTTCGCCTTCTACTCCTCGTCGACGGGCTGGTTCGGGGAGGAAGAGGTGGCGCTGCTCGACGGGCTCGCACACAACCTCTCCCACGCGATCGAGGCGTTCGAAGAGGAGGGGCGCCGCCGCCGCGCGGAGGAGCTGGTCCGGGAGAGCGAGGAGAGGTTCCGCGCCATCTTCGACCAGGTTGCGGTCGGGGTCGCCGAGACGTCCCTGGAGGGGCGCTGGCTCCGGGTCAACCGGAGGCTGTGCGACATCATGGGTTACACGCGCGAGGAGATGCTCGGGACCACTTACATGGCGATGACACACCCCGACGACGTCGCGCGCTCCGTCGACCAGACGCGCCGCCTGGCGGCGGGGGAGTTCCCGACCTATGCCATGGAGAAGCGTTACATCCGGAAGGACGGTTCGCCGATATGGTGCGCGGTGGCCGTCTCCCTCGTCCGCGGCGCCGCGGGCGAACCGCGCTACACCATCGCGGTGATCAACGATATCACCGAGCAGAAACGCCTCCAGGAGCATCTCCTCCACGCCCGAAAGATCGAGACCGTCGGCAGGCTCGCCGGCGGTGTCGCGCACGACTTCAACAACTACCTCACCCTCATCCTCAACTACGCCCTCTCCGCAGCCCGGTCGCTCCCGCCCGATTCGCCCGTCCAGGAGGACATGGCCGGGATCGTCAAGGGCGTGGAGAAGTCGATCCGCCTCACCCGGCAGCTTCTCGCCTTCTCCAGGCGGCAGGTGATTGTCCCGAAGGTGATAGCACTGAACGAAGTCGTGGAGGATATCGGGGGGATGGTCAGGCATCTCGTAGGGGGGGATATCGAGTTCATCACGGACCTCGCCCCGGACTTGGGCCTCGTGAAGGCCGACAGCGGCGCCATCGAGCAGGTGATCGTGAATCTCGTCGTGAACGCACGTGACGCGATGCCGCGCGGCGGGAAGCTCGTGATCCGGACCGCCAACGCCGTGCTGGACGGAGAATACGCGCGCAACCATGTCGACGTGGCGCCGGGGGGGTACGTGATGCTGGCGGTGCGCGACAGCGGCGGCGGGATGAGCGGGGATGTGAAGAGCCGCATCTTCGAGCCGTTCTTCACCACCAAGGGCGCGGGGGAGGGGACCGGGTTGGGGCTCCCCACCGTCCACGGCATCGTGGCGCAGCACGGGGGGCATATCGAGGTGTCGAGCGAGCCGGGGTCGGGCGCCGACTTCAGGATCTACCTTCCCCGCTTTCGAGCCGCCGGGGCGGACGGTGCGGCGGGCGGGGCGCCCGCGGGGGCGCCCCGCGGAAGCGAAACTTTGCTCGTCGTGGAGAATGACCTGCATCTGTTGCGCGTCACCTCGCGGATGCTCCGGGAGTGCGGATATCGGGTCATCGAGGCGTTCGAGGCCGACGACGGCCTGCGGCTCGCCGAGGAGCACAAGGATGAGATAGGGCTGATCCTCGCCGACGTCGCGATGCCGGGGATGGGCGGGGTCGAGCTCGCGGCGCGCGCCGGAAAGTCGCTGCCGGGGGTGAAGATACTCTTCATGTCCGGTTACCCGGAGAGGATCATCGCGCTCGACGGGAAGCCCGGGCGGGGCGTCGGTATCCTGAGCAAGCCGTTCACGCCCGCCGCCCTCGCGCGGAAGGTGAGGGAGGCCTTGGACGCGCCCGGGGCGAAATATGAACCCGATTCAGGCGCGTGCGCGACATGACGGCCATGCGGGTCCACGGGGGGGGAGGGCGCATAGATGAAAAAAGTTCTAGCGGCGCTCGCGGCGCTGGCGGCCGCGGCGCTGATATGGGTTTTCCTGGCCGGCGGCGCCTTCAAGGCGCCGTTCGCGGACGCGTTCCCTGCGGGGGCGATCGGGTATGCGGGCGCGGCCGACTTGAGCGCCCTGTTGCGCGAGCTTGAGTCGACCAACCTCTGGAAGACGCTGAGCCGCGCCCGCGGCCTACAGGGGGAGGACGGCCGGCCGGCGGACCTCTCCGCCCTCTCCGGAATAGCCGGCGACGAAGCGGCGGTGGCCTTTTACGGCGCCGGGAGCCGTTTCGGCGCCTCGGCGTTGGCGGCGGCGAAGGGGGGCGGCGCCGGCGGGGCGATCCGGGCGGCCGTCGTTTCGGGGTTCGGGGGGGCCCCGGCCGGCTCGCACGAGGGCGCCGAGCTCTATTCGTTCACGCCCCCCTGGGCCCGCGGGATCGGCGGCGCCTGCGCCGTCCGGGCCGGCACGGCGTTCCTCGCGGTCTCCTCCCTCGACCCAATGCCGCTCGTCAAGGCGGCGATCGATCTCTCGGCGGGGAAGGGCGGGGTAGCGCCGCTCGGCGCCGACCGGGACTTCGTCGCCGGGATCGGGCGGGTGGCCGGCGCCAAGTGCCCGCTTGTCGCCTGCGGATGGATCGGCGCGAAGGGGATCGAGGAGCTTGGGAAGGCGCGGGGTGCCGCCGCGCGGGTGGCCGACGCGGACGCCCCCTTCGCCGCCCGCCTGCTCCCGGGGGGGCCGGGGGGGCTCCCGGTCATATCCGTCGGCGGATATCTGTGCCGCGACCGCGGCGTGAAGGGGATGGTGCGCGCGAGGTTCTCGCCGAGCGGTCTTACGAAGACGCAGCGCGCGCTTCTCCCCGGGACGCCGGGCAGGATCGGCGCGTTTCGTCTCGCGCCGAAGGGGACGATCGCCGTGGACGCGGCGCGGATCGCGGACGCCGGGGACGCGTGGAAGGCGTTCGCCTCGTCGCCTAACCCGGCGGCGGCGGCCGCCGCCGCCTGGTTGCGGGGGTGCGGGATCGATTTCGACTCGGAGATCGCGCCGTGGGTCGGGGGGGAGGCCGCCATCCAGCTCTCGGCCGTGCAGGCGGGAGGCCTTTTTCCGCTCCCGAAGGCGGAGATGATCGTTTCCGTGAAGGACCGCGGCCGCGCGGAGCGCGCGGTCATGCGGATCATGGAGCGCGGGGCGGGGAACGACGGCCGGGCCGGCCGGCAGCCGTGGGATTTCCTCCGCCCGGCGATAACGCATGCGGATCACAGGGGCGTCGCGGTCACGAGCCTGAGCTACCCGATCCCGGGGCTCTCCCCTTCATTCTGCTTCGTCAAGGACCGCCTCGTCGTCGGCCTCGACAGGTCTTCCGTCATGGAGATCATCGACACGGCGCACGGGGCGCGCCCATCTCTTCTCTCCGACCCGTTGTTCGCCGAGATGCGCGCCGGCATGCCGCGCCGACTCAGCGGCTGCGCGTGGCTCGACGGGGAGGGGGCGCTTCGGGCCGGGGAGGGGATAGCGAACTGGGTGATGACGGTGAAGGGGCTCCTTCGGCGGGTCTCCGACGACCCGGCGCCTGAGGGGGACTCTCGAATCGAGGAGGACCTTCCGATCTTCCTCGCCGCCGCAGGGGCGTGCCGCGCGGCGATGGCGGGAACCGTTCGCGGACGCGACACGGTCGATCACTATTTCGCGGTGCGGCTGCGGGATATCCCGGCCGCCCGGACGCCGCCGGATACGCCGCGCGGCCTTCGCGCGAAGGGCGGGAAGATAAGGCGGGTCCCCGCCGGCCCCTGAGAATGCATCCCCCGGCGGTGCGCGTTGTTGCGCGCCTTTTCACTGGGAACAACCCCCTTGCCCCGGCGCGGGTTCTGGGATAGAATGCGCCGTATCGTCAAACCGGGAAAAAGGCGGCGCCATGTTCGGCTACCTGCTGGGGCTCTTTTCCAACGACATCGGCATAGATCTCGGGACCGCGAACACCATCGTCTACGTGAAGGGCCAGGGGATCGTCCTCATGGAACCGTCCGTGGTCGCGGTCCAGGCCGGCACCAACAACGTGCTCGCCGTCGGCGAGGAGGCGAAGAGGATGCTGGGGCGCACCCCCGGTTCCATCGTCGCCATCCGCCCGCTCAAGGACGGGGTGATCGCCGATTTCGACATCACCGAGAGCATGCTTCGCTACTTCATCCGTAAGGTCCATCAGCGGAACTCCCTCGTCGCCCCCCGCGTGGTCATCGCCGTCCCGTCCGGCATCACGGAGGTGGAGAAGCGTGCGGTGAAGGACTCGGCCGAGCAGGCCGGCGCGCGGCTCGTCTACCTCATCGAGGAGCCGATGGCCGCCGCGATCGGCATAGGGCTCCCCGTCCAGGAGCCGGCCGCGAACATGGTCGTCGACATCGGGGGCGGGACCACCGAGATCGCGATCATCTCCCTCGCCGGGATCGTCTTCTCCAAGAGCGTCAGGGTCGGGGGAGACGAGATGGACGAGGTGATCATCCAGTACCTGAAGCGGAACTATAACCTGATGGTGGGCGAGCGCACCGCGGAGGAGATCAAGATCTCCATTGGGTCCGCGTACCCGATGGCCGAGGAGATGACGATGGAGGTGAAGGGGCGCGACCTGATCGCCGGCCTGCCGAAGACGCTCCGCATCACCTCCGAGGAGGTGCGCGAGGCCCTCTCGGAATCGATAGCGACCATCGTGGAGGCGATGCGGATCGCGCTCGAGCGCTGTCCGCCCGAGCTCTCGGCCGACCTCGTCGACCGGGGCCTGATCATGACCGGCGGCGGTTCGCTCCTCAGGGGGTTCCCGCGGCTCATCTCGGAGGAGACGGGGCTCCCGGTCCACCTCGCGGAGGAGCCGTTGAAGACGGTCGCGCTCGGGACCGGCAAGGTGCTCGACGAGCTCTATTTCCTCCAGAAGCTCATTCCCTCGGGGCGCAAGGGGATCTGAACCCTCAGATGCCATTTCGACGCGTTGCCCGGCTTGTCGCGGTCGTCGCCCTAGTGTGCGCTTTCCTCGCGCCCCCGTCCAGGGCGTCCGTCCGCGCGCGCGCGCTGATCGCCCAGGCGCTCGCCCCGCTTGCCCGGTTCGAGCGCGGCGTCATCCGCGCCCCGGCAAGGATCAGGGCGGCGTGGGCCTCGCGACGCGCCCTTGAAGAGGAGAACATGGTGTTGCGGCGGCAGTTCGACGAACTCCGCGGCGAGATCGCCGCGTTGCGCGGCCTCAAGGAGGAGAATCGGCGGCTGCACCGGCTCCTCGACTTCAAGGAGAGCGCCCCCCTGAGGCTCCTGCCCGCGGACGTGATCGGCCGGGACACGCGCAACTGGTACGGGAGCATCGTGATCGACAAGGGGACCCGTCTCGGCGTGAGCCCCGATATGCCGGTCGTGGCGGAGGGGGGGGTCGTGGGCAAGGTCATCGAGAGCGCCCCCGACGTCAGCACGGTCATCCTCGTCGTGGACAAGCGGAGCAGGGTCGGGGGGGTGGTCGAGCGGACGAGGGAGACGGGGGTGGCGGCCGGATCCTCGTTCAACACCCTCCGCCTCGACTATCTACCGCTGCGCTGTGACGCGAGGGGGGGCGACCGCGTGGTTACATCCGGCCTCGGCGGCGTATATCCGCCCGGGCTTGCGATCGGGGAGGTCATCAACGTGTACGGCGGCGAGTCCGGGCTGTCGAGTTGCGCGGATCTCTCCCCCGTCGTGGATTTCTCGCGGCTGGAGGCGGTTTTCGTAGTCATGGGGGCGCGCGGCGGGGAGGGCGATTCCACACGGTGAAAGCGTTCCTCGGCGCCGTCATCGTCGCCCTCGCGGCGACGCTCCAGACCTCCTGCGCCGACGCCCTGTCGTGGATAGGCCTTGCGGCGGACCTGCCCCTCGTCGTCGTGCTCTCCTTCGCCGCGCTATCCGGCGAGGGCGCCGCGCTTGCCGTGGCGGCGTGCGCCGGGTTGTGCAAGGACGCGTTTTCCGCGGGCCATTTCGGCGACTCCGCGGCCGTGTTTGTACCCCTTGCCTTCGGCGTGATACGGCTCCGGGGCGCCCTCTGGCTTGCCCACTGGACGGCGCAATCCGCGATCGCGCTCGTAGGAACCTGCGCCGCCGGGGCGCTCTACGCCCTCGCCGCCGCGGCCCGCGCCGCGCCGTCCTTCATCCCGCTTGTGCCAATCCCAGCAGCCAGCGCCTCGGCCGTCAGACGCGCATCGCCCACGATCGCCATGGCCGGTGCCGTGCCGCGCTGGATCTGCGCGGCGTCGATGTCGGCGCGCTCTGCCACCTCCTCGTCGGTTTCGGCTTGATTCCAAGAATACGTGCACGTATCGGTGCCGGTGACACCGTTGTTCACATAGAACACGTTGGGACCAGAGACCAGGCAGGTTCCCTTCGTCGCCGGAGAGCCGATGGTGATGCCCGTGTTGGTACCCGGGCGGCTTGCCGGGTCGATTGAGTTGTTGGTCAGGACAGGGACCGGCACCGAGCCGTTCTGCGCCACGCCGATGGGCCCGTCGTTAACGGCCACAGGGGGCGAATACACGTTCAGGTTGATGGGCTGACCGGGGGAGGTGCCGGTGGCATTGGACCAACCGGACGCCTCGCTGGATCCTCCCGCGTAGCCTGCCCCAACCCGGAAGTCGTAGCTCTTACCAGGGATCAGGAACGGCACCGAGGCCCCGACGCCGGCCGGCGCCGTGATGGTGTAGGTCTTGCACGGGTCCGGGTTGTAGTTGTTGCTGGTGGTCCACTGCGTCATGCTCGTTCCGCCGTACGTGGTGCCGTCGAAGGTGAAGTCCTCGATCTGGGA
>ERZ1026796.1762-NODE-1762-length-13690-cov-2.363489_pt1 | contig 13690 bp, 4 predicted proteins | sample MGYA00520874_ERZ1026796 | MGnify/ENA primary metagenome ERZ1026796 (study PRJEB33270, sample SAMEA104284474) | anaerobic digester metagenome | biome: Anaerobic digester microbiome; feature: mesophilic sludge digester; material: Anaerobic digester biomass | place...
TCTGGAGCTTCACGGTAGAGCCAATTGCCTACCCTGTCGAGAACGTTCTGGCCACCAGCAACGGAATCTCGGACGCGGTGTCCACAGCGCAACGGACGGTCGATGGCTCCGGCATTAACGACGACAATCAGGCCTCGATCGAAAGCGGCGACATGTGGCTGGCCACCCCGCCGGCGGGCGAGACCCTCTACATCCAATATGAGTTCGACCGCATCTACAAGCTCCATGAGATGCTCGTCTGGAACTACAACGTGCAGTTCGAGCTGCTTCTGGGCTTCGGCATTCTCGTGCTGCTGACGATCGTGGGCGCCATCTTCAACTATCTGGCCAGCACCAACGCCATGGCGGGCATCAACATCGCTGACGAAGTGCGCGCACCCACCGCGCTGACAGCCATCCGCGCCGAAGCCAATCTCCTGCGCCTGCAATCGGACGTGCGTGGCTACCTGGCATTGAGCAGTGAGGAGTATCTGCAAGACCAACAGCGCGATGCCCGGGCCTTCCAGAATGACCTGGACGAATTGACCGTCCTGTCTGCGCAGCTCTCTCCTGAAGATCAGCAGCGCCTGAAACGGGTGCGTACACTCTATGACCAGTTGGCAGCTGATATCCCCACGCTTTTCGCACTGCATGACGACCCATTGGAACGCGAGCCGGCCTACGCCATCATGGCGACGAAGGGCCTGCGCCTGGGCGGACAGGTTCTGATTGATGTCGGTGGGTTGATTGATGAACAGGGACGGCGGTCTGCGAGTGAGTTTACCGCTGAGGCCGAAGGCATGGCTCAACTGGCCGAGATGGCGCGTTTTCAGGGATCACTCAGCGCCATGCTGTCTGGCCTGCGCGGCTACACCACCACCCGTAACCGCTCCTTCCGGGGTGAGTACGAGGCCAATCGCGATCTCAATCAGCAGGCCTGGGATCAACTCAAAGCGAGTCGTCCGCGGCTCAATGCGAAACAGCGCAGCCTGTTGGATGGCATCTCCACCAATCGCGCCGCTTTTCTGCGCTTGCCAGACGAGATCTTCCCCATCCTGGAAGGCGAACACTGGCGCGAAGACATCTACCTGTTTCGTACCGCTGTCCTGCCGCTTTCGACGGAAATGATCAGCCTGCTGGATCAGTTGACCGCCAATCAGCAGAATGCCCTGCGCAGCGATCTGCATCGTGGCCGCCAGGACCTGGTGGCTGCCAATCGCGTCTTCCTGGCGGGCGGCGTGGTGGCACTCATCATGGGCGTGGCGTTGGCCTTCATTTTTCGTGAGAATATCGCAGGCCCAGTGCGTCGCCTGACCGGGGTGGCCGAACGTGTGCGTGGCGGAGACCTGGAAGCCCAGGCCCGCGTTCGATCGCGTGATGAAATTGGGCGCCTGGGTGAGGCCTTCAACAGCATGACGACCAAGCTGCGCCAAACACTCAGCCAGGTGCGCAGGGAGAAGAAACGCGCCGATGATCTCCTGCACGTCGTGATCCCCATCGGCGTATCGTTGGCGTCTGAAAAGGATTTCAACCGCTTACTGGAGGTCATGCTCGTGGAGGCCAAGACTTTCTGTCACGCCGACGCCGGCACGCTCTATCTGCGCACAGATACCAACCACCTCAACCCGATGATTGTGCGCAACGATACGCTGCATTCTACGATGGGCGGCACCTCGGCGCTTGCGGTGACTCTGCCTCCGATTCCGCTCTACGACGCCGTCACGAATGAACCCAATCATGCCAATATCTCGTCCCATGTGGCCCTGGAAGGCAAGAGTGTCAATGTCTCGGATCTGTCCCACGCGACCACCTTCGATTTTTCCGGCCCGCGCGCCTTCGAAATCCAAACCGGCTACCGCTCGCACTCGCTGTTGACGGTACCCTTGAAGACGGACGAGAATCATGTGCTGGGCGTGATGCAGTTGATCAATGCCAAAGACAGCGAGACCGGCGAGGTGACGGAGTTCGATGACGCCCTGCTGCCGTTAATGGATTCGTTCTCATCGTTGGCTGTGGCTGCGCTGTCAGCCTACGTGCGTGAGCAGGGTCTGCGTCAGGAAATCCAGCAGTTGCGCATCGAAATTGACGAAACGCGGCGTCAACACGAAGTCAGCGAAATTGTGGAGACAGACTTCTTTCAGGCCCTGCAAGCCAAGGCCCGTGTGATGCGCCAGCGTCTGTAGGGGCATGGCCTTGCGCCTGCCCTCTGCCCGCGTGGGCGACCGCAAGGGTGCGCCCCTACAAATTGCGTTACGACGATATTGATGAAAGACCGAGTGGGTAAATGATGAACTTCATGGTAAACTTCAGTGAACTGATGGAACAACTGCAAGCAATCAGTGTTTTCCCCGGCATTACACCGGTTGACATCCTGATTCTGCCTGATCCGGTTGACTCGGCCGTGCAGAAAATCTTGCGACGCGGGCCGATGGGCGTGGTCGAAATAGCCTCTGTCCTCAATCTGCCCGAAGATGAAGCCAAGCAAGTGGCCGATCTCCTGGTTGAAAAAGGTTATCTGCTGACGGAAGAACGCCACAGCGATGGCAGCCTGATGTACAAGGTCTATTTTGCCCGGATGCGGGGGCACAAAATTCCACTGGACTTATAGATGACTTTATCTGAGGAACGGGCCGCAGTTTTGAGTGCGGTGAGCATTTTTTCCGAAACGCCACGCGCGGCGCTCGCTTTCATTGCGCCTTTGCTCGAAGAGGTCACCGTGGCCGCCGGCGAGACGGTGATCGAGCGGGGAGAGATGGGCGACGCCATGTACATCATCGAACGCGGGCGCATGATGGTGCATGACGGCGAACGGGAACTCAACACCTTGGGGCCGGGCGATGTCTTCGGCGAGATGGCGGTGCTCGACCCGGAACCGCGCAGCGCCTCGGTCACGGCGCAGGAAGCGGGTGTCCTCCTGCGCCTGAAACAGGAGGCGCTGCACGATTTGATGAGTCACCAGCCAGAAATTACGCGCAGCGTCATTCGCATCCTGTCCAACCGCTTGCGCCATATGGTCCACCACATGTCGGTTGAATTTGCCTACATGCAGCAGTTTGCCCGACTCACAGCGGCGGCGGTCGCGATCGAAAGCGAGATCTATGTGCCCTCAAGCCTGGACGACGTCGCCGCACGTCCAGATGAGTTGGGGCAACTGGGCCGGGTTTTTCAGCAAACGATTCGTGAGCTGGCCCGCCGCGACCAACAGCTGCATGACCAGCTGGCCCACCTGCAAATTGAGATTGACGATGTCAGGAAGGCTCGCCATGTGGCCGAATTGACGGAGAGCGCGACCTTCCGAAATCTACAGATGCAGGCGCAGCGCCTGCAGCGGCGCAGAAAATCGCGAACCCCGGCGCCTGCACCACCGGCGACGCATATCCAGCCGGAGACCACTGAACCCGCGCCGGGATCGGCCATACCCGCGCAGCCGGATCTGGCCCGCGCACGCCAGTATGTCGTGAAGCGTCTGAGCACTGAGCTGGCTGCGTACAACACCTACCATTCTCTCGAGCACACCGTTGAGGATGTCGCGCGGGCCGCAGACCGCCTGGCGGCGTTGTCTGGTATCGAGGGCGATGATCTGCTCCTGCTGCGCACGGCCGCGTATTTTCACGACATCGGTTTTGTGGACGACCGCGCCAACCATGAGGTGATCGGCGCCGACATTGCGCGTACCGTCCTGCCAGGCATGGGCTATCAGCCCGAACAGATTGATGCCATCTGCGGGATGATTATGGCGACGCGACTCCCGCAAAGCCCGCGCACCCTCCTGGAGCAAATACTGGCCGATGCCGATCTCGATGTGCTGGGGCGCGCCGATTTCATAGAGCGGAGCGCGGCGCTGCGCGCTGAATCGGCGGCCATGGGCGCGCTGCAGACCGACTACGAGTGGTACCAGTCGCAGTTCCAGTTTGTGCGCCACCATGATTATCATACCCCAGCCGCGCGCACGTTACGCCAGGCCGGCAAGGAAGCCAACCTGGCGACCCTCGCCCGCCTGATCGAGACCAGCCGCTCACCGTCATTCTCTCAACCCGCAGATGCGAGCAAGCATCATGACTGAGCAGATGAACGCCAGCAGCGCCAGTCATGTGAGCAATGCAAGTGATCGTCGCGCTGAACTGTTGTCCAAAGCGGACATCATGGCGATCCTGCGCACAACCACGATCTTCATGACGACGACCGACGAAGCCCTGGAAGATGTGGCCGATCTTCTGCGCCCGCAAAGCCTGGCCGCCGGCCAACTGCTCTTTGCCCGCGGCGACCCCGGCGATTGTATGTACATCGTGGTGAAGGGCCGCGTGCGTGTGCATGATGGCGAGCGTGTGCTGAATGACCTGTGGGCCGGTGCGGTTGTGGGCGAAATGGCAATCCTGGACGATGCCGGGCGCGTGGCCTCGGTCACCGCCATCGAGCCGACGCAACTACTGCGCCTGGACGAGGCGCCTTTTCAAGCCCTGATGGACGCGCAGCCTGAGATCGGTTTTGCCATCATCAACGTGCTGTGCCAATACTTGCGTGCTCGCCTGCGCGACATGGCGCAGGACTTTGTCTATTTACAGCACATCGGTCGCATGACGGCGGCCGCGGCGGCGCTGGAGAACAACAGCTATGATCCGGCTTCCATCGCTTCCATCACTTCCATCGCGGACCTGGCCGAACGCTATGACCCGCTGGGGCAACTGGCGCGGGCTTTTCAGCACATGGCAGAAGAGGTCATCGCGCGTGAGACCAGTTTGCGCCAACAGGTGCAGGCGCTGATCATCGAGATTGACGAGGCCAAGAAGGCGCGGCAGGTTGCGGAAATTACCGAGACCGACGCCTTTCGTCGCTTGCAGGAGAAGGCAGGCCAGTGGCGGCGTGACCGCCGCGCAGGCAGCAGCCGGGCCGCCCCTTCTACAGTTGATCCAGCGCCTCGCTGATGGCGTCCGCCTGTGGCAGCGCCCGCCCGTCCGCCAGCGCCCTGGCCTGGTCCCACCCCGCAAGGTGGCTGAGTGCAGGCGCCAGCAAGCGATCCAAGCGCGCCTGCTCCGCGCCCGAGAGCGGAACGCCGATGGCGGCACGCAGGGCCGCGGCCGCGCCGATCAGGCGCAGGGCGTGGGTTGGCTTGCCTTCGAGCGCCAGTAAACTGCCAATATCCTCCAGCAGATAGGCCAACGCCCATTTGTCCCCGAACCCACGGTAGATGAGCAAACTTTCGCGGTACAGGGCGTGCGCGCGGTCATCGTCACGCTGGCCGCGTGCCGCGTTGCCCAGGTTGTTCAGGAAATTGGCAATCGTCCAGCGATCACCCACCTGGCGCATGAGCGCCAACGCCTCCTCGAAGCATAGCGCCGCCTCGCGGTCGTTGCCCAGGTCAAGCAGGACATTGCCCAGGTTATTGAGAGAGACCCCGATGGCCCAGCGATCACCGAAGCCGCGGCGGATGGTCAGGCTCTCCCCGTGCAGGCGCCGCGCCTCTGCCAGGTTGCCCTGGCGCCGCGCCACAATCGCCAGGTTGCTGAGCAGGCTGGCGACGCGCGGCTGGTCGCCCACAGCACGCCGCAGGGCCAGGCTTTCCAGGTAACGGGCCTGCGCCCCGGCATAATCGCCCTGTTGATCGGCCAGGGTGCCCAGGTAGTGCAGCGCCTGACCCAGGCCGTCCTTGTCTGCCAGCGTCTCGAAGCCGCGCCGCGCGGCCGCCAACCACTCCCATGCCTCGCCAAATCGGGCCTGCTTGCGGCAATTTTCGCCCAGGCGAATTTGGCACCAGGCCTGCGTCAGGAGGTCGTCCAGGTCCGCGGCCAGCCCCAACGCCTCCGTATAGAGATCACTGGCGCCGCGCCAGTTGCCCGTCAGTTCGAGAACCTGGCCCAGGCTGAGCAAAACGTCCACTTTTTGGCCGCGAGCGAGAATGGGCAGCACTCGCTGGTAATAATCAATGGCCGCGCTGTTGGCATAGCGCGCCTGCGCGGCCTGGCCGGCCCTCAGCAGATACTCACGCTGTTTCGCCTCGTTGTTGCTGCGTGCGTAGTGAAAGGCCAGGAGATCAAGATGCGGATCGAGTGCCTCGTGATAGGTCTCCTCCACAAAACGCCCCAACTGGTCGTGGAGCATGGCGCGGGTGGCATAGGGCAGGCTCTCATACGCCACTTCCTGTGTGACGACATGTTTGAAGAAATAGACCGTGTCCGGCTCCGTACGCTCCAGCGCCATCAGGCCCAGGCTTGCCAGCGTCTCCAGATCGCGCTGCACAAGGTCGTGCGCTCCCAGGCTGGGATGCACACCCCACAACAGACGCGTGCCAAACAGGCGGCCGATGACACTTGCCGCCTTGAGGGTGATTTGCTGACTTTCGCTCAGTTGGTCAATGCGGCTCAGGATCAGGCTGTGCAGGCTGACCGGCAGATCGAGCTGGGCGAGAGATTGGGCATCATCGAACGCGATCCCGCGCGCCTGGATGTAGTTCAGCAACTCCTCGATATAAAACGGGTTGCCGTCGGCTCGTTCCAGGATACGCTCGACCAGGGCAGCAGGCAGGTCGTCAGGATGCAGGGGCGCGGCGCCCCCTGCCTGCCCACGGTGGCCGACTCTGAGTGCGATCAGGTGGGCAGCTTCGGCGGGCGAAAATTCGCCCAGGGCAATCCGGGTGACGGTCGGGAGCCGGCTGAGCCGCGGCGCCTGTTCCTGTTCCAGGTCGGGCGGGCGATAGGTCAGCACCAGCAGCACCGGTAAATTGTCCAGCGCCTGCCCCAGCGCCTCCAGCAAGTCCTGCGAGAGCGCATCCATCCAGTGTGCGTCTTCCAGGATGATCGTCAGCGGGGTGCTGGCGGCCAATCCGCGCAAGCAGTCCACAAGCAAGGCCTCCAGCGAGGTTTTGCGCAGCTTGGCATCGAACGTGTGCGTCAGATCGTTGTCGGGGATGGGCAGGTTGAGCAGCCGGCCCAGCAAGGGCAAGCGGGGAACGAGGGTCGGATCAAGCTGGCGCAGGGTCGCTGCCAACAGTTCGATCTGGCGTGAAGTCGCGTGGGTCACAGGGCCTACGGCTCCGTTACCGCCATCTCCCCGCATTTCGTCCGACGCGCCCGCGTCCACCGCCAACAGCCCACGCCAGATATTCTGCCACACCAGGTAGCTGCTGTTGGTGCCGTAGGATTCGCACTCGCCGGCAAAAATAGCGAATCCAAGCGCGCGGGCGCGGCGTATGACTTCGGCCACCAGGCGTGATTTGCCCATGCCCGCTACGCCCGCGATGGCAATGATCTGGCCGTGCCCTTCATGCGCGGCGGCCAACCGTGTCTCGATCAAGGCGAGTTCCGCCACGCGTCCCACCATGGGCAGGGCATACGCGGCCTCGTGCGTACCTACAGCCGGCTTCTGCCGCCGCCCAAGCAGGCTGGCGATGGCAATGGGCAACGACTTACCTTTGACCCGAATGGCCGGCAGCTCTTCCCAGGCGAAGCTGGCGCCGGCTGCGGCTTGCACCGCATCGGTGACCAGGATTTGCCCTGGTTTGGCGGCCTGCATCAGGCGCGCGGCCACATTGGCCGCGTCGCCCATGACGCCATAGGTGCGGCGGGTGACGCCGCCGTAGGCGCCCGTGCGCATACGCCCACGCGCGATGCCAATTTGCACCGGGGTCAGATAGTCCAGCGACGCGGCCAGGGCGCGCAGCTCCAGCGCGGCCGCCAGGGCACGCGCGGCGTCGTCTTCATGCGCGTGCGGCGCGCCAAAGGCGATGTACAGATAGCTGCCCTTGTCGCCGACGACAATTTGCAGCGGCGTGGCCGCGTAGCGCGTCAACAAACGCTGCACCCCACGGATGAATTGATCGAGCTTGTCGCGTACCGATGGATCGTGATCGTAATCGAGGCCGCCAAAACGCAGAAAGAGCGACACCGCCGGCCGCAGCTCGGCCAGAAACTCACCGCCGCCGGTGCGCAGGCGCTCGTAGACAGCCGGCAGCAGCCAGGGTTGCACCTGCGCCGCGCTCAGCGCGTCTGCGGCCAGCAGAGGCCAGGGTTGTGGTTCGACCGGTTCGCGTAGGCCGGCAGCGACCCCAAAGCGAGCCGGTGGCGCCTCATCCTGGGCGTCGGTGTGCAGCGTCTCACGCCATGCGCTGAAGATCACCGCGTCACCGACGGCCGCGGCAGCCGCCGCCGTGAGGAGCACCTCCCCTTTTTCAGCGTGGTGTTCAGCCTGTGCGAGGTGGTTGAGGGTTATGCCTGACAGGACATCAATCACCTGCAAAGCAGGATCACCGACCACAAAGCGGTGTACCGGGCCGACCGCGACCGTTGCTTTGACGGCCAGGGAAATGGCTCCGGTGTTCGGCAGGGGCGCAGACTGAAACGGGCGCATGGCTTCCTGCATCGCCAGGGCGCAAGCCGTCGCCCGGCGCCCCTGGTCGCCGTCGAGCCAACAGGTGATGGCGTCACCGCTAAAGCCGATGACGCTGCCGCCAAAGCGATCGAGTTCGGCAATCAACGTGTCGTAGACCTGGTTCAGGTAGCGCGTCAACTCCTCGGCGCCGCGCTGAGGGCCGAGGAGCTCCACCAGCGCTTCGGTCAGCGGCGTGAAGCCAGAGATGTCAACAAACAGCGCCGCGCCGGTGGTCTGTTCCGGCAAGGTAACGCCAGCCACCATAGCCTGGCGCCGATCCATGGGGATGTAAACAGCTTGAAGCTCGATCGGTGTCTGCATCCAAAAATTCCAGCTCTGCCTGTAGGTCACAGCTCCGCTGTGACGGCGCCGTTGGGGCGAGCCAACCTCCCGATCAAGTTCGGGAGGTTGGCCCGCATTGCCTGAATCATGTCACGCCGGAGGCGATGACCTACATAAGACGCTGCTTACGCCCGCGCAGCAGCCAACCGCCGCTGAGCAGGGCCAGCAAAGCAACCGCCAACAGGGTCCAACGACCGGCCAGGCCGGCCAGGTCGGCAAGGCCAGGATCGAAGCTTAGGGCGTCCAGTCTGATGGCGGTTGGCTCCGAGATGATGATCGTCGGGCCGGCCGTGACCGGGGAGGTGAAGTAGCCGCCCACCACGGCGGTGGTGACCTGGTACGTCCCGGCCGCCGGGGCTGTGATGGTGATGATGGCGGCGCCGTCAGGGCCAACCGGCGCCAGGTAGAAGGTCTGCGGGTGGTTGAGCAGATCCAGGTCGAACCGCACGATGGCCTGGGTCAGATCGCCCGGCGCCCCGTCATCCGCCTGCGTCACGCTGGCGGCCAGGGTCAGCGGCAAGCCCACTGCGCCGGTCACCGCGCCAGTGTAGGTGACGCTGGCATCTTCGGCGCTCAGGATCATGGCGGTCGCGGCCGTCGTGGCGTTGTAGCGCAGATCATCCAGGCTGAGTATCTGACCGTTACCCAGCGGGATGTCACCCACAAAGTAGACGCTCAGCGTGTAGCTGCCCGCCGGCGCGGGCAGGTCGCCCAACGGGGCGCGGCCGCTGTAGTCGGTGATGATCGGTTTGGCCTGCGGATCGCTGGCCGGTGTGAGCGGCGCTGACGCCCGCAGCGATTCAGACTCCGCCAGGAAGAAGACGGTCTTGGAGGCGAGGCGGCGCCCGCTGGCGTCGCGCAGCTCAGTCAGGACGTTGATGGGATCGCTATACTGCCCGGCGACCACGGTGGGTGAGAAGACGAGCGATGTGTCCTGCTTGAAGATGGTGAACGGTGCGCTGGCGGACGCGGGGGCAGCGGTGAGCGTGCCGGGAAACGTCACGCGCACCTGGCTTTCGCCGGGCAAGCCGAACAGCGAAAGGTTGACAACGCCGCGGCCGTTGCCATCGGTTACGCCCTGGCGAACTTGTGTGCCCAGGCTGAAGATCAACGGCTGCAGAGGCAGCGGAGCGCCCAGGCTGGTCAGCTCAGCCGTGAAGGGCAGTTCTGTGCCGTAGGGGCCGCTGCCCGGCGGCGCGATCAGCGCGATGGTGGTTGAAACCGGATAGGTGGGGGGCGGTGCGCCTGGATCACTGCCAGGGGTCAGATAGGAGCCGACATCGGTCACCAGGGAGACCAGGCCAACGCCATTGACCGCCTGAACCAGCGCGCGCAGGTTCGATGGGTCCGGGTAGGGGAGAGCCAGCGTGCCTTCCCACAGCGTCGAGTCGGTCGGGCTTTGCGCCAGGTCGAACGACTGCCATTGACCGAACAGCGGGCCGTCTATGGCCGTGTAAGTGACCCACACAGCCTGGATACCGGCAGCCGGGTCGCCGATGACGGTGGCCTGGAAGCTGACCTGGGCCAGGTCGGGGGTGCTGGTGACGCGCACGATGGTGGGCGGTGAGGCCAGGGCCGGAATGTTGCCGGTGGTCGTCAGCAGTCGCGTTGCCCCCCAGGGACCGCTTGCTGCCGCGGGCGCCTCCGGTGTGGGGTAGACGGTGGTGTTGGCGCTGTAGAACAGGCGGAAGTCCAGGGCGTCGTAGCGGCGCAAGGTGCCGGTGGGCGTTGTGGATGACGCGGCGCGGAACTGCGCGGGGCGCAGCAGGAGCGACATTCGGCCGGCCGCGCCGTTGGCCAGCACATCGAAGTAGTTGGCGTCCCAGGGCTTGACCGGGTAGAAAGAATCGCTGAAGAACGGAATATGTACCCCGCGCACCTCGGTGGCGGCGGCGCCGGTCAGGGGCAAGATGTCGTTCAGGTCGGTGTAGCGGCCGCCGCGGAAGCCCACACCGCGCAACACCTGCCCGTTGACATGGACGTTGCGCGCTTCCAGGGGCAGGACCGGCTCCGCGGGGTAGACGACAACGCCATCGGCGCCGGTGAGGTAGGCAGCCGTCACCGTGACGTCGGTCGAGTTGATGTTGAGAATTTTGGTTTGCAGGCTGAGGGTGGGGGTGATCGTCACATCAGCAAAGCTCAGGCCCAGGGTCAGGCCGGGGTCAGTGGCAAGGCCGGCGGTGGCGCCGACGATCGAGGGCGGGGCGGCCGGCGTGCCGCGTCCATTGGGCAAGTCAACGCTGAGCATGGGCAGGCCGAACAGGGTGGCGATCAGGAGCGCTTTCTGGTCAATGCCACGCAGGGAAGGAGTGGTAGCCAGGTAAGCCTGCTTGGCCGCGACCAGGGCTTTGCCCACGGGCACCGGCCCGCTGCCGGCCAGGAGGGCGCGGCTGAACTCGGTGTACAGTTTTTCGCTGTATGCGATGAAATCGGTATCGCCATACTGGTAGCCGGTGCCGCCGATGAAGGTGACGCGCTGGCGTGCAAACGCCTGCGCCCAGTCCGGTTGCGGGGAGATGCCGGCGATGCCGTGGGCGTTGACCAGGCTGTAACCCGAATGACAGCCTGCGCTGAACAGGATGGTGTTTTGCAGATCAACGGTGGCCGACGCGACCTCAGAAGCGAGCAGGCGGGTGGTATAGTCCGCGGCCAGGGCGCTGCCGGCGCTGAAGTGGCCGGCCAGGAAGATCAGATCATGGCGGTTGCTCAAGAGGCTGGCGCGCAGATCGGTGGCCGTCCACGCGTCCGGATCGGCCGGCGATTGGTTGGCCGGGGCAATCAGGGTGTCGGCGGCGGCGCCGATGCCGGCCTCGAAGGCTGCCTGTACCGCCTGGGCGCTGTCGGTCAGGAAGTCATAGCCGGTAATGAGGGACGCGGTGGGCGTGTCCACCACACCGGCGGCCGTGGAAAGGTAGGCGTCGAGCATGCCGATGATTTCGGCCGGTGTTTCGACGAGGCGTCCCACGGCCAGGTCAGGCAGCGGGAAGGTGCTCACCTTGTGGTTCAGTTCGATGGCCGCGCCGTAGTCGTCCTGGCTGAGCAGATAACCCAGGCGCAGGCTGGCCTGTGAGGCTGAGCTGTCACGCACCGGCGGCACGTAGTTGCGTTCGCTGGCGAGCAGGGCATGGTCAGGATGGCGGAAGAAGGGAATGACGTCATCGTTGCCCACCAACACTACGTAGGCCAGCGGGTTGACGAGGCGATAGCGATCTACCACGGTCTTGATGGCGTCGGCCACCAGGTTCTTGGCCGCCGGACAGGCTGGGTAGGCATCGGCCTGCGCGTTGGCGGCCGCCACGCGTGCGTCGGCGTCTACGTTGATGATCTCAGCGCTGACTTCTGGGCGCGCGGCCAACGTCAGCAGCCTGGCGCGCAGGGTTGGCGTCAACGGGTCGCTGGCGGCCAGGCGTGCGCGATCGGTCAGGATCAGGGTCTGGAAATTAGCGGCCGTCGCAGTCAGGCTGGACGGCGGCAGGTCGGAAGTCACCCCGTCGCAGACATCAGATAGCAGCGTCACCTCCAGGTGGAAGGCCTGGGTGGGGCTGAAAGCGCCATTGCGTCCGCGCACACGGATGTAAAAATCGCTGCTGTTGTCCCACGTGTTGATGGAGATGCCTTCGCTGGCGGTGCCCTCGAAGCCGGCCACGGCGATCACGCTGCGAACCTGCGCGCTGGCGTAGGCATCCGCATCCGGCGAATAGACATCCGGGCTGTAGACATCGGGGCTGTACACGTCCGGACTGTAGACATCCGGGCTGTACACGTCCGGGCTGTAGACATCCGGGCTGTACACGTCCGGGCTGTACACATCCGGGCTATACATGTCGGGGCTGTAGACATCCGGGCTGTAGACATCGGGGCTGTAGACATCGGGGCTGAACGCGTCCGGCGCGAATTCAGCGCCCAGTTGCGCCAGGTCGGTCAGCGAAGCGGGTGGGTTCAGCGCCTGGTAGACCTGGGCAATATCCTTGAAGAGGGTCAAATCATAGTTTGCGGGCAGGTCGGTCAGCGTCACCGTCAGCTTACTCTGGGGCGTGACCCTGATCTTGTACCAGCGCGATTGTCCCGGCCGGCTCAGATATTGGTCTATCTCGCCCTGCAGCGTCGAAGCGTCCGGGGCTGGCGGTGCGGACAGGGGGAGGCGATAGGCCAGCGGCCAGGTGACGTTGTTGGGGCCGACGGCCTGGCACGGTCCGAATTCCGAGGTGTTACCGTTGCTGTCGGTGGCGGTGGCGGTGATGAAATGATTCAGCGGCACCGCCAGCGGCGCAGTCATCGAAAAGGCCACGCTGTCAGACAGATCCGTGCTGACGGTGGTGGCGCCGAGCGAAAGGCCGCCTTCACCATAGGTGCTGGCGTCACAGGCGATGTTGTCGAAGAATTCCAGGGTGAACGTCTGCTCGGCCTGGGTATCGAGGCGTCCGCTGATCAGGGTGGTGAGATCATCCGGCACGGCGCTAAAAACTAACGGGTAATTCTGGTCATAATTCGCGCCCTCATCGGCATCGCCGATATCGTTGAGGGTCGGCCCGTCGCCGTCGAGGTCAATGCCCAGGCCATCGTTCAGTTCGATCCGGTTGCCAAGAAAGGAATTCTCATAGCCGTTGAGCACGGTGATGCCGTCGCCGCCATTGAAAGCGATCCGATTGCCCTCGCCCGCCGCCAGGCCACCAACCGTATTGCTGCTGGCATCTTCGAAGTAGATACCGCTGCCGCCGTTGCCCACCGGCGCGTAGCCGCCCACATCGCTGCCGATCCGGTTACCCTGGATCACGTTACCGTTGGCCCAGAACCATGACAGCAGGATGCCATGCTGCGCATTACCGGAAATGACATTCTCCGCGCCTGGCGTCGTGCCGCCAATGGTGTTGTCGGACGCGGCGAGAATCCCGATACCGTTGGCTTGATTGCCGAGGGGCGCAGCGCCGCTCACGTTGGCGCCGATGAAGTTGCCCTGCACCAGGTTGCCAGACGTGCCTGGCTCAGCGGGCGCGGCGCCTGCAGCCAG
>ERZ1026796.1764-NODE-1764-length-13670-cov-3.385365_pt1 | contig 13670 bp, 9 predicted proteins | sample MGYA00520874_ERZ1026796 | MGnify/ENA primary metagenome ERZ1026796 (study PRJEB33270, sample SAMEA104284474) | anaerobic digester metagenome | biome: Anaerobic digester microbiome; feature: mesophilic sludge digester; material: Anaerobic digester biomass | place...
GATGATAATATGCTCCCCATAAGGCATCTGTTTGAATTTCAATTTGCCAGGGTCCTTCACCAAAGAGTTCCAGAATGAAATTGTTGGAGGCAACAAAGGCATTATTATTTACCGGAGGAATGTAACCCGTAACTATATTTGCACCACCACCCGTAATTTCTACTACATCTGAACCGATGGTTACAGGATTGCCTTCCGGGATATCATATAGAAATATATTAATATCATCTACTTCCCAACGCGTAGCATTATCTGTTGAGTAATATTTGAAAGCAAGATAAACTTTAGTTCCGCTTATTCCTGATAAGTTTAAAATTCCTGAGGATGTTTCACCTCCTCCAATAGCTCCAGTAGTAAAAGGTATTTCAGTCCAAGTTACACCTGTTGCATAAGGATTTCCCATTCCTAAATAATTAGGGGAGTAAAGAAGTTTCAGATAATTATTTCCGTCTATTATTCCATAAGTGGCTATAGTATTGAAAGTCATTTTTTCGCTGGTATAATTATCAAAATTGATTCCAGGAAGTACGAGCCAATGTTCTTCCAAGGAACCGCCGTATCCATTACAGGATGCATTGTCGTTACTATATATATACCAGGACTTTGTACCGAAAACATCATAAGTATATATATCAGCCCATCCAGTAGAAAAATCCTGTGTATAAGGCAACGTAGTTGTAGCAGGGTCTCTTACGGTATAGCTTAGTTGAGGAGATGTTGCAAAATCACTATCGTTATCTTCTGCATATATAATATAATAAACGGTGGTTCCATTTGCTTGAGAAGGTATATCAGTTTCTGTCTGATAAGTTCCTTTTTCGGGTATTATCATATTAATTACATTAGTATATTCTTCACTTGTAGTACCCCATTTCAATTGAACTAATTCCACAGTATCATCATCAGTAACATCTGCATTAACAGAAACTGTAGTGGTTGACATTATATCCCTGGAAGGACTTTGAATTATATTTGAAATTGTAGGCGGAGTATTAGTAGCTGGAGAAACTGTTATATTACTAGTTGTTGAAGACCAGGTACCTGATAAACTTGCCAGAACAGTATTATCTACCTGGCGAATTTCAAGTTTATCTATTGTAGTACCTGTGGGTGTAGATAAACTAAAAACACCTGTTCCTATAGTTGTTGATGCAGCAGTCACAAGGGTTGATCCTGCAAAGCCCAAAACAACATTCTTCACAGAATTGCTGCCAGTATAAGTCCCGGATAAAGTAAAAGGACTTGTTATACTTGTTGCAGTAGGTAAAGCTGCTGTTTTATAATTGGTGCCATATCCAGGACCTAACCTATCTCTATAAGATGCAGCTGTGTTGTTATTATTACCCCTTTGGAATATAATCCAAAATGTTGTGGAAGTAGAAGGTGTTCCTGGAACTTTGGGACCGCTTGCATAAGAATTGTTTGTTACCCAAGAATCGTTATCTTCATTCCAACAATTATATTGGTAACTTGAATTATAGAGACGGTATCGTGCATCATCAGAACTATAATTGGAAAGTGTCATTAAAACTGCACTTTCAGTTGTTGCTAAACTAAGATCAATATGTGATGGTCTTAATGTTACTGTTGCAGTTTGTGCCCAAACCATACCAATGGTCAGTATGGTTAGTGTAAATACGAAAAGTAACTTTTTCATTTTTCCTCCTAATGAATTAAGTTATTTAAACATCATTTTGGAATTTTCATCATAAAGATATGATAATCTAAACAAGGATTGTGTCAAGTTATTTTTTTATCTCAGAAAAAATCTCACGCAGATTACGCAGATTTAATAGGTCCGGGATGAACAGGATTTATTATTATTAGCCACCGAGAACACCGAAGCCACCGAAAAAGAACTAACTTTGAACTCCAGAACTCCTGCACTTTGAACTCCCGCACTTTGAACTCCTGCACTCCCTCACTTTTAATAAAACACCGCGCCAACCGGGCAACCTGAAAAGTTTTTCTTATTGCCTTCAGAGCAAATTCCACAGGCATTGCATTTAGTAGTATCAATTACAGCTTTACCGTTTTTCAGGGAAATAGCTCCTTCAGGGCAATAGCGGAGACAGAGTTTACAGCCAATACAAAGGTCTGGATTTATTCGGTAAGTTGTTTTAGGGGAGAGTATTGTTGTTTCAGCAGGTTCAGGTGTTTCAGGTCTTTTCTCCTCTGGCAGTTTATCTATCTTCTTTTTATCCTGATATTTATTAGCAGAGGCAGTTTCTTCTTTTGCAGGATTGGATTGGGTTTTTAGAAAAGAAGATTTCTCTTTTAAGCTATCCGGTTCAGGAACAACTTCTTTTATTGAGTTCACAGGAACAGTTTTTGAAGGCAGGAAAGCATTATAGAACAGGAACAAAAGAATGCTTCCCAAAAGCAGTAATACCAATATTTGCAGAATGGTTCTCATTTATTTATCCATCTTGCCTTTAAGGGTATCGGGTTTAGGACATTTTTCCGCACACTTGAAACAAAGAATACAATTCAGGTTCTGCACATATTCTTCTTCCGTAATGTTAATATTCATCGGACAGGATAGAGAACAGATTTCGCAATCGTTGCAGCGTTCCAGATTACGGTGAATTTTGCAGCGGGGAAAATGAACCAGTTGACCCAAGCGCATAAATAAATTCATTAAAGCGGCATAAGGACAGAGGAAACGACACCAGAATCGTTCCAGAAAAATACCTGCTATAATTATCAAGAGAGTAACGATTAAACCTGAAAAAGCTATATCAGGCAGAAGAGAAAGAGCATAAACAGGGCATAAGCGAATAAAGATATAGTTCCCACCGACAAGAGATAAGAGGATAGTTATTATTAATACAAGATACTTAATGGAGGCAAAACGCCTTTCCTGATAGAGAAGAATTTGTTTTCTGTTTCTTCTCTTTTTGCCGAAAAGGGCATAGATAATTTCTTGCATAGTTCCCAGGGGGCAAACAAAGGAACAGAAAAGGCGTCCGCAAAAAATCGTTAACACCAAAATTAAGAAACTAAAGGCAATTGTTAAAGCGAAAGGATTTCCAAGATATTGAATAAGGATGTTTTTGCTTAAGCCGAAACAGACAATGGCATAAGGGCAAATATTATGAATTGTATAGGGCAAAGCAAAGAAGATAAGCCCGGCAAAAAAAGTTAGGGATAACAGTAAAAAAAGCAGTTGGATTGTATGTCTGAGGATTTGCCTGTTGCTTTCTTTATTCATTTTAGCTGTTTCCTATATTTATTTTCCCTTATTATAAAGGGAAATTGGTTATGTCGTTTTTCCGGTGGTTTTAAACGACGGGGACGTCGTTTTTCCGGAAGGTTGAACTCCCGGTCAACCAAGTTAAACGATGAGGACATCGTTTTTCCGGAAAAAATCTCTCACTATCTCACTTAATTCATTCGCTCATTTTTTGTTTAGAGAGTTCTTCCAGGTCTGACTGGTATCCGCTAATATCATATAGGAGTTTTGGACGGACTTCATTAAGCAGTTTTTGAATTGCATCAAATTCTTTATATTCTTGAGCATAACCGACAGCTAATTGGGCAAAATATTCCTGTTCCGGAAAAAGCAGGAATCCTTTTTTGAGGTAAGTGAGGATTTTATCGGGATAATTATCTACCAAATGAGCTATGATATAGCTTAAATAAATCTTCCAGCCCTCTGGATGCTGGGCTATATATTGGTCAATAAATTCATCCAGTTTATTCCACTGACCCGTTTTGCTGTAATAGTTAGTATAGAATTCGGTCAGTTTTAATTCATCATCTACGAATTTCTTTGCTTTATTAATATATTCCAATGCCTCAGGATAATTTCCGTTATCCACAAAATAATTGGCAGCACGCACAAAGCCGGAACCGTAATTCATTACGAGGCGTTTCATATTTTCATCTTTATAGACCTTTTTATTATCAATAGAGCGGTAATTATAGACCACATCAATATTATGTAACAAGCGTTCAGGGTCAATCTGACCTTCTTTAGGAGTGGATACAATTCTGCCTACCATACCTTCATTACGGATATAATCATTAAAATTGATATAGCTTTCACAGGTTACAGCAAAATAAATAGGGCGTTTGCCATAATTATCTTTCACAATTTGCATTACAGCAAGATCGGAAATACGATAAAAAGGTTCATTTTCTCTCCATTCAGCAGATTCCGGGATGGTCATTGTAAAGCCCATTTCAGGATGATCCGGAGGCCCGGGAATAACTAAGGGTTCTTTCACTTTTTGGGGGTAAAGATCATCTAACTGGTCATCAGGGATATTAAACAGAATTCCTTCCTGGTCTCTGAGTTGCCTGATATACCAGGGTGTATTTAGAAGAGACAGGTTGGCAACTGAAACATCTTTCCGGATACCCTTCAAGCATTTACTTTTATAGTCAATTGCCTTAGCGATTGCTGTTTTACTTTCCTGCGTGGGATAAACATCTCTGGCAGGATAGATATTCTCTTTAGCATAGGGATCTTTAACCGCTTGAGCATACCAGAGCGGAAAAGTATCATTATCTCCATTAGTGAATATAATAGCATTTTCCTCAACCGAATTAAGGAAATTCAAGCCATAATCCAGAGCGATAAATTCCTGAGAACGGTCGTGGATTTTATACTGAGAAATCATGTTACTAACAGGCAAAAGGCACATAATAAGAAGTAAAGCAACTCTTACAGGTTTACTATTCCACAAAGTAACTAATGCCAAGGCACCCATTCCCATCCAGATTGCCCACATATTATAGGCAACTACAAAAAAGTAATCTCTATCACGCACTTCGGCATTGGAAAGATTCATCACGAAAACCATCACAATTGTAGTTAGCAAAATAATAGAGAAGAAATACCAAAAACTGTGTTTATTCTTTCTGAATTGTAAAACAGCTCCCGCTATCCCTAAAAAGGCAATAAAGATATTTGCAATTGGCTTTAACATACCGGAAGTAACTCCTAAGAATTTTGTGAAAAACGGTTCATTTAACCATTGCATACCGAAATAGCGTAAAAAGTGATAATTTAACTGGTCTTGAAAGAAATTTCCCCTTCTTTGCACAAAACTTGTATTACCGTATTGTTTTCTTAACACATATTCCTGAAACATTTTCCAGTTACTGGGATTGCCTTCATTGATAAAAGGTCTATCTGCAGCTCGCACCATTAAATATATATGAGAGGAAAGACCAACAACAACTAACGCAATACCCAAAAGCCATATTCGGCGGTCAAGCACTTTTCTCAATTCTATAAACATAATAATAACGGCAACAAGAGCAAAACCCATTTTATCTAAATCATCTATCTGCAGCTGTTTACCTATCACTCCTAAAAGAAAATAGCCGATCAATAAAAAGATAGAATAAACAATCAGTTTGGGCAAAAAACTACCACTTTTAATTCCTTGTTTTAAAAGAGGATAGCAAACAATAAACAGCATCGCCGGAGCTATTTGCAAAGCTGTCTGATGAACACAGAAGCCCAGGAAAAAAAGGTAAGCAATTAAAAGCAGGATATTCTGATGAGAAAAATTCCGACTTTTTTGCACCCAGATTAATGTAAGCCAGATAATTAAGTTCACAAAAAAGACCAAACCGGAATAGACCTCTGCTTCAACTGCATTCATCCAGAAAGTGAAAGAAAAAGCAGTATAGAAAGCAGCAATAATTCCGGCAAAAATTGCCTCCCGGGACTTAATTTTCAGCATACTGGTAAGCTGGATAGTTATCAAGTAAGTAAACATCACAGCCAGAGCACTGAATAAAGCAGAAATGAAGGCAGCAATCATAGCATGGGGGAAAATACCACCAAAAATAGCCACTATTGCTCTGCCAAGCAAGATATAAAAAGGATTTCCAGGAGGATGGGGAACTCCTAAAATGCTAATGCAGGTTGCATATTCTCCGCTATCCCAAAAGCTCATTGTGCGTGCTTGAGTAAGCATATACACAACAAGAACCGCAAGAAATACCCCGAAAGCAATCCAGCGATTCAATTTTACCGGAACAATATTTTGGGGGCGTAATGATTCGTCATCAATTATTGTATGCGGAACCGGTTTTTGATATTCGGGAGGTAATTTTTGTGCCTGTCTGGCTTTTTGTAGTTGTGCTTTTTTCTTTATTTCTTTGGCATTCACTGTTTTCTCCTTTTAATCTTTTAGTCCTGCTTTAGCATAACTGGCTATAATTTGTTTTTGTGCCATAAAGAACAGAATCAAAATCGGGACAATGGTGAAAGTGGAAGCAGCCATCAATAGTGTTGTTTGAGTTGATGCTTCCTGATTAAAATAGCTAAGCCCTACTTGCAATACTCTGAGACCGGGACTGTCCGTCATCACCAGGGGCCACATAAAACTGTTCCAGCTTCCAATGAGAGAAAAAATAGAAGCTGTAGCAATTACCGATTTGGACAGAGGCAGCATAATTCTCCACAGCATTCCAAAAGTGCTGCAACCGTCAATTGCAGCAGCATCAAAAAGTTCCTGGGGCAGCGATTTAAAATGCTGGCGGAAAAGAAAGATGGTAAAAATATTTACACACCAGGGAATGATTAATGCCTGATAGGTATTCAGCCAATTTATTTTATCCAGCAAAACATAAGAAGAAACCAGATAAATTGGTTCCGGCACCATCATCATACTTAAAAACAGATAGAACAAAAAGTCCCTTCCGAAAAATTCCATTCGGGCAAAAGCATAAGCAGCAAGGGTAGAAGTTATCAGCACTCCGATTAAAGTGAAGAAACTCACCAGCAGGGTATTTTTAAAGTAAATAATAAAAGGAACTTTGTTGAATGCTTTAACATAATTTTGCCAGTGAAAACTGGGAGTTTTTGTAATCTTTTTTACTTGAGCAGTGGGGACTTCCTTATATTCTTCAATTATTTTATCCTCGCTATTCAACAAGTGGATAATACTGGTTTTTCCTCTGTTCTGTACAAATATTACTTTTTGTTTTTGAGTTCCGTTATCCCATTCAAAATATGTTTCTTTGGGTATGAAAATGCGTTCCTGTTTATTGAATTCAGATTGGGTCATTAAAGAAGTGGAAAGCATCCAGAGGAAAGGAAGAACCATACCTATTCCACAGATAATAAGAACTGCATAGATAATAGTCATACGAATTTGTTCTGGCATTTTCTTTCTCCTTCTTTAATAATTAACATATTTTTCCAGGCGTCTCTGGAAAACAGTTAAAGTAAGGATAATAAGGAAAAGAGCTAAGGCAACAGCACTGGCATAACCCATTTCCAGAGTGTCAAAGCCCTTTTCATAAATGTAATACACAATCAGCTTTGTAGTATTTAGCGGTCCGCCTTTATCCGTCATTAAATAGACCTGAGAAAAGGTCTGAAAGGTGACAATGGTAGTCATTAATAATACATAAAAAGTAGTGGGGGAAACCAAGGGCAGGGTTATTTTGAAGAACTGTTTTATTTTACTGGCGCCATCAATTTCCGCTGCTTCATAATAGACCTTGGAAATATTTTGCAAACCGGCAAGATAAATAATAGTATTATAACCCAAACCCTTCCAAACAGTCATAATAATAATGGCAAAAAGAGCTTGAGAAGGTCCTCCTAAAAATCGGGGAAAAGTAACTCCCGTTTGGGCAAAAAGCAATTCAAATATACCTCTGGATTCGGATAACCATTTTTGAGGCGGGATTCCAATATAACCTATTAAGGTATTTATTAAGCCGGTTTGTTCATTGAACATCAGTTTCCACACAATAGAAACAGCAACCAAAGAAGTTACATAAGGCATAAAATAGACAGTGCGAAAGAGTCCTTTAATAGCTTTAATATTATTTAGGAGAACAGCAAAAAGCAAAGAAAAAATTATACTTAAGGGGACAATAAAAATTACCACCCAGAAAGTATTACCCATTGACTGCCAAAAGACACTATCTTTCAGCATATTAGCATAATTAAGCAAGCCGATGAATTTCCCTGTACCTCTAATTGACCAATCAAAAAAGCTGAGCACAAAGCTCATTACGATTGGTATTAAACGAAAAGCAACCAGCAAAAACAAAGCTGGCAGGATATAGAGATAGGGAGAGATTTTCCATTTTGTTTTCATACTATTTTCCCTTTATTTCTCCTTATTCGGGATTTCTCAGTTTCCTGTTTGCCTTGGCATTATGAAAATCTTCTTCTATTTTCGTTATTTTTTCCTTTTAACATTTTGAACTTGCTTTTGCCAAATGCATTTCCTGATAAACAGCAAGTCCGTTTTTAAAGATGTGCATTGCTTTTTGCAGGTCTTCTTTACAGAGAATATAAGCCAGGCGAAGTTCATTTTTTCCTAAGCCAGGTGTAGCATAAAATCCGTCACCTGGAGCAGCCATAATGGTTTCATTATCAATTTGAAATTCCTTCAGCATCCAGATAATAAAATCTTCGGCATCGTCAACAGGAAGCTTGGCAAAGATATAAAAAGCTCCTTCCGGCTTTTTACAAATAACACCGGGAATTTTTTCCAGTTCAGTTAATACCAAATCACGCCGGGATTGATATTCTTGTCTTAACTGTTCAAAGTAGGTTTCAGGTAAGTAAATTCCTGCATTCGCAGCTAATTGATCTACAGTTGGAGGGCATAAACGCGCCTGAGCAAATTTTAACAAAGCGGACATTATTTCCCTGTTTTTGCTTACAATACAACCAATTCTGGCTCCACAAGCACTGTAGCGTTTAGAAACACTATCTACTAAAATAGCGTTTTCCTCAAAATCAGGAACTTCAAGAACGCTGGTATGGCTTAATCCATCATAAATAAACTCCCTATAGACCTCATCGGAAATAAAATACAAGCCCTTGCGTTTTGCCAAATCAGCAGTGCGAAAAATTTCTTCTTTACTGTAAACAGTTCCCGTTGGATTTCCCGGATTGCAAAGCATTATGGCTTTGGTTTTTGAAGTGATTTTTTCTTCTATTGCCTGGTTATCCGGTAAAGCAAAACCATCTTCTGCGTAAGTTGTTAAAGGTATTAAAGTTATACCTGCCATAGTAGCAAAACCGTTATAGTTTGTATAAAACGGTTCAGGAACAATTATTTCGTCTCCAACTTCCCCAACAACCATCATCGCGAAAGTAATTGCTTCGCTACCGCCGGTTGTTACAATTATATCTTCTACATTCAGTTTAATGCCTAAATTTCCATAATAGTTAACTAAGCCCTCACGATAAAGATCAAGACCTTGGGAAGGTCCGTAAGCTAAAACTTCATCAGAAAATTCGTGATATGCTTTCAACATTTCTTTTGGAGTAGGTAAATCGGGTTGTCCAATATTAAGATGATATACCTTTATTCCTCTTTTTTTCGCGGAATTGGCATAAGGATTCAATTTACGGATAGGTGATGCCTGAATTTCTCGGGCTCGTTTAGAGAGTTCCATTGTAGATTCCTTATATTTTTTAATTTTATTTCTGTGTAGTCGGAGGACGCTGTTCTTCCGCAAATTCCCAATACTTTAACATTATCTTTTTCTTCTGATACCTACTATTTACAATCCTGAAAAAAGACAAGAAAAATCTTTTCCCTGTAGAGAAAATGCATCTACATTTTTTTCCTTCCTTTTTTTCCGAGGGGTTGACGAGGACATCAACCTTCCGATGTCGCTCTAAAGGGCTTTTGGCAGAGGGCAGAGAGCTTAGGGCAAAGGGTTTTTCAGCCATTTTTGGATCTCAACCCTCTAAACCTTCTCAACCTTCTCAACCTTTTTTTCCGAGGGGTTGACGAGGACATCAACCTTCCGATGTCGCTCTAAAGGGCTTTTGGCAGAGGGCAGAGAGCTTAGGGCAAAGGGGTTTTCAGCCATTTTTGAATCTCAACCCTCTAAACCTTCTCAACCTTCTCAACCTTATTTTCCTTTTATGTCTTTTCAATATGAAATGTATATAATTCCTGCATTTCCGCGTTATGCAGATTATAAGATTCCCATATCATTCCCATATCCGATATGGGAATCATAAGGGATAGATATGGGATTGTTATGATAAAAAATTACGGGTTTTCTTTGGTTATGATATTGATTCTATTTGTTAATTTTTTGCCGTGTTTTGAGTTAGCGAATTATTTTAGCTTGCTTTTATGATGGCACATAATTTTTCGGTTTACAGATAAGCTAAAGAGCGGTTGTAAGTGAAAAAAAACTATAGTGTAGGATTACATTCAAGGCAGGTGAAAATTGTGAGGGAAAACATCCTCATTCATTTCACTTTTTCCACAAAGGAAGGCAGCTGCCTGAGGGGCAATTTTTTTCACCTGTTTTGCCAATAATTGTGATATTTCTCGTATTTCCCATTGGGCATTTTCGTCACTACGCAGGCGGACAAAATGGTAAATTTCGCGCAAATTCATCTTCACAAAAATGGTAACAAGAGAGGCATTAGTTCTAAAATAAGGATTTAGATATGCCAGTTTCGGGGGAAGTAAACTACCCAATCTGATAATATTATTATTCAGTTCCGTCCAAATATCTTCCCTTTTGATAGCTTTTATGGCAGGGGGGATTTTTGCAGATAAAGAACTTCCCGCTTTGCGCAAAATAGTACAATAGCGATGTCGCTTAAATTGAGCCCAGCAACTTTCGCTCATTGTAAGTTCAAAGCAGAAATCAACTGTCTCAAAAGCACGGGGAACTTTATTCCAGGGCTTTAAATTCTTAAAAACTTGATTCCAGAGTTGTTGTTTAATTATCCTGGGTAAATGCGCCACTGTTTCCTTTGTTTCATTCCAGTTCAATTCTCCCTGCTGGTAGATTATACTTGCTAATATAGTATCATCAGCGTTAGCAGGAATATTAAGCACCTTCACTTTATTTTCCATATCCAGTTCTTTTACCCAAGGCAATTCCTGTTGTAAAAAACCGGAAAAACCAACTTTTTCCAAATCCACTTTTCCAGTGTATTCATTAGTATCCAGGTAACGAATTAAAGAAGGAGCAATTGCCGAGACCTTTGAATATAATAATTCCTTTAATTCAGCGGCTTCTTTTAAGGGACTTTTATTTAAACGCCGCAAGAGATTTTCCAGGGAGCGGGCATTAATAGTCATTCCCATTTGGGTTTTTGTGGAAAGAGGTAAAATGTAACGCGCATCTTCTTTGGCAAGGCATTCCCTTTCACGGGTTCTGAGTTGCGGTTTCTGTTTTTTATACAGTTCATTTAACGCATTGAAACTGAATTCATATTCAGCAAAAAGTTCGTCCATCAGTTTCTTGTAGGGCTGTTTCAGTTTGGGGCGATTGGTGAATTCTTTAGGAATAACATAATCCTTGCCAAAAGTTACATAGCGTTGAGATTTTTCTGTGAAGGAAGCAATTCTGCTGCGTTGAACCAATTCTGTTAATGCTCTGGAAATTCCGATTATATCAATATTAAAAACCGAATGTTCTGCAACAGAGCTATGACCCATCTCAAAGATGATATTGGTATTGGTTTTTCTTGCCTTTTCTAGTTCTTGCATCGCTTCTTTTCTCAGGTTATCAATGCTTTTATTGCTTCTGCTGATACGGGCATAAGAGGCAGAAATCAATTCCGGAGTAGCCAAAGGACTATTCAGTTTATCAATAAGTCCTTTCTCAATGTTAAATCCTGCAATATTCACTATCATATTGGATCATCCTTATTGTAAAATTGTTTTCACGCTGGAAGCTCCGATTCTATTGGCACCTGCAGCAAGCATTGCCAGTGCCTGTTCTTTCGTTTTAATTCCGCCTGCAGCTTTTACACCAATTTTAGGTCCGACAATTTTACGCATTAATTTAATATTATCAATAGTGGCACCTGCAGTTCCAAAACCGGTTGAGGTCTTAACAAAATCGGCTCCTGCTTTTTTAGCCAGCAGACAACTGATAATTATTTGTTCTTCTGTAAGATAGCAGGTCTCCAAAATAACTTTCAACAATACATAATGCTGCTTACATAATTTAACCACTTCTTGCATACATTGCAAATTACTTTTGTAATCACCACTTAAAAAAGCACTTAAGTTCTGAACCAAATCCACTTCTTCTGTACCGATTGTTAAAACCGCTTTTGCTTCATTAACTATTGCTTTTTGAAGAGATGCACCCAAGGGGAAATTGATAACGGTGCAGCTTTTAACCGGTTTTTCCAGAAGCTCTTTCACCAAAGGGATAAAATGTGAATTAACACAAACCGCGGCAGTTTTATATTTATTTGCTGTTTTACAAAGTTCTGTTATATCTTCTTTACTAGTTTCTGCTTTTAAAACTGTAGCATCTATTACAGAAGCCAAATCCTGAGTCGGATTATAAACTTGATCAGGACAATTTAAATGACACTGATAACAGTTCAGACAAATTATGTGTCCACCTTTACATTGGGCGGGATGATTATCACCAAAAAGTTCTTTGGCAATTTGCGGAATATCTTTCATTTTTTTTCTCCTGTATTATTTTTAGTAAGTTGTCCGCAGGCACCAAAAATATCTGCTCCCCTGCTTTTGCGTAAAGTTATTGCTTGGGGCAATTTTTGTGCTTTCTGCAGAAAGTCCTTAATTTCTGTTTCTGTAGGAGCTCTAAATCGGGAATTCCTGCCAGGATTATAAGGAATAAAATTTATTTTACAGGATAGGTCACCTGTGAATTTGCGTAAAGCGGAAAGGTCTTCGCTATCCATATTAAAACTTGGAATGAGGATATACTCAATAGTTAAGCGAAAGGAAGTTTTTCTTAAGTAATATAATAATGCCTGTTTCAACTGAATAAGGTTATATTTGTTGCTTATAGGCATTAATTGTTTGCGCTTTGCTTCAATGGCAGAAATTAAGGAAAGAGCAAGTTTGGCTTTAATTCCGCTATCAGCAAGGGCTATAATTCCGGGAACAACTCCACAGGTGGAAATAGTTATACGCCTTGGACTGAAAGAAAATCCTGCGTTGCTTTGAAGAATTTGCAGTGAGATAAGAACATTTTTCAGATTATCCATTGGTTCACCCATTCCCATTAAAACCAAATTGGTAAGTTTAGCTTCTCTGCTATTTTTTAGTTCTTTGGCGGCGATAATAACCTGACCTACAATTTCTTGTATTTCCAGATTCCTGATAAATCCCATTGTTCCTGTAGCACAAAATTTGCAATTGCGGGCACAACCAACCTGAGTAGAAAGGCAAAGTGTGTTCTTCTTCTCTGTGGGAATTAATACACTTTCAATTAGTTCGCTATCCTCCAGCCGTAAACGATATTTTACAGCTCCGTCTTGAGACACTAGTTTGCTTTCTATTTCGGGTAATGAAAAAGAGTAACTGGTCTTTAAAAAAGACCTGAATTCTTCCGGTAAATTGGTCATTTTATCCGGTTCGTTATTGTAGGATTTATACAACCAGGAAAGAACTTGCCTGATTCTATAACTAGGCAATTCAGGTTGCCTGCTTATAATGCTTTTTGCCAGGTCTTCCGGTATTAAAGAAAAAATGTTGGTTAGCATTCTTCCAAAATGGGAATACTAATAACTGGCAGACGGGAAAATTCATCTAAATCAATTTCTTGAATTACACCTTCCTCGCTGGTAAGCATAACTTTTTTGGCTAAAACATTAAGACGAAAAACCATCATTTTTGTATTCTGATAGGTAACAAAGGTGCCAACTAAAGGAAACCCCTTGGCTTCTTCCACATAAAAATCCTCTTCAAAATTTAAACAGC
>ERZ1026796.1770-NODE-1770-length-13649-cov-3.241089_pt1 | contig 13649 bp, 11 predicted proteins | sample MGYA00520874_ERZ1026796 | MGnify/ENA primary metagenome ERZ1026796 (study PRJEB33270, sample SAMEA104284474) | anaerobic digester metagenome | biome: Anaerobic digester microbiome; feature: mesophilic sludge digester; material: Anaerobic digester biomass...
TTCTGAAACTTCTCGCGCCGCCCCTCTGTAAGCTTCGGCGGTGTGCTGCGCTTGATGAAAACGGCCATCTCGAACTGCTGGGGCAGCTTCTCGGTCGCCCGGCGAATGGAGAGCGCCGATACGGCGAAACCCGCGCACACGGCAAGGCTGACCGCGGCGGTCAGCATGGCGGCCAGCGCCATCAGCCGGTTCCTCACCAGGTTGCCGAACGCCTCCTGCAGCGCGAACTCGATGCTAGTCAGGCTCAGCACTGTACCTCGCCTTCTGCTCGTCGCGAACGATTGCCCCGCCCTCAATCGCCACAACGCGCTTGCGCATCCTGTCCACCATGCCGCTGTCGTGCGTCGCCACGGCCACCGTCGCGCCGCGCAGGTGAATCCGGTCCAGAAGCTGCATAATCTCCCAGGAAGAGTCCGGGTCGAGATTGCCCGTCGGCTCGTCCGCAAGCAGCACGGGGGCGTCGTAGGCAAGCGCCCGGGCAATGGCTGTCCGCTGCTGCTCGCCGCCGGAAAGCTGGCCGGGAAGCGAATCCGCGCGGTGCAGCAGCCCGACAAGCTCGAGGAATTCGGGCACCCTCTTGTGAACCTTACGGGAGGACGCGCCCGTCACCCTGAGCGCAAACGCGACATTCTGCCAGACCGTGCGGTCGGGCAGCAGCCGGAAATCCTGAAAGACGACGCCGACCTTGCGCCGCAGGCGCCAGACCTGCGAGTCCGGTATAAGGTCAACGCGCTCACCCGCTACGAGGACCTGGCCCGATGTGGGCTTCTCCTCGCGGTACACGAGCTTAAGCAGGCTCGATTTGCCTGTTCCCGTTGGCCCGACTATGAAGACGAAATCGCCTTTTTCGATCCTGAGGCTAACATCCCGAAGAGCAGTAATGCCCTCTGCGTAACTCAGGGAAACATTGCGGAAGTCGATCATTTGGCGGCTCACCCAGTATGCCAGAATCAAACACGTCAGTCAATCAAGTGCAAGCGGCAAATCAGAGCATCTCCGGACGGACGGCTCTGCTAATCACGGCGGCCGGTGGGCTCTGCTTCGGAATTGCCGGAATTGTGACCGCTTGCGGCCTTCCCCTGCTCGCGGGCTTTGCCCTGCTCGGCGCGGCGCTCGGCTGCCGTGGCCGTGCCAGGCCGTTCTGGCTCGTCCTGCTCTGGGGCGCTATCGGCTATGCAACAGGGCTATCGTGGTGTCTGGTGTTCGGAGGGGTTCCGTGGCTCCTGCTGACGGCCTGGCATGTTCTGTTCCTGCTTCCCGCGGCGATGCTGGCGGGTCTGCTCGTGCGGCAGGGACGGATCGCACCGTCATCGCTAGCGCTGGCCGGGCTGTTCGCGCTCGGAGAATGGCTGCGCGGGCGCGGCGACCTCGGCGTCAGCATGCACACCGCCGCCGGCGCGCTTGCGCGCAGCCTGCCCGCGGTTCAGTGGGCGGGTGTCTTTGGGCCCGAGGGACTGTCCTGCGCCGCCGCCGCCATAGGCCTGCTTCTGGGATTTTCGTGGAAAGCGCGGAGACCGGTTGCGGCCGCGGCGGCGGTGGCGGCGATCGCGGTTCTGCACGCCGGCGGTCTTGTTCTGCTGCGTTCCGGCCCGGCGCCCGCCGGGCGCGCCGTGGCCACCGATCCGCTGCTGACGGCCGAGAGCAACCCATTCTGGCCCATTCGCCTGCCTGCCTTCCTGCGGGACGGGCGGCGGGATTGGGCGGCCTGGCTGGCCTTCCTGGTGCCCCTGACCGTCTACCTGGCGACGGCCTGTCGCACCGTCTATAACCTGGACAGCGCCGAGTTCTCGGCCGCGGTCCACGTGCTGGGCATCGTCCGCGCCACGGGCTATCCCCTCTACCTGCTGCTGGGCAAGGCCTTTGCCATGCTGCTGCCCGTGGGCGACGTGGGCTTCCGCCTCAACGTGTTGTCGGCGTTGTGCGGCGCCGGCACCGTCCTCCTGCTCTACCACCTGGCGCGTCGCCTGGTGGGCATGCGCGCCGTCGCCCTGGCGGCCGCCCTGTTCTTTGGCTTCTCCTACTATTTCTGGGCCCAGGCCGTGGTGGCCGAGGTCTACACGCTGCATACCCTCCTGCTGAGCGCCTTGCTGCTCCTCCTCCTTCGCTGGGAGAGCAGCCGGGCTGACGGGCTGCTGGCCGCGGCCGGCTTGCTGTACGGCCTCAGCCTGGGGAACCACGTGAGCTCGATCCTCGTCGCCCCCGGGCTGGCCGCCTTTCTCCTGGCCGTGGCGGGCAAGGAAGCCCTGGCCCCTCGCCGGCTGCTGCTCGTCGCCGGGCCCTTTCTCGCCGGGCTGAGCATCTATGCCTACCTTCCCCTCCGCTACCTGGCCGGGCCGCCCTTTAACTATGCCGGCCATTACGACGTCTCCGGGCAGTTCGTGCCCCTGGACCTGACGCGCATCGAGAACCTGTGGTGGCTCGTCTCGGGCCAGGGGTTCCGCGAGCTGATGTTGGGCTACACGCCGGCCGAGACGGTGGCCGAGATGGGCGCCACCCTCCATCGCCTGTGGGCGGCCTTCCTGGGCGTGGGGCTGCTGCCCGGCCTGTTGGGCGCGTGGGCGCAAGGGCGCCGCCGGCCCCGCGTGCTGCTGCTCCTGGGGCTGACCTTTGCCGCCAACGTCGCCTTTTACACCACCTACCGCGTGGTGGACAAGGCGGGCATGTTCGTGCCGGCCTATCTCATCTGGGCCGTGTGGATCGCCGAGGGCTGCGCCTGGATCGTGGGCTGGCTGCAGAAGCAGCGCGCCGGGGCACGATCTCCCTCGCCGTCCTGGGCCTGGGCGCTGGTGATCCTGGCGCTGGCCGCGCTGATAGTCAACGGGCCCCTGGTGAACGTGCGCGGCGACACCCGCGCCCGGGACCGCGCCGAGGCCATCCTGGCGTCGGCCGGGCCGGAGGCCATCGTCTTTGGCTGGTGGACATCGGCGCCCCCCGTGCAGTACCTCCAGGTCGTGGAAGGGGAGCGGCCCGACGTCCTGGTCATCAACCGCTTTCTCATCGGCGCCCGGGAGATGTACGGCCTCATCGACCGGTCCCTGGGCAGCCGCCCGGTGTACGTCGTGGAGCTGGACGAGGGGCTGACGGGCGCCTACGACGTGTCGCCGGCGGGGCCCATGTTCGAGCTGCGGCCCCGGGAGCTGGCGGGAGCGGACCGATGAGCAAGCTGTTGTCGTCGCGAGGCTGCAGAATCGCCGGGCTGGTGCTGCTGGCCCTCCTGAGCCTGGTGCCGCTGCGGCTGCTGGCGCTGCCCTACGGCGCGCTGGATTGGGTGGAATACGACCCATCCTACCACCACGGACACTCCTGCCCCGTCGCCTCGCCCACGGCTCCCGCCCTCCAGATCCCGTGCGCCGAGCTGCCCGGGCCCGAAGACCCCCTGGCGGCCGTGGTGAACGGCCAGGAGATCGGCCGGGCCGCCTTTGACAGGGAGATGGAGCAGTTCTTGTTGGCCGTGCAGGCCGGGGGCGCCGACGTCGCCAGCCCCGAGATCCAGGACAGGCTGCCCGAGTTCCGCCGCCAGGTGCTGGAGCTGCTCATCGAGGACGTCCTCGTCCAGCAGGCCGCCGTCGAGCTGGGCATCGGCGTCGCGGAGGAGAGCATCGAGGCACAGGTGGCGGCCCAGGTGGAGGGGGGCGGCGGGCTGGAGCTGTTCCAGGCGTACCTGGAGCAGACGGGCCAGAGCGCCGAGGAGTTTCGCCGCGAAACCTGCCAGGAATTGCTCCGCGCGCAAGTGCAGGCAGCGGTGACCGGCACCTTTACGGGCACCGTGGAGGTGGTGCAGGCCCGGCAGATCGTCGTCCCCAGCCAGGAGCAGGCCGTGCAGGCCCTGGCCCGCCTGGCCTCCGGCGAGCCTTTTGACGAGGTGGCAAGGGCGGTCTCCCGCGACGGGGCCACCCGCGAGCAGGGCGGAGACCTGGGCCGCTTTGCCCGGGGGGAGAGCCCCGCCGCACCGCAGGTGGAGGCGCTGGCCTTTGCCGGGCGGCGGGGAGAGGTGCAGGGCCCCGTCGAGGTGAGCGGGGGCTATGCCCTGGTCCAGACGGTGGCACCGGCCGAGGAGGTGCCGGACGTCGAGGGCCAGGCGTTCCTGTTGCAGCAGTGGCTGGAGGACCGGCGCCAGACGGCTGAGATCGAGGTGTTTGTCGACGTGGGCGATTGGAACCAATGAAGGGATGAAAACGGTGAGGCCTCTGATGGCTGGTGCTTGGCCGTCAGGGGCCTCGTTTTTTTTCAGTGGATCAGTGGTTGGAAAGGCGCTGGCCTGTTCGATCACCGGGCTCCCGAGGGGGGAACGGACGGCGCTCCTTGCCAGATTTGACCGCTCTCCCCACCTGTGGCATACTGGGTTTGCAGACTCAAACAGAGTTTTCAGAAACGAAACCGGAACATGGCGCAACCCGACGACCGCTACTTTGTGACCGCCCTGGCGCGCGGCATGCAGATCCTGGAAGCGTTTTCGGACGAGCGGCAGCAGTTGAGCCTCACGGAGGCCGCTGCCCGTGCCGGCCTGGAAAAGAGCACTGCCTTTCGTTTTATCTACACCCTCGAACAGCTCGGCTACCTGGAGCGGGACCCGGATACCAGGCTCTACCGCCCCAGTCTGAAGCTGCTGCGCCTTGGCCTTGCCGCCCTCGACGGCCTGGAGATGGTCCAGGTCGCCCAACCCCTCCTGAAGGCGCTCTCCGCCCATTGCGGCGAGACGACCAACATGTCGGTCCGCGATGGCCCCGAGATCGTCTACGTCGCCCGCATCAAGACACAGAGAATCCTGAACGTGGGGCTGGAGATCGGGTCGCGGCTGCCCGTGTGGTGCACGTCCATGGGCAAGGCGCAGTTGATGGACCTGTCGCCCGCCGAGCTGCGGGCGCTCCTCGGCGAGGGGCCCTTTCCGGGGAGCGGGCCCAACGCGGCCGCCGACCTGCAGGCCCTGCTCGTCGACCTGGAAGGGGTGCGGCGGCGGGGCTATGCCGTCAACGACGAGGAGCTGGCCGCCGGCGTGCGCTCTGTAGCAGCCCCGGTCCGCGACCGGGGCGGCGCCATCGTGGCGGCCATCAACATCTCGGTCCCCAGCGCCCGCGTGTCGCGCCAGGAGTTGGACACCCGCCTGGCGCCCATGGTTCGAGAAACAGCGTCGCGCATCTCGGAGGCGCTGGGGGCACAACTGCTCCCCGCTCGCCGCTAGCGCGATGAAAACAGGGCAGGCACCTGGCCTGCCAACTCGGACAAACAGCCTCCAGAACACAAACAGCCTCCAGAACACAGACACGGGGCAGGCCGGTAGCCTGCCCCGTTTACCCGCCTGGATGGATCGCGGCACTGGGGATACACACTGCACATCTCTGGGATGTCTGCTCCACCAGGTAACAGGTTAAAGGGGACTTTGGTGACGACTTGCCAAGCCCGATGCCTTGTGCTATAATCAACAGCATCGGTTTTGCACTACAAAGTTGGGTTTCACAGGGGAAAACAGCGTGAACGGGCGGAGCTTGTTGGCCGAGCTGCTGGATCTCCAGGCCAGACTCGCGTCCCACGTGGAGGTAGACCACGTGGACCGAGTGGCTTCGTCGCTGGTCGCCATCCCCAGCCACTGCAACGTGCCGGGAGGCGGCGCCCGCCGCGCGAACGGCCGAGATCCTGCACGGTTGGAAGCCAGGCGTCGAAAGCATCCTTCGGTTCGCGACTGCAGACATGGGAGACAGGGGGTGATTGAGCACGAAGATATCAGGAGCACTGGGGTTTGCTGCCCCACCGTATTGAGGACCCTTTCGCACCAAAAGCCATGTTGACAGAAAAGGAGGACTCGGATGTCACACAAGACAGCGTGGATGCTGGTAGCCATCTTGGTGGTAATTGTATTCGGGGCGGTGGCGTGCGGTGCGACACCTGCACCTCAGGTTATCAAAGAGACCGTAGTGGTGGAAAAAGAAGTCGAGGTAGAGGTAGAAAAAGAAGTGGAGGTGGTAGTCACCGCCACGCCCGAGCCCGTAGCTGAGGCGGATACGATCCTGATCGGTGGGTTTGGCCCGCTGTCTGCTCCGGGGTCTTACCAGGCCGGGACCGAGATGCGGCAGGCTACCGAAATGGCCGTAGACGAGATCAACGAGGCTGGCGGTGTGCTGGGCAAGGAGGTCGAGCTGATCTTTGGCGACACCGAGGGGCTGCCGGAACGCGGGACGGCTGTCACCGAGCGCCTTATCACGCAGAACCGTGTCGTTGGCCTCGTCGGAGAATATCACAGCGGCGTGGGCCAGGCCTCGATGGAAGTGGCCCACAGATACGGTGTTCCGGTCATCTTTGCCGAAACCTGGGGCAATGAAATCACGGCCTCGGGTTATCCGGAAGTGTTCCGTGTCGCCCCGACCACAGATTATGCTGGCGAGTTCATGGCCAACTATGTTGCCGAAGTGGACTGGAAGAGCATCGTCTTTATTATGGAAGACACGGATTACGGTCGCTCGCAGGCCGAGGCTTACGTAGAACAACTGGAGGCCCGAGGCGTTACCGACGTCGAGATCATCTACGCCGACCCAGCGACCGAGGATTATACCCCCATCCTGCAGCGTATCCAGCAAGACCCCCCAGACCTTCTGGGCGGCGTCATCACTGGCATTGGCACGAGCCGTATTGTGCGGCAGGCCTGCGAGCTCGGCCTGGCGCCAACCGCCGAGACTGCGATGTTGACCACGGTTGACGCGCAGTATCCCGAGTACTGGGAGAACGCTGGCGACTGCGGCAATTACACCTTCTTTTCTTTCTACGGCCTCCCGGCGTCGCTGTGGAATGAGAAGACCGAAGCCTTCATGCAGAACTTTGAGGAGCGCTACGGGCACGTGCCAGGCGCGCCTGCCCTGGAAATCTATGACGCCACGTTCCTGATAGCCGAAGCCATCAAGGAAGCTGGCACGACCGAGCCCCAGGCCCTTATCGCGGCATTGGAAAACATCCGGTACACAGGGGCGATGGGGGACTATTGGTTCGAATACACCTCGGCCAATCCTGTTCCCCCTGACAAGCCGGCCTGGATGTGGCACCAGTGGCTGACGCCGAACGTGTTCATGCTGCAGTACACGGAGGCAGGGCAACCGGCTGACGATGCTAACGTGGTCTTTCCCGTTGAGCGTGCTACAGGCCCGCTTTATACCTCACCATAATTGACTCTTGGTGGGTCTCCCCAACCTTTCTCTGGGGAGACCCACCGGATTTGAATAAGCGAGGGGGTAAAGCATGCAATATCTGGCAAGTCTGTGCACGACCGGGTTAATCATTGGTATCATCTATGCCCTGATGGCCCTGGGCTTGACTTTTATCTTCTCAATCCTCAAAGTCATCAACTTTGCCCATGGCGAATTCTACATGATAGGGGGATATGCCTCCTATTTTGTTCTCAGCACGTTCACTGAGCTTCACCCTTTGTGGAGCGTGCCCATCGCCGGTTTGATCGCTGCCCTGTTGGGGTTGCTCTTCGAGTTCGCCTTCCTGCGGCCAATGCACCAGGAGCGCATCGAACGTCCCAGCGAATACTCCATTCTCATCACGCTTGGTCTGTCCTTTTTCCTGATGAACCTGGCCCTGGCGGTCTTTGGCCCTTATCCCCATCGCCCTCCCTCGTTTTTTCAGGGCACCGTCAAGCTCGGGTTTGTGAACATCAGTGCCGACCGGCTCACCGCCGGCGTTTTTTCACTCGTAGCACTGGCACTGCTGCTGCTGATCATCCAAAAAACCTGGCTCGGCAAGGCATTGCGGGCGGTGAGTCAGGATAAGCAGGCTGCCGCCGTCTTGGGTATCAATCCATTGGCCATGAATACCATCGCCTTTGCCATTGGTACAGGCCTGGCTGCCATATCGGGAGCACTGCTGGCGCCGAGTTTCTCTGTCTCCCCTGACGTCGGTGCCGTGCCTTCTATCCGCTCCTATATCATTATTGTGCTGGGCGGCATGGGATCGATTCCGGGCAGCATCCTGGGAGGACTCCTGATCGGCCTGGTGGAGAGCTTGGGAGCCGGTTACTTTCCCGATCCCAGCCGCGCACTCACTTACAAGACAGTGTTTGGTCTGATCATCTTTGTGTTGGTTCTGCTCCTCAGGCCTACCGGTCTCTTTGGGAGGGAGGAGCAATGACCGCTATTACCCGTTTCCAGCTCCGCAATCAGTGGGCATGGGCGTCGGGTGCCCTGGTCATCGCGCTTATCGCCCCTTTAATTCTCCCGAGTTACTGGCTGCACGTGGTCATCGTCGCCCTGTTCTACGCAGCCCTGGCTTCCAGTTGGTCGTTCCTGGCAGGTTACGCGGGTCAGTTCTCGTGGGCGCACATGGCCTTCATGGCCATCGGTGCTTATACTTCAGGTATCCTCGGACGATACTTGAACCTGCCGCCGCTGCCGGGCATGGTGCTGGGCACCTTGGCTTCAGGGTTGGCCGGCCTGGCCATTGGCGCGCTGGTGCTCCGTTTCAAGGCAACCTACCTGGCCCTGTTCACCATTGCCTTCTCGGAGATCTTGCGCATTGTGCTGAAAGCTGAGGCTGACATTACGCGAGGCGATCTGGGCCTATCCCTGGCGCCTCTTTTCGGCAATACCATCTCCAAAGCTCCATATTACTACACGATGTTGGCCATCTTGCTGGGGTCTTTGCTCGTCTTGTACTGGCTGACCAGGTCGCGGGTAGGCATGTTTGTCAAAGCCATTCGGGAAGATGAACAAGCTGCTGCCGCTCGAGGCGTGGACGTCGTACGCTACAAGGTCTTGAGCTTTGTCGTCACCAGCATGATCGCCGGCCTGGCGGGGACGTTCTCTGCCCACTATATCACGATCATAACCCCCAACATCCTGGTCCTGCCGCAAATGGGCGTAGTGATGGCCATGGCCATCATTGGCGGTGTCGAGAGCCTGATCGCTGCTGCCCTCGGGGGGATCATCATCCAGGTTAGCCTCGAACTGCTGCGAGAGTTTGGAGCCTGGCGGCTGGTGCTCTTTGGGGCGCTGTTGGTCATCACCTTGCGCTTTGCCCGCAACGGCCTGATCGCCCCTCTCTTTCAGCGTTTGTTTCACCTGGGGCCTCGGGCCGAGTTGCAGAAGGAGGCCACAAGCGATGGAGCTTGAAATTCAGAGGGTGGTCAAGCGCTTCGGCGGCATTCAAGCTCTGAATGGCATCTCGCTGCGCATCTCTGGCAACGAGCTCGTTGGCCTCATCGGTCCCAATGGGTCGGGGAAAACCACTTTGGTCAATACCATCGGCGGCGTATACCAGCCTGACAGCGGCAAGATCCTCTTGAACGGGCGGAGCATCGGCAATCTCCAGGCCAACGATGTGGTTCGGTACGGCGTTGGGCGTACCTTCCAGGTGCCGCGTGCCTTTCGCCGGATGACGGTGATGGAGAACATGCTGGTTCCCGCCCTGGCTCTCTATCCCGAGAGGGGACGCAAGGTCTGGGAAAAGCGTGCGCGAGAGGTGCTTGACTTTCTCACCATGGATCACCTGCGGAATGACTATGCCCGCAGCCTCTCGGGCGGACAGCAGAAACTCCTTGAGCTAGGGCAGATATTGATGACCGAGCCCGAATTGCTCATGCTGGACGAGCCCTTTGCCGGCGTACACCCCAGACTAATGGAGACCATCTTCGAGTACATCACCACCGTCCACGCCCAGGGCAAGGCGTTCCTCATCATCAGCCACGACATGAACTCTATCTTTACCCTCAGCCAGCGCCTGGTGGTGCTCAGCTACGGCGACATCATTGCCGATGGCCCCCCGGAGGTGGTCAAGCACGACGAAGGTGTGATCAAAGCGTATCTGGGAGATGAGGCCGAAGATGCTTGAGATAAACAACCTGCACGTGGGGTATTACAGGGACCTGACGATCTTGCAGGGCGTTTCCCTGCGGGCTCGTCAGGGGCAAATCACTGCCGTGCTGGGGCCCAATGGCGTGGGCAAGTCCACCTTGCTCAAAGCCATCTTTGGCTTTGTCAAGCCCCAACAGGGCCAGGTGCGCTTCGCGGGGGAGGATATTGCCGGGACGCCCGCACACCAACTGGTCAGGCTGGGGATTTCTTATATCCCGCAGCGCCAGAGCGTCTTCCCGCACATGACCGTCGAAGAGAACCTGGAACTGGGGGCCTGGTCGTTCCGCAAAGATGCGGCCCGCATCCGGCAAAAGCTGGAGGCAAACTACCAACGCTTTTCCATCCTGCGAGACCGGCGCCACTCCCCGGCGGGAGAGCTCTCCGGCGGCATGCAGCGCATGGTAGAGCTGGGGCGCTCGATGATGACCGACCCCAGGCTGCTCCTGGTGGACGAGCCGACGGCCGGGCTGGCCATTATGCTGTCGCGAGAAGTGTACCGCCTGCTGGGCCAGTTGAAAGAGGAAGGTCTCACTATCTTGTTGGTGGACCAGAATATCCGCGCAGCGATCAAGGCTGCCGACTATGTGTATGTGCTGGAATTGGGCCACAACCGCCACGAAGGGCCGCGGGAAGCCTTCACCGACCTCAAGAAAGCCCTGTGGCTCTAGAGAGGAAGCACATGCCAAGCCTCATTCTCTATAACGGCAAGTTTATCACACAGGACCTGGATTTCCCTCAAGTCACGGCTGTCGCTATCCGCCAGGACAGGTTCCTGGCGCTCGGAGACGATGCCGAGATCCTGACCCTGGCCGGGCCTCATACCCGGTCCATCGATCTGGAAGGCCACCTGGTATTGCCCGGACTGGTCGACGCCCATTTTCACTATCGCAAATGGGCGCTCGAGCGCCACCGGCTACGGCTGGCGGAGGCGACGTCGCTCTCTGACCTGCGCCAGCGGCTAGCTGAAAAGGCCAGGGAGGTACCTCCCGGCCAGTGGATCGTCGCCATGGGCTGGAGCGAGAGCCGATGGCCTGAGGGGCGTATGCCGAGCCGGGCCGACCTGGACGCTGCGGCACCCGCGCAGCGCGTCGTGCTCTGGCGGTACGACGGGCACCTGGCCGTGGTCAACTCGCGGGCCCTCGAAGAAGTGGGCATTACCGAGGACACTCCGGATCCGCCGGGCGGCATCATCGATCGCGATGAAACGGGACAGCCGACGGGCATCCTGCGGGATCAGGCCATCAACGTGGTCAATGCTGCCATCCCCCCGCCTGCCGAAGAGGACATCGTCGCCGCCATGCGCAAAGGATTCCCTGTCCTCCACCGACTGGGGCTCACCGGCGTGCACGATATGGGGTTGGTGGAGGGCGCCCCGCTCTTTCGCCCCTGGCAGCTACTGCGGGCAGCGGGCGAGTTGCCCCTGCGTGCCTGGGTGGCCATCCCTGCCGAGTGTCTGGACGAGGCTGTGGCTTTGGGTTTGCGCACCGGCTTTGGCGACGAGTACCTGGCGGTGGGACCTCTCAAGCTGTTCGCCGACGGCAGCCAGGGCGCTCGCACCGCGTGGATGCTGGAGCCGTACAAAGATGACGGTCTCGGGCTACCCACCACGCCGCCCGAGGAGCTCGCCGATGCCATCCGCCGCGCCGACGAGGCCGGGATATCTGTGGCCGTCCATGCCATCGGCGACCGGGCCAATCGGGAGGTGCTGAACATCTTCCAGCGCCTAAAGAGCAGCGGGCGAGCACGTGCCACGGCTCCACCCGCCAACCCCCATCGTATCGAACACGTGCAAAACATTCGCCTGGAGGACCTATCTCGGCTGGCACAACTGGGCATCGTGGCCTCGGTACAGCCGGTCCACCTCGTCGACGATCTTCCGGTAGTCGAGCAGTCCGTGGGGGTCACGAGCACGCTTTACCTATGCCTTTCGCGACATGTGGGCCACCGGTGTGAGAATGGCCTTCGGCTCCGATTGTCCCGTAGCCGGCCCCAATCCCTTGTGGGGCATCCACGCCGCGGTCACCCGGCGGCAACGCGATGGCAACCCGCCGGGCGGCTGGTACCCCGCGCAGCGGCTGACGGTAGGCGAGGCGGTCTGGGGCTTTACCATGGGACCGGCCCTGGCTGCTGGCAGGCAGGCTGACCTGGGCAGTATCACACCTGGCAAGCTGGCAGACCTGGTCGTCCTGGATCGGGATATCCGGGTCATTGAGCCTATGGAGATCGCCAACGTACAGATCGTAATGACAGTCCTGGGTGGGCAGGTGGTGCACGAGCGATAAAGGCCGGCTCGACCCTCCTGGTCCCGACTCCCTGCCATCCAGGCCCTCGACGCCAAAGTCCTAAGAGAAACTGATAAGGAGATTCTGAAATGGAAAGAAGACCGTACGAAAGCATTCCCCTGTGGGAGGTGGTAGAGGAGGAGCAGTGGAACGACTGGCATTGGCAAGTTGCTAACCGGGTGACGACCGTCGGCGAGTTGAGTCAGATCATCAACCTGACTGACGAAGAACAAGAGATCATCGAGAAGTCGCTGAACACCCTGCGGATGGCCATTACGCCCTACTATGCCAGCCTGATGCACCCCACGAATCCCACCTGCCCCATCCGGATGAGGGCTGTGCCCACCATTCGCGAGACAGAGATCGGCCCGGAGGACATGCTCGACCCCCTTCACGAGGACGTGGATTCACCCGTGCCGGGGCTCACCCATCGCTACCCCGACCGGGTGCTGTTCCTGGTCACGGACCAGTGCTCCATGTATTGCCGTCACTGCACCCGGCGGCGGCTGGCCGGTGAGACGGACAAGCCGCGCCCCCTGTCCCAGATCAACGAGATGATCGCCTACGTCCGCGATACGAAGGGGGTGCGCGACGTTCTGGTGAGCGGCGGTGACCCCCTGACGCTGGCGACCGACAGGTTGGAATACATCGTGGCCAGGTTGCACGAGATCCCCCACGTCGAGCTCATCCGCTACGGCACCGCCGTGCCGGTGATGATGCCCCAGCGGATCACCGACGAATTGCTGAACATGCTGAAAAAATACCAGCCCGTCTGGCTCAACACTCACTTCCAGCACCCCAAGGAAATGACAACCGAGGCGCGACAGGCCCTGGCCAAACTGGCCGACGCCGGCATCGTGCTGGGCAATCAGAGCGTACTGGTCAAAGGCGTCAATGACTGCCCATACGTCATGAAAGAACTGGTTCAGCGCCTGGTGCAGAACCGGGTCCGGCCTTATTATATCTATCAGTGCGATCTGGCGCGGGGAATCGCCCATTTCCGCACTTCCGTCGGCAAAGGGATAGAGATTATCGAACATCTGCGGGGGCATACCTCCGGTTTTGCCGTGCCCCAGTTCGTCGTGGACGTCCCCGGCGGCGGTGGCAAGACGGTGGTTAATCCCGAGTATGTGTTGAGCAGAAACGAGCGCACCGTGATCTTGCGCAACTACGAAGGCGTGATTGCAAAGTACGTTGAACCTGAGGACACGAGGTCTGGCGGTTGCCCGCAACAGTGCTGCATATGTGAGGAACGCAAGAAACGTGGCCTTGATCAATTCAAGGTTGGCCTGGAGTGCCTGCTGAGTGGCGATCAGGTCAGCCTGGAGCTGGCCCATCTTGCCCGGCACGAGAGAAGCACACAGCCGTGATTGCCAGAGATCAAACACGACAGGAAGGAGAAGCTATGACGGCCTTGATTGGTGTTCGGCGCGAGGACAAGAGCGACTGGGAGCGTCGGGTGCCCATCACCCCTCAAGACGCCGCCGAGCTGCAAGCGCAGGGGATCCCGATCATCGTGCAATCCTCTGCC
>ERZ1026796.1780-NODE-1780-length-13604-cov-3.999258_pt1 | contig 13604 bp, 7 predicted proteins | sample MGYA00520874_ERZ1026796 | MGnify/ENA primary metagenome ERZ1026796 (study PRJEB33270, sample SAMEA104284474) | anaerobic digester metagenome | biome: Anaerobic digester microbiome; feature: mesophilic sludge digester; material: Anaerobic digester biomass | place...
CAGCAGGCGCGGGCCGCTGCCGAGGTAGGCGCGTGAGCCGATCACCGCCAGCGCCGCGCTGCTGCTGCCGCCAAGTTGGCCCAGGGGATCAAGCACGATGGGCGGCTGAGCGGACTCCGCGCTGGCCGCGCCAAAGTGTGCGATCGGCAAAAGCAGCAGTACGATCAGCGGCAGGGAGGCGAGCAGTCTGAGCTTCAGACGGTGATGCATGGTTGAGCCTCCGTTGTGGGTAGCGTACCCTTGCGGTCGCCCCGCGTCGTGGGTAGGGGCGTACCCTTGCGGTCGCCCCCGTCGCGGTCGCGGTCTCCCCGGTCGCGGGTGGCGACATCGAGGGCAGGTGCAAGACCTGTCTCTACCGATATTTCTCGTACCGTTCCACATCTTCCAGGTATGCCTCTACATTGGCCGGAAACGGACGTTTAGGCAGATTCTGCGAGTTATCTGGGTCCAACGCCCACTTCAATGGGTTCTCTCGGATGTAACGCCGGATCGCGTGCAATTGGGCCTCGCTGCGAATGATGTGTTCGTAATAACTGCGCTGCCAGAATTTGGCCCGACGGGTCGGGTCGTTGGCCCCGATCCCATCCAGGTATACCTTGAACACCAGCGATTTGAACGATCCAACCACGTCGCCCAACGTCGGCGTCAGGTTCACCGCGGTGGGTTCGGGAATGATCCAGGTCCGTTTGTTGGCTTTTGGGGCCACCGCGAGGGTTGCCCCTACGTCTGGCAGGGTTGCGGGGATTGCCTCTGTCCGTTCCGTCCCTACGCCAGTTTCTTTTCAACTAACAGGGCGGGCGCAAGGCCACGCCCCTACCGATGACCGATGTTTGTAGGGGCGCACCCTTGCAGTCGCCCCCCGTGTGCTTCAACAAAGAAAACGTCTACAAAGGCTGTGTCGCTTGATAGCGCATGCGGCGCAGGAAATCTACGGATTTGAGGTTGCGCTCCAGCAGGGCCATGAGGTAACGTTGCAGCAGCAGTTCGGTCTGGATCATGAGCGCTTCGCTGGGCGCCAGGGCCAGCACGGTGTCGAAATCGGAGCGCTGCACGAAGCGCAGGAGCTTGAAGACGGCCAGAGGTAATTCCTCGCTGCCGGCCAGGGCCTCGCCGCAGCGTGGGCACAAAACCCCGCCCCCAACATGGTTCCAGAAGTTTGTTACCGGCTGCAATTCGTCGCTGCAGTTGACGCAATGATAGAGCTGGGGCTGGTAGCCGACCAGGTTGAGCAGGCGCAGCTCGAAGAAACGCAGCGTGACGTCGAGTTTGGGCATGGAATCGAGACGCTGGAGGGTCGCGACGAGCAGGTCGAAGAGTAGCCGGTTCTCATCATGCTCGGTGGTGAAGCGATCCACCAGTTCGGCCACGTAGTAGGCGTAGTTGGCGCGCAGCATGTCCTCATGGATTTGCGGGAAGGGGTGGATCAGCTCGGCTTGGGTGATGAGGTCCCAGGTGTGACCTTTGGCGACCAGGAGCAGGCTGTGTGCAAACAGTTCGAGGTGACCAGTCTTGCGGCTGGTGGGCTTGCGCACACCTTTGGCCCGCAGCACCCGTTTGCCGTGCATGGGCGTGAAGACCGTCAAGAGACGATCGGTCTCACCGTGATCCTGGCGACGCAGCACCACCGCCTCCGTGCGGTAGACGCGGGCGCGGCGGCTGGTGGTGGCGTCGGTAGTGATTGCTGGCGTGTGCGTCGAAGCGTTCATAGCGTCACGGAGTCAGGTGTTCCGGGCCAAAAAAGCCGGGGATCAAGGCGTGCGCGGGCAGAGTCTGGCGAATCCCCTGCTCATCAGCAATGATGACCGGCATGTCAGGGGCAAATTCGACCATCACCTGCCGGCAGGCGCCGCAGGGAGAGCCACCGTTGGCGGTGACAAGGGCCAACATGACAAAGTCGCGCTGCCCCGCGGCAATGGCGCTCGCGATGGCCACGCGTTCGGCGCAGATAGTCAGGCCATAGGAGGCATTTTCGATATTGCAGCCGGTGAACACATCTCCCGCGGCGGTCAGCACGGCCGCGCCCACGAGATAGCGCGAATAGGGCGCGTAGGCGCGCAGACGCGCCGCGCGCGCCTGTTCCACGAGTTTCTCCGGTTGCTCCAGTATCATTGCGTGCTCGGCCATGGCTTTCCCCCAGGTTTTGATCTTGTGCTGGCAGACGCTGTGCCGGCTATTGTATACTGCAAGCAGGCACGAATTGCGCCTGACCCCTTAGGCGGAAAAGTGAAGTCTATTCCCGCTTGCAGTATAGCACAGTGGCGCTAGAAGAAGAAGAGGGAGGAGAGGATGGCGCCTTTGACGGTCGGCATACTTCCCTCGGGGGTTGCTTCAGCCTCTGGGGTGGCGGCAGGCGGTGGGGTAATCAACGCCTGCACGCGATCAATGCTGTTGCCGTCCACCGACAGCACCTTGAGGATGCCCCCGTCGAAGGGTACCTCTTCGCCCTGCATGGGGACGCGGCCCAACCGGCTATAGATGTAGCCACCGAGGGTGTCGCCGCCCTCGCTCGGTAGCTCGATGCCGAGCGCGTCGTTGACCTCGTCCAGGCTGGCGCGTGCGCTCAGCAGGTACTCGCGCTCGCTGACCCGGATGATTTCTGGCTCTTCCTCATCGTACTCATCCTGAATGTCACCCACGATTTCTTCCAGCAGGTCCTCGATGGTGACAACGCCGGCCGTACCGCCGTACTCATCCACCACGACCACGATATGCACTTTGCGCTTTTGTAGCTCGCGCAGCAGTTCACTCACTGGCTTAGAGTCGGGCACAAAATAGGGTTGACGCATGAGGATGCGCAGGTCAATGTTGGTTTGCGCCGCCGCGCCTGCATCCACCGTGCGCTGCTGTTCGCGAAAGACGCGCAACAGGTCCTTGGCATACAAGATGCCCACGATATTGTCCACAGTCTCATGGTAGACGGGAATGCGTGAATGACCGGCTTCGAGCACCACGTCGAGCACTTGTGACAGTGGGGTCTGATCGTCCAGCGTCACCAAATCAATGCGCGGCACCATCACCTCGCGCACCAGGGTCTTGTCAAGCTCCAGGATGGAGCCGATCATTTCTTTTTCGCTTTCTTCGATCTGGCTTTCTTCCTCGCTGACGTTGAGCAGGAAACGCAAACCGTCTTCGCTCAGGAAGATGCTCTCTTCGGTGGCTCTGTCATTCTCATCGTGCGTGCGCAGACGTCCGGCTACACGCAGGTACAGCCAGGTCAAGGGCGCCAGGAGGGCGGTGAAGAAGCTCACAAGGGGCGCCAGGAAGAGAGCTACCGGTTCCGGGCTGCGCACAACCAGGGCGCGTGCGACCGTTTGGATCAACACCATGGCAATCAGCAGCAGCGTCTGCAGTAGCAGCAGGGCGCCGAGGCCGAGCTGATAGGTCAAAACCCCGTAGGTTACCGCGGTAGCTGCAGCAATGAGGGCAAGCACTTTGAGTTGCAGGAGGGTCGTCAAGAAACGGCCGGGGGCCTCGAGCAATTCCATCACGCGGCGGGCAGGGGAGAGGCCCTGCTCGCTCATGAGTCGTAAACGGCCGCGGCTGAGGGAGGCGAGTGCCATCTCGGCCGCGGCGGCAAAAACGGTCACCACAATGGCCAGGGCTAAGACGCCCCAAGCTATCGCAGCTTCAAGGTCCAAGATAGAGAAACTCCTTCTGCAAATTCACACGCAAGCAAAATGCGGGCAAAAATGCAGGTAAATAAGAAAAGAGCCGATGATGGCTCTTTTTGAGATGAAATCAGGTTTTGTTGGCAGCGGCCTACTCTTGCACTCAGTCACCCGAGGACTACCATCGGCGCTGAAGGGCTTAACTGCCAGGTTCGAGATGGGACTGGGTGTACCCCCTCCGCTCTAGCCACCAACAAAACCTGTATTCAACTATCAATTTGCGACTTCTGCTGTTCGCACAGCAGCCGTCATCTCAACTCAATTGTGTGTGTGTAGCTTGCACGTCTCGACGCTTAATGCCTGCCGCCTCACGTGGATTAAGTCCTCGTGCATTAGTACGGCTCGGCTCAACACCTCACAGTGCGTACACCTGCCGCCTATCTAACCGGTAGTCTCCCGGTGCACTTACCCTTTTACAGTGGGGGATCTCATCTTGAGGCGCGTTTCCCACTTAGATGCTTTCAGCGGTTATCGCTGCCAGACTTAGCTACCCAGCAATGCCTCTGGCGAGACAACTGGTACACCAGCGGTCTGTCCACCCCGGTCCTCTCGTACTAGGGGCAGCCCCTCTCAAATCCCCTTCGCCCACAGCGGATAGAGACCGACCTGTCTCACGACGGTCTGAACCCAGCTCGCGTACCGCTTTAACCGGCGAACAGCCGGACCCTTGGGACCTACTTCAGCCCCAGGATGCGACGAGCCGACATCGAGGTGCCAAACCTCCTCGTCGATGTGAACTCTTGGAGGAGATCAGCCTGTTATCCCCGGGGTAGCTTTTGTCCGTTAAGCCACGGCCCTTCCACTCGGAACCGTAGGATCACTAAGCCCGACTTTCGTCTCTGCTCGACTTGTTTGTCTCGCAGTCAAGCTCCCTTATGCCTTTACACTCTACGGCTGGTTTCCATTCAGCCTGAGGGAACCTTTGGGCGCCTCCGTTACTCTTTAGGAGGCGACCGCCCCAGTCAAACTGCCTACCAGACACTGTCCCCATGCCCGATCAGGGCCACAGGTTAGAGCCAAGACTCCATCAGGGTGGTATTTCAACGTCGACTCCACCGATCCTAGCGGACCAGCTTCTTAGCCTCCCACCTATCCTACACAGACAAAGCCCTAACTCAATGTCAAGCTACAGTAAAGCTCCACGGGGTCTTTTTGTCCTGCTGCGGGTAAACGGCATCTTCACCGCTATTTCAACTTCGCCGGGTCCCTTGTTGAGACAGTGCTCTGCTCGTTACGCCTTTCGTGCGGGTCGGAACTTACCCGACAAGGAATTTCGCTACCTTAGGACCGTTATAGTTACGGCCGCCGTTCACCGGGGCTTCGGTTCAAAGCTCATCACCTCTCCCCTTAACCTTCCGGCACTGGGCAGGCGTCAGCCCCTATACGTCAGCTTTCGCTTTCGCAGAGACCTGTGTTTTTGTTAAACAGTCGGCAGAGCCATTTCGCTGCGACCACCAATCGCTCAGACAAGCTAGTCGCCCTCACAACCAGTGGCAGTCCTTTTCCCTAAGTTACGGACTTAATTTGCCTAATTCCTTAACAAGGGTTCTCCCGTTCGCCTTGGTATTCTCTACCCATCTACCTGTGTCGGTTTGCGGTACGGTCACGCATACCTCGCTAGAGGCTTTTCTCGGCAGCTCGGGCTCAGCCACTTCCGGCCCTCTCAGGCTCCGCCATCACCCCTCAAGCTCCAGGAACGGTTTTCCCTATCCCCTTCATCGCCCTACAGGCTTAGCACCAGAATCCAATAACTGGCTGGCCTACCCCCCTGCGTCACCCCTTCACTCAAACGGTATCACGTGGTACAGGAATATTAACCTGTTGTCCATCGGCTACGCCATCCGGCCTCGCCTTAGGCCCGACTAACCCGACGCGGATTGACCTTCCGTCGGAAACCTTAGATTTACGGCGAACACGGTTCTCACGTGTTTTTCGCTACTCATGCCAGCATTCTCTCTTCTGCACGCTCCAGGCGTCTTTCCAGTCACCCTTCTCTGCTGTGCAGAACGCTCCCCTACCACTCATATACCCGCAAGTATATGAATCCGCAGCTTCGGTGACGAGCTTTAGCCCCGTTAAATTTTCGGCGCAGGATCACTAGACCAGTGAGCTATTACGCACTCTTTCAAGGATGGCTGCTTCTAAGCCAACCTCCTGGCTGTCTGGGTAATCCCACATCCTTTCCCACTTAGCTCGTACTTCAGGACCTTAGCTGGCGATCTGGGCTGTTTCCCTTTTGACCACGAAACTCATCTCCCGTAGTCCGACTCCCAAGCTACAACTACCGGTATTTGAAGTTTGGTTTGGTTTGGTAAGCTATACGCCCCCTAGCCAATCCAGTGCCCTACCCCCGGTATTCAACACTTGAGGCTAGCCCTAAAGCTATTTCGGGGAGAACCAGCTATCTCCAAGTTCGTTTGGCATTTCACCCCTACTCACAGTTCATCTCATAATTTTGCAACATTAACGAGTTCGGGCCTCCACGAGGCGTTACCCCCGCTTCACCCTGACCATGAGTAGCTCACCTGGTTTCGGGTCTACTCCCAGCAACTTGTCGCCCTTTTCAGACTCGCTTTCGCTACGGCTCCGGCTGTATCTGCCTTAACCTCGCTACTGAAAGTAACTCGCTGGCTCATTCTCCAAGAGGCACGCCGTCAGACCTCCCCTTTCGGGTATTGTCCTCCGACTGCTTGTAAGCATACGGTTTCAGGTTCTATTTCACTCCGGTTAACCCGGTTCTTTTCACCTTTCCCTCACGGTACTTGTTCACTATCGGTCGCCATAAGTCTTTAGCCTTAGAGAGTGGTCTCCCTTGCTTCCCACAAGATTTCTCGTGTCCCGTGGTACTCAGGGTACTAGCAGGAGTTTCAGACCTTTCGTCTACAGGAGTCTCACCTTCTGCGCTCTGCCTTCCCAGTACAGTTCGACTAGACCTGAAATTTCTTACTCCTTCGTGTCTCTGCAACAACACGCCCTAGCCCCTTCAACCCCCACGCTGCAACGGCTGCAGCCTTCTACACAACGTGGGTTTAGGCTCCTCCCCTTTCGCTCGCCACTACTCAGGGAATGTTCTCTTTTCCTCCGGGTACTTAGATGTTTCAGTTCCCCGGGTGCCCCCTGCTCACCCTATGTATTCAGATGACAGTGCCTGGGCATTCCCCCAGGCGGGTTTCCCCATTCGGATATCCCCGGCTCTCACGCTTGATGACAGCTCACCGAGGCTTTTCGCAGCCATCCACGTCCTTCTTCGGCTTCTGGCGCCTAGGCATCCACCGTATGCCCTTACTAACTTAATCCACGTGAGACGGCATTCATTAAACGTCTTCTATCCTCTTCCATCGCCTTCTTCGCTATCATGCCATCTACACTCACACAATTCAGTTGTTAATGTCCTCGGCCAGATCACTACCTTCCAGTAATAACCTCTCCGCCCAGCGTTGCACGCTAGCGGCTAAGCTCCTGCTCTCTCCGCACAAGCTCACCCGCTATCTCACAACCCATTCAAAAACCCGGCTTCCCAACCGGGCTCTCGCTTTATCTCTCGCTCTATCCTTCTTTCCCCCCACTCTCAGTGGGCCTTTCTGGACTCGAACCAGAGACCTTTCCCTTATCAGAGGAATGCTCTAACCAGCTGAGCTAAAGGCCCTCTCTCTCCCTCTCAATGTGCCTTAACCGCTAAAGAGTGATAGGAAAATTCAAAGATAGCTACAGCCCTAACCTCAGAGTAGGCTCCCAAAAACCGCTTCCGCAGCCCTCGGCACGCCTTTCTCCCTAGAAAGGAGGTGATCCAGCCGCACCTTCCGGTACAGCTACCTTGTTACGACTTCGTCCCAGTCACTAGTCCCACCCTCGGCGGCTGCCTCCTCGCGGTTAGCTCACCGACTTCAGGTGTTACCAGCTCCCATGACGTGACGGGCGGTGTGTACAAGGCCCGGGAACGTATTCACCGCCGTATTGCTGACCGGCGATTACTAGCAACTCCGACTTCATGGAGGCGAGTTGCAGCCTCCAATCTGAACTGAGGCCGGCTTTGTGAGATTAGCTCTACCTCGCGGCTTTGCAACCCTCTGTACCGACCATTGTAGCGTGTGTGTAGCCCTGGATATAAAGGCCATGCTGACTTGACGTCATCCCCACCTTCCTCCGGCTTGATACCGGCAGTCTCGCCAGACACTTATAACTGGCAACAGGGGTTGCGCTCGTTGCGGGACTTAACCCAACACCTCACGGCACGAGCTGACGACAGCCATGCAGCACCTGTGGACGCTGCCCGAAGGCTCGTTCCCCTTTCGGTTCACTACTACGCCCATGTCAAACCCAGGTAAGGTTTTTCGCGTTGCATCGAATTAAACCACACGCTCCGCTGCTTGTGCGGGCCCCCGTCAATTCCTTTGAGTTTTAGCCTTGCGACCGTACTCCCCAGGCGGTGAACTTATCGCGTTTGCTACGGCACCGACGGAATTCATACCGCCAACACCCAGTTCACATCGTTTACAGCGTGGACTACCGGGGTATCTAATCCCGTTCGCTACCCACGCTTTCGCGCCTCAGTGTCAGTTGCGAGCCAGGGCGCCGCTTTCGCCACTGGTATTCCTCCCGATATCTACGCATTCCACCACTACACCGGGAATTCTGCACCCCTCTCTCGCCCTCAAGCCAAGCAGTCTTGAACGTCTCCTCCCAGTTAAGCCAAGAGATTTTACATCCAACTTACTCAACCACCTACGCGCTCTTTACGCCCAGTAAATCCGGATAACGCTCGCCACCTACGTTTTACCGCGGCTGCTGGCACGTAGTTAGCCGTGACTTATTCCCAGGGTACCGTCCTTCCTCGTCCCCCGGAAAAGGAGTTTACAACCCGAAAGCCTTCGTCCTCCACGCGGCGTTGCTGGGTCAGCCTTTCGGCCATTGCCCAATATTCCTCACTGCTGCCTCCCGTAGGAGTTTGGCCCGTGTCTCAGTGCCAATGTGGCTGATCGTCCTCTCAGACCAGCTACCGATCATCGCCTTGGTAAGCCGTTACCTTGCCAACTAGCTAATCGGACGCAGGCCCCTCCCTCAGCGCATTGCTGCTTTCCTTGTGGCCCTCTAACAACCACAAGCTCATGCGGTATTAGCTCAAGTTTCCCTGAGTTATCCCCCACTAAAGGATAGGTCACCTACGCGTTACTCACCCGTGCGCCACTGTCTACCTAAGCAGACCGTTCAACTTGCATGTGTTAAGCACGCCGCCAGCGTTCATCCTGAGCCAGGATCAAACTCTCCATTTAATCCTAACCTTTATCTTATCTATCAGATAGCTAAAACTGCAACACTATCTCCTCTTACCTTCCTATCACTCTTTAACTGTTAAGGTGCATACAAGGTCAGATAGCCGAAAAAACAGCAGGCCAGTTCATGTGCCTGCTTTCGATCTAACCTATAGGTTGCTGCCTACGCAACAACACGAGCTATTCTACTACACAACCAGTGCGTTAGCAAATCGCAGACAGGCTCCGATTGAGCCAACCGGTCTTCACCCAGGAAGTCGCCAGCTTTGTCTCACGATTTTTGATTGTGATGTAAAATTACGCTTCTCAAAGAACCGCCCGCCAGTATCTCTACTGTGCGAGCGCATTTGCAGTTGGGTATTGTATCAGGCGCACCACGTCCTGTCAAATCTGCTGCGCCTGTCCGGCCGAAACTCTTCACCACGCACCAGGGTATGTAGTCCTACAAGCCACGCCGAGTCTGCGTCCCGTGGGTGGCCCTGAAGGCGTGTCCTGTCAAATTCGCGAGCGACTTCGGTGATCCACTCTTGCACTTGCGAACCGATGAACTCACACACAGACGTGACTCACGCGCAACGCCTGGTACGGGGCATACCATGCACTTGTTGCTGAACCACTACCCCTTTGAAAGAACTTTCTCTCTCGGCTGCCCCAACAGGCAACGAGGGCCGAATTTACCACGCCCTCCCCGATGTGTCAAATCCAACGCACAAGCCGGACAAACTCGCTGGGGCATCTCTCCGGCCACGACGCTGACCCGCGTCGCGGCCCGGCGCCTGTCGCCTAGCGCATCTCGCTGCGCCCATCCAAGGCGCTCGCCAGTGTCACCGCGTCCGCATATTCCAGGTCCCCGCCCACCGGCAAACCACGCGCCAGCCGTGTCATCCGCGTCCCCGCGATCTGCAACTGCCGCTGAATCCAAGCTGCCGTATTGTCGCCCTCCAGGCCAGGGTTGGTGGCCAGGATGATCTCCTGCACCGGGCGCCGCTGAATGCGCCGAATCAACTCCGCAATTTTCAGTTCCTCCGGCCCGATGCCGTCAATCGGCGAAATCACCCCATGCAGGACATGATAGACGCCCCGATAGCTCCCCGTCCGTTCGATCGCCAGGACATCGAGCGGCTCTTCGACCACACAGATGACAGAATGATCGCGACTCTCATTCGCGCAGATCGAGCACGGGCTGGTCTCGACTACGTTGAAACATTCCGCACACAACTGCGTGTGTGCTTTGAGATCCAGCAGCGCCTGGCCCAGCCCTTGTGTGATCTCATCCGGCGCGCGCAGCAAGAAGAAAGCCAGGCGGGAAGCCGTTTTCGGCCCGATGCCAGGCAAGCGTGCAAAGGCATCAATGAGGCGCGCAACGGGTGGTGCGAGTGGTTCCATAAGTCGTAATCCGCCGTAATCCTAGAAAAGACCAGGCAGGCTCAAACCGCCAGTGAGCGCCGCCATCCGTTTGGATGCCAACGCCTGCGACTGCGCCAACGCCTCGTTGACAGCCGCTACCAGCAGGTCCTGCAGCATCTCGACATCCCCTGGGTCAACCGCCTCAGGCTTGAGCGTGATAGAGGTAATCCGCTGATCCCCGGTGGCAACCACCGTGACCGCCTCTCCGCCCACGGAAACCGTGACCGTTTCCGACTTGAGCGCCTCTTGCGTCTTACCCATCTCTTCCTGCAGCTTCTGGATTTGCGACATCATGTTGCCGCCCCCGCCCGCGCCGCCGCCAGGACCGCCCCGCATGGGTGGCTGTGGCACAAACCCGCGATGTTTACCTTTTGACATGACCGATCTTCATTCCTTTCTATTTCTTCCTGTCTCTTTCTGTCTCTTTCTGTCTCTTCCTGTCTCTTCCTATTTCAATGCTATTTCACATCGAAACGTTGGGTTAGTCCGCTGGCAGTTCGCGCACCACGGCGCCCAGTTCTCTGGCATGCGCCAGGACCGAATCGTCCGCCGGTTGACTGCCAACCGCCCGCGACGCCACCGCCTCAGGCTCGGCAGCCTGCACGCTGACAATCTCCGGTTGCACCACTGCCGGGGTTGTGCGCACCCGTGGCTGGTATTGATCCTCGGCTATCACGATGATACGATGAGGTCCGCCCAGGACCTCACTTAACACCGCTTCCAGCGTGGCCTTGTTCTCCGGCTCCAGGAGGCGACGTGCACTGTAAGGCGCGCCCTGCTTGTTGCCGTCAAAACCAATGATCACCTGGGACTGCTCGACCGCCAGGAAACGCACACCGCCTGTCAGAATGCCCAGCAACGTGCGGCGCCGATTCTGTAGCAATTCCTTGACGCGCGCCCAATTCTGACGCAGCACGGTGAGCTGATCAACATCGGCGGCGTCCTCAGGCGCGGGCGGGGCCTGCGTCGGTGTCGGCGCCATCGCGACTCCCGCCGCGGGCGCGGACGCCGGGGTCAGGGGCGCAGGTTTCTCAGCCACTGTTGGCTGGCCGGGCACAGAGACAGGCTGACTTTCTGCCAGGGCGTCGGTCGGCTTGTCGGCCACGGGAGCGACTGCGGGAGCGCTGCGGGCCAGGCCAGTGACCGGCGCGGCCTGCCTCTCGCTCACAACAGATGGCGCCTGACCAGCGCCGTCCAGTGCAGCGTCAACCACGGCCAGCTCCAGCGCCAACTGGGGGACGCCCTGCAAATTGCCGCGCAGATCAACGACGGCCTGGCTGAACAGGCGAATGGCACGCAAGAGCGCGGCCGGATCGAACCGCCGCGCCTGCTGGGCCATGTCGCGGATCGTCTCGGCCGGCAGATCAATCAGGGTCTCGTTGCCGCCCAGTTGAATGAGCAAAAGCGCACGCAAATAATCCACCGTCTGGCGCGCCAGCTCGCGCAGCTCGACGCCAGTGGTTGACAGATCTCCGATGACATCGAGGCCAGCCGCGGGATCGTGCGCGGCCAGGGCGTTCACCAGGCGCGCAATGGCCGCACTCGGCACCGTGCCCAGCATCGCCTCCACCTGCTGAGCCGTGATCGTCTCACCGCCATAGGCCATCAGTTGATCCAACAGGCTGATCGCGTCGCGCATACAGCCCGTGGCGTGGCGCGCAATGGTATTCAGGGCATCCAGTTCGGCGCGGCGTTCCTCGGCCTGGCAAATCGCCTGCAGATGCTGCACCATCTCCCGCTGCGGGATACGCCGGAAATCGAAGCGCTGACAGCGCGAGATTACCGTGGCCGGCACCTTCTGCACGTCGGTGGTGGCCAGGATGAAAATGACGTGCGCCGGCGGCTCTTCCAGCGTCTTCAGCAGCGCGTTGAAGGATGAAGTCGAGAGCATATGTACTTCATCTATAATGTAAATTTTATAGCGCGCTTCGCCAGGGCGGAAGTTGACCCGATCAATGACGGTCTCACGCATGTTGTCAACGCCCGTGTGAGACGCCGCATCAATTTCGATGAGATCGAGCATGCGATCCTCGTTGATCGCGCGGCAGATGCGACACTGATTACAGGGGCGCTCAGCGGGCGCAGCCTCGCAATTGACCGCCTTGGCCAGAATACGCGCCATGCTGGTCTTACCGGTGCCCCGCGGGCCGGTGAAAAGATAGGCGTGCGCGATGCGATCATCGCGCAGGGCGTTGCGCAGTGTCTGCGTGATCGGCTCCTGGCCAATCAACTCGTCGAATGTCTGGGAACGCCACTTGCGATAGAGGGCCTGCGCTGCCATTGCCATCTCCTTACCAACGGTCCTGTAGGCTAGGGGCTTGTCAAAACACAACTGCCTGTTCTTGCCTGCATTTTGCTCAGAAAAAGCGAGAACTCATTCTTTGGCAAGCCCTAACCGGCCAGAAGTTTATCACTTTCAGGCTGGATTGGCAAGCGACTTACGCCGACCGCACGTCGCGATCACGACCGCTCCAGCCAGCAGCGCAGCCTGGGCGCCGGCTGACGTTGACAGGCTGGCGTGGCGACGTATAATAGACTTAGCTTGTGAACGACAAAGGTTGATATATGCAGCATTTTGCGGAACACGCCACCGAATTGGGTCTCACCTTGAGCAGCGAACAGTGCCTACGGTTCGAACAGTATGCCGCGGCGTTGGCGGAGTGGAATGAGCGATTCAATCTCACCACCATCACCGAGCCGGCGCAGGTGGAAACCCATCATTTTCTCGATTCTCTGAGCGCGTTGCCGGTGCTGGCTGCCGTTCAGAGCCTGAAACTACCCGCGCTCCTGACTTCGACACCCACAGCAATTGATGTCGGTACTGGGGCAGGGCTGCCAGGATTGACCCTCAAACTGGTGTGGCCCGGCCTGCAGTTGACGCTGCTGGAAGGCACGGGCAAGAAGGTCACCTTCCTTGAGCATATGATTCAACTCTACGGATTGAGCGGAGTCAGGGCGGTGCATGGTCGCGCCGAAGAGCTGGCCGGTCACGCGCCCTGGCGTGAAGGGTTCGACCTGGTGTTGGCGCGTGCCGTCGCGCCCCTGCCGATCTTACTCGAGTACCTGCTGCCCCTGGCGCGCGTCGGCGGTTGGATTCTCGCCTACAAGGGCGCTGTGCCGCAGGTTGATGCCGAGCTGACCGCCAGCGGCGATGCCATCACCCAACTGGGCGGGCAACTGATCAGCGTGCAGGCGCTGCAGGTGCCGGGCCTGCACGAACGGCGCAGCCTGATCGTCATGCGCAAGGTCAAGCCTACTC
>ERZ1026796.1797-NODE-1797-length-13502-cov-12.739813_pt1 | contig 13502 bp, 16 predicted proteins | sample MGYA00520874_ERZ1026796 | MGnify/ENA primary metagenome ERZ1026796 (study PRJEB33270, sample SAMEA104284474) | anaerobic digester metagenome | biome: Anaerobic digester microbiome; feature: mesophilic sludge digester; material: Anaerobic digester biomass...
GAGGAGCTTGACCGGATGGTCAAAGCCGCCTGAGAAAAGGTCAAGAACAGAAAAGTTGAAATTTACCCCTTAAAATGATGGGAAAGGTATGCGAAAATGTGAAATGAATTTGAATACAATATGTTAAACTGATCGAAAAGGGAGCGCTCGGCTGTTAATTCCTGGTGCCCATCGAAAGAAAATGATCGAAAATGGGACTCAGAGAAACTGCATTACCGTCGGCCTTCTTCCGAAAAGTTCAATTTAGATTTTTAAGTTAATAAATATATCTTGCAGAAAGTCTTACTCTAACTGGTCCTTCCCCTGTTCCAATGCGATATAATGGGACTATGACATCTTTTAATAATATAATGTATTTACCATCTTTGTCTTTTTCAACAGTAACAATTTGATTGTTTTCAGCATGGCCAGCATGAGATCCAATATTAAAACCGACATATGCTTTACCTTTGTGACATTCTGTATAAGCTGTTCCTGTTAAACCACGACAATCATCATAGTCAAAACATTTAAATGATACTCTATTCTGGGTGTTTGACGGATCTGGATATGTGGCAACAGTTAGAAATAAAGAAGTATTTACGAAACTCCCTATGTCCCCAATTACTTTCTTTTCAGGATCGTTAATTTCTAAACGGAATGCCCTCTTAAACAGGATTTTTGTTTGAGGGTCAACATATAGTTCTTGCGTTATTTCAATATCTTTTAATCCCACATCATTAATCTGCCTTAAGTCCCCATCAATACCAATATACATTTCAGGAGATGAACTATCTGGTTCATCATTAGATTTTCCACAGCTTGCAAGTAAATACACAAGGAAAATTGAGCTGATAAAATAAATTATTGTTTTCATATGTCGAAGTGGTTAATATTTTGTCTTATTTATGGTATGTCATGAATATCCAAATATATAAAAATATATTGAAAAACAATCTAGGAGATGAACTTATGGTCTAAGCGAGCATTAAAGGAGTACTTTCAAGTGCCTACTTCTGAATAGTTTTGTAAAATTTTTTATTAAATTTGAAGGCATACTTAACACCCAACCGATGAAAAAGCTTTACTCCTTCATCTTGCTTTCGACAATATTTGTTAGTCTGGCAGCACAGGACATCAACATTTCCTTTCAGCCAGCAGTAAGTGGGACGAATATTGACAGCATCTGGGTCACTAACCAGAGAACCAATGAAAAGATAAAACTCCTTGGCAATGAATCTCTCACCCTAACCAAAGTTACTAGTGTGGAAGACTTACTTTTATCTTCAACTGAAGGGTGCTTATTCCCAAATCCCTGTAACGGGCGTGCGGAGGTGAGTTTTGCCACATCGCTGAGCCAGGAGGTTAAAGTTAGCGTGTATAATATCTCAGGGCAGTTGTTAAGCACAAAGAGTCAGTTTCTGATGCCTGACCAACACAGGTTTACTTTATCATTCCCTGGAATTGGTATTTACAATGTTTCTGTTCTAAAAGGTGATGGTTCAATAAATTACAAGGTAGTGTGTCTAAAACCAGAAGAGTCAAAATGTATAATAAAATACACAGGAACAGAGCATAGAAACCAAACAAAGAGTGTTGTGGTGGGGAAAGCATTGAATTATGTCCAGGGTGACATTCTTAACTGTTCTGCATATTCTGCGAAAAATAACACCATCATTTCTGATTCTCCGACAGCTTCTAAGTCTTATTCTGTTGAATTTTATGAATGCAAAGATGCAGACAATAATTTTTATCCTATTGTAAAAATTGGTCAGCAATGGTGGATGGCTGAGAATCTGAAGACGACCAAATATAAGGATGGAACTTCTATTCTCAACATAACTAGTGAATCTGGTTGGTATGGTTTGCGCACAAGTGCCGCATATTGCTGGCTTTATGATAATATAAAGTATAAATCAACCCATGGTGCATTATATAACTGGAATGCTGTAAACACAGGCAAGCTTTGTCCTGCAGGATGGCATGTTCCGTCATATTATGAATGGAACACCTTAACAAATTACCTTATCAACAATGGATATGGTTATGGGGATAGTGGGTGGGATAATGATATAGCAAAAGCTCTGGCAGCAAAAACAAACTGGGGATATTCTGACTCCCCAGGAGCACCGGGCAATGACCCTGCCAGCAATAACAGCAGTGGTTTTTCGGGGCTTCCATGCGGGCACCGTGACTACAAAGGTGAATTCTACAGCAATGGAAAAAACGGTTATTGGTGGTCCTCTACGGAGTACCACCCAGATGAGGCTTGGTCCCAAGCTCTGAGATATAATACCCGCAGCTTTCGCCAAGAATCCGAAAACAAGAGGTACGGGTCAAGTGTTCGTTGCTTAAGGGATTCTAATTGACTATTTGCTTATTTCTCTTGATGCAAGGGGTGTAAAAGTGAGGTTTTGGTCTTCCATTATCACCTGCATGATTTCACCTATAGGAGTTGCATTCACCCCTTTATCTTGAAATTGCGGATATAATACCCTTTCCCCTGAATGATGAACACCTCCTTCAGTTCCAGTGTCATCTTTACGAAATCCACCATGTAAAACTGACCTTCAACAATTTCAGGAGGAACATCAACTATAGCCAGCACTCGGAACGGGCAATGCAGCCTTTTCACCTTGCCGTTCTTATCCACTACCAGAATGCTGGTGGGGCTGACTATTTTAAAGAGTTCAAGTATGTATTGACGGTTTTGTTCTTTCATAATTCTGATTATTAAAATGAGTTGGGGCAGGAATCAGGTGTAAGCCATCCTCCTGCCCACTTTTCAACTCAAAAACCAGCTCATTTGGCTGTCGTGTTCTAAGGCCTGTACAAGGCTCTCAGTAAAAGAGAAGGCATTTATACTGCGGTCAAGGAATGTATCAATGTAGGAGCTCTTATTGGCTCCTGTGAACAGTCCATACAGGTTCCAGAGGTTGATGTCACCATTTTGATCCCTGCAGAAACTCTTGTCCATGTAATAATCCCTGGCAATCGCGTTGAACTGCCCATCGTTGAAATTCAGGGGTGTTATCGCTTTCTTCTGGGCAGGCGGAAGGTATTGATAAAGCCTTGCCCTCCCGATTAACTGGGCAAACTGGTGCTCTGTCAGACGGTAGTTGCCAAAGGCTCTCATTGTCTCCAGGTGCATTCTCAGGTTGTAGCCACCCAACAGCTCAAATACCTTTTTTATCAGGTCTTGAAGGCTGCTCACACGGATTTCAAGGGCTATTCCGTCGGTACTGACAAGGAGATTGGTGCAAACCAGATTTTTGAAGCCAACAAAGACCTTAAATTTCTCGATGCTCTTCTTGCTGAACAAGGATTCATGATTCAATGCTCTCACCCCTCCGATGGTAAGGTTTAGCTGATTGCCGTTCACTTCTTCGGTAATTGAAGGCACTTCAATGGCAAACATCATCCTCTCCCAGTACATCGTTTTCTCCCAATCCTCCAGCTCGCTTACCTTTTTATTCAGGGCGCTGGGTATTCGACCATTGATCTTGTGGCTTACCCTGATATCCGGCGCAAGAATAGATTCCCCTCCAAAGGTCCGTTCTACACAATGATGGACAGCATCGACAAATTCGTAATGTGAGACGGTTTTCTCATTATCGCGGAACACAGGGATGATGCAATCGTTCTTCAGATGGGAAAGTGAGACGCTTTCCGTGTTGGCTTCAATGAAAGCTTTTTGTTTCTCCACCCTGGGCTGTAGTGGCGTGGATTCAATCACCTCCGCTTCCAGCACTGTCTCCTGTTCTCTTATATCGGGTACCCTGGCTGGTTGGCTAACCGTTCTTAGTGTCATTTCCATTGGGGCTGAAATTTTGCGTGGTTACAATTCTGCTGTTTACAATCTCCTGCTTCCGTTTGTTAAACTCAGGAATGAGAAGCTTGCTTGTTTCAGGATATGTCCTGTATAACGCTGTGAGAGCTTCCACGGTGACGGTGTTTCGTACCATATCCCTGAGTTCTTCCACGGAAGTTGCTGCGGGTGTAGGCGCGGCTCCTGACTCACACCATGCTTTGATGGTTTTGCCGGTGTCCGGGGTAATGATGAAAGAGGGCTTGTCCATGAAGAGCTGCGTGCGGTCTTTGGTGGAAGTGGCCATGTGTTTCAAATCAAGCTCCAGGACAATGGTGAACTCATAATCCAGACCTTCACGGGTAACCCCCTTTAGCCCGATTTTCTCAGGCACCATCTTCCCGTTCTTTTCTGAAAGGACATAATCCTGCTTGCTTCGGATGGTTGCAACAATATGGCAATTGCTTTGCAGGATCTTCTGAACAAAAGCATTATGACGTGGTGTTACCTTTGCCCAGTTGGTAAAAGAATTACCCATCATCGCTCCGTGAATATCCAGAATGCCGCCTACACCTTCCCACTCATGTGAGATGGAGTCAATGATGATGGCTTCCATTCCTGCCTTCTCACACACCTCAATGGCCTGTATGTATCTTTCAGGACTAAAGGGTTGTTCGAAAGCCAACACTTTGTAATTGCCCAGGTGAGCATACAAATCGGCAGAATGGTTTTCTGTGTCTATAACGGCAATCTTAGACCAATCGTTAATCAGTCCGTAAGCCAGAAGAAGAGCGGAATAGGTTTTCCCTGCCCCACTAGGAGCCTGAAGCCCCATTTTGATTTTCGCCTGTCGGCGTTCAGCTTGTCTTAATTCCATGTTTTACAAAAGTTTATATATACAAATTGAATAAAAGCAAAAGGGCACCCCGAAGGATGCCCCTTGTCAGAAGAAACTACCTCATTCCTCCAAGAATCAACGGCCTTGAAGCCTGAGATTTGTGTTCCACCACTTCCGGCTCACCTTCAAAGATGGCCTCTTCGACAGAAGCACCCTCAGGAACGTACACCCAACGATGGTTCATCTGCATGATTTCCCCCGTTGTTTTGGAGGTAAACTCATAAGGATCACAGGACTTGCGCTGGAGTGAACCAGGCACCTTTTCCCCGATCATCTGTTTGGCAGTTGCCTCATCAAACGTTGAAGGGATACTCACCTGCTTCACTGTTGCGTAATAATTGCCAGTTTGACTGGACTGTACCAAACTCAATCCGCCCTGAAGAATCAGGACATAAAATTCCCTGCCCTCGGAAGTTTTCCGTAGAGCATAATTCACGACTGTTACCATAATTCACTGGTTTTAAAAAGTTAATACTAGATTTTGAGTACCGGGGGATGTCCCGATTTCTCGGGTGATGTGGAGGGTTGTGATAGGGAGTACCCTTATCTCTCACGGACATATAAGTGTTGCACCTGAAGAGGTGCCCAGAAAATTGTCGGTGGATGAAATAGGAGGGGGGGTGTTCGAAAGGTTATTTTATGGTGGGGGGTGGGTCTTATTTCAGGGGAGGTGTAGGTGCCAAAAGTTCAAAATAATCAAATTGGTTAGAGCTGGAAAGCTTAATCGTTCAATAGAAAAACGCTTGTCGATTTTAAATCACTTTAATTATTCCGTTTACTTCCTTCCTGGGGAAAATAACAGAAATGATTATAAGGAATTCCGGGCTGGAGAGAAAGCCAATACAACAAATCCTACGGATATCCTTGCGGAAAAGTAACAGGTAAAAACAAAATTCAGCAACATACAAGTTTTTGAATTACCTACTAAGAAATCACCAATACAAATACGGGAATGACATAAGATAAATGAATTCGATTTAGTAGTTTTGTATAAAATGTAAATCCTACGTTATGAAAAAGTTGGCAATTATAGTGTTAGTTGTGTTACTTTCCAATTGTGCACCAAAGATCTATCCCAGAAGGGATATAGCTCGTTTGATCGATTTTAGACCCTATACAGAAAAGGGTTTCATGATTACAACAGAAACCTATACAGAAGAATATGAACCAGTGGGAGTTGTTTCATACAAAATCATACCGAAATGTTATACCTACGAAAAGAAGAGTCTTTTAGAAAGCAATTTTGGGTGTGACATAATTCCTTCATCAGAGTTATTAGACAGTCTATATTTTATGAGCAAAAAGTTGGGGGCGAATGGAATAATGAATTTCTGGTATCGTGAAGGAGAAGTTGGAGCGTATAACATGCGTGAAGCTTTTACTATTTCTGCTGGAGGATTTGCAATTATTAGGAAGTAAAAGAATCCCAAGGGGAAGCATAATTTAACATAATTTTTAGTGGTAAACAATCTGCGTTGGCAGCAAGGAACAAAATCGCAAAAGCAACCATATACCTGGATGGCAATCAGGAAGAGGAGCGCTGGAGGAGGTAACAATCATGACAATTTTTCCGCAAACGGAATAAGTTCATTGATAATTCCATGAAATCCGTTGGATGACTGAGGCTAAAGGAAGCATTTCAACCAACCGATATCCACTAATCACCCTATCCAGGTAAAACCTCTTCTCCCACTAAAAAGGAGAAAGCCATTCATCCCATGGGTGCAGAGAAAACCACTGACATTTGCCGGCCGCAGAATTGACCTCAACCTGCCGAATGCCATATTTATCTCCTCCCTGGCCAGAGAAAAGTAATTACAGAATTTCACCAGGTACAATCGTCAGCACTATACTTTTCCATACTTGAGTAATCAACTCTTCGAAGAGTTTCATATATAAATATGTATATATATTGCTATATAGTTATATATGCGCTACCAAATGTTGTTTCATAAGAATATGGGGCAAAAAGGGGGGATGGGTGATACTGCAAGATAAAAAGTTTCAGTAATGTTTCAGTAGTTGCATGAAAAAACCCCTGTAATCTTCTGATAAAGAATTAATTACAGAGGCTATTCAGTACCCGGAGGGGGGGGGTGTTTTTCTGGCGGGTTACAAATTTATCCGGGTGTCTCTCTTATACGGTGTGTAACTCTCTGGTTATCAATTTGCGTTTTCAACATTAAGGTACCGGAAATTAACCCGGGGATGTATTTTTTAAGTAGCGTTATTCCATATAATCCGGATCCGGAAAATGAGCGGGGCCTCACTGTTTTACTGGCGTGGCGTGGGGGTTATTTGTTTTCATTCCGTGGCCATTTGCGTTATCTGGTTTACTGGTGTGGATCCATCCAGGTAATGGGCTGGGGCTGTGGGGAAAAACAGGGGGCGCGGTTCTTATTTTGTTGCTGTTCCGGTGGTGGATCCGGTGGCGGGCCGGTGTGAATTTTTCCGGCGGGGGATCTTCTTTTTTTTAATCTTAACCCTGTTTACCCTGTGTATTGAGAGGGGAAAAAAGCGACTAACGGAGAGCTTTTTTTCCTATATATTTTAATTATTAAGTTATTAAAATTATACCCCCCCTAACTCTCTGATTCACAAGGGGCGTTTTCAACTTAAAGTTACCGGTTATTCAACTTAAAGTTACCGGTTATTCAACTTAAAGTTACCGGTTATTCAACTTAAAGTTACCGGTTATTCATTTTTAGGGTCTGGAAATTTCCCCCGTTTTTTGCTGTCCAAATAGCTCCCGCCCCTGTGGAAAAAACTCCTCATTCAAATAAAGTACATCCACCGCCACATCATTTTCCACCCGGAGGAGGTACCCCAGGCGGGTGGCTATGGTGTACGCTTTTTCTATTATTTCCCTGGCCCGCTTCCTGTTTAATTTATACATACTCTCCGGCATGTTCAAAATAATGGCTATATCTTCCCACCGGTATTTTAATATAAACGGTTTCTTTTTTGCCTTATTCCTGGAGAGGTTATTAAATTGGCGTATCTCCTCAAATTTCATCCGGAGCCAGAGCAAAAAAAAGTAGGTGTACGGGGTGGCCCTCCTCCCTGTCAGTTTTTTTATTTCCTCATCCCATTTTTTTGGGATGGTCAGGTAATAGGTCCCGCCGTATGTATCATTGACCTGGTCCAGGATCACCGCGGAGGGGGAAATTTCGTAATGCTTTAGGATGTTGGTATTATCCTGAAAAATATGTTTTATCCGGAAATAGGTCCCCACCTCCATAACCAGCTCTTTTTTATAGTCTCCGTTTTTATCCATTAACGGGATCCCCTTCTCATCCTTGGCCAGGCGTTTCCAGAAAAAAACATACTGTGTTTCCCCCAGGCTCTCCAGCGCTTTTATTACATCCTGTTTCTCTCCCATGGTGCTCTCATATCCGGAGAGTCGTATAACATCCGCCTGGGTGAGTTCTAAAACAGGGATCTGGTTTATATTCCTGTATGGGGTTTCCATTATTCTCATGGCGCTGGTGCTGTCTTTTATTCCCCGATCCATAAATTCATCTTTTTTATTAACCTGGCGGGTCCCCATATATTTGGTATTACTAAACTCGGTCAGGATCCCCTGCAAAACAAGCGCCTCCGTTATATTTAATCCGGGGAGCCCTGGTTTTTTATCTTTTATCCTTATCCCCGTGTTATTTATATAATCATCTATCTTTTTATCAAAACTCCCCGCTTCAGAAAACAGTGTTAAAATACTTAGGTTATTATAAAACTGTTTTACTGTGTGCATCCCCATGTTAAACTCTCCCTCCGGTCTTTTCTTTTTTGGTCGGCCCGGGGATCTTCCCCGCTTCCGGGGTTGGTCCTCCACCTCCACCTCATCCTCTTTTCTGTAAACGTAATAAACCAACATCCGGGGGGTGTGCCGGATAACAATTTTATCCACCCGGGCCCGCTTCTCCGGGTCCTCATTCTGAGAATAAAAAAGAGTGTAGGCGTATTCCTGGGGGGATATTTCACCGGCCCCGCTGTGGTACATTTTCCAGAGCCGGACAAAATTCTCATGCTCTACAGTCCACCGGCCCGCCTCCGCTTCCGTTAATATTCCCAGGCGCCTCAGCTTCTCCTCAATTTCCGGCTGGTGGGTGTCCATAATAACCTCCGGCGATGAAATTATTTCCGCTTTAAAACTCTCCGCGGTTTCTGCCTCGGGTCGGTCCTGTGAAAAATTATAAAAAGCGTTCATTCCCGTGGTCTCATCCGTGGCGTGGCCCGCTATTATACCCCCTTCGTTTCCCCCCCCGGGTATAAATGTCAGGATTACCCCGTCCTCCCGTTTTATTACTGTCTCCCTTATTCCCATTTTTATGGTTTATTGTGTTTACAGATATTACCCTGTTTACTAATATTATTCATGTTACCGGTGTTACTCTGTTTCACTAACCCGGATTATTTCCCCGATCCTGTGCACTACCTCCCGGGCCTCATCCGGTGTTATCCTGTTATCGTTAAATAATCTGATTATCTTTTTTACCACCCCGGTTATTTTATCCTTACCCAGTCCCCTCACTGCGCTAATAAATGCCAGTGCCTCCCCGGTGCTCATTTTCCGTTTACAGATCTCCCGGGTTAATATCTCAGCTTCCTCCGGTCCGTATTCCAGGGCCACCCTCCCCAGCGCGGAGAGTATGGTTTTTTTAAATTTATCCTCCTCTGGGTTAAACAGAAATTTAAATAGTGGGTCTTTGAGCTCCTTTTTCTTTCCGTCGTAAATCACATTAACCCCGAAGAAAACCCCGTAATAAAGATTATTTTTCCCCCGGCGTGTTCGTATATCCGGGCTCATTTGATCTATTACCCCGGCCAGTAGTGGATTATTTAGGTGGCCCTTTGGAGGTCTCCCGCGTTTTCTGGGTATGTCGGTATTTTTAGAAATGTTTTCCATAATTACCTATTATTCCCGTCCGTGGAGCCGGTGGTTACCATCCCCTCTCCATGGAGGGTTAACTGGATTTTCATATACATGATATTTCCCCGGGTGGTTAACTGGATGAGGTCCCGCTCCCGCAGATCCTCCACCACCGTGGCTATTTCTTTCCGGGCGGTGTTTTTCGCTTTTACATCCCTGTTGGGTGTATCCCCCCAGAGGTGGGGGTAGAGCGCCGTTTTCACCAGGGGGAGAAAATCAAAATAATAGCGCCCGCCGTTCACCGTGGCCAGGATCTCCAAAACTCTCCGCTGTGGTTCGCTTATTTCCCGGTTCATGGCTTCCCCGGGCTATTGATTACATGCTTCTCCCGTGGTGGATCCCACCGGGCCGGTTTCCTCCGGATGAGGTAAACCAGCGCCACCATGGCCAGGATTAAAATGGGGATGTCTCCCGTGGGTATGTATTCCATTTTTACCGTGTTTTTTTACTTCCGTTATGTAATGTTAACGGCAGTAGGGGTAGTTTCCCCGTTCAAAAAATCCCGGATACTCTTCTCAGTTATCAGGATGGGGCGCCCTACTCTAACCCCTTTTAGCCGTCCCTTTTTTAGCCAGGCTCTCACTGTTTCCGTTGTTACCCCCAGCGCTTCCGCCACCTCGGGGATCCTGTAAAATTTAATTCCTTCTATTTCCGTTGGCATAACATCAAATTTAAAATGGTTATAATCTCTTTTTTTTAGTTTCAAATATCTGGCGTACTTCTCCGGGAGCCGTACCTCCCCGCCCCTCCATGTTACTGTTTTTATCCTTTGCGGGGTCAGGAGCTCGGCCTGGATCCATGCGGGCACCTCCCGGGTATGATAGTCCCGTGGGGCGCTCCTGTGGATGGTCCCCGCCGTGCTCATACCCTGTCCATGTTTTCAATTATAAACCCGGCCCCGGTGATCCCCTCCAGTATGTCCTCAAATATCCGGCGGTCTATTGCTATCCCTTCCGGCGTTTTTTGGTACCCGTCAATAATGAGGTTTTCCTTCATCCACCGCTTGGCCGGTTTGGTTAACGGATCCAGGAGGATAATTTCCCCCTCATCCCTGTAGATAAAATCTAAGATCTTCGCCATGTCCTTTATTGTTCGTTTTCCCCCCCGTGGTCTGCCTTTAGCTCGGTGGCCAGTTCGCTCCAATATACCCCGTCTAAAGTATCCTTTAGGAGGTCGCTGTAGAGGCTTTGCGTATTTTCTAAGGGGTTGTTATCGTACTTAAAAAACTGCTGTAATTTCTCCCCCAGTTCGTTTATCTCCGGGGTGCTCCTGGTTTCATTCATCCAGTAGTTATACAGGCCGGGCTCTTTATTGTTATTGATCCAGTTCCATACTGCCCAGGTCTGATAATTTTTAAATCCTTTATATTTCTCCATGATTTTATTTTTTTTTATTGGTTATTACTCTTTTTCAGGTATGGGTTTAATTTCTCCGTGTTCCGCTTCGTAGCGCTCCACCACATCCACCAGAGCCCCGTTTATTATATCTTTAATCCGTGCCCGTTCCCAGTAGGCCACCGCTTTGATCTTCTCCAGCAGGTCCTCCCTCACTATGAAAGTAGCCCGGGTTTCCCCCTCCGGTGTTTTGTCCTGGGAGCTCTTTGTTATCTTCCGGCTGTAGGTCCGTGGGCGTCCCCTGGTCTCCCTTTTCAGTTCCCCGCCGTCCGGTATCAGAGAGCTTAACCCCCCCGCCCCCGTTACCTGGGATAGCGTTCCCTTAAAGTCTTTTTTACTCATGGTCTGTTTATTTTTGGTTATTACTGTGTTTACCAATATTACCGGGTTTACTTCTCTGGTGTCCGTTCCTGGTCAGGATCTCACCGCAGAGTGCCCCATAATCCTGGGCGCCGTAACTTTTCGGGGAGTATCGGAAAACATCCATCCCCTGGGTGGGCGCCTCGGCCAGCGCTATGTTATCCCGGATCTTCGTATTAAATACCTCCTCCGGAAACTGCCCCCGGATGGTGGTCTCTACATCCCTGTTTAATATCTTCCGGCTGTCGTATTGCGTTAACAGGATCCCCCCTATTTTGAGGTCCGGGTTTAATTTGCGCCGGATCTTCTCCACCACCTCCGTTAATTTCCCCAGTCCATGGAGGGCCAGATAGTGCGCCTGTATGGGGATGATCACCTCCTGGGAGGCTGTCAGAGCGTTAACGGTTAACAATCCCAAAGAGGGCGGGCAATCTATTAAAATATAATCATAACGGCCCCGCAGAGGTTCCAGGATCTCCCGGAGGATGTACTCCCGGCCTATCTCCCCGGAGAGTTCTATTTCCGCCCCGGAGAGGTCCAGAGTAGAGGGGATCAGATCCAGCCCCGGGAGGATCACCACAGGCGTAACAGGCGCCTCCCCCCGAATGATTCTGTAAATATTGGCCTCCGGTGGTTCCATTATTCCCATGCTCTGGGAGAGGTTCGCCTGGGGGTCCAGATCCACCAGGAGGATGTTTTTCCCGGCCATGTTCAGCCCCGCCCCTATGTTAATGGCTGTGGTGGTTTTTCCCACCCCGCCCTTATGGTTGGTAATGCTCACCACCTCCCCCGTGTTACTGTGTTTACCCATGTTACTCATGTTACTGTTTTTTTATTTTTCAGATCTTCACCAGGAGGATCCGGTTATTACTCCGGTGTATTTGTCAAAAGTTAACAGGGTGCTCTGTCCTGGTTCCCCCTCCCGGTTTTTCAGCGCTTTAATTTTCAGCTCCACCTCCCGGGTGTTCCCCTCCTCCGCGCTGTCGTTTTCCCGTGATTCATTCCAAACAGATAAAACCGTATTGGCGTCCTCCTCCAGGTTCCCCGCTTCTTTGAGGTGCTCCAGGCGTGGCTCCCGCTCCTCCTTTGCCCCGCGGTTAAACTGGGCCCCCAGGATAATGGGGCGGTTTATTTCCTTTGCGGTCTGTAGTATCATATCAGAAATATGGGCTATTTCCGTCCGCTTGTCCTGGGTCCTCCGGCTGGTGCTCATTCTCTGGATGTAGTCAATGAACACGGCCCCGATCTTCTCCCGTTCATTCAGATACATGAGGATTTTACCCATGTCCTCCACTGAGTAGCTTTTATCAATTATCCGGATCCGGTTCCCGTCTATGAGCTCCCGGAGTTTTTCCTTTCCGGCCTCCAGTTCGGGGATGTCGGTACGGCCCGCCCGGATGTAGTTTTTTATAAATTCATAATTTGTTTGGCGGGGTAGGTCTACCCCAGTGTGAAAATACGGCCTCAGATCCACCCCGGAGAGGTTGTTAATGATTTTCACGGCCAGGTTTTTTAGTGGCTCCTCAAATGTCCAAAAATAAAAAACCATGTTCCTGTTTTCCGGGAGTTGGCACATCCTTAACATGAGGTTAAACATGAAAGTAGTTTTTCCGTGGCTGGGGCGTCCCGCTACCAGGGTAATGGCTCCCGGGGTAAACCCTATAAACTCATCCAGAGAGGGGTAGCCGGTCCTCAGTGCCGGTGTTATTGTCGCTATATCCCCCATGAGGCTCATGTAACTCATGCCCGGGGGGATCAGTCCCGTGGCGGTTATCGTTTTCACCTCCCGGAGTTGTTTTTCCAGGTGGTGGATAGCTTCCCCGGCGTCTCCCCGTTCCAGTAGCCCGCGGGCCTCATCTATTACTTTTGCGGTCTCATTCCGCTGGCGTTCCTTTGCCCTGGTGTCCCGGATCCTCTCCACCGTCATGGTTATGCTCTCCTGAGTTATCCCCAGATCAGAAATTCCCGGGGTGTTCAGAAATTCCCTTATATAGAGGTCCCTATCTATGGGATCCATCCGGGTGGCCACCTCTACCACCTCATCCAGAAAATTGTTTAATTCCACCCCGGAGAGGTCCCCGGCGTCCTCCTGTATTTTTGAATATTTTGCTATGATGGTCCGGAGGCGGA
>ERZ1026796.1805-NODE-1805-length-13457-cov-3.459940_pt1 | contig 13457 bp, 9 predicted proteins | sample MGYA00520874_ERZ1026796 | MGnify/ENA primary metagenome ERZ1026796 (study PRJEB33270, sample SAMEA104284474) | anaerobic digester metagenome | biome: Anaerobic digester microbiome; feature: mesophilic sludge digester; material: Anaerobic digester biomass | place...
ACTCTCATCTCTGTGCGCAAATTCGAGACAGTCCTCGAGAGGTGCTCCGCTTGTTATCATACATCGCAGGGTTGTTCCACCCGCCAGCTTATCGAAAAAGCTAAGGCTTTTATCATCCCAATCCTCCCGCCATCTAAATTTGTCTGGATACATTCGATGAATTGTATGGACCAGAGTTATGCCTGTATCGAGCGACCGCAGAGCTTGTCTATCGGTAAGCGAAACCAAGACACCCTCACAAAGCTCTCCTTTGTATTTGGAGGCCGAAGGCGAGAAAAACAGAGAGATGAACACCACACCAGGCAATTCAAAAGCAGCAAGCTGTTCTCTCAGAGCCTCTCCATCGATAAATGGCGCTCCAATGATCTCGAAAGGCCGTGAGGTTCCCCGTCCTTCGGAAAGCCAGGTGCCTTCTACAAGACAGGTACCGGGATATAATTCGGCACAGCTGAGAGTCGGAAGATTAGGTGATGGCAGAGGCCAGGGTAGGTTTGTCCCTTCCCATGCGATACGCGAATTCCAGCCCGACATCTTGACTATTTCCAGCTCACAGTTGGGATAATACTCGCCCTTTAGGTATAGAGCAAATTCTCCGATTGTCATTCCATAGCGCGGTGGAAGCCCATAGCCACCCACAAAGCTTTCCGCTTCCTTAGAAATAGGAGAACCTTCGATCTTCGATCCTCCGATAGGATTGGGTCTATCGAGCACAATAAGCGGTGTCCCCACTTTTTCACATACTTCCATAATATAAGCAAGAGTATATAGATATGTATAATACCGACAGCCAACATCTTGCATATCGAACACAAGGGCATCTAAAGATTCCAACATCCATGGCTCTGGCCTGAGGCGCTTTCCATATAGAGAATATGCAGGAATGCCCCTGAAGACCTCATCATCCAGCCCCACGGCATCCTGCGCAGCGCCTCTGAATCCATGCTCCGGTCCAAAGAGACATGCTGGAATAATTCCATGTTCTATGAAAGCTTTCCATGAAGGTATGCCACTGGATGTTATTGCCGCAGAATTGGTAGCTAATCCATAGCGTTTATTATATCGACGAGTATCATCCAGAAAGTTTTCAAGACCTAACACAACTGAAGCCCGTTGCTGTTTTGACTTACTCATGATATATGCTAACATATTTATATATGACCTACAACAAGAATAAAGGCTCCCACCATAGGCATAATCCAACCGAGGAATCTCTCGATAACCTCATAAAAGATGCACTATCGAAAAGCCTCTGTACAGGCATTGCGGCTGCAGTTTCCATGGATGGCAAGCTCCTCTGGTCGCACTGTTCCGGATTTACAGCAAGAGAAGAACCTGCTGCTGCCCAATCTATAGAAAACCATGACCAGGCTTCTAAAGTGGTAATTGCTTCCATCGATGCCGAGACTCGCTTTGATGTTGCTTCGATGACTAAGCCTTTGAGTACAAGTCTCCTTATCCTGAAAGCACTGCAAGCAGGCGCATTGGATCTTAAAGATCCCCTTGGCAAATACTTGCCGGAACTGAATTACAAAACAGGACAAATCCCTATACTTGCTCTTCTTACACACACCAGCGGACTACCTGCAATTCCTGCCCTGCATAGCTTATTCCCTGATTCAGAGAGGCTCGATCGAAATAGGGCTTTCGAAAAGCTATTTTCTATCGAACCCGAATTTGCCATTGGCAGGCATGTAGTCTATTCATGTACTGGCTATATATTCTTGGGTGTGCTACTGGAGCGCATCTCCGGAATGCTTCTTGGCGAGCTTTTTCAAAAAGAAATTGGGACTCCGCTAGGGCTTGGACAAGCCTCTTTTGCAGAGAGCATAGGCACATCAGGTGAGCCCAAACCCCTCGGCAACGCTGTTGCGACAGAATATTGCCCATGGCGCCATAGAAGAATACAAGGCCAGGTTCACGATGAGAGTTCCTATTGCCTGGGGGGTCATTCGGGGAATGCCGGGCTTTTCCTGTCTCTAAATGATGCAATGGCTATGGGAAATTTCATCATGCAGGAAGGAGCTTTCAATGGAAACCAGATTTTGAAGCCCGAGATAATCCAACTATTATGGCGAGAATATACCCCTGGTTTAGAAGAGCGTCGGAGTCTTGGCTTTAAGCTTCACGATTCTACGACCATTGATGGCCCACTTTGGCCCCCTCAATCTTTTGGACATACAGGCTTTGTCGGTACAAGCATTTTCTTCGAGCCACAGCGAAGGATTTTCTCGATTCTCTTAACCAATAGAGTCTATTTTGGGAGAGAACAAACCACAGATTCTATCTTCGCGTTCAGGAGAGAGTTTCATTCGAGAGTATGGCGCGCTTTTGCCGAATAACCAAGATATCCAGAAATTCGCAATAGGCATTTTGTGAAATATTTTTTTAATATTAAAGCTCCTTCTTTATTGACATCTGAAAAACAACCTATATAATGAAAATATATTTTAGGGCTTTGCCCATGCTTGCAAGAAGCCCCAAAAGAATTACATTGGCAGAACTGCTGCCTTTTCTTCAAGGCCTAAGGGTGCATGTACTCTCGTTCTTGCGGAGAGATGAGTTTTTTCTGCGTGCTAATTCAAACCCGAATTCAGTTTCGCCACAAAAACTTGAAGTGGCGGAATTCAATCCGGAGATAAAAATTCTATAGGAGGTATCTATGAAAAGGGCAATTGCGTTATTTGTGCTGGCTATCGCCATTATTGCATCAGTGCCGGCGCAAGCTCCGGTCGTGCCTGGTCTTGGCAACAAGAAAATAACCATCAATCTATGGACCCACGAAGATCCCAACAGGTCCATTATAGAAAAGAAATATATTGCGGAGTTTATGGCTGCCAATCCGAATATAACCGTCAACTATAATACCTATCCATCGAATAGGATATTCGAGGCATTAACCACGGCTTTTGCTGGAAAACAAGGCCCGGAAATATTCAATGTTTCGATAGGCAATGCTGTTTCATTTATCGACAATGGAAGAGTCTCTCCTGTTGACTACAAGGCTCTGGGGCTTAAAGGCCCGGTCGATCTTGAAGCTATGTATCTTCCGGGTATGCTCAATGCTGTTGAAAGGGATGGTGATTACTATGGACTTCCTCTCGAAATTACAAATATGTGTCTCTACGTAAACCGCAAAATGCTCAAGGAAGTCGGCATCGATCCGGACAAGGAATGGCCCAAGACATGGGAAGACCTCATTAGTTTATCGGAAAAAATTGTCAAACGCGAAGGTCAGATTATAACCCGACGTGGCTTTGATTTCCGCTACGATGCATATACCAATCTGTTCATCCCCATGGTCGAACAGCTGGGAGGAGAATATGTCTCGAAGGATGGAAAAAAGGCCATCATCGGCGACGAAGCCTGGCTCAAAGCCCTCCAGTGGATGAAAGAACTGGGGCCAGCCGGAAAGAATCTTGGTTCACCGACCTATACAGCAGCTCGAACCGCATTCGATAAAAATGATGGTACCGTTGCAATGTCCTTCTCGGGTCTCTATCAAGAAGCTCGCATGAAAGCATCGAACCCGAATTTTTATAATTCGAAGGATTGGATGGTTGTTCCTTTTCCACAATGGAAAGATTCAAAAAGAAAAGTGACAGCCAACTATTCCGCTCATTACTACATGGTGAATGCAGAGTCGGACAAACTAGTCCAGCAAGCCTCGTGGATGTTGGTAGGATGGATGCTTAGCCACGGAGAAGAGTACCTAGAAAAAGTGGCTATAATTCAGCCAACAAAGAAACTCATCGAGTCGCCAATCTATAAGAGCATGCCATATTCCGATGTTTTTGCGAAAGACTTCGAGAACGCGAAAATTGTCTATGTTGGCAAGGCAAGCGCGCGACTTTCTACCTTGCTGAGCGAGACCATTCAGAATGTGATGGTTGGAGGTGTCGATCCAAAGGTGGCCTTAGAAAAATTGCGCAAAAGCGCTCAGGAAGCTCTCGATTCTGCCGATTAAATTTGTTCTTCGTCCAGAGACCAAAATGAAAGGGCATTGATGATGGAAGATCGCCGAAATCCACTAGAGACCAAACGCAACAGATGGGGCTGGATTTTCGTAGCGCCGGGAATATTATTCTTTTCCGCCTTCTCGCTATATCCAATTCTATATGCAATCTGGACTAGCTTTCATAACAAGAAATTGCTTTCACTCAAACCACCAAAATTCATCGGTTTACAGAATTGGATATCGGTTCTGAGTTCGCAAGATTTTTGGAATTCTGTACGAGCTTCGGCTGTGTTCTGTGTGGGCGTCTTTGTTCCGGTGTTTTTGGGATCCTTGCTGTTTGCGCTTTTAATCTCGAGCCGCAAAAAAGGCAAGCGATTCTACCAGATGGCACTTTATTCCCCGGCTATTCTATCTTCTGTCGTCACGGCAAGCGTGTGGCTGCTCATATTCGATCCTCGCGGCCTTGCAAATCAATTTCTCAACACCCTATTGGGCACGCCGGGGATTGATCACAAGTGGCTTGCGGACGCCGCGATGGTTCAACTATCGACAATCCTCGTCTATGTATGGAAGCAGATTGGATACTATACCATACTTTTTGGAACAGGAATCGGAAAGATTCCCTCTAGCGTTGTAGAGGCCTCAATGATCGATGGGGCAAACAGCTGGCAGCGATTAACTCGAATAACCCTGCCTTTATTGAGGCCCACTATGGCGCTGGTGTCGGTTATGATCTTCATTTCGAGCCTTAAGACTTTTTCCACTCAATATCTTTTTAACCAACATGGTGCCCCTCTGGCGCCAATCAATGTACTGACCCTAAATATCTACCGTACGGCGCTCTCAGATCAAAATCTCGGTAAGGCAAGCGTAATGAGCCTTTTCCTTTTCTTCATTCTATTGGTTCTTTCATGGCTCCAGGTAAAAGCAGGGGGTCAAGGGGAGGAACTCGAATGAAACGCGAAGCCTCCGGTTCGAGCACTCTTTGGAACGCGGTCCGCTATAAAACCGGGAGCCTCTTTGCGACCATAATTCTCATAATGGCATGTTCTGCAGCGCTTCTTCCATTTGCTTTCATGTTCAGCGCTTCTCTCATGCCTGGCCATGATGTTACAACCATCCCTTATCGCTGGATTCCGGAGACACCACTTTGGTCGAATTATCTGCGTGCTCTCAAAGGATCCGACGGAAGCTGGATATACCTACGGAATATTGCCAATTCCTTCATTGTAGCTTCATCGGTAGCTTTATCATCCGTGATTCTCGCCTCACTTACTGGCTATGGATTGGCTAAATTCCATTTCAAAGGAAGAAATATAGTATTTATGGGAATTATGGCGACTATGATGATTCCTTTCGAGACCGTAATGATTCCGCTTTACTTGACCGCGGTTAAATTTGGCCTTCAGAATCGACTGATCGGACTCATACTTCCTTTCCTTACGAGCGCTTTCGGAGTATTCCTTATGCGCCAGTTCCTGTTGGGTTTTCCGGATGAACTGCTAGATGCGGCGCGCATAGATGGCTGCTCCGAGTTTCAAATATACAGATCTATAGTATTCCGCAATGCAACACCGGCTATTGCCACATTGGCAATTCTCGCCTTTCGCGGACAGTGGGATAATCTGATTTGGCCTCTTCTAATAATACAAAAGGAAGAGCTCAAGACCATACCCCTCTATATAGTACTCTTCACATCAGAGCTTAGCACCGACGAGGGCGCCATGATGGCCGTAGCGGTCATTGCGGCATTGCCTGTTTTTCTACTTTTCTTTACCATGTCCAAGTATTTCTTGAGCGGCGCTGGAGTCTATACCGGGAGCAAAACATGATCGACCTCTATATTTTCGACGAAGGAGGGGTTCTAATACGGAACCATATGATTATGGGCGATGTAGCGGCTGCCCTGGGATTGGATATGGCCACTTTCCTCGATTTTATTGCACCTGATATAAAATCACTCTCAAGAGGGTCGATAGACAGCGCCGAGTTCTGGCGCAGGTTTTCTGATCGCACAGGGATCAGGCCTTCCGAGAATTATCTAAAGACGCTATTCAGACCGCTCCCCGATGAAGACACTTTCTCATTAGTCGATGAATTGTCAAAGAAAGCCAGGGTAGTATGCGGAACTAACACAATCGATAGTCACCACGAAATCAATATCCAGCTTGGATTATATAGTCCATTCCATGCGGTATACGCATCTCATATTATAGGTCACATAAAACCTGAGCCAGAGTTCTGGCAACATATTCTCGAAGCGGAAGGAGTACCTGCCGAGCGCACTTTCTTTACCGACGATAGCGAAGAGAATATAAAGGCCGCCTCTAGTCTGGGAATTCAAGCCGTTCACTATATCGATGCAGACCATCTAAGGCAAGCGCTCTTAGAGCTTGGAGCGCCTATCGATCGACTTTTCGGTGAAATCGGTGCGCCTGTCCATAAGGCCGATGCGCCTATCGTTGCGCCTCCATCTTGAATTATCTGAAATTCCTTATTGAATGCATTAGCTCCTGCAATTAGAATAGTCTAGTCTTGATAATGCCCTAGCATAAAAGAAAAAAACTTGCGAGGTCCCTGATGGATAACCAATGGATTTTTGGCATAGATGGCGGAGGTACATCGACAAGACTGAGGATAGAAAGCCTGGAAGGCAAGATGCTGTACCAGGCCGAAAGTCTCAGCATGAACCCCAGATCAGTCGGATGGAACGGCTCCAGAAAAACGCTCGATGATCTTTTTTCAGGAATGTACAAGAGTATCAATCTCTCCGCCGACAACTGCATTTCAGGTTTTGCTGGTGTAGCTGGCATAGACAGAGAAGCAGATACAGGCATGATGCGAAGCATCATTCGAGAAGCCGGAAATCTGGGTTTCGATACTCTCATAGAAGTAAAGAACGATTCTATCCCCGCCCTTGCTGGAGCCTTCGGAGAACTTCGAGGGATTCTCCTCATCGCGGGAACCGGATCTATTGCGGTGGGAGCCGATAGTGTTGGTCGAATCATCCGATCCGGAGGATGGGGTCATATCCTTGGAGATGAGGGATCGGCTTACTGGGTCGGGCTTCGCGCTCTAAATGCAGCAATTCGATTCCAGGATAGAAGGGGGCCTCAAACCGATTTGCTTGGCAGAGCCCTTGCCTATTTTGGCGAAAAAGAGGCCTTTTCCCTTATTCCAGCCATCTACGAGGATTTCGACAAGGCGAAAATCGCGGCGTTTGCCAGGATTGTGGCAGAAGAACAAGATCGAGGCGACGAAACAGCAAGGCAAATATTCATCGAAGCCGCAGAAGAACTAGCCTTGCTTGCAACTTCCATTGCTATCCGACTCGGAGAAGCGACCATCGGCGGAAAGATAGCCTTTTCAGGAGGTTTTATCACGAACAATGAACGCCTATGGCGCGATACGGAAGCGCGAATACTCTCCACATTGCCGCGCCACCGCGTTGTGGTGCCTCAAGCCGACGCAACAACCGGGGCTTGCATCTTGGCGCGCTCAATAGCAAATCAAAGCCGCCTTTACTAGATCTTGCTTATGAGCCACTGGATGCCAAATATACACCCGCAATTGCAAGGCAGGCTCCCGCAACCTGCATGGCGCTGAGGCGCTCTCCTAGAAAAACAAAGGAAGCAGTCACAGATACTACCGGAATGAGATTGATAAACACGCTCGATCTTCCCGGCCCTAGCTCATCCAGCACGATTATATAGAGCCAATAACCTATAGCCGAGCCAAACACAGCCAGAAATGTAGCGTTTAGGAGTACTGAAGTTGAAAACCCAGTCCAGGATTGCTGTTCGGCAAGCGCAAAAGGCATGCAACCCAGGGCACCTATCACCATCTGCCAGAACGTTATTGTCAACATAGGATAGCGCCCGGATAGCGGCTTAGTCATAAATCCATAGGCCACCCAAGAAAGAACTGCTCCTAGCATAAAAAAATAACCAGACATAGATGTCGAAGCATTCTCCGATCGCATCACGATTAGCGCTACGCCTACAAAAGAGAGTACTATTCCCAGCATTACCGAGCGTCGAGGCCGAATCTTGAATGCAATCATCTCCGCAAGAAGCGTGACAACAGGAATAGTCCCTACTATGAGCGACGATTCTGACGCAGTGAGCCGCATTATGCCATTGTTCTCGAAGTAGTAATACAAAGTTACACCGGAAAAAGCGCTCAGTGAGAGCATCGGAACATCTCTCCATGCAATTCGAAACCTGGTCCGGGTCAATATCATTATCAAGGCCAGCAAAAGCGAAGCAATTACAAATCGAAATAGAGGAAGACTCATGGGCCCAAATTCGCGCAGAGCTACTTTGATCGAAAGAAATGTCAAACCCCAAATTACAGCAACAATAACGCCAAAAAACGATGCTTTGAACCTTTTGGTTTCCATGACGAACCATGCTATCGGTATAGGCAATCTCTGTCCATGGGTGGTACTTCTTATGTTATAATCAAAAACATGAATGAAGTGATCATCGATGGTTGTTCGCTTTCTATTTCCGATGTTGTTGCTGTTGCTCGCCACAAACTTCCGGTTCGACTCGATCCGGATGCCGAATTGCGTATGCAAGCATCCAGAGAAGTTGTGGAGTTTGCAGTCAAGAAAAAACAAGTAAAATATGGCATAACAACTGGTTTTGGCAAATTTTGCGATGTCATTATTTCTGAAGAAGACAATGCGCAGCTTCAAAAAAACTTGATAATGAGCCATGCTTGCGGCCAAGGCGAACCATTTGCGCCTGAGATAGTGAGAGCCATGATGGTGCTTAGGGCAAACGCTCTTGCGGTGGGGAATAGCGGTGTAAGACCAATGATCGTACACCGCATACTTCAGCTCATAAACGAAGATATCGTGCCTATTGTGCCCGAAAAAGGCTCTCTTGGCGCTTCCGGAGACTTAGCTCCGCTGGCGCACATTGCACTCGTGCTAATCGGAATGGGAGAAGCCCTTTATAAAGGCACAAGGATGGCTGGGGCTCTTGCTTTAGCAGAAGCCCACGTGCAACCACTCGTCCTGGAAGCAAAAGAAGGACTTGCCCTTATCAATGGAACCCAGGCTATGGCCGCGTTGGGTGTACTATCTGTCTACGATGCCCTTCTTCTATACCGAAGTGCAACGATCGCCTCCGCCCTTTCTTTTCAGGCCTTGCGCGGTATAACAGAGGCGCTCGATCCGCGTATCCATGAACTTAGGCGCCAAAAAGCCCAAATCGAGGTCGCTCAAGACCTGCGCAGACTCCTGGAGGATTCACGACTTACCAGCATGGCTTCAGGGACTAGAGTTCAAGATGCCTATGCCCTTAGATGCATTCCCCAAGTTCATGGTGCCTGCCTTGCGGCCATCCGGCATGTATGGGAAATAGTCTCGGCTGAGCTAAACGCAGTGACGGACAATCCTCTAATCTTTCCCTATGTGCTCCGAGAAGGGGGCGATATTATTTCCGGTGGTAACTTCCATGGCGAACCCTTGGCCTTGGCCCTGGATTATCTAGGCATTGGCGCTTCGGAGTTGGCTAATCTCTCAGAACGGCGCCTCGAGAGAATGGTAAATCCGACCCTTTCCGAAGGTCTGCCTGCCTTTCTGACCATAAATGGCGGACTTAATTCAGGCTTTATGATTGTGCAATACAGCGCAGCAAGCCTGGTATCCGAGAACAAAGTACTCTCTCACCCTGCAAGCGTAGACTCTATTCCTTCGAGCGCAAATCAGGAAGATCATGTATCCATGGGAACTATCGCAGCTCGCAAGGCACGACAGATCATCGACAATGCCAGGCGAGTGATCGCCATGGAGTTACTTGCAGCTTGCCAAGCTCTGGATCTGCGCGCCATTCAGCTCGGTTTTCCTTCTATCGTAGATTCGCTATCTCCAGCCACGGCTCAAATATATACCATAATTAGAACCGTGGTTCGTTTTTCTGAACAGGATAGAATAATGTATCCGGATATCGATGCAGTGGTAAGACTCCTCAGCGATGAGATCCTGCCCCAAACCATGGAAAGATGGAGCTGGAATCCCGAACCAGTTGTCGCCCATGAACAATGAGTCTAAAATCCGTCTGCCCCTTTTATTTGGAGCTTTTTTCAAGGAGTATTGCTTATGGTGACGAAGCGCGATTATGGTCTACGCCTGGACAGAACCTCTCCACAAGAGAGAGCCCGCCTTATTTCTTATATAAATATCAAGTTGAAAAGTTTGGGCCTTCCGGTATATTCCAAAGAAGGAACCGGATTTGTGCAACTGGCCGCGGACATGCTGGAGAGTTTCAGGCAGAAAAACAGGCTGTTGCCTAGAATCCTTCCACCAGCTGATCAGCGCATCCAAAACTTCATCGATCAATACCTGGCAGACCTGGGCCTTGCCCGAATTCCGCAGATACCCCCAAACACACTGGTTCTCGATCACTGTGGTATGGCTCGCGAGCTCTCTCTCCCGCCCGATGAGCACAAACATGCGTCCCCTACCCTCACCTCGTACCGTGTCCGCAACGGCGTCCTCCACAACCCCAAGAGCGATCGACGAACCACCGAGGGAGTCTTCCATATAGCGGAAGGCGGTCTCCCAATTCCACTCGACAAGAAGGCAGTGCCTAAGCTCTGCTTTGCTAAGCTCTTAGAGGCCGCTCTGAACCCTCCACTCGAGATTATGGAACTGCCCTTTACTGCAAAAGAGAACGAAAAGGCACATACTTTCGTATCAGTATTGTTGCGGCCTATCGTTCGTCCTGAAATTCCCGAATACTGCGAAGAGAGATCGATGGAGATCCGCTTTTTTGCCCCTGGTTCGCTAGTCGCCAATATCGACTTTGTTGAGAGCATATTTGGAAATTCTGGAGATCCATTTATCCCCGAAAACGATGCAGCCATAGATCCAGTTCACTGGACAGGCACAACAGGCTGCATAATCCTAGCTACGCACCTCACCGAGCTTACAAAGAAAGAGATTGGACTACCCCCATGGGAGCAAGCTACCGAACGCCAACGCCGTGACGGAATGTGCTGGCGCGAACCAACCGAAAAGTACAATGATGGCAAACCCTTCAAAATAGCTGCTCGCGATGAATCCGGGATCATAATTACGATAATTGCGGACAACTATTTCGGCTACTCCAAAAAAGAAATAAAGTCTCATATCTCTTATTCTGCTAACCTTCTAGGCCTCGCCGAAGAAGAACATGCGGGAGGAGCTCTTGTCTTTCCTTCCTATAACCTTGGCACGCGCTTCGTGCCCGACACCAATCTAAAATCCAAAGGCCACAATCTCAATGACGTTTATTCCATAATGCGCAGCCGCATCGACATGAGACAAGAAGGCTATGGCATCGATCTTACCTTTCCAAATATCATCTATCTACCCGAGGATGCCTATATTTCTCTGGAAGACCAGATGGCACATTGGGTCAACGATGGCATCGAAGAATCTCTGCGTATTCTTCCGGGCAATGTCTACATAAACCCAACGGGCTATCAGATTCGCATGGAGCAACATTCAACATCCGGTGCATGGCGACTTATTGGCACTTCCGCAGAAGGACTTCTCTGTCATAAGCCCTGCACGGTATCGGGCGGAGGCAAGTCTGAGATAGCAAAATCGATCCAGGATGCTATCGTGTACATGCCTATAGTCATTGCAGATTTCGATAAGGATATGCAGGAAGCCAGAAAAATAATCGAAAAAGACTATGTCAATCGTTTCCGCGATCAATCGGAGAATCTTGGGAAAGACACAAGGCCGATACTCTCTCCAAAGCGCTCCCTCGGTTCGGTCATAAAGCTACTCTCCCCTTCGCCTGCATATACCGACGAATACAATGAATGGTTGCGTTCCATTCCGGAACGCATAAAGAGCCTCGTGTTTTTAGTAAAGCGATTCTACAGGCCCGATTGGGGTCTCGACTGGATGTCGCATTTCTCGGTGGATGCGGTCAATGGTACTACAGGAAATATCTTGAAATTCGAAGGCAAACCCATAATGGGATCCTATCTCCGCGTAGGAAAAAATGAAAAAGGCCTAAACCGCTTCTTCAAGCTTAGGCAGGACTTCATGCCAGCCTTCAAACTTCAATGGGAAGATGATATTACTGCTTCGATAATCGTGCCTGTCAACCAACTGGAAAATTTGCCTGATTGGGCCTCCAAACATCTGAGCCTGAAATTTGCCAAGAATTGCGAAGCGCGATTCTTTCAACGGCCTGACGATGCCATTATTCGAGGCTATGACAAACAGACCGAAAAAGATCTAGCGCGATACGACAATTTCCTGTCGAATTTTGAACCTCTCACCCGCGCCGATGCCTCTCGCATTATCGAAAACACAATACATTTCTCCGAATACACCGAACCCATGCGAAAATTCATAGAAGAGAGCGAAAAAGACCCAGACTTCGAATACTTTGTAGCCTCGAATTGTTTTAGACTCGTTGATGGCGTGCCTTCCAAGAATCCGCGTTATCTGCAATTAGATCCAAATTATACGGATCCAATGGCACGATATCTCGCAGAGCTTAGTCCAAGGCTATATAGGCGCATCCCTGCTGATGAACCTCTTCCTCAACCAATTGGCGCTGTCTTGCCAGGACGCAGGAACAACCCACCCGATCGGCAAGCAGGTATACGATCCCTCGCTGTATATGGTCCGATTCATTATCAGGAATTACCGGAGCTATTCATGGATTTCGTATGCTCTCTAACCGGTAAGAGCCCGTCCACCACTGGGGCGGGAAGCGAGGGAGCTCTTACAAAAGGACCCTTCAACGCCCTTGTGCCTACCACCGATCTCAATAACGCCCTCTTGGGCTTTATTCTTACCGGCTATGCGGGTTTTACTACTGCGGCTGGCTATATCGGTCATAAATACAAAGTAGATCATGATATATCTCTTATGATGCCTGAGCTGTGGTCTCGCCTCAGCCCTGAAGAGCGCGACCCTGAATTCCTTAAAAACAACGGCTACCTCGAAAAGGTCGAAGATTTCACCTACCAAGGCAGACTCATACCCGCATCGAGGCTCGGATGGCGTATCACGCCTCTCTTTGCGGCAACCTATCTAGGCAGATTGTTCGACACACCCTCAGTCGTGTTTACAGAAGACATGCTCAGACCAGAACTACAATCTATAGAAGAGTTTGTGGAAGGAATCGAAAATATTGAAGCTGCAATGGAAAAATCGGCCAAAGCCTATTTCGAAGATGGCTCATACGAGGCTGCTATACCACCTCTCAAAGCAGTCCTTTCCACCATGGTATATGGCAACTACGAAGGCAAAAGCATCGAACACCCAGAGGTAAGAGAATTATTCGACAGAGAGTATGTCCTAAGATCGGACTGGTACAGAACAAGACTCGACTGCTACCGAGAACAGGAAATCGCTCATGTACAAACGTCCATAGCCTATCTAAAGAAATTTCTAGCGGACAGGGCCGAGCCCAAGAGTCTAACCGAGCGAAGAGTCCAGGCAGAGCTCTCCAGCGCCTATGAAAGACTCGAGCTG
>ERZ1026796.1809-NODE-1809-length-13427-cov-5.126015_pt1 | contig 13427 bp, 9 predicted proteins | sample MGYA00520874_ERZ1026796 | MGnify/ENA primary metagenome ERZ1026796 (study PRJEB33270, sample SAMEA104284474) | anaerobic digester metagenome | biome: Anaerobic digester microbiome; feature: mesophilic sludge digester; material: Anaerobic digester biomass | place...
CAAGCATCTGATCGCCGCCCTGCCAGGGGATTCGGCTTTCAAACGCGGCAGGGTGAAACCAGATGAACAAAACGCTCCCAAGGCGGTACCCCTCACGGAGGCCGGGCCCGACAATCCGGCAGGACAGCCGGATTGGACGCGCCAAGGGCGCGCCCGAAGGGCGAGGGCCATGGATGGCCCGAGTCAAACCCGGCCTCCGGCGTTTTCGGGGGACGAGACCGGCGGGATGCAGGGAGGCGCGTCATGAGAGTGCTGATTCGAAACACCGCCCTCGACGGGCGGCCGCTGGAAGGCGACGGTGAGGTCTTCAGCGGGGCGACGGTGACCGAAGTGGTCCTGGCCATGAAAGGAGCCACGCTCTTTTCCGACCAGCGGGACCTCGAGGACTACATCGACATGGTCCTGCGCAACGCCAAGATGCTGTCCGGTGTTGAGCTGGCGGTCCGGGGCGACACGGCAGAGGGAAAAGCCGCATCCTTTTTAGATGCATTGATCAAACACGGCCTTGCCGAGGTGCAGGACGACAAACCCGCGCGGATACCGATTCCCGCCCTGGTCTGGCAGGGCATCGACGCGGTCCGGCTCTCGGGGCTGACCAACATGCTCGACCGACCGGTCGTCGCCCGGCTGGCCGGAGAGCTCGGCTGGCCCGACGCTGCGCGCTGGATCGAGGAGCACCCGAAGGAGTATGCCGAGGGCGTCTTCCGCGGGTTCATCGTTGATCCGCAGGGAGGGAAACCCTGATGTGCGGGCTCGCGGGCGTCATCTTCGGAAAAAAACGGCGGCGCGCCGAGGATCGGGAGCACCTCGCCTGGCTCTTCACCCGCCTGCTGCTGCTGAGCGAAGAGCGCGGGCCCCATGCCACGGGCGCGGCATGGCTCGATGTCGACGGCGGGCACCGGCTCTTCAAACGCCCGGTGACGGCCGAGCGGTTCGTGACAGACAAGGCCTTCGCCGAACTCCTTGCCTCTATGGACAACCGCGCCACGCTCCTGCTCGGCCATACCCGGTGGCGCACCCGCGGGGACGAGCGGGTCAACAGCAACAACCACCCGATCCGCGCCGGGGAGGTGATCGGCACCCACAACGGCACCATCTACAACGCCGATTACCTGTTCCGCCGCTGGAAGCTGCGACGTTTCGCCGAGGTGGACAGCGAGATTCTGTTCCGCCTGGCCGCGAACGCCGCGCGGGACGGGGCCATGGATATCGAGCGGTTCAAGGCGCGCCTCCGGCGCTGCCGCGGGCAGATCACCGCCGTCATCGCCTGCCGGACCGATCCGGGCACCGTCTTTGTACTCAAGGGGAACAGGCCGTTGGAACTGCGCTGGCATCCCCGCCGCAAGGCGATTCTCTACGCTTCGGACCCCGCATACCTCGACGCCGTGCTGGCGGAGGAAAGGGGCTGGAGGGAGATTCCGGTCCCGCCCATGAGCTTGGTGGTGTTCCGGCGCGAGGACCTGGCTGCGTATTCGATGGAGCCGTTTGAGTTCATCGCCCAGGAGAGAAAGGGAGCAGAACCATGATAGACACCCCAATGAACCCAATGAACCAGGCAATGAACCCAACAGAACCCTTGAAGCCGAACACAAACGGAATGCTGAGACTCTTCGTCTACGGGACCCTGAAGCGTGGTTTCTGGAACCACGACCGCTTCTGCCGGGGCGTCCTGACGGTGGAGGACGCCGTGGTCCGCGGCCGCCTCTTCGAGACATCCTCCGGAATCCCCGTCCTGCAGGTCCCGGAAGAGGACATCCTCGCCGTCGGTACCACCAACCCGCGCGCCGACGTGGCCACACAAGCGCACGTGACGGCCCGCCTTTTCACTCCGCAATCCACAATCATCAATCCGCAATATGAAGGCGCGCCCTGGGGCCCCGTGTATGGGGAGCTTCTGACCTTCGACGATCCCGAAAACCGCCTTCCGGCCATCGACCGGCTGGAGGGGTTTCATCCCGGCGGTCCCTGCCTCTACTGCCGTGTTCTGGTCCCTATCCGTACAAACGGAACCGGGCTTCCGGCCTGGCTCTATGTGGGTGAAGATCTCTCGGGCAGGCTTACCCCGCTCGGTGGGTCCCGCTGGCCCCGGAAGCCTTGACTCGGTTACACTCGGTCAAATACAGAAAATAACCGGACAAACTGCTTGACATTGGACCTCCATCTGATATATTGTAACCCTGTTTGTCCTGGTTTATTGGGATGTAAGCGACGAGGATTAGAACGTGGGACACCGATCAACCAAAGGAAAGAGGCTGTTGGGAGTCAACCGATGAAGCCAACAGTGAGCGGGGTCGAATGATGGAAGACCGATGGCTCTCCGTGGATGAGATTGCTGACCATCTCGGTATCAAGCGGGATACGGTCTACAAGTGGATCAGTGAACGGCAGATGCCGGGTCACAAGATCGGTCGGCTTTGGAAATTCAATCAGCGAGAAGTTGACGAATGGGTGAGAAGCGGTGGTGCAAACACTTCTCCGTCGGAAAATGAACAATCCAAAATCAGACAACGAGAATCCTAATGGCCAGACTCGAAGAACTAAAACGCGGTGCGACCGTCAAAGGTATTCTGCCAGAAGGTTTCATAACCGTGGTCGATGTGTCTTGGATTGGTTCTGTCGCCATCGAACTGACCTACAAAGACAGCAAAGGGAAGCTGGCTAATGAACTGATATATCGTGACCGCGAGGGCGACCTCGAAATAATGGAATCCGGCAAGCCTTGGAGCTTCGATGGCGATTCCGACCTTTTCAGGCTGGTTTCGGAGGCACACCGTATTCGCCTCGCTTACCTGTTCGATCCGCTCCTGGCGGTCCACACCTCACTCGTCGATCCGCTTCCGCACCAGATCACAGCCGTTTATGAGTCAATGCTTTCTCGCCAGCCGCTTCGTTTCCTTCTGGCCGATGACCCTGGGGCCGGAAAGACCATCATGGCAGGACTGTTGATCAAGGAGTTGATCGCGCGGGGCGACCTGCAACGGTGCCTCATTGTCTGCCCGGGCAACCTGGTCGAACAGTGGCAGGATGAACTCTATCGGCGCTTCCACCTGCCCTTCGAAATCATGACCAATGACAAGTACGAGGCGGCCCGGACCGGAAACTGGTTCGCGGAGAACCCGCTCTCCATCTGTCGTCTCGACAAGCTCAGCCGAAACGAGGACGTACAGGAGAAACTGAAGACCACAGATTGGGACCTTGTAGTCTGCGACGAAGCCCACAAGATGAGCGCATCCTTCTGGGGCGGCGAAATCCGCAGGACCAAACGCCACCAATTGGGACAGATTCTTTCCGCCCTCACTCGTCATTTTCTGCTTCTGACGGCCACGCCGCACAACGGAAAGGAAGAGGACTTTCAGTTGTTCATGGCGCTGCTCGATGGCGACCGCTTCGAGGGCAAGTTCCGCGACGGCGTTCATTCCATCGATGCCAGCGATCTGATGCGTCGGATGGTTAAGGAGGACTTACTCAAGTTTGACGGTCGTCCGTTGTTTCCGGAGCGTAAGGCCTACACCGTAGAATACGAGCTTTCCGACGGTGAAGCGGACCTGTACCAGCGTGTGACGGAGTATGTTCGCGATGAATTCAACCGCGCCGAAAAACTGGCCAACGACGGCCGCAAAGGAACGGTTGGGTTTGCCTTGACGGTCCTGCAGCGTCGGTTGGCCTCTTCGCCGGAAGCCATTTATCAATCGCTCCGCAGGCGTCGGGAGCGACTGGAAAAGAGATGCCGCGAGGAGGAACTCCTCAAACGTGGCGCGGAGGTCCGTATCGATTGGCACAAGGATGTCCCGTCCCTGTCCGAAGATGACCTTGAAGATCTCGAAGATGCGCCGGATGAGGAAGTCGAGAACACGGAAGATCGCGTTGTCGATCTGGCCTCGGCGGCCCAGACAATCGCCGAGCTAAAGGCGGAAATTGCAATTCTCAAGGATTTGGAGCAAGTGGCCCTGCGGGTTCGTCAATCACGCACGGACCGGAAGTGGGATGAGCTTTCGAGTCTACTGCAGAACCAGACGGAGATGTTCGATGCCCATGGTCATCGCCGCAAGCTGATCGTTTTCACCGAGCATCGCGACACATTGAACTACCTTCATGATCGGATTGGGTCGCTGATCGGGAAGCCGGAATCCGTCGTGACCATTCACGGAGGCATGGGCCGTGAGGAACGAAAGAAGAACGAATCGCTCTTCACGCAGGATAAGGACACAGAGGTGCTCATCGCCACGGACGCGGCGGGCGAAGGTATCAACCTGCAGCGGGCCCATCTGATGGTCAATTACGACCTGCCCTGGAACCCGAACCGTCTCGAACAACGGTTTGGCCGCATCCACCGCATCGGGCAGACAGAGGTCTGCCACTGCTGGAACCTCGTCGCGTCAAAGACGCGGGAAGGCGATGTGTATCGCCGTCTGCTGGAGAAGTTGGAGGAGGAACGTAAGGCGCTGGGCGGAAAGGTATTCGACATCCTCGGCAAACTGCTTTTCGGTGATAAACCCCTGCGGAACCTCCTCATGGAGGCCATTCGGTACGGAGACCGTCCGGAAGTGCGTGCGCGGCTGAACCAGGTCGTCGACAACGCCTTGGATCGGGACAAACTCCGTGATCTGATTGAGGAACACGCCCTGGCGCACGACTCCATGGATGCCTCCCGCGTCCGGGAGATTCGGGAAGACATGGAACGGGCTGAGGCTCGCCGTCTTCAGCCCCATTTCGTTGCCGCCTTCTTCAATGAATCCTTCAAGCGGCTCGGCGGAACCTTGCGGGAAAGGGAGCCAAAGCGTTACGAGGCGACCCACGTTCCGGCCGTCATTCGTAGCCGGGACCGGATCATCGGCATGCGCGATCCCGTCCTCACGCGATACGAACGCCTGACGTTCGAGAAAGAACTGATCAGCGTCCCAGGCAAGCCCCTGGCAGAGTTCATTTGTCCTGGCCATCCGCTTCTCGACGCCACCATAGACCTAATCCTCGAACGGCACCGGGACCTCCTGCGACAAGGTGCCATCCTGGTCGACGAGAACTCTATGGACGAGGATGTGCGTGCACTCGTTTACCTGGAGCACTCCATCCAGGATGCGCGCACGGATCGGAGTGGAAATCGGCGCGTGGTCTCTCGCCAGGTTCAGTTCGCGGAGGTGACTGCATCCGGCGATGTTCGTGGTGCTGGATATGCGCCATACCTCGACTACCGGCCGCCCACTGAATCGGAACTGGCCTTGATCCGGCATATGGAAGAACCCGGCTGGTTGCGCGACGAGATTGAATCTCGCGCCCTCGACTATGCTGTCCGGAACCTGGTGCCCTCCCACCTGCAGGAGGTCAAGAGCCGCAAAGAGCAGATGGTCGACAAGACCATGGCCGCAGTCAAGGAAAGGCTTACGACGGAGATCAGCTACTGGGACCATCGGGCGGAACAGCTCAAGCAGCAGGAACTGGCGGGCAAGGTTAATGCAAAGATCAACTCCGGCAAGGCCCGTCAGCGGGCCGACGAGTTGACGATGCGGCTGCAGAAACGCATGGAGGACCTCCAGCAGGAACGCCGCATCTCGCCGCTTCCGCCCAACGTCATCGGCGGAGCACTGATCGTACCGGCAGGACTTCTCATGAGGTTGAACGGAGGGCAACCCGCCACGGTGCAGGCCAAGGAGACCAAGCGCGTCGAAATGGTCGCCATGAGGGCGGTAATCGCGGCCGAACAGGGGCTCGGTTTCGAACCCCGCGACGTGGCGGCCGACAAGTGTGGCTACGATATTGAATCGCGTGATCCAGCAGGCGAGTCGCGGCTCCGCTTCATCGAGGTGAAGGGACGAGTTCAGGGAGTGGACACTGTGACCGTCACCAAGAACGAGATTCTGACCGCACTAAACAAGCCGGATCAGTTCATTCTGGCGATTGTGCAGGTGAACGGCGAGCAGGCGGTGGACATCACCTATGTGCGCGAGCCGTTCGGTCGGGAACCAGACTTCGGCGTTACGAGCGTGAATTACCGGTTATCAGAGTTGCTGAGTAGGGGAGGCCCGCCACGATGACGGATGCGCCTCCCTATTTCGAGGATGTCCGGGCAACTGCTGCCAGGCGTTGGGTTCAACTTGAACAGGACCCCGTATTGGCCGGACCTTGGCACCAATTGTTCAAGCAGGTGCAAAGTCCTCGTCATGTCGTTTCCGAGCTTCTGCAAAATGCGGACGATGCGGGCGCAACCATGGCTTCGGCGGGCATCCAAGATGGGGAGTTCATATTCATTCACAATGGCGAGGACTTTACCGAGGAGCACTTCATCTCCCTTTGCCGGTTCGGGTATTCCAACAAGCGATCCCTTCACACCATTGGATTCCGAGGGATTGGCTTCAAGAGCACATTTAGCCTTGGGGATGAGGTTCGGCTCAGTACTCCTTCACTATCGGTGGCCTTCCGGCGCAGCCGTTTCACCGAGCCCATATGGATGGCCCGGAACGGAGTCCCGGCCCGTCACACGGAAGTTCGTGTTACGATTCAGGACCCACACCGCCAGCGAGAACTGAAGAAGAACCTTGATGACTGGACGAAGAGTCCGGCATCGTTGCTTTTCTTTCGTTCCATCCGTTGCTTGACCATCAGCGGCCGAGAAATCCGTTGGGAGTCACAAGCTGCTGGGCCTGTACCTGGATCGAGCTGGTTCTCGTTGGCAGGCACGCCGGACCGACGGGTACTGCTGATCCAGTCCGATCCAGAGCCTTTTCCAGCTGAAGCCCTCGACGAAATCCGTCAGGAACGAATGGTCGCGGTTGACGAGGAAACAGCCCTGCCTCCGTGCACCGTCGATCTGGTTCTCGGCATGGAAGGCCGCCTTTTTGTCATTCTTCCCACAGGAGTGCTGACCAAACTTCCATTTGCTTGCAACGCACCGTTCATCCAAGACCCGGCCCGCGTGAAAATCAAGGACCCGGAGACTTCGCCGACAAATCGTTGGCTCCTGGATCGTGTGGGCAGATTGGCAGCGGAGACTCTGCTTCATTGGGTTGGAAATGTGGCCGTGGGAATTGAGAAACGATGCGATGCCTACGCGCTGCTACCTGATCTTGATCGCGATGATCATTCGCTGGAAGGCGACTGCGGACGGATCGCCGAAGAGGCATGCGAATCCGCAATGGCAGGTAAGCCATTCCTTTTGTTGGAAGACGGATCGTTGGCAAAGGAAAAAGGCTGTGTTGCCGTGCCTCGGGTTCTCCTCGACGTATGGCCGAACGATCTTGTCTCTCGCCTGTTCACCGACAGCGCCCGACCGATTCTCTCTCATCACATATCGGCCGAGAACCGAAAGAAGCTGATCAACTGGAACAGCATAGACCAAATCAGCAAGGAAGATGTGCTGACCACACTCAAATCGAAGCACCTGCCCAAACCGGATTCCTGGGCGCAGCTTCTGCTGCTGTGGGCCTACGTCGCGGAAGATGTTGTCGGCTATCACTACAATCGAAATCATAATGATGTTCGCATACTTCCGGTCCACGGTAAGGATGTTCTGTATGCCGCCAACGAAATCGTGCGGCTGGGAGAGAAGAAACTGCTCCAGTCTCAGGAGGATTGGGAGTTCCTCGCGGCCCACCTGCTTGTACTCAATCAGAACTGGCCGCGATTCCTGGCTGAACAGCGCCGAAGGGCCGAGCAGGACAAGGACGATGATCTTGGGCGGCAAGTTGAATCCGCCTACAAGGTCTTCGACGCCGTGAACCTTGGACAAGCCAGCGACGTGAGTCAGGTGATCCAGCAAGCCGCTGAGAAGTTTTTCGGTGAGCAAGAATGCGATATGGAGGACTGCATTCGGTTGGCACAACTGGCTGCAACTTTGGGAGCTTCGGTATCGGAGAGCTTTCAGTTCGTCACCCGTGATGGTTGCCGCAGGCCAGTCAACGAACGTATTGTTTACGATGCAAACAATGACCTTGATGCGTTCGTTCCCGATCAATGGTACCAAAGCCACGTGCTGCACGAGGACTATCGTGTCCTTCTGTCTTGCACCGAAGAAGACTGGCAGCAATGGGTGACATCAGGGCGAAGCGGGCTGCTTACATTCCTGCCTTTGCAGCAGGTAACAAAAAGAGTATGGAACAAAAAAGATATCATCACGCTGCTGAAGGATCGTGGGTTGCAAGGCGAGCCGGCATTTCCGTACCAAAGGGACGATTTCACCATTGATGATTTCGATTTCTTACAGGAACACTGGGAGTTCTGGCAGGAAGTTGCTCGAAATGATCCTCTGATATGGGGTAAAGTCATGTCCCGAGTCTTGGTGCAACCGAAAAACTATTGGACAACAGCACTTTGCTTGAAGGTCTGGCAAAACGGGAACAAGTACAAACAGACGATAACAAATGAAGACTTGTTGCCGGCTTGGGTTGCTAAATTCCAATCTCTCCCGTGCCTACAGGACACCAACGGCCGCTACCGTGAACCGGCAGAGCTTCTCCGCCGGACCCCAGAAACCGATCCGTTGTTCGGAGTCGAGTCATTTGTTCGCTCCGAGTACGATACCGAGCAAACCCGTCCCCTTCTGATAAGGCTGGGCGCGAGAGGAACACCCACGGGCCCCCGACGCCTTCTGGATCGGCTTCGCGCCCTTGCCACGGTGGAAAACCCGCCTGTCTACGAGGTGGAAAAATGGTGCCGCCGACTCGATCAGTTGCTCACCAAGTGCTCTACTCCGGAGTTCAACGAAATCAAGTCTGCCTTTGTGGACGAGAAACTGATCCTCACTGCCGAGTCCGAATGGGTCACGGCCGCCGAGGCGTTCCTTTCCGCCGACGAGGAGGACGCTCCTGGGGCGGCCGTAGTGCACCCTGCCATTCACGACTTGTCGATGTGGCGAAGGCTCGGCGTTGCCGACCGTCCCACGGGCGACCTGGCCATGCGCTGGCTTGCCGACATTGATTCGGGAAAGAAGCTCTCCAAGGACGAGTTGCGAAGGGTCCGCGAACTTCTGCCCCGGTATCCTGAGCGTATCTGGCGCGAATGCGGACACTGGCTCAACCTGGAAGGCGAATGGGTCCCGGTGGAACAGTTGTCCTACAAACTGACCATGCAAACGCTCATTCCCTGGGCGAACCTGTTCAGGCCGATCAAGCAGAAAACGGCCGACTTCCAGAAGTTGACTGTCGAGATGTGCGGACAACACCCTTTTGCTGCATTGCCGACCCTTGCCGATTGCATTGAAGACCGCTTTGACGAGCGGCTTGACGATTCAGCAGAAAAGCTTGAGAAGGTTTGGCTAACAGTGCTGGGTGATGGTTTGGCGCGCATCCAACTCGACGACCCGGAGGAGACCGCTCGCATGCGCGAGTTGGGATGCCGCTTGGCAAGAACGCAATTTCGTTTCGTGACCGCCCTCGAAGCCACGCCCTACATCGATGGTGTCCCATCCGGCACGCCACGACGTGTCGATGTGCTGTGGAAGAACCACGTACTCTACGTCGAGAGCAAGTCGGTGGCAAAGATGGCAAAAGCCATCGCCCTTGAGTTGGGGCGACATTTCGGCCGTCCCGACATTGCCGATGCCATTAAACTCTGCTTCGAGCGAGAACGGGAGTTTATCAACGAGTATCTTGAAGAGAACTTTAATCTGTTGCCGCCCTCATCCGGTACAGCGACCCCGGAGTTTCGGTCTGAGACGGAACCGTTCGATCAACCTTCACCAACTGGATTGGAAGACGCGGCACAGATTACGAAACCACCCACAGGCGAAAGCGGGGCAGTTCAGATCGATGGACCGACTCCTGACGCACTCGAAGGTGAAGCGGCTGGAGAGCCGACGCAACCTGATTTGGATGAAGATGACAACAGGAACGTAGCCCCCGCGCCACGCAGGCATCCCCAGCAACCGACGAAGCCGAAGCTGATCGAACGATTCGCGGTCGCCAATGGATATGTTAGGGACAACTCCGAGGGACGGTTCTATCGTGAAGACGGCGGATGGATCGAGCGTGCGTCCGGCGCGAGCTTCCCCTGGGAACGGTACTCACCCGCCGGCGAGCTGCTCCAATGTTACTGGGTCAAAGATCATTGTATCGAGCGCGAACCGCTTCAGATCGAGGCGGAGGTGTGGGAGTTGTGCGCCAATCATCCCGAGAAGTACTCGCTCCTGCTGGCGGCCCCGGACGATACGCCGGTCGAGTACTCCGGCAAGCGCCTCTGCGCACTTCGTGACAGCGGTCGGGTGACGCTTTTCGCTGCAAGCTACCGGTTGGTATACGAACGTGACGAGCAGGCGAACACAACACAAGAAACCGCCACTGGAGGTGGAAAGGACAATGGGTAAACCGCTCTTCGACAGCCTTGAAATACGCCAGTTCCGGGCGTTCGACTACATCAAGATCGACCAACTCGGCCACATCAATCTGTTTTTGGGCAAGAACAACGTGGGCAAGTCCACGCTGCTCGAAGCATTGTGTCTGCATGCCAACCTCGGTTCGCCTCAGACCATCCAGTGGATTCTGGACGGCCGGGACGAGCCCGGCGAGGTTCGCCACGGCAACACCGCCGATCCGACAGTTTGGAGCCTGTTTCATGGCCATCCGGCCCTTGAACGCATCAAGGAATCCATCCAGATAGGCCGTGTCGGCGCTCCGGACAGCGCCCTGTCCTTGTCTATCGCTTGGCTTCGCAAGACCAGTGACATGGACGCCTCCGGTGGATTCGGTGACGGCAGCGGTTACGGCGGCGGCGTGCAACCGGGCCAGCAATACGTGGAGGTCGGACCGCCCGAGGCGACGGACGGCGAAGGTCCCATCCCGGCGCTTATCGTGAAGTATGGCTCGATGCGGAGGGTGCTGCGTCTGGATGAGGCCTTTGACGACCTATGCCGCCGCTGGAATCTTCAGACCCGGTCCCATCGTGATCTCGCAACGCCGTGCGTCCATGTCGGTCCGGGCGGCCTCGACGATGCGGGGTTGCGGAGCCTCTGGGAGAAGGTCGTCCTGACTGACGCCAAGATGGATGTCATTGACGCGATGCGGATAATCGCGCCGGAGACGGAAGACTTCGCCCTCCTGCATCTCCACGAGCGCGTCTCGTCGCTTCGCCTGCGCGTCAAGGACCGTGAGGACTCGGTTCCGATCAAGACCATGGGTGACGGCATGAATCGCCTCTTTGGGCTCGGTATGGCCCTGGCTTGCGCGAAGGGCGGCATCCTGCTTGTGGACGAAATCGAGAATGGCATTCACTGGTCCGTGCTTCCCGAGGTCTGGAAGTTCGTCGTGAAGGTCGCCAAACGGCTTGAAGTCCAGGTCTTCGCGACCACGCACAGCAACGACTGCCTGAAAGCCTTCCAGATGGGTACGAAAGGCGACCCGGACGTGGACGGCGTTGCCGTTCGGATCGAGAAGAAGAACGGCGAGTTCAGCGCCGAGATCTTCGACGAGAAGCGGCTGGCGGTCATCGTAAAGGAGGCGATTGAAATCCGATGATGGTCAATCGACTCATATTCGAAGGCCCGGACGACAAGCACGTGGTGATGAACCTCCTGTTCAATCACGAGCACAATGGTGAGCGTCTGTGCGAGCACTTTTCGGAGAAGGTTAAGGACGGCGTGGACCACCTGATCGACACGCTGAACGAGGAATTGAAGGCAACCGATCTCGGCCGTCTCGGTGTGGTCCTCGATGCCGATACCGACCTCGCCAAACAGTGGGCGCGGGTCACGCGGGTTCTGGACGAGCACGGATGCCGTGCGGTCCCGGCCTCGCCCAACGCCGACGGAACCATTGTCGAAACGAACGACAGCAAGAAGATCGGCATCTGGGTGATGCCGGACAACAAAAGCGCCGGGGCGCTGGAGGATTTTGTCGGCAAACTGATCGCCGAGGGGGACACGCTGTGGCCAAAGGCCCAGGCCGACGTGAACGGTATCCCCCAGGCGGATAGGCGATTCAAGGAGACCTATTTATCCAAGGCCCACGTTCACACCTGGCTGGCCTGGCAGGAAGAGCCGGGCACGCGGATGGGCGAGACCTTCAAGAAAAACTATCTCGATCCGAACCATCCGCAGGCGACAGCCTTCGTGAACTGGATCAGGAGACTTTTGGCATGAACGGAAACGAGAATAGATGACTACACATCCGAAAAAACTGATCGAGGTCGCCCTACCGCTCCCCGAAATCAACGACGCGTCGGCCTATGACAAGATGCCCGGCATCGGGCCGCATCCCAAGGGTATCCACCACTGGTGGGCGAGGCTGCCGCTGCCGACGGCGCGGGCGGTGCTGTTCGCGTCGGTGGTGGACGATCCGTCGTCGCATCCGGAGAAGTTCCCCACCGAGGAAGCCCAGAATGCGGAGCGCGAGCGTCTCTTCGACATCGTGCGCGAACTGATGCAGAAGAAACTGCACGAGCGGCCTGATGTGTACGCCAAAGCCCGCGAGGAAATGCTAAAACACACCGGCGGCAAGCTACCGCCGGTGCTTGATCCCTTCGCCGGTGGCGGCTCGATTCCGTTGGAGGCGGCAAGGCTGGGTTTCGAAGCCCATGCAGCCGACCTCAACCCGGTGGCGGTGTTGCTCAACAAATGCAACCTGGAACTCGTGCCTCGCTGGCTGGACCGCCCGCCGGTCAACCCGGAAGTGCGCGGCAATGCCCTGCGCAAGACCGGCTGGACAGGGGCGGCGGGGCTCGCCGAGGACGTTCGCTACTATGGGAACCTGATCCGGGAACGAGCCATCGCGAAGATTGGCCACCTCTACCCAAAGGTCAAGCTGCCCAAGGAATACGGGGGGCGGGAGGCGAACGTGATCGCCTGGCTATGGGCTAGGACTGTGAGATGTCTCAATCCTGCATGTGGAGCTGAGATTCCACTGGTGCGTTCCTTTCAGATTAGTAAAAAGAAGAATCATGTTTTCAGCTTGTCACCCGTAATTGAAGGCAAGGAAATTCGATTTACTGTACGCAGGGGGCAAGCAGAAAAAGGCACTATCAGCAAAAAGGGCGTGTCGTGTCTTGTATGTAAAGAGACGAGAAAGACAAACCTGTTTCGCGAAGAGGTGAAATTAAAGGGTCCAATGACAACAATTGGCCTATTGCCTCTTTGTACCATTGCTGACACAGGGAGAGGTCGCATAGTTTGTGATTTCTCCGCGGACATGGTCCCTGAGATTGAGCGCCCCACATCTATGGATGAATATGAACTCCCTGAGAAGCTTACTGGCGGAGCTGTGATGTCTTGGGGCTTCAAGCGATTCGCTGAGCTTTTCACTCCACGCCAGCTCAAAACCATGGTCACGTTGAGCGATTTGATTCGTGACGTCAGATCGGAAGTATGTGCTCAAGCGGTAGATGCGTATTCCGACGCAATCCGCCACCTGATTCCGATTGATTCCGCCACCCGATTCCGACGGAAGCCGCCACCCGATTCCGATCGATTCCGCCACCCTCCGACTGGAGCTTGGTGACGCTGGATAAAT
>ERZ1026796.1814-NODE-1814-length-13406-cov-2.841931_pt1 | contig 13406 bp, 14 predicted proteins | sample MGYA00520874_ERZ1026796 | MGnify/ENA primary metagenome ERZ1026796 (study PRJEB33270, sample SAMEA104284474) | anaerobic digester metagenome | biome: Anaerobic digester microbiome; feature: mesophilic sludge digester; material: Anaerobic digester biomass...
GTTGGGCAAACACACGGAAACCGATACCAAGAACGTTTGGGATCTTCATAGGTCTTCACTTTATATATTTTTCGATGTATACAAGCAACTTAAACTGGGCCGATGTAATTACCATTGCTGTCATAGAGCACTGGGAGATTGTATTTCATCATTAAATCGGCATCAGCGAGTTTGCTTAATGATCTACGCATTGCCGGATCGTTGCGAATGCTTCCATATTCTGAGTTGGTAGAACCGAACTGATCATCCCAGACACTTAGCACGTCATCTATGGTAACTGCGCCCGGTTTTTTACTACCACTTGGTGATCCTGCGAGATGGTCCTGAAGCGGAGCCGACATCGGAGAGTTCTTTGCAAAGTTCTCCTTGATTGACTCAAGGATTGTAATTTTCTGTTCAGTCGAAAGGCCATCTGGTACCATTGAATTTGGATCGTTGATACCGAGAGTTTTCATTTCAGCCACTAATGCATTGTATTGTTTTAAGTAGGCTTTTTCTTGGGTCTTCTTGAGATTGTCAAGTTCTCCCATCATATCGGCATACTTCTTCGCGAGTTCATCAGATGGCTGAGTAGGCTCTTCCGTCTGTACATGAGCGGTTTCACTTGCTTCAGGAGTTTTAGGCGATTGCATGGCAGCGATACGCTTTTCAACTGCATCGTTTACCAGCTTCGCAAGATCATCAACCGAGAGGGTTAGTTGTTCTGCACTTTTCGTATTCTGTTCAATGGGTGGTGCAGAAGCACTTTGCTGTGGTGGTGTATTGGTCATACCTTTTACCTGTTCTCCGAATGTCGAAAGGGTGTTATTTAGATTGCTAATTGTATTCTTGAGTTCTCCAAGTGGTTCCTGCCATGAGGGGCTTTCGGCTTTTGGGGCAGGGGTACCTTCTGGGGCTTCAAAGTAAAATCTCTGAATCATAGGCTTTTGATCTACCATTCCTGGGCGATTTGTTAAAGCAGCAGCAATAAGTTTTGCTTTACCATCTACGATCTCAATTTCTGGTGAAATGAAACAATGACCATCATTGTAACGTGATTCAAATCGCTTCACGTCATTTATAATGGATTTCTGGTAAATTCCATCTGATTTGCGAATAAATTTCTGGATTCTACCAATCGGTTCTTTACCATCGTGGATGTCGAGAAGTGGTGCCGCTTCGTTTAAGGAACTATAAATGTCATCAAGCATACTGTCAGTTACATCGAGCCTTTCACCTTTAGAGTCTGTAAATCCACCCTTTAGGATAATAGGACCATCTAAAATGTAACTGGAGAATTCTTTTGTGTTTGACATTCTACCGAAATGGAAGTGATTTACCATATATAAAGGGCATGTAGACAGCGTGCTTACAATATATTATGTAAAAGAAGTATAATTACTCAAAAAGGTGTGATGGGGAGCAGCCAATCACACCCAAAGAAGAATGTCCCTGCGAGTACCAAATACTCGAAATCGGCGGGAAATCTTGCTACACACGGCCCGTCATTGCCGTGTCATATTAGATGTGTTATCATTATATATAAGTTTTGATTAGGATCTCTTCCCGGCTAATCCCTGTGACTTTAGTCATGGGATACAGCCGGGGGATATCATAAGATACATTTAAATATTTTAAAAGACCATATGTATTATAATGAGTAAGCAGGAACATTGGATATCAGCAAGAGGCTGTGTTTACAATGTTTATTATCATCTCGTATGGTCTACCAAATACCGTAGAAAAGTCATATCAGATGATGTTGAAGCGTATCTTAAACAGTTACATTTAATGATCTCTGATGAATGGGATTTTGTAATAGTTGATCAGGAGATTATGCCAGATCATGTGCATTTGTTTATTAATTCTCATCCGAAACATGCGCCATCCGATCTGGTTAAAGTCTTGAAAGGAATCACCGCAAAGAAAGTATTTGAGAAGTTCCCAAATATCAAATCTCAAATGTGGAGGGGACATCTCTGGAATCCTTCTTTTTACATTGGTACTTGTGGCGATACAACCAGAGATGTGATTGAGAAATATATCGAACTCCAAAAGGAGAAATGATGTTCAGAACCTACAGATTCAGACTGTTTCCGAAGAAGGGGCAGATAACTACTCTTAACAATCAGTTTGAACTCTGTAGGAAATGTTATAATGATCTCCTTGATCAGAGGAAACAAGATATTCAAAACTGGGGATCAGATCAAGGATATTATGAATCCAAGAAACTCTTGCCTAAATGGAAGAAACAGAACGGAATTTTCCAGTTAAAAGTGGTTCATTCTCAAGTATTACAGGATATCTGTCAGAGAGTAGACAAAGCAGTTAAGAAATTCCGAGTCAATCAGAAGGAAGATAACACTGCTGGATTCCCACGATTTAAAGGGCAAAGGGGGTTACACTCTATAACTTACCCTCAATATGGATCGGGTATTCTCATCAAAGGATCTGAACTTGAAGTATCAAAAGTAGGGAAGATCCCGATCAAAGTTCACAGAAAACTAGAAGGCAAACCGAAAACAGTCACTATTGTTAAATCAAGAACGGATAAATGGTTTGCCTGTATCTCGTGTGAAGTTCCAGATGTAGTGCAAAAACCTATTGAATCATCTGTAGGAATCGATCTTGGATTAACCTCGTTCATCATGAAAGATGATGGATCCAAGATAGACCATCCGAGTTTTATCGAAAAGAGCAAAGCAAAGATTAAGAAACTGAATAATAAGTTCAGGAGGAATGGATACAATGACAAAACAAGAAAAGCGTTATCTCATGCACATGAAAAGATAGCAAACCAGCGTGCAGATTTCCTGCACAAGGTTGGCAACGAACTAGTTGAAGAATACGATCTAATCTGTTTTGAAGATCTGTCTGTGAAATCTATCCAGAAACTCAGCTGGAAAGATATTAACAGAAAGATTGCAGATGTCGCGTGGAACACACTTGTCCAATTGACAACTTACAAGGCTGAAAGTGCTGGTAAGAAAGTTCAACTGGTCAATCCTCGCAATACATCACAAGTTTGTTCTCAATGCGGTACCTATGTTCCGAAAACATTTAAGGATAGAGTTCATATCTGTCCTGAATGTGGGCTTATCCTTGATAGGGATCATAATGCAGCGAAGAACATTCTCACTCTGGGGCTGCAGAGTGTGGAGAAGTTTTCTCCTAGATGCCCGTCACTTCAGTGATGGGAGCAGTCACGATTCATAGCCTAATGCATCGTTGATTTTTGATTGGGCACCATCTGTAGGTTGCTGGTTTGAGCTTTCCGGGGTGGTGGGATAGATAATTTTACCGTTTGATGTAGCACCTAACTGACCACCATTATTTGGTAATTTGGATTCGTTTTCAGTCTCACGACGTTCTTCAAGTTCTTTTTTCTGTTCATCTGTTAGGGGCTTATACTTCATCATGTCACGAATTTCATCATCAGTAAATTTACCCATTGATTGCATTAATTGGGCTATCTTTGCATTTTCAAGTGGATTACTGGACATATCATAGGAGATGCTGACATCAAGCAGATCTACTGGGTATTCTTTATTCATGACAAGTAACTTGCGTTTCATGGCAAGGAGTATGGCGCGTGAAATCTTCTCAGCAATCTGGTTGATCTTATCATTTGCATGAGAGTAAATGACAAGTTCACCTGCATAATTACTAGATGAAAGTCCTTGGACAATACTGCGTGGCATCCCGATGGCGCTAAATATACTGTTAGTTGTCTGTTCAATTGCTCCGTTGACATCAAGATGTGTTGCACTTGAAGGCTCCACCATTTTGACATCCGTAGTGCTCAAGGTGACGATAGGTTGATCGGGAGCAACTTCTGACATTGCTGCTGCATGAGCACTAATTGCTGCTTGAGCAGCGGCTTGTGCTTGTTCGAGTTTTGAGCGTGGTGTCCCGGTAAAATTAGAAGTATTGAACGATGCGGCATCTATCTTATGATGGGGTTTTGGGAATGCTCGATATCTCCAAGTGGCATCTGCAGACATTAAAATGCGTCTATACCATGTGGATATAATTGCTCGACGAAGTGGGCTTACTCCGTAAATTCCATATGTTATGCGTCCGTATCTGTCTTCAATGTATATTGGTGTATCATGATACTTAATGATCATAAATTTACCACGTGGATAAACCTTCTGGGTATCTAAGTTTTCATCCAATACAAGGTAATTTGCTTCGGTAATTAAATCAGCATATTCAGTGTTACCATAGGAGCCAGCACCCTGTATACGATCCATATGGTCAATAATTGTCACGTGATCATTTGGTAACTGGGTGAGGCTTCCATTGTCATTAATCAAGATGAATAATGTGCCATGAAGTTTAAGAATGGCAGCATACTGCTCATATAGACTTTTAATGTCCTGTTCTTTACTGATGGCATTTGCAACATCAACCATTTCTTTAGCAAGGGCCTTGCCTTTTGTAAAATCGAATACATTTCCATCAATTTCAATTTTATCAGGTACATGATCGATCTCATTGTAGTTCACAATAGTGAAGAATTGGAAAGCATTACGAACCATCAATGCAAAGGAATCAGTTGCAGTGGCTATTTCTGGCTCGGTTGTATATAAGTGTTCTACCAGATCATCACGAGTCATTGTATGGAAATTGCTAATCCCGTCAAGGAAGTTTACAAAATCGCAAGTATTGGTTTTTTGAGCTGCCGAACCTGCAACTGCTGGGTTTGTAAAGTATTGAGTGGGAAGTTTATTACCTACCGGAGCGCTAAAGTGATGTGTAGAGCGCCTCTTTGGTCGTGGTTTAGGCTTTGACATTGATAGGTTGGTGCTTATTTACTATATATAAAGGAGAGGGTTTGGTTAGAATGTTGCAAAACCAGGTATGACTGGGTTTGTAATTATCGAAGTTTTGTTATTTGCAAGATACCATATTAGATTGGCACAACAATCTGCAACATCTTTACTTGAATTATAAACGTGATCATACTTAATTTTACCAGATGGTAATTCTTTTTTAATCAATTGATTTGCTTCTCTTTCAAGATATTCATCATATACAATATCTAATGTATATTCACCAACATCATCATTAAGATTTACCCATGTACTGTATGCATCTTCTCCAGCAATATGCTTTACACAATTAATTCCCCATTCATTTTCTAATTTTTCAACGGTTGGGAGTATAAGATCTGTATCATATAGAAATGTATCAACGTTTAATTTAGGAATCCATTCAAATATGTAGTTTTCTATATCTGATGGATTTATATATGCTTTGTTATCATCCTTCTTTTGAAATTTATTAACACCATCGATTATTATATGGTTATCATTTACATATCCAACAGCCATACCGAATGCATCATTCCTATATGCTGGATCACATGCAAGTGCGTGACTAAAATATAATGCTTCTTCTGGTATTTCATCACATAAAAATACATTTGGTATTCGTTTATTTAATCGAACCTTTCCTGGGAATACAACCCCAGTAGATACTTCTGGTCTATTTGCAAAATCTCTCCAAAATGCATCCATTCTATACTTATATTCTTCCATTAATAATTCTTTACTTAAATTTGGATTTGCTACCCAACTTTCTAATTTATAAGTAAGTGTTGTGTCTTCAAATTGACCATTATTATACAATTCGCTCATTATACCATCAATACCTTGTAATGATGATATTGCTACCACTTTTCCTTTATGTTTAAAGGTCTGTGTAGAGTTAACAAGCTTATCGTATACCATTCTAGCCCCCATTTTAGAATCTGTCTTTGCGAATAAGTCTAGTTCATCAAAAACCACTATTTTATTTGTAAAACCGGCAGCACTATCCATTCTACTTGCTTTAACTTGCATAAATATATTTTTTTCAGGGAGATCTATACGATCATCTCTAAATTTAAGATTTGGCCACCATTGTTCAAACCATTCATTGCCTTCCATGTAGTTTCTTGCAAGTGTGTAAACACCATCTTTAGCCTGATCTGAACTCACTGCAACACAAGTGCATGCTATTGGTTGTGATTTACCATGTCCTAAGGTCAACAATCCAAAATGTTCTGCTGGATTTTCTAATGACATTAGATAAAAAAATTCATAACATAGTATGATTGATGCTAAAACTGTCTTACCTGAATTATGAACAAGCATTCCATTAGCAACATAACAATTCCCTTCTGGGACATGTAAATCATACATATCAATTGATTTACCAAGATCTTCAATTGTTTTTACCATTACAAAAGTCTTATTTGGATCAATCAATTGTTCAATAACACTAGATCCTCCTTTATATAACCATGAATAGTTGTCGATTAAGATTTGATTAGATCCTTCAATACATAAATTTTTATTTATTTGGACACAATCTATACCAATTTCAATATCTTCTAATCTTTTCCAAGTAAATATTTCACCATTATATACGTAAAATTTATGATCTTTACTACACTCTATAGAAAAACCATATTCAGTAGTAAGTTTAAAGGCATCCTTTTTACCAGCGTAAATTACTTCTTTAGGTTTTACCCATTTGTTTCCATTATATACAAGTAATCCATCGATGGAATGTTCATAAATATTACGTATACTTAAAAGTCCATGATTTGTTGCAATTAATGTTTCTCCAGACAAACATCTCTGACCAGAAACCCATACCAATTTCTTGTATTCTGGTGATCCTGGTTTATATAAGTGCCTATAAAATTCATATAAGACTTCTTTTTGTTTAGGAAAAAGAGATGTAAGGCCTAATTTTTCTTCTGCAAACCATACAGGATCGTTTCTAGCACGAGTAACATCTTTAATAAATTGAATGCGATCCTTACCACTAAGTGTTTCACCTCGTTTAATTTGTACCATGATAATCTAGATATAGAACTCTTCTATTTGTATATTTACTCAAGTAAATGTTCAACTTTTTCAAGTTTTTTCATAACTTTTTCTTGACAGACTGGGCATAAAACACCACCCTCAATAACACTATATAAAATCGTTAAATTTCCTTCAATCTTGGTAACTTTTTGGGCATCGCCTGGACCTTTCAATCGACCTTGTAACTCCGCCATAACCTTGAGTGTTTCACGGAGCTCCTTGTTTAAAGTCGTCAGTTGCTGGATTTTAACTGAGTCGTAGTTATCCTGATCCTGATTGATGCATTCAAAACAGTCACGAATTGCTCCATAAAGCGTTCCAAGTTCATCTAGGTAGAAGTCCGGGCTCGATACCCGCTTTTTGAGGTCTCCGCTTGGGGTTTGCTGAATGCTCACCACTAACTCATGATTATTGATGTGATCCATGACCTCCTCCTCGGTCATATTGAAGTGGACAGCCAAATCACGAGCATGTACGTCAGGGCGAGTGTGGAAATCACGGGTAAATTTAATACCAAATGCTCCAGATTTGCATATAGGGCATTCAGATCGGTGTAAGTGCTTCCTGACCGCAAATTCGCTATCGTCTAATTCTATATCGTCTAATGGGAATCTACTTGGTGGCATTTATATAACCTTCAATTATAGTGAATATACTTGTGATCAACTGTATGAGCAGTAAGCATGTCTGGTTTATCATAGGCTGTGGTTAGGTGTAGTATATTGCTTGGTGGATCTACAAACAATTCATCAACATCATTAACTTTTAGAGGACTTGTTTCATCTGCTTCAACTAACGATTTGGTATAGTCTTCAGCCAGTTTGGTTTCCCATGCTTCTACCAGTCCCTTGTATCCATGGAATTCTAGTAAACTAGCCATCATATCTTCAATCTCTTCAAGCGTGGTTTCCTGCTTAATCTCTGGAATCATGAAAGCATTGACATCATATATTATGGTGGGATCCTTGGTTGCATGATGGTTGAATATATTTTGGAGGATCTTGGTACAATCTTTCTCGGTATCTGCTGTAAATATATACTTCTCATAATCACCAATTATGATGCAAACCTCATATTTACCTGATTCTTCATTTAAGGATAATTTATAGTCGGTCTGGCCCTCAAGACAGAGCACATTCTTGGACCTTTTACCAAATGCGTCTGTATATTCTTGGGACTGAATAAACACCATAGATCTTCGTTACTTGATACATATATATAACGATTGTGTTTGGACTTATTGCAAAGGTATATACATTTAAACACCCAAGTATATGTTGTCACAAATTAACTTATGTGATGACGAAAATGTGTAAAAGTGGTTATTATAACCCCCATAATTGACCACTTTTTGGTTGAAATTATACCCTATTTTGTCCATTAAAAGCACTTGTTTTATATATATGAATGAACACACAGATCCACTATGATTGGAATCTTAATTGGGAGTTTCATTGGATTTTTACTTGTCTGGCTTATTTTTAACCTTTGGGACCAGATATTTAGTGTGGAACCCTATGATATTGATGAGGAGGATGCTTGTAATGATCCAATTTTTGATGCAATAAAGTGTCCAAAGTGTGGATGCTATAATTATAATGTGGATTACGTGGATCCGCTATTTAATACTGGTAAATATGGACGTTGCAAGGCATGTGGGTGGACATTCGATTTGCCAGAAGACTCTACACAAGGTATCCTTGAAGCAAAGGGTAACATCCCACGATAAGTATATAAGTTGGTAGCACTCATATTATGGTGCCCAAAAGGTAAGAAACACAGGAGGGAAGATCTTTTCCTTCCGTGTTTTTTATCAAGCATGTTAGGTGGGCCTGTTTTGAGTCGATTGATCTGTTAGGTAACTGCTTTAATTGCACAGCGCGCCGTGTCATTGTAGCGTCCAAAATAGCATATTGTCTATATTGCTCATTGTAAGTAGCAAATTTAGCGCTTGATTCGTTTAAAAGAGTATGTTGATGCAATTGGGTGACGGAGGTTGCAAATTTTGTGTGTAATATGGTGGCCCAACTACTAGTTAGTGTATGGTTTATGAGTTTATATATGTTTCGGCGCAAGTATATATAGCACTTGTATACAAATATTTATATATGTGTAGGAGAGCGTATCTAGACTATCGAGATGTGTTTTGTGCTTTGAACAGGCGAACTTTTGATGTATTTGTGCGGATTTATGAGGATGGGCCCATCGAAAAGGACAAAATTGGCCACGAGAAGATAGTAAAAGAGTTGATAGATGGGGGCTTTGTAATGAAGATTGGTCATGGTCGCGATGTGCTGTATAAGACTACAAGGATTGGCGAGGAGATCTTTGAAAAAGTAGCCGAGTTAGTTGATGGGTGGCACGGTATTGCTCCACGGCATGACACGGTTTGAAAAAGTAGCAGAATTGGTAGATGGCTGGAAGGGTATCAACTCTTCAAAGTAATGCTTTTTTAAAAAATTGTCAAAAATGGGGGGGGAGTTAAGTGAACTCTATGAACTGTTGATTAATGTTAACTACTTTAATCGTTGCCATTGAGGGCTGCGAAAACGTCTACGTCTTTTAACGTATTGCGACCTGCATGCTGAGTGTATGAATAAGCTTTGGTTGAGATCGATTTGATGTATGCTTCTGATGCGTCTATCATTGCCTTGGTTGCGCTGCTGGAGACACGTTCTACACCTGCTTCACGAATGATTCTTTCTACTGTTGCTACTGGAAGTGTCATTTGGTTTTACTCCTATAAGGTTTTCAAGTTTTATGCATCGGCTATTTGCGTAATGCACTCAACTGTTACATTATATAGGTGGGTGGTTGAAGTATATAAATGTTGTGGTGAATTGATGGCAAAACAGAGTGTTGATGGGGTTGAAACTGTAATGGCGTCAGCACATGCTTGTATATTATTCCAAGCCATACTTTGATGGATTCGCCAGCATATCATCAATCATTGCATTGACTTCTTCTTGGGTCTCAAAACCACTATCATAGATGTAAATTAAGGTTGGAACTGGGGTAGGCGTTGGATCGGGTGTATACTCGGCTGATGGTGGGTAGTATGTAGGGCCTTTAGGGATTCCTACGGCGTCTGCTGCAGCACATAAACCAGCAAATTCATCACATATATACATCATGCTGATCTTACCTATATCTCCGCCACTGAACCAGTCCACATAACGGTAATTGTCGGTGGTATAGCGCTTTGGGTTGTAAGTTAAGCCATGGAGGTTTAAACGCGGTATTATTTGGGCTCTGATTTCATTGGCTACTGCACCTCCGTTAAAGTGGAATTGACGAGCTGATACTTGGGACATGACCTGATCGACGTAAGGCTGGAGGCGTTTAGTTTCTTGTTTGATGTAGTTAGATGTATTGGCTTGATATTTGCTCACGAATATGGCCGGATCCCAGCGATGATCTTGTATTTCGAAGGTGTATTCAAGAGCATATCTATCAGATGTACGAACTTTGAATACCAATTCAATGTCTTCATAATCGTGCTTCACAATTGTGATATGGTGCCATGGCCATTTGAAGGCTTCATAGTTTGCTGGATAGATGTGATGCTGATCGTAGCCAAAGTGGCCCACTGGGATGCCAATTACGCAAGTAGATATGAATGCATAGGTAATGATCGCTATGGGGACCCAAGCCATGAGCCATTCTGGTTTGTAAACTATGCAGATGACCAAGGTAAATAGGAATGCCCCAATTGTCCAGGGAATTAATATGCTTAACATATGGATATTTAGGACAGGTGACTATTTAAAGGTATCGTATGTAGATGACTCTAACGAGTTGTTAGAGCATGCTGATTGCTTGGGTGTAAAAAATAGATGGAGTATGGTTACTCTGTGATGGTGAGGGTGTAGATGTCTGATTTGGATTCCTCGATAAACTGTTCGTCCTTGATTGTGCCAAGGAGGAACTGGATTGTAAAGGTCTTTGGGAATGGTTCTTCCACAAATCGCATCGGTATGTCGAATGCATAGGCTTTGGTGCGACCTTCAGTTTTATCAGCAGTATTAGTTGACATGAACTTTTCATTCTTACGGATGGGGACCTGCTGGCCATTAAAGAGGAGACCAATTGCATTTGGGGTGGCTGGATCAACGTCATCGAGGGCAAGGAACAGTTTGCCATTCGAATTGCCGACAAGGGCCATTTTGGTCATTGTGAGGTCTGACTGTGGGCCTTTGCCTGGTTTAGTCGTGTTTACGGTTGCGTTTTCAGTATCTGGTGCGATACCTTTAATGATGAAATTTGTCATGGGTTGATTACCTCGAAAGGATTGTATATTACACATAAATAAATCTTTTGAAAGATGTTTACGCATTAAGCCTAGTGGTTGGTTACTCGCCTTTTGGGAAGATGTTCACCGGTACGTCAACCGCATCATCCACCGCAAGGACTAACCGCTCATATTTTTTACCGAGTGCGATGTATTCTTCGTCAGTTACAGTTCCGTCTGCTCTAACTACGAGGAATTCTCTGTAGCCGTCGAGGAACATTTGAATAACCGTCAGGTACTTGTCCGCCCGGTTATAATACTTGACTATAATGGGGGTTATTGCTCCGAGGGCGATGATGGCAGCTCCTAGAATTGCTATTAGATCCATGAAAGGGTATGGGCTTTGTCTATTTATAAATTGTATAGATAGTGTGTTTGTGTTACCAGTGATCATTCATTGTTTGTAGGTGTACATTCTACTGAACAGTAAAGCCTAGTATCTATATAACTATAAAACTCATGCGGCTGTCTCGCATTCTATACAGCAATATATCCTAGTATCTATATAGGACCAAAACTCATGGCCACATGATGGACAGACTCGTTTGGTTTTGATGCGATAGTTGTATATTTTTTTACATTCGTTTGAGCAGAATTGGCCTCTTCCACGTTTGAGTTCATTTGGGTAGACAGGGTGGATTTTACCACAGTGTTCACAAGGTATATGCAACATAAAGTGTTGTGAATATTACCTCTATATAGTCGTTTGGTTTTTTATCGGTCGTCCAAATAATTTAAAATAAGCAAACTCGTTGGGTGTTTTTCAAAATTGACAATTTTACGTGCTCTGACCTGCTACTATATACGGACCGGATCGGTGCGCGTTTTTTATTCCACTTCTAATAACCGCGCAGTTAACCCGGCCAAAAATCACTTCTCCAATGGAAATAGACCAGGCCGTGCCGCACTTCCACTGGAATCATGCATACTCCAAACCTGGTAAGCATATCAGATCTGATAACAACAAACATCTTACCTTAACACAATAAAACTTTCATTATAAAAAATCGAAAAAAATAAGTCTCAAACCTGATAAGCATATCAGATCTGATAACAACATATATTTTACCTTAACTAAAATATATTTGTTTTAAAATTTATCAAAAAAAAATAGGGTTATACCCTTGCATTTATAAGAACCTCTCCTTGTATTCAGGGTGCCTCTGTAGGAAAATATTAATCTTCCTATCATTCAACATATTCTTTTTCTGTTTTTTCAATCGTGTTAATTCATTTGATAGAACCTCATACTGACACTTAGATAGGAGATCTGGTTTTTGCTTGTAATAATGCATCAGGCTTCTAGTGCGGTTTATTTTGTTATCTAGATAATGATCACTCATTTGGGATCACCCTAAAGTATTTGTTGAAATCTAATGATTCAACAACCTTATCCACATTAATCCACATATCATAACCAGACTCATTGATCCAATATTCAGATATGTTTTCGGCAGTCTGATCAAATATTGATCGAAATGTTTGATCGGGTATCAATTCATAATCATCAAGGTCAATATCGTATTTTAACTCTATTGCACGCTTGAAATCATATTCTACCCAATTATCCCACGCTTCTTCTATCTGTTCCTGTTCCTGCTGATACAATTCATCATCATCAATCAAAGGATAATTGTTTAATCCCTCTAATACATCCAATATAGTATCTGATTCTTCTTCTTCCATATCGATCAGACTTTGTATACTGATCATACACGAAATACTACCATAACCACCAAATACGCGAATAAAACCATATTCATCAGTCAGAACCTCATAATTTGACTTTTCTACCAATGAACCACCATAATCACCCATTTGAGTATAGTCATGCATGATATATATATTCTCAAGATCAGATAAATCAGGATTATCTAATTTTTCAAGATCACTCCAATAAACAGATTTATCTGCTGGAATAACCTGAGTATAGTCTCTTATCGATGAATCATAGTGATTATAACACCAAAAAGAGATATGATCCATATTTTCAATTCTCTTGATTATTTCATCCTTTCTTTCATTCATTTCAATCCCTCTTATCATTCCTTCATTATTTGGACGGTTCAATTTTTCACGTTCTAATATATCACTCATAATACTACCTTCTCAAGTGCAATTGGTTCATTCTCACATGGACTATATTCATCGTACCAGTCAACCCCTAAGCAATAACTCAACACGTTGCCTTTATCATGAATATACCCCCCATTAGGGAAGCATGGTGAACATGGTGCAGCATAACAAACATATGGTGACTTGAGTATGAT
>ERZ1026796.1816-NODE-1816-length-13397-cov-2.669857_pt1 | contig 13397 bp, 15 predicted proteins | sample MGYA00520874_ERZ1026796 | MGnify/ENA primary metagenome ERZ1026796 (study PRJEB33270, sample SAMEA104284474) | anaerobic digester metagenome | biome: Anaerobic digester microbiome; feature: mesophilic sludge digester; material: Anaerobic digester biomass...
GGGCTTCGCCGACGGCGGCCGTTCCCTGCCGCTCGGCAGGGGTCGACTCTTCGCGGCGGGAGGCTCGCGCGGCGCGGGTGACCGGATCGTTCGGCAGGTCCATCCAGTCGTCCCAAGCGTTCTCCCCGGCCGCATCGAGGAGATCGGCGGGAGAGTGGTTCTCGATGTCGCCCATAATCCGTCCGCAATGGGGGTCCTGCTTGAATATCTTGAAAACAGCGGCTTTCATGGGGTAGGCGTATTGGGGGTGCTTGCCGACAAGGACTATATGTCGATGACGGACATGTTGAAAAGTATCTGCACGCGCGTCTATATCGCTCCGGTACAGTCGGAAAGATCATGGGGTCCTTCCGAGATGGAGCGCTGCCTCGACGGGGGCAGAGTGGTGCAGCGCGACAGCATCTCCCGGGCCTTTGACGAGGCGCTGGCCACGGGAGAGAAGGTCGTGGTCACGGGCTCGTTCTATACCGTAGGCGAGATCAGGGAATCCATCGTATGCACAGGCTCCTGATCCTTCTCTTTGCGGTTCTGCTCATTCCCGCTCCGATAAGGGGCGAAGTGCTCGATGTGGAGGCACAGAACGTCATACGTCGGGGATCGAGGATCGAAGCTCAGGGCAAGGTCGTCATCCGTGGCGAAGGAATCCTTCTCACCGCGAACTACGTGGTGTACGACACCATCACCGAGGACCTCTGGGCCGCCGGCGACTGCCACCTTGAGGAAGAGGGCGGCGAGCTGGACGCGCAGCTCCTCAACTACAATATCCGCAGGAGGGACTTCCGCCTGGAAAACGGCTCGGTCTTCATCTACGACGAGCCCATGGTTATCTCCGGTCAGAGGGTCTTGCGCTATGGCGAGGATGTGTACGAGGGAGACGGCATCACCTTTACGCCGTGCCTGGGCACCCCGCCCGACTGGTCCATAGCGGCCGGGAGTCTCCGGGCCCAGCTGGAAGGGTATGGAAGCGCCTACAATACACGCTTCAAGATCCGGGACATACCTGTTTTTTATGTCCCTTATCTGCTGTTTCCCATCAAGCTTCAGCGGCAGTCGGGACTGCTCTTCCCCGAGTTCAGCCATTCGTCGGACTACGGCTACAGGGCGGGTATCCCGCTGTATCTGGTGCTCGGAAGAAGTGCGGACGCGACCGTCACTCCCACCTACCTCTCGGACAGGGGGCTTCTGTGGGCGGGGGAGTTCCGCTACCGTCTCGACGAGGAGCGCGAAGGGCTCATTTACGGAGAGAGCCTGTTCGACAGGAAGGGCGGAGAAGAGTTCGAAGGAGGGGTGTCCGGAAGGATACCGGATCACCGATGGCTCTTCAAGGCCCTCCAGACAGGAGGCAACCTCACCTGGGATATCAACCTCGTGAGCCATGCAGACTACCTGAGGGATATCGGACCATTCTACGGCGATGAGCAGACGTGGAAAGATCCCACGTACCAGGGAGGATTCGGTGACGACAGAGACCTCGAAGAGCTGGTGTCCCGCGTTCAGTGGAACTTTTCCGGCAGGAAGTTCAGCGCAAACCTCTCCGGCCAGTGGACGCAGGACCTGACTGTGGAGGACAACGACAGGACACTGCAGGAGCTGCCCCGCCTCAGAGCGCGGATGAGGTCCCAGAAAATCCCCTACACACCGGTGCTGGTCACCTCGGACCTGACTACAGTGAGGGTATATTCGCGGGACTGGATCGAGGCGGTCAAGAATAACGGAGAGATTGAATTCTCTATGCCGCTGAGCTTTCATCCCTACCTGACAGTAATGCCGTCATTCACTGAGATTTACCGTGATACGCACATCACCGACCATCGTGATGTCTTTTCGGACGACATCTTCAGGGAACACTGGCAGGAGCGAAAGGTCTTATTGACCACAGCGCTTTACAGCAGAAGATTCATGGACGGGCTGTACCACCAGATGGTTCCCAACGTCTCATGGGCCTACAGGAGCCGGTACGGCGGGAATTATGATCCTGCCGACCCGCTGGATATTTTTCCCGAACTGCTGGGGGGTGATGAATGGGAAAAGGAGTTCGATTTCGAGCTTGCCCTGGAAAACTACATCCGCGGCCGGTCTGGAAAATCGCTGGCAGATTTCACCATCAGCCGGAAATACAGCTACATCGACCGGGACTGGGACTTCTTCGAGGCCAGACTGCGGCTGAACCCGGTCTCCTGGTTCAGCGCACAGCACACCAACAGGTTCGGGAGGGAGCCTTTCAGGGACTATGCCACTCACGAGCACTGGAGCAGGCTTACACTGAGGGATACACGGGGCGATGAGCTCTACGCCGCCGAAGAGTATGTGCGGGGAGCGGTCAATGACACCACGGACGCGGTAGAGACCAAGTCGGCGCTCGTTGGTGTGAAGGCCGTTCTGGTCCGGGGATTCTCCGCACGCTACGAGATCGAGTACGATTTCCTGGACCGCAGATACGAATACTCCCGCCAGGGGATCACATACAACTCACAGTGCTGGAGCGTGGATCTCTACCGGGAAGTGGAGCCGAGCGAGGGAGAGCTGCCCAGAGAAACGACCATAAGCCTGACTGTCAATCTTCTGGGATTCGGGCAGGTAGTCAGCGCACAGCGGGAATTCGAGGGGGGGCAATGATTCCTTCCCGTCAATGGACCTCCGAACTCATGGCGGCTAGGAACATGCCCCCGCACATCGTCCGCCACAGCCGGCAAGTCCGGCTGGTGTCGCTCTTCGTGGCAAGATCACTTCTCGATGCAGGATTCGCGATCGACATGCAACTCGTGGACAGGGCGGCCCTTCTCCATGACATCTGCAAGGCGGACACCATACGACGGGGAGGCGATCACGCACTCATGGGCAGGCGTCTGATGGAGGAGTTCGGATACCGGCGCATCGGCCTCGTCATCGGCCAGCACGTCCGGCTCGACTCGATGGATGTGAACGAGGCCATGGTCGTCAATTACTCGGACAAACGGGTCATGCATGACCGGGTGGTGTCCCTCGAGAGACGGTTCATTGATCTCATGGAACGTTACGGGACGTCAGAGCAGAGTATGGAGCGCATCCTCAGGCACTTCGAGCAAGCATCGGAGGTGGAGAGGGTGCTCGCCCGGGCTTCGGGGATAGAGCCCGCCCGGCTGGAACTCCTAAATCTGGTAGCGGGAAATCACACGTTCGATAGAGGACAGGGCTTCCTGTGACAGCACAGCCCGGTCGAAGAGCAGAACAAGAACGTAGATCTTGAAGGGATAGACGAGCACGAGCCGGTTCAGGTCGATGAATGAGACCTTCTTCGGCGTCGAGGAAGTGAGCCTTCCCAGATTTTCCGTCAGGTTGAGGAAGAAGGTGGTGATATAGGAGACATCGATGTCTCCCGCAATCTTGCCGCTCTGGTACAAAATCTCGTTGTCAGCGGTGATGACCACCACTCCCGTACACTCCGGCAGGGAGGAGATATTCTTCACTGCGATGCGGGTGGACTCGTCGATAAGGGTGATATCGCTGTTGTCGATCTCTCCTTTTTCAAGGGCGAGATTCATTTCGTCGGCCTTCCTCATCCCTTCGATGAGGAGATATTCCCAGTTTGTGCTGATGGTGACCCTGGGCGCCTTCGCGCCCCCGACGAATCGGAAGCTTCCGCTCGACCAGGAAAGGATGCTGAAGAGGGCTTCCTCTCCCTCCACGGCGCCGATCTCGGCATGGGTGATCTGGCCGTCCTCGAAAAAGATGCACCCTTCCCGCTGATCCTTGCGGACATATAAGGCCGTGGTGACCTGGCTCAGACAGTTCATCTGGATGAGATCGGGCAGCTGCAGGCCTGTTATGCTCCCGTCGAACCCTCGTACCTCGTCTTCTCTGAGCGCTTTCAGGATAAGATCCCGCATCTGGTCTATCTCGAATGGTTTCTCGATGTAGAACAGGGAGCCTCTGGCCTTCGCCTTCGCCTTGATCTCGGACGAGCCGTATGCGGTCATGATGATGACCTTTGTGGCCGGCCTCTCCTCTTTGATCTTCAGGAGCACATCGAGGCCGTTGATGCCCGGCAGCCTGATATCGAGGACCACCAGATCGAAGGGCTTCTCTCTGGTGAGAGACAGAGCTGTCTCTCCATTATTTGCGGTCGTGATCTCATAGGTCTCGCGGTCGTTGGACAGAGATTTCGCGAGTGACCAGGTCAATGTTTCTTCATCGTCGACGATTAGGACCTGCTTGGGCATGCTATCTGCTCCCGAGCTTATCAAGCGCGATTTTCAGTGATGTCTTCAGACGGAAGAATGACTCCGAAAGGATGGCCATGGACTTGCCTCCGGACGGCGGAAGCTCTGCGTCGAAATCGCCGAGGCTGAGTCGTTCAAAGGCACTCGCGGCTTGTTTCAGCGGCGCTGAGGTAACCATCGCTATAAGTAGGGGGAAAGCGAAGGCCAGAACCGTACCGACTGCGAGATACGCAATCAGGATGGTCCTGAAAGACTCAGCGCTTCGTCTCACGTGGTCGGTCTGCTGGGAGATCAGCCCCTGCTCCCACGATCTGGGCTTGAACCCGATGAGTGTCCTGTTCCGTGAAATCGGGGAGACCGCTATCATGTATTCGTCTGTCTGAAATGTTTTCTCGCCGGGCTTTTTTATTGCATCGATGAGGGTCGACGCCTCGTCTAGCAGCTGTGGAATGGAATGGAGCAGCATTCCCGTATGTTCGAGATTGGTCGACGACTTGATCACAAGGCTTGTATTGTCCACAATCATGATCTCGCCCCATGAAACCGGAAGCGGAGTCTCGGTAATTTTACCTTCATCCATGCTCTTCATCGACCAGGAGAGGATCTGGGTGTTTTCCGCATACAGTTTGTCTTCCAGCATCCTGAACTGGAGATTCCTGACGGCGCCCATCTGCATATACACCAGGAGCGCTGATCCGAGCAGGAAGACGAGAAAGCAGCAGAACGTGATGATGAGCGATGAGATTCTCATGGGTCTACATTGCCTCCGTATGAATCCAGTCCGTCATGGTGTCGAGAAACTTCAGCGACATGCTCTCGCTGGGGATTTTACTCGAGATGGTCTCAACGAGTGCAGCCTTCTGCTCGAGATCTTCTGCGAGGAGGTCGATGTTCATTTCCCGGGCCGTCTCCGTGATCATGAACGGTGCTATGGGCCCGACCGCTCTGGTGAGGTCGTCTTTCAGCGCCCGGATGAAGGGTGTGTCCGGAAGACCGATGAGGTCCAAGGTCGACTCGACCTCGGCGAGGTATGCTTCATGAAGCAAGCCTGCCTTCACCAGGGTGTAGAACACCTTCATGGTGTCGGATACTCCGAGGCCTATGTGCTGGGCAATGTCAGCAATGGATTTCTTCCCGTCTATCTGGGCAAGGACTTTCCATTGAATGGATTTGAGTGTGATCTCCTTTTCCTTGATATCCGGATCGAATGCATACACGATCGTGCTCGACGGGATCAGTGAAACGATCCGGTCCATCTGCCTGATACGGTTCGTCGCCTCGCTCAGGATTGTATCCACCGGCATGTCCACCGTGACGATGTCCGGAGTTTCATCTACACTGAACGTGTATTCCCCCGAAGTCCATACCGCGAGCTCGTATATGGCCTTTATCCCCTGAAGAGCCCCGCACTGGGCGTGAATTACTTCTCCGTCTCGGAAAAAGATATTGCCGGTGGCTGACCCGTTGTTCAGAAAAAGTCTGCCGGAGCGTCTTCCCAGAGAGAGAATCTTAATGATCTCCGGGCAGCGAGTATTATCCAGACCACCGCTGATATCCTGATTCATCTAAAACTTCTCCTTCGCCAGATTCGCGATGACGAGCTTGCCGGTCATCCTCACCAGTGCGAGGTTGACACGGGTGCTCGATAAAACCATGAGCATGGTAATGCCGCTTATGAACACGGTCAGCACCAGATCTTCCAGAAATATCTCTATCGTGTTGCCGGGCCTCTTCTGAGCCTGCATGAGATCGTCGTAGAGGATTTTGATCTGGTTTTTCGCCCCTGCGAACCGGTGCTTCGACGGGAGCTTGATCTGCATATTCCTGTCCCGAACGATGGCATACCCGTGAACGCCCGATATCTTCAGAAGATCTTTCACCGTGCCCTTCATATTTAATGCTCTATCGGTCTGTCACACAGCTTTCTTTACCTTTGATGATATGGCCTTGACATTCACGCACGCCATTCATACTTTATGGTGGGAGGCCGATAAAGAGACCATCGTAAGAATTGTAAGGAGCACATGGATGCGCTACTTTCTCAATTTTCTCAACATGCTGATCGGTCTGATGATCAGGAAGCTCACCTTCTTCGAAAAGAAGAGCCTCCGGAATATCGATTTCTCAGATCTGGTCACCAAGGATTTCGAGCTGTTTACCGACCGGAACACGATGGCGGGTGATTTTAGGAGCTTCTCGAGCACCGAGGATTATAACAGAGATTTTCTCAATATATTCCAGGCGTTCAAGAAGGATTTCTATCTGGATTATTCTCAGAAGGACGGTCATTTCCGGGTCTGACCAGTCACCGCTTACGCCCGTCTTCCCTCCGGCGAACAGACCTCCGCTTCGTCTGCATGACGCCGGAACACTCCGGCATGTCACAGGGTCGGAGCCGTAATTCCCATTCAGGTCCCGCAACTAGAGGCGTTTCGATATGGACTTTTGTGCGTTTTCCGGAATGATATGAGTTTTCCTGCTTAGCCTGCTTCATGAGGAGCAAGAAGGCGGGACGCCGTTTCCGCTGCCCGCTGTAGAATCGGATTCAGACCCTTCCCTCAAACGGAACTGAAGACATCGTCAAAATCAGAGCGTCCGGATGATTGGCCTTGTGTTCGGGCGTGATCTCGCCTATATGATCAGATAATTTCTCTACGAATTGTTCGAGATGGGGAAGGACCATGGACCGCATACAGAAAATCATCGATGAGAGCGTGATGCTGCACAGCCGTCTCTCCGGCATAGTTCCCGTGATCAGCGAGGCGGCAGGTATGATGGTCGGAGCGCTCGCCGGGGGGAACAAGATCATGTTCGCTGGCAACGGAGGTTCTGCAGCCGATGCCCAGCACCTGGCGGCAGAGCTCGTAAACCGGTTTCAGAAGAACCGTCAGCCGCTTGCAGGTCTTGCACTGACTACGGACACCTCGATTATGACCGCTGTGGGTAACGACTTTTCGTTTGAAGAAATATTTTCGAAGCAGGTCCGGGCACTGGGCAGGAAAGGAGACGTGCTGGTCGGAATATCCACCAGCGGGAGCTCGAAGAACATCATCAGGGCGCTCGACGAGGCCCGGTCGATGGGTATCTCGACAGTGGCGCTCACCGGTGAAGCCGGGCAGATTCGAGACCACGCGGATTGCACGATTTCCGTCCCTTCGAAAAGCACGCCGAGGGTCCAGGAGATTCACATCCTCATCGGCCATATCCTCTGCGAAATCGTGGAAGATGCATCCGCGCGGATCGTTTGACTTCCCCGAGCATCAATACTATACACATATTCTATGGGGGCGTAATGGGTTCGACGGGGGCAGTTGAGGTATAAGGAGCATGCCGAGGTCTGTCGCCTCGTAAAACAGGCAGAAAACCAATAAGTGCCGACGATTATTCTTACGCACTGGCTGCTTAAGCGGCCACGTCCTGCTGGGACCTGCTCATCGGCCCCATGCACGGGCGTCAAACAAGGATGAGCAAACCCGACGGCTTTGGCCCCTTGAGCCGACGGGGAACTGAAAGGGGACGGGATACGGAAAGCCTGTCTGCGGGCCGACCATATCTGGGTTGAAAATACACAGACTACGCATGTAGCCGCCTTGTGCCAAAGGCCTTCGGACGGGGGTTCGATTCCCCCCGCCTCCACCATTATCACCTTGATATTATTAGCTATTTTGCCTTTTTTTGTCCCAAAAATGGTGGGCAAAACCTGAGCAGGCAACATTGGCTATTCTGCTATCCTTTGTTTCACATTCATCTTGATGACCTTAGCCTTCTTGGTTTTTCGAACCTCTTTCACGACCTCAAAGGTGTCATTGTTCTCGACTTGACAATAACGCTCGAATGCCCTGTTCGTCAGACCCGATGCCTTCAATGCTTTTTCCGTTCCCAGGAGCTTCGCTGTTTCGGTTGCCGTGGTATGCTTTGTGCCGGGATAGAGTGGAACACCATGCAGACCTATCTCGTCTGCGGCTTTTACCCACCACTTGTATAAATATTTCTCTCCAAAAATACTGTTCGGTTTTGCCCCGCCTACGCCCTTTATGTGACGGAAAAAGGGTATTTCAGGCAGGGCAGGGTACTCCCGCTGCAATGACCTCCATTCTTTTATATGATCTTCAAGTAATCGTACTGTCTTAAACTTGTTTTTCAGCTTGGTTGGATCATGGATTATAAGAAGGCCGCTCGGATCAAGACTGCTCTCTTTAATCCTGCGCAAATCGTCCGGCCTCAGTGCTGTGTAGGTAGCCAGAATGTCAATACCAAGCCATATTTTCGGGTTAATATGGTGGGAAAGCTCCTTTACTTTACTGATCACTTTTTCTTGAGTCTCCCAGTCGGTGATCTTGCGATACCCGAGAGTATATTCAATCTTTGGGAACTGGGGAAACTCTGCCAAGGTGATCACATTTCCACGACCCAAGCACCATTTCCAGAAGTCGTGCAGCTGGCTACAGTGGTTCGATCTAGTTTTATCTGAAATGGGCATACCGTTCTTCTGTTTCAACTGGAACAGATAATCGTCAATCATGCCCCCTGATATATCCTTGAGGTTTGTAGTGCCAAAATAATCTCTCGCGGTGTTGATGTAGTAGCATATTTTCCCGTAGCTTTTCAGGCTCTTCTTGCGCTCAAGGTATTTTGGGGCCAGGGACGCAAAGCTGTTCGGGCGAAGGCTTTTGTAGTCATCGGGATTAAATTTTCTTTTTCTCTGACTCGCCGTGCCTTTCTCATAGCGTAAGTAGTTCAATGACTGACAAGCAGACTCATAAGAATTGTGTCGCTGGTAGATATCTCCAGGAAATCGAACAATGAATTTGGTTGCCGCTTGATCAGGATGATCGGGGCAAAAGCATCCTCTCCGTTTTGGATTGTGCAGGAGATACTTTCCGCAGAGCGCACATTTTTGTCGTGTATATATACTCCCATCCATGCAAATAGCCTCCCCAACTAAGTTAGGAGGCATATTACACTTCGTATTTATTTTCGACAAGATCTTCATACCTAGTATATTCTACCGTAGTGAAAATTATTTGATTTTTCAGCAAAACCACCAATCGATAATGCCAGTGAGTTATTAAAATCGATGGTTTCGGGGAAAAATAAAAAATAAAAAAAATATTACTCCTGATAAACAAGTGGATCAGGAATGGCTGATTCAGAACACATCAAGCAATTCAATCCCCCCGAAGGGGGGCCTGCTGGTCGTCTTTTGACGAAGTAAAACCTTAGACAAAACAGGGTAATACAGAGAGGGCGAACAACAAAAAGCGTTATCGGATTTACTTAACAGTTCCCGATATACTTATGGATCAGGAGCGCCGCCAAAAAAACCGATATGCCGAGCTCATGGGGATCATAATTCTTCCATCTCCCCAGAGGGGAGGTGCTGGGGGTTTTTCTGTGGAATCATGATTGAAAAATCGGCACAAAAAAAGCCCGCTCTTAACGAGCGGGCTTTTTATCTATAACCTTCTTGGTCACTTTGAGTTAGAGCCGAGATATTGGGCAACGGTAGAGTCCCGGCCCAATCCATGGCCCATCTCCACCTTGATAATGCCACGGGCGGATTTGTCATAGTCTTTCCAATCCTCGCCCCTTGCTTCAATGGCTGCTCGCTCAAAGGCCTCCTTGCTCTCATATTTCACTCGACATTTAAATCCTGTCAACTGCTCATATCGTAACTGTGCATAGGCGTGACGTGCTGAATGAAATTTCTCGTATTTCTTGTTAGCCCCGGCTTTTTCAAGGATCTTATACCCTTTTTTCTCCCACTGGCTATCTCGCATATCAGGAGGTATCATGCTACCGGTCCCAGCCACGCTGCGAGCGTTCTCAATGGCGTTCCTTCCTTCGGGGCTTATCTCGGAGAGCACCCTCTCCTTTCCTCCCTTCGCCCCTGCGGCGACGTGGACCCGGCCATCAGGCAAAACATCCCTCGATGGATTAAACTTCCTCGCTTCCTCGTGCCTGAGGCCCAGGTGCCGACATAGTCCAAGTTGTGCAGCCACCCTGATTTCATGGTTACCGCCGGCCTTCAAATTTATCATGATCGAGGTAAGCTTCGCATCGGGCATAGATTTGTCGATGTTCTTAACATACTTAATGTTTTCCAAACCAAAAGCTGAATTTGCCTTGTGGATGCTGTTGTTACCATTGGCTTCTGCTGTGGCTCTTACGCCTGACAAATACTCTTTGATTGTCTTGGTTTCAAGCCCACGGTCCTGCCAGGATTTGACAACAGCCCCAACGTGCTTATTCGTAACATTATCCCATTTCTTCACGCCAAGACCTTGATTTCTCAATTCCTTGACGAACTGATTGACCTCCTTGAGATGAGCTACCCTGGTTTTTGAAGAGCCGGGGTACCTCGTCCTGGTTGCCGCTCTCATTAGTGAATCTTTTGCTGGTTTGAATCTCATAAACGCACTCCTTTTTCTTTTATTTGCCGGGTGAGTATTGGCCCGGCAAAACCGCTCCCATCGGAGATAGAAGCGGTTTTGCCGGGCCAATAAAAGGGGTTGGTTGACGTGGGGTTGTCGGTTGACATTGATTTGGTGTTTCCATTTGCGTCCACATTTCGAGGTGATACGGGTGCTGACGCCGTTAGGTCTTCAGCTCACATGAGCTGTTCAAAAGAATTAGGAGGGAATCCGAGGCAATTTGTTCCCATTTTTATGGATTGAATGGTTTAACTATTGATAAACACGCGATAAAATGATTCTTGGATAGCGCGTCTGTTTCCCCTTTATCTCTTACGAGATAAAAATCTAAACAGACGCGCTTATTTGAATTTGAATTGGATTGATCCTGGAATGATGATTTTCATCGTGCGCAACAAAAGATGTGTGCCAAGATAGAAATCTATTCCGGATACACTGATATCCTTTAGAACACTGAATGGCGTTTTCCTTAGCGGAAAACTTTTTGATTTTCTCGCATGTGCAGAAAGCCCATGCATGTTCTCTTGTCATCAGCCGATGGCAACAATAGTGCTCATCTCGACGATTGTCGATATACTTAAATGTTTGTAGAGGTTACCTGAAAACTTCTTTATCAGGTAACTACTTTGACCGCTCGGGGCGGCTCAATGACTGATTATATCAGTCAAGGATATGTTATGATCTGTATATAAGCATATTTTCACTATAATGTCAAGGGATTTTTGACATACCTAAACATTCTTGCGGTCAACGGCCAGATGGGTGAGGAACGATTCGATCTCGTGTTTGCCCATGCCCCTTGGATGGCGCATGTTGTGAAAACCCACATAATTCCTTATCCAGAAAAGGTAAGACCGCTCGGTACGCAGGGAATAGTGCTTTCTGCGGAGCACCCATCGGATCTGCGCAGAAAGCTTGGGCGCGCCCTGGTCGTTGGATCTTTTTTCCTCCATGCAACAAGCCTCAACAGCAATGTTCACGAAACAATAATTGCGCTATGCATTATAATATAATTGCACTATAATATAAAAGGCGTTCAAGGCAAATGGAAGGGGGAAAAGTATATTATGCTTTCAGAATATAGCCGCAAAAGTCCCCCCATTATCATATTGGCTTGCAGGATCGCGGTATAGTAATTGTTGGATGGAGAATATAGATGAATGAAATAAAGAGCAAATGGCAAACTAAGGAGATTGCACAAACTTATGTAGAAGGAGTTCGAGGGGCAATTCCTGGAGCAAATTTACAGTTAGAAGTAATAAGTAAGATTGTAAATAAGTGGTTCCCTCTGCCGTCCAAGGTTATTGACCTGGGATGTGGAGACGGTATTCTCGGTAGGCTGCTGCTTGATGAATACCCCACAGCTCATATCATCTTTGCTGACTTCTCTGAACCTATGCTGGAAAAATTACGTAACCGGATTGGTAGCGATAAACGGGCAACGGTCGTCAATATAGACTTTGCAACATCTGCCTGGATTAACAAGATGGAGATGGAAAAGCCTTTTGATATTATTGTGTCAGGGTTTGCCATCCATCATCAATCTGATGAAAGGAAAATGGATTTGTATGCCGAGATCCTTGGACTTCTTAGCGATGGTGGTCTCTTCTTAAATCTCGATCAAGTAAGCTCAGCAACCGTTTCGATTGGTAAGCTTTTTGACAGCTTCTTTCTCGACCATATGCAACGCTTCATTAAAAATAATAGACCAAATATTACCATGCATGAAATTGAAGAGGCATACTATCAGGACAAGAAGGAGAATATTCCAGCCCCAGTCGAAAGACAGTGCCAGTGGCTCCGCGACATAGGTTTCGAAGATGTGGATTGCTTCTTCAAGACTTTTGAGCTGGCCTTATTTGGAGGACGTAAAGCATCCAACCATTGCATCCAGGCCGACGCGGCAGAGCCGCGCCGCTGATGCCCACGTTATGTTGAAAAGATGTATTTATCGAGGTGAATCATGTTCTGGGCATTCTATATTATTGGTGGAGTAGTTGGAACCGTGTTTCATTTACGCTTTTCGTTGCCAGCCGTTTATATTGATCTCAGAAATGCATGGGGAATTTTTGATATCGTTAAGACCTTGGGCTTTCATATCATCAGAGTTACATTGCTGGGTTGTGTTGTTTTCTTCCTTTCGTGGATTTCTGTTGGTTATTTCATTATCCACTATGATGATTTTAAAAATGAACTTGAAAATGCCAGATTATAATCTCCATGTTGCAATGTGAGACATAAGGTCCTTCTATGACAAGAAAAGAACGTCTTCGTCGTGTTGCTATCCTCTGCTGTCATTGTCTCAGAAATCTAGCCTTTTATAAGGCTGGTTGGCGTGGGAAATCTCTTGTACTTGAGGGTGAGTTCTGGATTAATGTTAATAGTAATTTCCTGGATATATGTGTACTTGAATGGTGTAAGTTATTCTGTGATGCAAATGGGAAGCATCATTGGCGAAAAATCATTTCTGATCAGTCATCCTTTTTTAATAGCTTACTCCATCAGTTGGGAATAACTGAGGACGAATTTAATTCATATATAAAAAGTATGAAGGAGTATCGAGATAAGTTTGTCGCACATCTCGACTCAGAAGAAACAATGAATATCCCCATACTGGACATAACAAAAAATAGTGTGTCATTTCTTTATGATTATCTTCTTCAACACGAGGTTGAGGGAGATTTCTTTGTTGATGCACGAGGAAATGCTTCGGAGTTTTATGATAGTTTTCTAAGAGAAGGCATTGCAGTAGATGGACGGTTAG
>ERZ1026796.1817-NODE-1817-length-13396-cov-3.576607_pt1 | contig 13396 bp, 8 predicted proteins | sample MGYA00520874_ERZ1026796 | MGnify/ENA primary metagenome ERZ1026796 (study PRJEB33270, sample SAMEA104284474) | anaerobic digester metagenome | biome: Anaerobic digester microbiome; feature: mesophilic sludge digester; material: Anaerobic digester biomass | place...
TGGCGAAATTGTGCGAAACGACCCGGGATCCCGGCCGCAGCTCCCGGAGCAGGCGCGGCCGAAGCCGGAGGTTGATCGAAGTCAGGAGGTAGAGGGAGACGACCGTCGCTTCGCGGATATCGGCTTCGAATAAGTCGCCGGTGTAGAACCTGACCCGATCGGCGACGCCGGCGCTGGAGGCGTTGGCTTCGCTTTCCAGGATGCGTTCCGGATCAAGATCGATGCCGATCCCCCGGGCGCCGTATTTCTGGGCCGCCCCGATCACGATCCTCCCGTCCCCGCAGCCCAAGTCGTAGACGATGTCGTTCTTGTTCACTCCGGCCATGCTCAGCATTTCGTCGACGACCGGGAACTTGGTCGGAACATAGGGAACGTCCAGGAGCCGGACCTGTCCGGCGGCGCCGGAGATCAGAAGAAGAAGGGCGGCCGGAAGGGCGAAAGAGGAGAGGCTTTTGATCATGGGAGGGTCGATCCGAAAAAAAGATAGCACAGGGCCCGGGCGAAGACAAGGGCGGTCCGGCCGCGTTTCTTGACATCGTCGCGAGACGAAGAATAAGATGGATCGACATGCGCGGCGTCCGGTGTCGGGAATTAAAACGGGGGGGAGGCGGGATGTGACAAGGGGATCCGGAGCAGAGCGACAAAGCGCCGGGTTTCCGGGCCGCATGGCCGCCGCCGGGGTGATCGTCTTTCTCCTGGCCGCAGTTCCCATCGTTCTCACGCCGTTTCCGCCGACGACCGACCTCCCCCAGCATCTCAATCAGGTTATCCTGGCGACCGCCCATGCCGGGGACGGGGCCGGTCCGTACGCCGTTCTCTGGGGAGCTCCCAATACTCTGGTCTACGGATTCATTTTCCTTCTGGAACGCGTCTTTTCCCCCGAATTTCTTGGTCGGGCGGTCCTTTTGTTCTTGACCGCGGCCTGGATTTTCGCGATCTTCTTCACGGCCGTCCGGCGGAAGCGTCCGGCGGAGGGTGCCGTTCTCGCCGCCCTCTTTCTTTTCAATATCTCCTTCTACTGGGGCTTTCTCAATTTTCTCGCTGGTTTTCCGGTTTTCATCGCCTGGTTTTTTTTGACGGCCCGAAAGGAAGCGCATCCTCCGGCTTGGTGGTATGCCGCGGTGATGGTCGCGTCCTTTTTCCTTTATTTCGGGCATGTCCTCTGGTTTATCGCCGGCGCGGCCTGGTTCGGACTGACCAGTCTCCTTCGCCGGCTGCCCCTCCGATCCCTTGTCCTCCGGGCCGCGACATTGATTCCCGCCGGCCTTTTTTCGCTTTTCTGGTACCGCAAGTTCGCCGTGTTCCAGGCCGCGTCCGATCTGAACCTGGCCCCGGAATGGATCAACCGGCCCTTCGAAAAGCCGTTCACCCTGTGGTTTCGGAGCGTGGCCTTCGGCGGCGGGACGGGCCGTCTCGAAACGTTCCTTTTCTTTTTCCTTCTCGCCTGGGCCGGCCTTTCGCTGGCGACCCGCCGCCAAGAATGGCGGCGGCGCGTGGACGCGGATTTGGCGTCGGCGGCTGGCTTGTTTTTCGCGATCGCGTTCTTCGCTCCCGACACCTTCCGCAACACCATTTATTTCTCGGGACGCTGGGCGGCGGTGAGCTTCATCCTGGCCGTTCTGTCGCTGCCCGCCCCGCGGATCAAGCCGGCTCTCCGCCGGACGGCGGCCTGGGGGGCCGTGCTCGTCTTTTATCTCGTCACGACCCTCCATTGGGCCGGATACGAGACGACGGAGCTGACGGGCTTGGAGGAAAGCCTGGCCGGTATTCCCCGGGCGTCGCGCGTCCTGGGCCTGGACTACGTGAAAACGAGCCGCTATTTCGCGCATCGCCCCTTTCTTCAGCTTTATTCCTACGCTCACGTGTCCCGCGGCGCGGAATTAGGCTTTTCTTTCGCCCGGCATTCCACGGGCTTGGTGGCTTTCCGGCGGAAGCAGCCGAATCCCTGGACACCCAAGCTGGACTGGTACGCCGAGAGGGTCAAGGAATCCGACCTGGCGTACTTCGATTATGTCCTGGTCAACGGCCGGCCCTATGACCACGACCACCGCCTGCCGAGACGGCGGCTGTCGGCGGTGACGACGACCGGGCGGTGGCGCCTTTACAGGATCGAAAAATAATCCGTCCGGGCTTGAAAATATTTCTTTGGCTAATCCGAGTTCGATTGTATAATGACCGCTTCCGGTCCTCGGGAAAGGGACCGGCGGAGAACAGAAAACGGGGTGCAATAAAGCGGAACGGGACGAGGGATGCTTTCCAACATACTCCGGGAAAAGCTGCCGGAAGGGTTCCGGTTCCGGGACACCGGCTGGTACCAGGCGATTGCGGGGATTCATGAACAGTTCCTTCGCCGGCTTCTCCTGACCGGGCTGTCGGCGGCCGCGATCGCCGCGTTCGTTTATCTTTTCCTCGACCTGAGGCGGGGAAACACCGCCTACCTCGTCTATTACGGGATCTGGCTCGCCGCCTCCCTCGGCCTGCTGATCTATTTCCTCCGGACGGGGCGGACGTTTCGACTGGCGACTCCGGCCGTCCTTCTGCTTATGGCCGCATTCGTCCTGACCGTATTCATTCCCCCTTCCCGCGACCTTTACCTCATCATCTTTTTCTGTTTCCCGCCGGTCGTCCTTCATCTGACCGGCGCCCGCCGGGGAACCCTCTGGACGGGCGTCTTCCTCCTGACGATCCTGCTGACGTTCGTCCTGAACACGTTCGGATTTTTCGGGCCCTGGAACATCGACTTGACCATCCGGCAGATCATCGTCGCCTTCGTTGTATTCAGCTTGATGTTCGTTTTTGGCTTCATGAACGAGCGGCAGAAAGAGAAATTCATCGATCAGCTGGTTCTCCAGCTGAGCTACGACAAGGCCACCAACCTGCCGAACCGCGAGGTGCTGATCCATTCCATCCCGAAAGACCGGAAGTTCTTGTTCGCCATCGTTCACATCGAAAACTTCGGCGAGCTGGGGACGATCTTCGGCTACGAAACGCTGGACGAGATCCTTCAGTTCATTTCCCGCTATCTCCAGCAGTGGAGCCGGGAGTTCAATTATTCCTTGTACCGGTTGCGCGGCAACGATTTCGGCCTGCTGATCCCCCGCGATTCGATGGACCGGGCGGCGTCCGAAGCCCTGCTCAACCGCATCTGCGCCGCCCTCCGCCGCGAATTCATAGCCTGGGGCAGGTTGAACATCCATTTGAACATCAAGCTCGGGGCCTCGTTCATCAACGACGCGTCCCCGGTCGATTTCCTCTCCAAGGCCGACTTGGCCCTCAAGGACGGCATCCTCTCCCACCGGGCCGTTTCCCTTTACAAGGGCGACGAGAGCGTCCGGGATTCGGCTTATGATTCCCTGAAGCTGTACAGCATTCTGGCCCGGAATCTCGAGGGGAAGACCTGCCGGGCTTATTATCAGCCGATCATCGATACCCGCACCGGGGAAGTGGTCTGGTTTGAAAGCCTCCTTCGGCTGCGCGACCAGGACGGCTTTTACGTCTCGCCCAGCCCCTTCCTCCCCCTGGCCACCTCGACCGGCCTCGATTCGGACATCACCGAGTTCATGTTGAAGGAGGCCTTTACGGCCTTGCGGAAGACGCCCTGCGACGTTTCCCTGAACGTAACGTTCAAGGATCTCTTGATGCCGGAGTTCGAGAAATCCCTCTTCGCCTATCTCAAAGACGCTCCGGCCTCGAACAAGCGTCTGATTCTCGAAATCATCGAGCGGGAAGAGCTGGTCGAAAACGAGGCCTGCCGCTCGTTCCTCGAGCGGGCCCGGGCCAACGGCTGCAAGATCGCCATCGACGACTTCGGAGCGGGATATTCCAATCTCAGCCGCTTGATCCAGCTCCCGATGGACATCCTGAAGATCGACGGCAGCTTGACCCGGAAGTGCCTCCACGACGAAAAGGCCAAGCACCTGATCCGGATCGTGGTTGAATATTGCCGGTCCAACGACATCAAGGTCGTCGCCGAGCACGTCGACCGGCCGGAAATCGCCAAGTTTCTGACCGGTTGCGGCATCCATTACCTCCAGGGGTATCATTTCGGGATTCCCCAGGAATCGCTGACGGATTTCGATCTTCCCGCCGGAAAAAGCTGAGTTTTCTTCCCAGGGAACTTTTTTCCCCCGAAATGCGTCTTTTCCGGTGAACGTCTTGGAGGAGGATCGAACATGAGCGGACAATCAAAATTCGCCGCCGGCCTGGCGGGCGTATTTCTGGCGGTCACCGTCGCCGTCGGCGCCGCCTGCGATTACATCGACGGCGATTTCTTCGAAGGCTCGAAACACACCGAATCGTTCTCGAAAACCCTGCCCCTGAAAGCGGGGGACCGATTCGCCTTGAAAAACACGAACGGGTATGTCCGGGTGACGACTTGGGACCGAAACGAAGTCGAGATTACGGCCCAGAAAATCGCCTCCCGCCGGAAAGACGACCTGGACCGGGTGAGGATCGAGGTCGAGACCCCCGGCTCGGACGTCCGGGTGGACACGATTTATGAGCGGTTCCGCAACGTCCGGGTGAAAGTGAATTACGAGGTGAAAGTCCCCGCCGGGGTCATCCTCGAGACGATCCGCTCGACCAACGGCGACATCGAGCTTTCGGGCGGCTTCGGCGACGTCAAAGCCGGCACGACCAACGGCGACATCCGGATGGAGGGCGGGGACGGCCGGATCGTCCTGGCGACGACCAACGGCACCATCCGCGGCCGCGACCTCCGGGGATCGGTTTCGGCCGACACGACCAACGGATCGATTTACCTGGAGCTGGACGAGGTGAGAAGCGACATCCGGGCGGACACGACCAACGGGTCGGTCAATCTGCGCCTGGGCGGCGAGGTCAACGCCGACTTTCGGGCCCGGTCGACGAACGGGTCGATCACCGTCGACTTTCCCGTCACCATCAAGGGCACGATTTCTTCCCGCCACCGGATCGAGGGTCAAATCGGCGGAGGCGGCCCCTCCATCGAGCTCGAAACGACCAACGGATCGATCCGGGTCAACCGGATGTAAAGGCCGCCGGGGAGGCTCCCGGAGCCTTCCCTTGTTCCGATAAGCGGGCGGCTTCCGGCCGTCCAACCTTCGCGGCCGGAAGCCGTTCCGCGGTTTGATCCCCCCCGGCCGTCCGGATCGGGGCCGCTCGTTGACACCCCGCGAAAGCCGGGGATATAGTGTCTTTCGGCATTCCGATGAAATCGAACATCCGTGAGATCCGCCTTCCTCATCCCCATCCGGAGATGAGGCCCCGGGTCGAAGGCTCCCCCCGGACGGCTCCTCATCCAGGGACGGCGGTCCGGATCGGAGAAGATCTGTTCGAGGTGATGACCGAAACATGCTCCGCCGGCCGAGAATGGATCTACGGGCTGGAGCCATGGAAGGCGGGCAACGTCACGCGCATCGCCGTCGAGTGGGGGGACGCAGCCGAGAAAGACTTCCTGGCCGGCCTCCGGAGGGAACGGATCCGGACGCGCAAAAAAAACCTGGCTTTGGGCGGCCAGGCTCTGTTGGGATTTCTCCCCCGTCCTTTTCAGGAACGCTTGGCTCAAACCCTCGAATTCGACCCGGGGCGGGCGACGCTCTATTCAGCCCTCCTGGAAACGCTGGCCGCCGGGCCGCCGGCTTTTCTCTTCTTCCTCCAGATCTTCGGAACCCCGGGCGGGCGGTTCGGACCGGTCATTCCCTCAGGCTTGGGATTTTTCGCCCTGGCCGGCGCGATCGAGGGGATTGTCCGGCTCGTGATCAACCTCTCTTCGGGGGAAGCGGTCGGAAGCCTCCCCTTGTCCCTTTTGGGTCTCCGCTTCGACAAGGGGCCGAGGGACGACGTGATGAGTGACGAGTTCCTGCCTGCCGGCGACGTTCTCGAGGTCCTCTCGCCGACGCCCAAGGCCTGGTGGCTGAAAGCCGGGGGGATCACCTGCGGCGGCGATTCCTTCCTGCTTATCCGGTCCGCGGCCGAGGGCCGTCGTTTCCGGTATGTCTTCCGGAAAGGCGGCTCGGGATTTCCGGAAACGGACGCGGTTCTGGAGCGCGAGCGCAACATCGCCGCCGACCGGGCGTATGCGCTGGCGCCGCTCTGGGGTTTCCTGCCGCGGGCGGACCAGGAAGCGGCGGCCTTCTATGGCCGGACCAAGACCCGGCTTTGGGTCCGCGGCTCGATCGCCTTCAACCTTCTGCTTTCGTTTTCAATCGTCGCCCTTGATATGGTTCGGATCGGGGCCGGAGGATTCGCCTGGTGGACGCTCGTCCGGTTCCTGTTCGGCCTGGCTCTCCTCGGGGAAAGCGTCATCCGCCTTCTCCGTCATCTTCAAACCGGTGATGTGAGCGGGAGTTTTTTGGGTGTTTTGATCAAGCCGCTGTTCTCCCTGGCCGTCCAGGCCGGGCCGAGCGGCGCCGGAAAACCGCGCCCGCCGCGGCCAGGGCCAGAATCGTCAGGCCGCTGACGGCCGCCCCGGCGAGAACGCTTGCCGGGAGATAACGGATTTCCACTTCGTGAGCGCCCGCCGGGATGACGACTCCCTTGAGCCCGAGGTTGACGGGGAAAACCGGGACGGGCTTCCCGTCGAGGCGGCCTTTCCAGCCCGGGTCCCAATTTCCGCGGAAAACGGCGATCACCGGGGCGGGCGTTTTCATCCGGTGGACGGAACGGCCCTGGATTTCGAGGACGGCTTGGGCTTCGGCGGCTTGAGCCGCGGCCGGTCCGTCCAGGCCGGGAACCGGACGATCGACGACGGCCGCGTCGGCCGGGTCGAAATCTTCGGCCGCGAAGGCCTCTTTTTTTTCGGCCGGCGTTTTCGCGACGACCGCCCTTCCGACGAAATACGGAAACGAGGCGGCCGGCCCGAGCTTCTGGACGGCGAGGGGGATTCCCTCGAAGATCTGCTTCTCCGCCGGCAGTCCCCGCAACGGCCGCGGCCCGACGAGATACGCGCAGCCGATCGACCGGAGATGTTTGAGCAGGAGATCCTCGGACCAGCCGGCCGCCGCCGTCCTCAGCTCCCCTTGCTCCTTCGGGTGGAGGCCGAAGAAATCGCGGTTGAAAACGTAGCGGACGCCGTCGCTCATCCCGGAAAACGGGTAGAGGCTCTGGCGGATGAAGCTTTGGGCTCTCCGGCCGCCGAGCTTGATTCTCATGTCGTCGGGCAGGACTTCCTGGCGGTACACGGTCACCGGGCGCCCCGTTTCGGCGAGGATGGCGGCCGGATCATAGAAGGATTCGGGGACGACGGGATTGATGGAACTGTTCCGGATCAGCGGATCGGCCACGGCGAGGAGGAGAAACAAGGCGGCGAAGATCCCCGATTTCTTTTTCCCCAGGCTGAAGGCGCCCATCAGGACGAGAGCCGCCGACAGAGCGGCCAAGCCCGCATAAAAGGAACCGCGGACCGCGGCGAGGAGCCGCTCGTCGCGGAGGACGAAGAGGCGTCCCAGGACCCGGCTTAAGACGGGGACGAGGGCGGTCAAAGCGGCCGTTATTCCCAGGGCCGCGATCCATCCGCCCCGAAGGCGCCTCGCCTCGACCCGGCGGCGGACGAAATAATCGTCGAAAAACACTCCGGCGGCGAAAGCCGCGACGAACATCGCCCCGGTCATGTATTTCACCGGGTAGCGGATCGAAGAAAGAAAGGGAACGCGGACGAGAAGCTCGTTCAAGGGGAAATACCGGCCGCTGGCCAGGAGAAGAAAAATTAAAAACAGCCATCTCCGGCCCCGCCCGGCCCGGTTCGTTATGACCGCGAGTCCGAACGCGGCCAGGAGAAGCCCGGCGCTTCCGAGATAGAAGCTGTAATAAAGCGGCGCGCCCTTGTCGAAGAGATGGGCTGCCCAAAAATCAGACGTCCCCGCCCCCCGGTCCGATCCCAGGATCCCGGGGAAGGGGACGTTGAGCAACTGGATCAACTCCAGCGGCCAGAGGGACGTTTCTGCGGCCGTCCGCTCGGTCCGTCCCAAGATTTCCAGGGAGGGGAGATACTGGACGGCCGAAAGCAGGGCGCCCAGAACGAGGGAGGCCAGGACGACTGCGGCCCGCTTTCCGGCCTTGCCGGGGAGAAAAAACGACTGGCCGAGGGCGAGGATGAGAGTGATCACGACCGCTTCCGGCGTTCCGGCGAGGAGCTGGAGGGCCCAAAGAATCCCCAGAAAAGCCGTTTTTTTGAATCGCGGAAGGGAATCCGAAAAGGAGAGGATCAAGATCCAGGGCATCCAGGCGAAAGCGGCGACATGATTGTAGAATTCAAAGCTCGAAAGGAAAAGGCCGCTGAAGAAGAAAAGCGAGGCGCCCAGAAAGGCCGACGGCCGGCGGAGGCGGAAGAACCGCTGAAGCCCGTACATTCCCGTCCAGCCGATCAAGGCATGGATCAAGTAATGAAAACGGAAGGCGGTGAAAAAGGGCAGGATGAGATAGAGCCAGGTTCCCGGATAACAGACCGCGTTCTTGGGATTGGCCAGGAACGGCTGGCCGTTGCCGTGGACGTCCGTCCAGAGGGCGAAGCCGCCTTCGCGGAGAAGCTGGACGGCCAGCCGGCGGGCCGGGATCTCGAGGACCGTTCCGTCCCGCTCGAAGAAAACGCCGCCTTGGAAGAAAAATCCGCGGAAGAGAAAAAGCAAAGCAGCCAGAAACAGGAAAAGGAAAACAAGGTCGACGGGTTCGAACAGGCGGCCGGAAGACCGGCCGGCGTCTCCATCGAACCGGCCCGCCGTCTTTCCGCCGTCCATCGGCCGAAGCATAATGCATCCCCGAAGGCGATGTCAAAACCGGCGGCCGTCCTTCTCTCCCGCCCGGGCGATTTTTCGAGGAGCTTGATTCCCGGCGGAGGAATCGGCGGCCCGGAACGGCGCCCGGCCCGCCGGTCCGCTTCCCGGACAGGCTCGGCCTCAAGAGGCCGGGGAACGCTCCCGGTTCACGCCTCCGCCGGCGCCGCCGGAAAAACCGGCTTTAAGCCTTGCGCTTTCTGATCAGCCCGTAGATGAATAAAATCACCAGGGCGCCGACGACCGAGCCGATAAAGCCGGCCGATTCCCCGGTCTGGTAGATCTTGAGCCACTGGCCGCCGTAGGAGGCGAGGAACGAGCCGGCGACGCCCAACAGCATCGTTACGAGGAATCCCATGTTTTCTTTGCCGGGAAAGATCAGCTTGGCCACGAATCCGGCCGCCAATCCCAGAAGCGCCGTCCAGACGATGTTCATGTGATCCCCTTCCTTTCCGGGAGAGAAAGGCGGCGAGGACCGCCCCTTCCCGCGATCCTGTCGATTCCCCCTGAAAGTAATTAAAAAGAAGGGGGCTGTCAAGGACGAGAACGCATCGTGGCGGCCGAGCGTCAGGAGATCAGGGCGCCCAGGGCGATCGAATAAAATTTCGAATCCTCGGAATCCGCCCGGGACGTCAGGACGCAAGGGCAGTCCGTGCCGGCCACCACGGCCGCCGTCTCCCCGCCGGCCAGGTAGGAGCAAGCCTTGAAGAAGACGTTGCTTGTCTCGATGTTCGGAAAGAGCAGGACGTCGGCCTCCCCGGCGATCGGCGTGCGGACGCCCTTGATCTCGGCGCTTTCGGCGGACAGGGCGACGTCGAGAGCCAGCGGGCCGTCGACGTCGGCGTCCTTGATCTGGCCGCGGTCGGCCATCTTGCTGAGGATCGCGGCGTCGGTGGTCGGGACCATTTTCGGATTCACTTTTTCCACGGCGCAGATGATCGCGGCCTTGGGCCGGTCGATCCCGAGCTTCCGGGCGACCGCCAGGCAATAGTTCAGGATCTGGACTTTCGCTTCCAGGTCGGGATAAGGGATGACGGCCGCATCGGCGCAGACGATGAGCTTCCGTCGCGACGGCACCTGGATGACGCTGACATGGGACAGAAGCTTGCCCGGGGCGAGAAGCCCTTTTTCCTTGTCGATGATGGCCTTGATGTAAAGGGAGGAGTCGATCAGCCCTTTCATCAGGAAATCGGATTCACCGGCCTTGATCCGGGCGACGGCCCGGGCCAAGGCTTTCCCCGGATCCGGCTCGTCGACGATCTCGAACGAGGCCGGGTCGATCTTGTTGTCCCGGGCGACGCTTTCGATTTTCGACCGGTTGCCGGTCAGGACGGCCTGGACCAGGCCTTCGGCGACGGCCCGGCCGACGGCCTCGATCGTATGAGGATCCTCGCCGCAGGCGACGGCCAGCCGCCGCGGTGTCCGGCCTTTGATGTGTTTGACGATTTGAGCGAGCGATGTGATCATCGTGAGTTCCTCCGTGCGGACGTTTCAGTTGTATGTTTTCGCCGGCTCCTCGCCTCTCAGGATCCGGCCGCCGGCGGCGGCCAAGGCGGCCATCTCGTTTTCGCCGGGGTAGACGAAAACGGGACCGAGGAAGGAAATGTGCGATCGGATCAGCTCGACGAACTTGGCGCTGTGCATGAGGCCGCCGGTCAAAACGACGCCGTCGACCTTGCCCTTGAAAACGGCGGCCGCGCCGCCGATCTGCTTCGCCGTGGTTTTCGCCATAGCCTCGAAGACCAGGGCGGCCGAGGCGTCGCCCTCCTCGATTCTTTTTTCCACGGCGCGGAGGTCGTTGGTCCCCAAGTGGGCGACCATTCCGCCCTTGCCGGCGATCTTTTTCTTGATTTCGTCAAGGGTGAACCGGCCGGAAAAGCAGAGAGCGGCCAGGTCGGCGGCCGGCATCGTTCCGGCCCGCTCCGGGGCGATCGGCCCCTCGCCGTTAAGGGCGTTGTTGACGTCGATGACCCGGCCGTGGTCGTGAACTCCGATCGAGATCCCGCCGCCGAGATGGCCGACGATCAGGTTGAGGTCTTCATACGGCCGGCCCAGAGCCTCGGCCGCCAGCCGGGCCGAATACTTATGATTGAGGGCGTGGAAGATGCTCCGGCGCTTGATTTCGGCAAATCCGGTCAGGCGGGCCCAATCGGCGAGCTCGTCGACGACGACCGGATCGACGATATAAGCGGGAAGGCCCAGCGGCCGGGCGATTTCATCGGCCAGGAGCCCGCCCAGGTTGCTGGCGTGCTCCCCTTGGACCCCGGCCGCAAGATCCTCGATCAGCCGGGCGTTGACCTCGTAGGTCCCGCTCGGAATCGGCTTGAGCAGCCCCCCGCGGCCGATGACCGCGGCGAAGCTCTTGGGGTCGATCCCGCGGCCGGCCAAGGTTTTCAGGATGATTTCCTTGCGAAAGTCCTTTTGGTCGACCATCCGCTTATACCGGCCCACCTGTTCCGCCGAGTGGGCGATGTTTTCGGAGAAGATTTCCCGGTCGCCTTCGTAGACGGCGATTTTCGTCGAAGTCGATCCGGGGTTGAGGATTAAAAGGCGCATGATTCCACCTTGGCATGGGATTCGGAAAAACCGCGAGCCCAATATAGAAAAGCCCGGCCGGGCTGTCAATAAGGTCCCGTTTTCGTCCCGGTTTCGAATGAGAAGACCTCTGATGATTCACGCCGGCCCGAGGGAGACGTTCTCCCGTCGAATCTCCGGAGGGAAGCCCAGGTCTTCTCCTTTCTTGGGATAGGATGAGTTCCCGGGTTTTCTCCTCCCGCCCGGCTCCGAGGCGCTCCGGCCGGCTCGTTTCCTTGACACATCCGCTCGGCGGGAAGTATCATTTTTCTCCTTTGAATAAATCACCGTCCGTCATGAAGGGAGATCACCCATGATCAGCTCGTCCTCTCCGCTCGGCGCGCGGCTTCTCGCCGGGATCGTCGTCCTGGCGGGAGCGGCCCTCATCGCCGCCTCGTCCCGGCCGCCCGTTTCCGGGGCGTCCGGCAATCCGTTTTTCGCCGACTTCGACACGCCGTTCCAGGTCCCCCCGTTCGACCGGATCAAGCCGGAGCATTTTCTTCCGGCGTTTGAAAAGGGCATGGCCGAGCAACAAGCGGCGGTCGCGGCGATCGTCGCCGATCCGGCTCCGCCCGATTACGAAAACACGATCGCCGCCCTGGACCGGTCGGACAAGCGGCTTACCGCGGTCAACCGGGTGTTCGGCGGATTGGCCTCGGCCGACACGAACGACGAGCTCAAGGCCATCCAGAAGGAGATCTCCCCCCGCTTGGCCGCCCACCGGGACGAAATCAACCTCAACAAAAAGCTGTTCGAGCGGATCAAGGCGGTGTATGAGAAGAGAGCGTCCCTCGGACTCGACGCCGAGCGGACCTTCGTCCTGGAGAACCTGTACAAGTCCTACATCCGCAACGGCGCCGGCCTCGACGAGGCCGGCCGGGCGGCGCTCCGGGAGATCAACCAGAAGCTGTCCCGGCTGAGCGTCCAATACAACCAGAATGTCCTGAACGAGACCAATGCCTTCCGGCTGGTCGTGGACAAGGAGGCCGATCTGGCCGGTCTGCCGGAATCGTCCCTGGCGGCCGCGGCCGAGGCGGCCAAGGCGGCCGGCCTGGAAGGCCGCTGGCTCTTCACAACCCAGAAGCCGAGCATGATCCCCTTCCTGACGTTCGCCCAAAACCGCGCCCTGCGGGAAAAGATCTACACCGCCTACATCAAGCGCGGGGATAACGACAACGAGTACGACAACAAGAAAATCCTGTCCGACATCATCAAGCTCCGGGTCGAGCGCGCCCGTCTTCTTGGATACAAGACTTACGCCGATTACGTCCTGGAAACGCGGATGGCCAAGAACCCGCAAAACGTCTACGACCTCCTCAACCGGCTGTGGGCGGCGGCCCTCAAGGTCGCCAAGAAGGAAGCCGGCCTGCTTCAAGGGATCATCGACCGGGAAAACGGCGGATTCAAGCTGGCTCCGTGGGACTGGTGGTACTACGCCGAAAAGCTCCGGAAGGAACGTTATGACCTCGACGATGCCGAGCTCCGGCCCTACTTCGTCCTGGACAACGTCCGGGACGGCGCGTTCTGGACGGCCAGCCAGCTCTACGGCCTGACCTTCACTCCGCTTCCGGACATCCCGCGGCCCCACCCCGACGCCCAGGCCTTCGAGGTCAAGGAGGCGGACGGCTCGCCGTGCGGCGTTCTTTACCTGGATTTCCACCCCCGGGCGGGCAAGAACGGCGGAGCCTGGTGCGGAACGTACCGCAGCCAGAACCGAATCTTCGGCAAGGACGTCGATCCCGTCGTGACCATGGTCATGAATTTTTCCGTGCCCTCGGGAGGCCGTCCGGCCCTGTTGACCCTGGAGGAGGTGGAGACGCCGTTCCACGAGTTCGGGCACGCCCTGAACAACCTCTTGTCCGACATCACCACCGGAACCACCTTCCGGTCTCCGGACTTCTCCGAGCTTCCGTCCCAGATCATGGAGCACTGGGCCGCCCATCCCACGGTCGTCAAGCATTACGCCAAGCATTTCCAGACGGGGGAGGCCATCCCCGACGCCCTGGTCGCCAAGATCTCCAACAGCCGCTTGTTCAACCAGGGCTTCGATAACGTCGAGTACCTGGCCGCCTCCC
>ERZ1026796.1820-NODE-1820-length-13381-cov-3.342614_pt1 | contig 13381 bp, 11 predicted proteins | sample MGYA00520874_ERZ1026796 | MGnify/ENA primary metagenome ERZ1026796 (study PRJEB33270, sample SAMEA104284474) | anaerobic digester metagenome | biome: Anaerobic digester microbiome; feature: mesophilic sludge digester; material: Anaerobic digester biomass...
GCGTAACGTGCGTGATCCCCGGCACCTGCTCGCGCAGCGCTGTCTCCACCTCGCCGCTGAGGCGATGCGCGTCCGCCAATGGCATCTCGCCGGGAAGCTGGCAGTGCAGCGTTACCGCCCAGCCTCCATTATCGCGGCGCACCTGCACATGATGACAGACGCCCTGCGGCAGTGTGGCGCTCGACACCTGTTGCACCTCGGCCGCCACCTCTGCTTCCTGCCGGTCCGGGCCGGGCGTGTGGATGACCTCGAAGCTCAGATTCCCGACCTTGATCTCATCCCCGCCATCGAGAAGGCGGTCGGGCGGGGGCGACGGCACAAACGCGAAGCCGATCAGCTTCATGATCGTCGCCGCGTCGGATGCCATGGCCGCCTCGTCCCTGTGCATGCAGATCGGTATGCGGTACCGCGCGCTGAGCTCAGCGTTCGCGCCCGTGTGATCGGGATGGGCGTGCGTATTGACGATGCAGATGGGGCGCAGGCCGCCGTCGCTGATATGCCCGGCTATGAGCCCGGCGTCGCCGCCCGGATCCACAATCGCAGCCGCCGCGGTGTCGGGACATGCGAGGAGGTAACAGTTGGCCATCAGGGGCCCTACAACGATCCTCCGCGCGATCGGGTGGGGCGTACGTTTCATTGCGGCACCGCCATGTATCGTAGCACATTACGGCGCGGCGCAGTTACACGAGGGGTTTCCCGCCGAGGGAACTCACTGGCAGATCATGAACCGGGCGGGATGCGCGCGTAACCCCCCTGGATCGGCGGCCGCTCGCCAATCCCCCCAAACCGCCTGCTTCCCGCCCCGGCTTCCCCCGCAACCCACCGCGCCGCTCCGGCAGCCTCCCAACCGCCCGCGAGAAAGGGCAGCCGCGCCCTTTACGCCTCGCCACACGAGCCGGGCCATGACGTCAAATAAGCAGGCATTCCGCCCCTCGGCCCGCCGGGGCGAAATTAGAGGATCCCGGTGACGGGCGGACGCGCCGGCCCCGCTCCCCGGCCCGCCGGGGCGAAAAACCGATCGACTACAGCCGATGGGGCGATCTCCACACCCTCGAACGACACGCCATCCCCGCGCCGGGGCTCAATGGCAGCCTCACGGACCTGGCCGGCCAAAGCCGCGCTCCCCGCTCCCGCCCACGCAAACTCTCTCCCCAGGATGAGGCAATCATTCTCCCATACAGGGATAGAGCCCCGGCCTTCGACGCCAGACACCGCAAATACAGGTTCGATATCCCTGGCGGGACGTCAACTAGATCGGGCGCGTCTTACGCCCCAACCGGCTTGCCCGCAAAAAAACGCAAGCATGGCTTCAAAAACGTCCTCTGCGCCGGCAAGGCCGACTACTCCCCCTTTTACCCGATGCCGAATCAGCGCCAAACACCTCGGCGATATCCCCAATACCGGCCGCAGATGAAATCGTCCGGCATACCAAGGTGTCAGTGCACCGCCAGTGAGATCCGACTCCGCGGCAAAGAACGCGCAATGCGCAGTTCATCCGCCGCGCGGCGCCGCGTGTCCGTTATACGATATCAGGGGTCCAGGAGACACGAAGCCCCGCCGCCGAAACCGTCCCGGCCCGCGCGCAGACCGATCCCGCCGAAGGATCCGCGCCGCGCGTTCTCTCCGCCGGCCGCCGGGAGCCGCGGGCGTGCGATCAGCCCTCCACGCGCTTCCCCTCAGCCGCCCGGGGAGCGGCCAGGGCCCGGCGCCGCACAGGCGCCACCAGGAGCAAGATGGCGGCCGCGCCGAGCGACCATGCAAAGAGCTGCGTGATAAGGTGCGCGGATATGCCCGAGAGCAGGGCCAGATCCCGCGGATACCCAAGGAGACGGAACGCCCCAGCCCACACCCCCTCGTACGCGCCGAACCCGCCTATGCCGCTCAACGGCGTGCTCGCGGAGAGTTCGGCCAGCGACGCCCCGACCAGCACGGGCCAGAACCCGATCGCTCGTAGGGTGTGAACCGCCGGATCGATCGGGTTCAGCACCGCGTAAACGAGAAACGAGATGCAACCGTACTTGAGGATCCTCACCGCGAGGGAGAGGCCGAGCGCGCGCCAGAATACACCGCCGTGCCTGATCTCCTCCATGGCCGCCGCGGTGCGCGCCAAGGCATCCGCCACCGCGTCCCTTCTACCACGGATTGGAAAATAGCCGCGCACGATCCTTCCGGCGCCCCGCATCAGGCCGGGGAGAGCCCAAAGCAACGCCGCGACGGCCATGAAGAAACCAGCCGCGATAGGAACGAGGACGGCCGGCGGAATCCCGAGCCGACTCCCGCCCACCGCCCATATCCCGACAGCCATGAGCGGGACCATCACGACCATGTCAAGGACGAAGGCCACCGCCCAGACCGATGTCCCCACCCCCACCGGACATCCGAATCGCGCGCGCAGCAGCACGATATAAACCGTCGAGCCGATCCGCGCTGGGAGCAGGTCCGAAAATAGGTTCCTCACCAGCGTCACGAGGAACATATCGCCCCTGCCGATGGGCGGCGCGGAGCCGCTTCCCCGCATGAGAACGAGATAGCGTTCGTTCCTGAAGGCCGTCGAGAGCAGGCTCGCGGCGGCATAGGCGAGAAGACCCGGGACGGAGGCGTCCCTGACCGCGCGCGCGATCGCGCCCGGGCTCACCACTGTCAGGAGCCAGCCGATCACCCCGCAGCTCACGGCCGCCGAGGCCGCTGCATACCATGTCCGCCTCCCCCAGGGAGACCGATTCTTCACTCCCATTCAGGCCCTCCTCAAGCGTTCCCCCCTCCCCTTCCCCCATGCCGCCCAAGGGGGCACTCCGACCGGATCCCCCCGCCCGCCCTCGCGCTTCACTTTCCCGCGGCCGCCGAGGCGCCGCACCGCCCCCCGTCTTTCGCCGGCCGCGGCATAGACGTCCCAGCCGAAGCGGCGTCCCCGCGCGGCGGAACGTCAAAGACACATTGACCGGTCGCGACGAACGCGTTAGGACCGTACCCCCTGCGCACCGCCGTCCTTAGGCCCGACCGGAATGTCCGGCACCAGCGGCATCGCCCGTCCCTCCCCTGCCCGGTGATCCGGAGCTCCATCCGCTTCCCGTCGAGCGCCGTGAGGTTCACAGCGGCGGCGGAGAGCTTCGCCTTGCGGTGCGCCCAACTGCTGATGTCGTGCACCAGCGTCAGCATGGGCGGACCGCTCAACTGAAGGAGCCACCGGCAGCCCACGCCGCGCTTCCCCCGCTCGTCGAAACCGAGCGTGAGAGATCCCTTCCCAGCCCCTGCCGTTCGATCCCCGTCCATACTCCACCCCCTTCCAGCATATTAGTCGCAAAGGGGGGGTGAAATATTACAAAGAATTTTCCGGTTCCGCATTCCAGCGGCTAATTCACCTTTCCCATCCCCCCGCGCAAAGGAGGAACGCCCGTTTCCCGAGCCTCCCCGCCTCGGTCTCCCGGCCCCGTCCCCCCCGCAAAGGAGAAGCGCCCGCCTGCCTGCTGGGTACGGATGGAGAATGCGGGAAACCGCATCCCGCCTTCTTTGAATACGCGCGATGAGGTACCGACAGGAAATCCCCGTCTCAATCCTCCTCAAGCGGGGGCGAAACGGAAACAGATCCGCACAAAACAGAAGAGGGTCAAATATCGTCTTCGGCGCGGGGGGGGAAGAGGCGGGCCCAGCCGAACCGCCGGATCACACCGGCACCGAGGCCGCCGGCGACCTGACGATACGCCGCGCCTCCTCTCCGCTGGAGAATCGCGCCCCGGGAAGGGCGACGACGGCCGAGAGCCTGCAGCCGTTCCCGACGACGCACCCATCCCCGAGAACCACGCCCGGCCCGATCACGCTTCCCGCCCCTATCGCGCAACCGGCGCCGACGATCACGGGAGGCGCGAACTCGACGCCCGGGAAACGGCCGGGCGGCGGACGCCCCCCATCGGCCGGCGCAAACGCGCGGCAGTGCGACGGCATCTCCCCGCGCAGGAAATCCATGTTGGCGTCGAAGTAGGCCCGGATCGTCCCGATATCCCTCCAGTAGCCGTCCGCCCGGAACGACGCGACGCGCTCGCCCGCCGCGAGCATCGCCATGTATCCGTCCCCGACGATGCACGACGGCCTCCCCGCCGGGAGGTATCGGAAGATCGCCGGGGAGAGGATATGGATGCCCGTGAATACGACAGACGCGAGCCCCTCCCCGGCCGCCGGGGCGAGAACGCGCCGGATCATCCCCTCCCCGTCCGCCTCGACCCTGCCGTAGCCGCCGGCCGGATCCCACCCCCGCACCAACATCGTCGCCGCGGCGCCAAGTTCCCCGTGCCGCCGCGCCGCCCCGGCCAGATCGGCATCCATCAGCGCGTCCGCGTTGGCCAGGATGAACGTCTCCCCGCCGAAAAAGCTCTCGACCTTCTTCAAGCCCCCGCCGGTCCCGAGGATCTCGGGCTCTATCGAGTAGTCGATGCGCACCTCCCCGGCGTACGTCTCCCCGACGACGTCCATGACCCGCCCGGGGAGATGGTGGAGGTTGATCACGACATCCCTCACCCCCGCGCGGCGGAGAAGCTCGAGCACGCAGACGATCTGCGGCCGGTTGCCGACGGGGAGGAGCGGCTTCGGGGTCCGCTCCGTGAACGGCCTCATGCGCGTGCCGAAACCCGCGGCCAGGATCATCGCCCGCATCACACGCCCCCCCCCCGAAGCGGCGGCACGTGCCGCGCGAGGGCCCGCATGCATCCGTCCATGAACGGGAACCTCGGCGCGTTCTCCCGCACGTAGGCGAAGGTCGGGTCGAGGCAGGGGATGTAGCGCCGGTTCCCCCGTATGACAGCCATGGCGCAAAATGTCCCGCACGCCTTGAGATTCCGTTGAAGCGCAGCGAGGTCGAGGCGCTCCATGAACTCAGCGCGGTCCCGCCACACCATCCCCAGCCCGCGGCTCGCGTCGAGATAGTACTCCGCCATCTCCCTCCGGAACGCAGAGTCGAGGGCCGAGTATGAATCCCTCAGGAGCGACGCCAGGTCGTACTGGCACGGGCCCATGCGCGCGTCCTGGAAATCAACGATCCCGAGCCGCCCGCCGACGACCATCAGGTTGCGGCTGTGGTAGTCGCGGTGGTTCAGTACGCGCGGGAGGGACGCGATGCGGCGGGAGAGCTCGGCGAAGCCGGACCTGATCTCCTCGCGCTCCCCGGGCGAGGGCGCGGCCCCGTAGTGGCCCTCCACCGCATGGAGAAGGAAGTAGTCGAGCTCCTCCACCAGCTTCTCCTCGTCGAACGCCCGGCGCAGCGCCACGGAGTCGCCGCGGATGGCTGTCCCGAGGATCTGTATCTTGAGCAGCTCGTCGACGGCGAGGCGGTAGAGGCGCCGCCTCTCCTCCTGCCCGGCCGCCGCGAGGCGCTCCTCGAGCGTCACGTCGCCGAAATCCTCCATGAGTACGATGCCGTTTTCGCGGTCCCAGTCGTATATCTCCGGGACCGGGACGCCGCACGCGGCGAGGCGGTCGCGGATCTCGATGAACACCCGGTCCTCCTCGGGAATCGGCTCGTCGCGCGTCATCGCCACGGCGCTTCCAGCGGGAAGGAAGACGCGGTAGAAGGCGCGGACGGAGGCGTCGCCCTTGAGGCGGACCGGCCCGCGCGGCGCGCCCCGGGCCGCCGCGAACGCGCCGATCCTGTTTTCCTTTGACTGGTGCATGGGGAATCTCTATGATGATGCGGCTTGGGGAGCCGGCCCGGGAGCACAGGCGCGCGCCGCTCCGGGGAACCCGCCGAATTGCCATCTTATCACCAGTCGGGGCCGCATGACCAGCGCCATCAAACCGCCGCCCCTCGAAAAGGGCGGCGTCGTGGGGATCGCCGCGCCGGCCAGCCCGTTCGACCGCGACGCGTTCGCCCGGGGCGTCCGCGCCCTCGAGGAGTCCGGCTACAGGGTCGCCTTCGACGAGGGGATCTTCTCCCGGGACGGCTATCTGGCGGGGAGCGACCGGAGGAGGGCGGAGGAACTGGCGCGGCTCTTCGCCGATCCGCGTGTCGGGGCGATCTTCTGCGCGCGCGGGGGCTACGGGTCGCAACGCGTCCTGCCGATGCTCGATGCCGGGCTCATCCGCCGCTCGCCGAAGATATTCGTCGGCTACAGCGACATCACCGCCCTGCACGGTTTTCTCGGCGGCGAGTGCGGGCTGGTCACCTTTCACGGCCCCCTCGTGACGGAGATGGGGGGGATGGGGCCGGGCGCGCTGCGGGCGCTCCTCTCCTCGCTGGGGAAGACGGCCGCGTGGGGGGGGATAGCATCCGGCCTCCGGGCGGTGCGCGGCGGGAGGGCGGAGGGGAAGATCGTCGGCGGCAGCCTCTCCGTATTCTGCGCGACGCTCGGCACCCGCTACGCGCCGCCTACGAAAGGCCGGATTCTGCTCTTCGAGGACCGGGGGGAAAAGCCGTACGCGGTGGACCGGCTCTTCTCGACCCTGCGGATCTCGGGGACGATCGGGGGCGCGCGCGGGATGTTGCTCGGCCGCTTCGTCCCCCCCGCGGGCTGGAGCGGCGGGGACGACGCCTACCAGGCGGAGATCCGCCGCATCGCGCTCGACGCGACGGACGGGTGCCCGTTCCCCGTCCTCGCGGGTTTTCCGGCGGGGCACTTCCCGGGGAACACCTGCTTCCCGCTCGGCGTCCGGGTCGCCGTCGACGGCGGGGAGGGGAGTGTCTCCGTCGTCGAGCCGTGCCTGGCAGGGTAGGGCCGCCGCGGGGGGGAGGGCGCCGGCGCGCCCGCCGCGTGGACAAGGGGCGCCATGGCCCTCCGCCGAAACACGAAAGGGTAGGCGTATGAATATTCACCTTTGCGCGATCTGCGGGATGGGGATGGGATCGCTTGCGCAACTCCTCAAGGCGAGCGGACACCGCGTAGGCGGCTCGGACGCCGGGATCTATCCGCCGATGTCCACTCTCCTCGCGCGGATCGGGATCGAGATCAGGGCCGGATTCAGCCCGGCGCACATCCCGCCCGACACCGAACTCGTGATCATCGGAAACGCTGTCCGGTCCGACAATCCCGAGGTCCTGGAGACGCAGCGCCGGGGGATCAGATATCTTTCGTTCCCTGCCGCGCTTGAAGAGATGTACCTCGCGGGGAGGACGAGCGTCGTCGTCGCAGGGACGCACGGCAAGACCACGACCTCCTCGCTCATCGCCTGGATCCTGCACCACGCCGGCCTCGCCCCCGGCTTCCTCATCGGCGGCGTGATGAGGAACTTCGGCTCCTCCAGCGCGCTCGGCTCCGGCCCGCCGTTCGTCGTGGAGGGGGACGAATACCACGCCGCCTTCTTCGACCGCGCCCCGAAGTTCCTCCACTACATCCCCGCCGTCGGGGTGCTCACGAGCGTGGATTTCGACCACGCGGATATCTTCGACGGCCTCGACGCGTGCAAGGAGACATTCGGACGTTTCGCCTCCCTCGTCCCGCCGCGGGGGAGGCTCATCGCATGCTCGGACAACCGGCATATCCGGGAGATCATCGACGGAAGGCACTCGGCCCCGATCGAGACATACGGCTTCCTCGACGGGGCGGAGTGGCGTCTCTCGGCCTACGCGGGATCGGCCTCGGGCGCGCACTTCACCCTCGCCCGGCGCGGCGGGGACTCGCACCGCGTTGAGTCGCCTCTCGCCGGGGCGCACAACGCCTTGAACGCAACGGCCGCCTTCGCGGCCGCCTCCTCCCTCGGCGTCCCGCCGGCACGCATCCTTTCCGCCCTCTCGACATTCAAGGGGGTGAAGCGGCGGCAGGAGGTCCGCGGCGAGCCCCGCGGGATCACCGTCATCGACGATTTCGCCCATCACCCGACCGAGGTCCGGGAGACGATCTCGGCCATCAAGGAGCGCTACGCGGGGCGGAGACTGTGGGCGGTCTGGGAGCCGCGGACGAACTCGAGCCGCAGGAACTTCTTCCAGGAGGAGTATCCGGACGCGTTCCTCGGGGCGGACCGCGTCGTCGTGGCGGGGGTCTTCCGCGCGGAGCAGGTCGAACCCGGGCGGCGTCTCTCGCCGGAGAGGCTCGCCGCCGACATCGGGGGGAGGGGCGTGGAGGCGCGCTGCATCGAGAGGGCGGACGACATACTCGCGGCGCTCATCTCGGAGTGCCGGGAGGGAGACGTCGTCCTCGTCATGTCGAACGGGGATTTCGAGAAGCTCCCGGAGCGACTGATCGCCGGGCTCGGGGGCGGGGGCATGCCTTCGACGGACACGCCCGCCGGGCGCGGCTGAAAGTGCCATGGCGCCGGTCTCCCTCGCCGCGCGCCACCCGCGCCCTTCAACGGCCGCGCCGCGCCGTCACGGCGAGATCGTCCGGCGGCAATAATCGATCTCCTTCATGAGGTTGCGCACCACCGAGTAGGCGGCCTTCTCGATGGAGTTGACATCGAACTCGGCCTGTTCCCTCGTGTCCGTCTTGTAGATCAGGCGCCCCGTCCTCGGATCGACGAGCTTCATCCGCGCGTAGACGACCTTCTGGCTGACGAGCTTGGGCTCGAGCGTGAACGGGAGCGGCTCCTCCTCCGGCACAGGCCCCAGTTCCTCCGTCATATCCGCCTGGAGCAAGGCGTCGGCCCGCCCCGGGGAGGCGGCGACGCGGATGCGACCCCTGCCGCGCCTGCGCAACTCGTCGATGAGGCACTTCCGCATCTCCGCGGCGTCCTCCTCGCTCCGAGCGCCGCGCACGTCCTCCACGCAGACGCTCCTCACCTTGAGCAGACGCGCCATCATCTCGGGGTGATTCGCGTAGTAGCGCGCCATCGCCCGCTGTTGTCCCGCGCACGCCGCGAGCGCGGCGCAGCAACAGACGGCGAGCGGGGCTACGGCCCGGTTCGCTCCGTACCTCATGGGGCCCTCCCTCCTTGAAGCGGGTTCCAGCGCCGGATTGTAGCGCGCCCCCGGCGCCCCCAACAACAGAAAAGGCCTTCGAGCGGCTAGGGGGCGGCCGCCCGGCGCATCGCCCCCCATCCCCCCGACCGCCGCATCCTATCTTTCGCCCGCGCGCCGGCGGCCGGCGGCGCCCATCAGCGCTTCAGCCGCACGACGTTGACGGCCTGGGGACCGCGGGGGCCGGGGGCAAGATCGAACTCCACCTTCTCATCCCGGGCGAGCGTCTTGAAACCCTCCCCGGCGATCGACTTGTAGTGCACGAACAGTTCCCCGCCGCCTTCCGGGACGATAAAGCCGTATCCCTTCCTGTCGTTGAACCATTTCACGGTTCCCCTGGGCATGGCGGGGCGGTCCTTTCGAGGGCTCATTATAGCACGTGGCGTCGCCGCGCGCGGCCCCGGCGGCCGTTCCGCGGCTGAGGCGGCCCCCGGTCCGCCTGTGCTATACTACGGCGCCAAGGAGGAATGCCATGTCCCACTACCTGCTTCTCCTCGCCCTGGCGGTCGCCGCCGGCGCCGTCACCGCCCTCCTCGCGGGCCGTCTCTGGAAGAAAGCGGCCGAGCGCGCCGCCGAGGATCTCAGGACGCGGCTGGACGCCGGGCGGGCCCGCGAGCTGGAGACGCTGCTCGAAAGGGTGAAGGGCGCCTTCGCCATCCTATCGCAGGAGGCGCTCGATCGCAGCACCGACGGTTTTCTGAAACTCGCCGGCCAGACCCTAGGGACGAAGGTAAAGGAGGGGGAGAAGGAACTCGAGGGGAAGAAGCAGCTCATCGAACAGAGCCTCAAGGCGATGACGGCGGAACTCGACAGGATCCGCGCGTCCTTCCGGGAGTTCGAGAACGAGCGCGGGCGCCAGTACGGGACGCTCACGAGCCAGTTGAGGTCGGCCGGGGAGGTCACCGTGCGGCTCGAGCAGACCACCGGGCGCCTCACGGCGGCGCTCGGAAGCTCGAAGCAGCGCGGCCAGTGGGGCGAGCGGATGGCCGAGGACGTGCTGCGCCTCGCCGGCTTCAAGGAGGGGATTCAATACTCCGCCCAGAAAGGGATCGAGGGCGGCTCCGCGCGACCCGATTTCACCTTCTTCCTTCCCAACGATCTCGCGGTCAACATGGACGTGAAGTTCCCGTTGGACAACTACCTCAGGTACGCATCCGCGGAGGGCGACGCGGACAGGGAGCGATACAAGGCACAGTTCCTGCGCGACGTGCAGAACCGGATCAAGGAGGTCACCGGGAGAGAGTATATCGACCCGGACGCGCGCACGGTGGATTACGTCCTCGTCTTCATCCCGAACGAGCAGGTCTACGCGTTCATCTGGGAGCACGCCCGGGAGATCATCGACAAGGGGATCGAGCAGAAGGTCATCATCTGCTCCCCCGTTTCGCTCCTCGCCATCCTCGGCGTGATCCGCCGGGCGGTCGAGAACTTCAACCTCGAGCGGACCACCGCCGACATCCTCTCCCTCCTCGGCGCCTTCTCGAGACAGTGGGAAAAGTTCGTCGAGGCGATGGAGAAGATGGGGAAGAAGCTCGAGGAGGCGGAGGACGAGTTCCAGCGCCTCGTCTCCACGAGAAGGACGGGGCTCGAACGCCCCCTTCGGAAGATCGACGAGCTCCGCCGGAACCGGGGAATCGAGATAGCGGCTCCGCCCGAGGCCGACGACGGGGCCGGAGGGGAGAACGCCCTCACCGGCTCCTGACAACCGGGGGGGGGCCGCCTTTTTGCGCCATGGATTTCGTCCACCTGCACAGCCATTTCTGGGGCTCCTTCTCGGACAGCGCCCTCGCCCTCGACGAGGCGCTCGACCGTGCGGCGCGCCTCGGGCAGCGGGCGATGGCGATCACCGACCACGGGGAGCTCGCCTTCGTGCCGCAATTCTACCGCGCCTGCCTCGCCCGCGGCATCCATCCCCTGCTCGGGTGCGAATGTTACTTCGTGGAGGACGCGCGGGACTCGATCGCCCGCGACGATCCGTTCCGCAACCATCTGATCCTCATCGCCGCGAACGACGAGGGATACCGCAACCTCGTCTCCCTCACGAGCGACGCGTGGCTCGAACGGTGTTTCCGCGGAAACCGCGGGACGGTGGATTGGGGGCTTCTCGAGAGATACAACAGCGGCCTCGCCTGTTCGAGCGCCTGCTTCTGGGGATCCTTCCCCCTCACGACGATCCGGCGCGGGCGCGTCGCGGGGGAGCGCGAGCTCCGGCGGTACCTCGCTATCTTCGGACGGGACTTCCACCCCGAAATGGCGAACCTCGGCTACGAGGAGCAGGAGATCTCCAACGCGGCGATCCTCGACCTCGCACCCCGGTACGGCCTGAAGGCCGTCGTCACCAACGACGTCCACTACGTCCACCCGGAGGATTGGGTCGCCCACGACATCGTCGTCAAGACGCGCTTCGGGAAGGTGAGCGATTTCGCGGTGGGGACGCGGTCGATCTGGCTCAAGGGCCTCGACGAGATGCGCGCGCTCGGCTTCGACGACCGCCACCTCGCGAACACGGCCGAGGTCGCCGCCGGTTGTTCCGCGCGCCTGCCCCCATTCCCCTTCTCCCCCCCCGTCCTGCACGGCTCGCCGGAAGAGGATCTACGGGCGCTCGCGTCCCGCTGCGCCTCCGCGGCGGCGGCAATGCCCCCGGGGCACGAGAGAAGACGTTTCGCGCGGCGCCTTTCGTGCGAGCAGGCCTGCGTCGGGGCCCTCGGCCTCGCCGGCCTCCTACTCGCGGCCGCCGAGATCGCCTCCTACTTCGGGGGGCCGCCCGGACGCGTCCGCGCCCGGGCGGGGGGGTGGGAGGGGAGCGCGATTTTCCGCGCGCTCTGGCTCTCCGGCGGCGCCCCTCGCCGAAATCCGCCGCCCGACGCCGCGTCGCTCTCCCGCCTCGCCATCTCCTGTCCGGATCCGGAGGCGGCCGCCGGGCTCCTCCTCGGGAGGCTCGGCCCCAAGAGGGCGTGCCGCGCCGCCGAGTTCGTCCCGATACGGGGCGGCGACGCGCTGCGCTACGCCGCGGAAGTGCTCGGCGTCCCGGAAAAGGGGCGCGCCGGAGGGCTCGCCTCCGTGCGGGGCGGGGATTCCGTCGCCGGGGCGGTCACGAGGAGCCGGTCATGCGCCGCGTTCTGCGCGGCGAACCCGCTAGTCCGGCGATGGGCGGAGAGGATCGAGGGGATCCCGCGCGGCTCCCGCCCCTCCCCCGCCGCGCTCGTGCTCACGAACGGGCCGATCCGGACGCTCCTGCCCCTGAAGCGCCTCGGCGGCAGTGTATTCTCGCAATACGACGCGGAGGGTGCCCGCATCGCAGGCCTCTGCACGGTCGAGATCTTCCCGGCGGATTGGAAACGCCCCGTCGCGGCGGCCGCCCCCGTGGCCGCGGATTTCTGACGCGCGGACGCGCGGGGAAGGGCAACGGCAGGAGATGAAGAATATATCGGCCACGCGCAACCTGCTCCTTCTCGGCGCCGTCGCGCTCGGCCTAGCCCTCGGCGGCCGCGTCGCGTTTCTCGATCCGTTCGCCATGCCGATCCTCATGGTCATAACGACCGTCTCGATGAGCGGCTTCGCCTGGAGGGAGTTCCGGCGGCCGCTCCTCCTGGCCAGGCCCCTCGCCGTCGGGATCATCCTCAACCAGCTTCTCCTGGGTGGCGCCATGCTCGCCTGCGCCTGGGCGCTGGTCGACGATCCGTTGCTGCGGGCGGGATTCGTGCTCGTCGCCGCGGCGCCGCCCGGCATCGCCATCATGCCTTTCACTCGGCTCTGCGCCGGGGACATGACCCTCTCCACCGTCGGGCTGGTGGGCGGCTTCGCCGCCACGCTCGTCCTCGCCCCCCTCCTCGCCGCCGCGCTCCTCGGCGACGCCCTGATCACGCCGTGGCATCTCGCCCCCGCCCTCATAAAACTCCTCGTGGCGCCGTTCTTAGCCGCGCGGATGATCATACGGGCAGGGCTCGCGCACCGGGTCTCCCGCTGGCACGGCACGGTCGTGAATTGGGGATTCGCCGCCATCGTCCTCGCGGCGGTCGGCGTCAACCGGGAGATCTTTCTCGAACGCCACGATATCCTTCTGCGCGCGGGCGGCGCGGCGGCGGCGAGCGTCTTCGGCCCGGCGTTGCTCCTGGGCGCCCTCTTTTCGCGGCCCGACGTGGACCGCGGGAGGCGGGCCAGCCTCGTGCTGCTTGGAACGATCAAGATGTCCGCGTTCTCGACCGCCATCGGCCTCGAGTTGATCGGCAAGACCGCATCCGTGCCGGGCGTCCTCGTGACCGTCTCCAACATCGCGCTCCTGATCCTCGCCCCGCACTGGCTGGGAAAGAGGGATTGACGCGGCGGCGGGGACGCGGCGCGCCCGGTTGACAGGCCCGGCCGGATGGTCTAGAATGCGCCTTCCACGTTGCGGAAGTGGCGGAACTGGCAGACGCGCTAGATTCAGGGTCTAGTCCCGGCAACGGGGTGGGGGTTCAACTCCCCCCTTCCGCACCATCACCCTCCCAAGCGGACGCCCCCCCTTCACCC
>ERZ1026796.1822-NODE-1822-length-13377-cov-3.089509_pt1 | contig 13377 bp, 7 predicted proteins | sample MGYA00520874_ERZ1026796 | MGnify/ENA primary metagenome ERZ1026796 (study PRJEB33270, sample SAMEA104284474) | anaerobic digester metagenome | biome: Anaerobic digester microbiome; feature: mesophilic sludge digester; material: Anaerobic digester biomass | place...
ATCTTTTAGTTTCGTTATTCCTGCCTTGCATGCGTTTTTTTCACTTTCATTCAGCATTCTATGGCATTCCTCAATGACACCAACTGTGCTGGGTATCCTCAACGATTTCATTGACTCACCAAGATCAGGCAACGGCTCATCAGCCATGGAGAAATCGTTTTCATCAAAACCTGCAATTACCTCAGCAACAGCAATAACATTTTCCAGGTGCCTTCCTACGATACCACAGCTCTCCATGGATGGTATGAGTCCAATCATGCCAAGACGGGATATAATACCGAAGCTCGGTTTATATCCAAACATTCCTGATACAGCGGATGCAATACGCGCTTCACCCATGGTGTCAGTTATCAAGCCAACTGTCACCTCATCACCGGAACAAGCCTCGGCCAAGGTATCTCCGCCTAGGCCGAACCCAAGTTCACTCATTCGTGCACTGCCCACGAGGGTTGCCCCCCCGCTCCTGAGCCGTTTCACCACCGTAGCGTCTTCCAGGGCAACGTAACCGTTGAGGGCACGGCTGCCCGCGTTTGTGGGCCATCCAGTGACAGACATATTGGGCTGGACTACAATTTTCAAACCTGTCAAAGGCCCCTCCCGAGGGCTTGAAATATGTGATGTCTCTTTGTGTGTATAGATATGACACGTCATCAGACTTTCCTTATTCTAAAATGCTTGCAACCTTGAAATATCTGCCCTTCATAGCAGGTGCATTTTTAAAGAGATCACCTCGTTCAGACAACAGGCTGATTCGGGCTTCCTTCCCTTTACGGGTTCGGTTCATAGGAGCCACAACAGAAAATAACGGCTCGCCATCCTCTTTCCGCTCACTTACAATAGCTGCAAGGTTTTCGGCATCCTTCACCGAAGCCATTATGACTGCCCGTTCATCATTATTGATTTTAATACGAGAAACCCAGGAGAGCGAATCAATCAAATCTTGTTGTTTCTCTGCACCAGGCAATGACTGGTCTTTGCCTAGATCGAGAAGGCCGAGTTCTGCGAGCTGGACACTCGAAACCTGAGAAGGGGCCTGCGTCAGAGGGCAATAGGCGCTTCGGTTCTTTGGAAAAGCTATGACCTCTCTGATTGAAGTTGTGCCCAGAATCATGGCAACCACTCGGTCCACGCCCAGTGCAATTCCCCCGTGAGGAGGAGCACCGTACTCGAGGGCGCGGAGAAAAAAACCAAATTTCTCCTCCACATCGACATGGGAAAGTCCAAGAGCTGAAAATATTTTGTTTTGCAAGTCTCTATCGTTGATGCGGATACTACCTCCACCGAGTTCCTCTCCGTTTACAACAAGGTCGTATGCACGGGAGCGAAGGCTCAAAAGTTCTTCTATGTTTTTAGGATCAAAATCAGTCCGGTCAGGCATAGTGAAGGGGTGGTGACTCGAAGTGACACCATCATCCGTTGCCTCAAAAAGAGGAAAATCAGTCACCCACAGGGGACAAAACATTCCACTCGGAATTAGGCCCAATCGATCTGCAATGTGCAAACGGAGCTGGCCAAGAGCCGAACAGACAAGATGCCAGGAAGGATCAGCAATCATGAGGATCACATCTCCTTTCTGCGCGGTGAAGCGTGTGAGGATCTCACTCTGCTCACTTTCACTAAAAAACTGAACTATGTTTGACTCCAGGCCACCATCTAAGACCCTCATCCATGTCATACCCTTTGCGCCAAAGCCAGGTACAATCTCTTTTGCATATTCATTCTGAAGCACGTTCTTACTCAGCTTTTCCGATTGGCCTTTGACATTAATCCCTTTAATACATCCCCCGCGTTCCAAGATCTGTTTGAAAATACCGTATTTTGTATCACTAAAAATATCAGTGCAATCACGAAATGTCATATCGAATCGCAAGTCTGGCCGGTCAGAGCCTGTTGCATTCATTGCATCGAGCCAGGTCATACGGGGATAAGGGCGAGGGAGTTTAATCCCGCCGACTTCGAACATACGTGCTGACAATTCTTCGAACAGGGCATAGATAAATTCTTCATCGATAAAAGATGCCTCCAGATCGAGCTGGGTAAATTCCGGTTGCCGGTTTGGACGTAAATCTTCATCCCGGAAACATCTTGCAATCTGAAAATAACGTTCCATTCCCCCAACCATGAGGAGTTGTTTGAAAAGTTGGGGCGACTGTGGAAGGGCATAGAAATTTTTCGGATGATGCCTGCTCGGGACAAGGTAGTCTCGTGCACCTTCAGGGGTGCTTTTAGTCAGTATAGGAGTTTCTATCTCTACAAACCCCTGTTCATCGAGATAATCTCTTACAGTTTTCACAATGCGGTGCCTTTTGATCAGATGGTCCTGAATTGTCGGGCGACGGAGATCAAGATACCGGAATTGAAGCCTCAGGTCCTCTGCCACAGGTTCATCCCGTTTCAAAGCCATTCCGGCAACCATGGACTTTTCTGAAATCGGAAATGGCAACACACCGGATTTGCTCAAAACAGTCAAGCTATCAGCCTTTACCTCAACATTTCCGGTTGCAATATTAGGGTTCTCTGTACCCTCCTGCCTTTTAACCACTCGGCCGCTTATTAGAACACAAAATTCATTTCTTAAGAGTCCTGCCTTTTCGCAGACTGTTTGATCCGTAGACTCAGGTCCAAATACAACCTGAACAATTCCAGAGCGGTCCCGTAGATGGACGAAAAGCACCTCTCCATGATCCCTAAGTGCATCTACCCAACCTGCCAGTGTCACAACCCTTCCATCATCAGATATATTCAGCTGCCCACAGTGAATCCGATCACGGTATGACATGTGTGCCCCATCCTTTCTCATCTTAGCCAATTGCTTATCCTCTGATGTGTGTGAGTTGATGAGTAAAAGTTACCATTGAGAAAACACACGGTCAATAGAATAATGGAAGAAAAGATTAGAGTAGAATTTAAAATAACATGGGGCTAAGAGTAAAGCATATGGGCGCAATAGACGATGGAAGAGAAAAATGTGATAAGATAATTAGAGTTATGAGGAAAAAGAAAAATCATCAGGACCTCACGAGAGACATTGTTCTCCATGTTTTTAAACAGGTGAAGAGACCCATAGCACAAAACGAACTGGTTGCTATCCTGTCTCTAAACAAGAAACAAGGTAAAGCCTTGAAACATATCCTGAGAGAACTCATTCGAGATGGATCTGTTTTGCAGCTTAAAAATAAAAGATATGGTCTGCCTCAGGAAATGAACCTCATTGCAGGTACCCTCTGGGGTACACGAAGTGGAAGCGGATTTGTGGTACCTGACAACGTGAATGAAAAAGACTTATTCATTCCTGCCAGATTTATCAAGAACGCCTTTCACGGGGACAAGGTAATAACCAGAGTAGAACGTAACCTCAGAGGCAGAAGAGAAGGAACCATAATTAAGATCATAGGGAGAAAAATAAAGAACATTGTCGGATTCGTTCGACATCACAGGGACTTAATGTACATCATACCAGAGGATGAACGGATATCTCATCATTTTATTGTTACTAAGCCAACAAAATATTCAGGCCTCAAGGATGATCATCTTGTGGCTGCCCGGATAACTAGATTCCCTGATGGAGGGATCGATCCTACATGCACGATTCTCAAAGCCTTTGCGGGCCTCAACGATGTCCACTCGATAATCCAGTTCATTCAGTACAAAAACTCCCTGCCCTTCCGCTTTAAAAAAAGAACAGAAAATGAAGCACAAGCACTTGACCTATCAATTGACAGACAGGACAGACTTGATCTCCGTGAAACTATGCATGTTACAATTGATGGTGAGCTTGCAAAAGATTTTGACGACGCAGTCTGCGTAGAAAAGAATGATCATGGTTTCACTCTTTATGTCTCAATTGCCGATGTTTCTCACTATGTTTTGCCGGGAACTGATCTTGATCGGGAGGCTTATGAACGGGGAACGAGCGTTTATTTTCCTGGTTCGGTAATCCCCATGCTGCCCAAAATTCTTTCAAACGACATTTGCAGCTTAAACCCGAATATGGATAGGTTTGCCATAACGGCAAAACTTATTTTCAATAGAAATGGTGATATTACCAGCAGTTCATTTCACAAATCCATTATCAGAAGCTTTCTGAGGCTGACCTATAATGAAGTGGAGGATGCCCTCGTTAGGAAGGATCGGGCAGTCAGAAAAGAGGTTCAGAAAATCCTTCCTGCTTTGGAATATATGGGTGAGCTTGCTGCGCTCCTGCACACAAAAAGGGAAAGGTTAGGCAGTCTCGATTTTGATCTACCAGAGCTGAATATCATACTTGACATTAAAGGTGGGCTTCGCAACATCCTGAAGATTGAACGCCTTTTTTCCCATCGTATCATCGAGGAATTCATGATTGTGACAAACGAGGCAGTTGCCAAATTCCTGACAGAAAATAAGGTTAACACTATCTACAGGATACACGAGCCTCCAGACGCTGAAAAGCTCAGGGATTTTGAGAGGCTCTTGCAGACGTTGTCAATTAAATATAAGCGGGATAACAAGAACATTAGGGATCTTCAAAGGACCCTGATGAGTTTGGAGGGAACAGACTACGAGTTTCTTGTGAGCAGGATACTCTTGCGGTCCATGAAGCAGGCAAGGTATTCATCTCAGAATAAGGGCCACTTTGGCCTGGCATCCCGCTGTTATTTGCACTTTACCTCTCCTATCAGGCGATACCCTGATATTGTCTGTCACAGAGCCCTCAAAAACATTCTGTCCGGCAACGGAAAAAGATATGGCGAGACAGAGCTCGAGACCATGGCCAACTATCTTTCCAACAGGGAAAGAACAGCAATGGAGGCGGAAAGAGAAATTGGAGACAGAATGCGAGTCCTTTTTATGAAGGACAAAATCGGTCAGGAATATGATGGTATAATCTCACGTATTGTATCCTTCGGCTTTTTTGTGGAACTTACAGATGTTTTTGTTGAAGGGCTTGTCCTGGTTAATACTCTTTATGACGATTATTACCATTACGAAGAGGAAAGGTTCCGCCTGATCGGTCGCAGAATGCGGAATATCTATCGTTTAGGAGACAGGGTAAAAATCAGGATCACTCTGGCTAACGTGGAAAAAAATCTGCTACACTTCTCACTTGTAAAAAAATATCAGATTCCAATAGATAGCCCTGATTAGCTACATCAGCCGGCCTTAAAGCGTAGAGCTTTGGCCTATACAAAAAACCAAGCAAGCTTTTTTACCTTACAGCGGTTTGTCCTCGGAATACTGACAGCAGCTCTCATATCTTATTTGCGTAAACCCTATGATAGCAAAACTGTCAGTTCAGTATGCTGAAGCTCGCATGAATCCTCTGTTTACACACTGGACACAGAGGTTCAATGAGGGTGAAAGTCTTACCGAAGACATCAATCTCCCTAAAATATACCGCTGGTGCTTCGGTAATGTTTTTCTCATCGTAGTATTTACCGCATTCACACACTGGTAGAGCTTGGCGTACTGTCTGACCGTGAAAAACCTGATCCATATGGGCTGTCACCAATTTTTTTTCTTCCCTTGTCATGATTTAAATATATATCTGCAAAGCAACATATACAACCCCAAAGGGCTCTCGTATTGAATATTATTCATAACAATGATAATCTAAATAACGGCTTCTATCATTATGAGGATCCCTCAACCTATACCCCATGTTTCGATTTTGGCCTGGCACGAAAGAACAAAACAAGTTGACACACCTTTGGTTTTTCGATAACTTATATGAGATCTTTTTTGTATTCTACGGTGCGGTATCCATTGTCAGCCGTGATCAAACAAAGTATCGTTAGCTCTTTCTCAAAAACAAAAGGTTATAAAAAGGTTCAATTATAATAAATCAGGAGGTTGTCATGGCATCAATCCACGGTATACCGAAATCCCCCTGGAGGGCAATCATAGAGAGCGCTTTTTTTGCCAGTTCTGTCAGAAAGACATCGATGGCAGAATTGTATGCCCTCGCAAAAAAACAACCGGAGGTGATGGTAACATCCGAACCCATGTATAGACCTGAACAATTCGACCTTCCACACGATGCAAAGGTCCTTGTTTCTAATGATGGGGGAATTTTCGGCCGTACTGCCCGGGCAAGAAGACTTGTAAGAACCTTCACCAAAGCAGATAAAGACAAATACCAGAGCATGCTGTCAGAAGCTACCTATCATTTGAACAGGCAACCTGGATTGTGGCTTGAAGGCATGATAGGTCTGCACCCTGATTTTATGATCAAAGCACACCTTCTAAGCCCTGAGACAGATGCCAAGAACATGCTTGACTGGGGTATTAACTTCATTCCTTTTATGCCTCCCTGGTCAGACCTCTATAAGGAATCAAGGCAGCTGGGAGAGCCAGATATCCTTGTACTGGCATACCCAGAATGGTCCAACCCTGAATTTAAAGACGGCCTCGTTATCATTGACGAAGATCAGAACTGTATAGCCATCCTTGGCCTTAGGTACTTTGGAGAGAGGAAAAAAGGGACGTTGACAATAGCCTGGACTGTCGGCGTGAGACATAACATGGTGGCCTGTCACGGCGGAATCAAGAAAATTGGCGACAAACCACCTGTAGCTGTTTTCGGTCTTTCAGGTTCAGGAAAATCTTCTATTACCAACAGTAGCGATCATGAAGGTACTCTCACACCAGAAGAGAAAGTGACTGTCATTCATGATGATGCTTTCCTTATTGACCTCGACCATAACCTCAGCATAGTCCTGGAGCCCTCCCTCTTTGATAAAACTGACGCCATGGAATTTGACGATCCCGTTGTAAAGTATTTTTATTCGGCACAAAACATGGCAGTTACAGGGATGGAAGATGGCACACGGAGGCTTGTGGGGAAGGACATAAGAAACGATAACGGACGCTGCCTGAAATCAAGAGATATGTTCAATCACGCTAACTTTTGCGAGAAACCTTCAACAGTAATATGGCTTCAGAAAGACACAAGCCTTCCTCCCATCTGCAAGGTAACCCGATCTGCAATGGCTGTAGCAATGGGGGCCTCGTTGAGCACTCTGCGTGCAAAAGGCGTAGAGAATGCCGATCCACGAGATTTTGAAAGACTTGTTATCGAACCATTTGCCAATCCTTTCAGGGTCCACCCCCTTGTGGAAGACTGCCGCCAATTTCTCAAACTTTTCAAATCTGGCTGTGAATGCTATGTAATGAACACCCATGCCGTAGGAATGCCAGGCCACCTGACTGATATCCCGAAGACAATCTCCCTTTCGATCGTTACAGCTCTTGTGAGAGGAAAAATAGAGTGGAAAGATTGGCGAGCCTTCAGTGGTCTGCAGATTCCCAAAAACGGTAATGAGCTCTTTGGCCCTGATTATGAGAAGAAATATAGTCCGCCTACGAGACACCCTGGCTACCTCAGGTTTCTAAGAGACCGGATGCAGGACAGGATTACCTTCCTCTCCAACAAAAGAGACCTTGAAAACGACATGGAGAGCATCGTCATCGATCCATTGGTAGCATCCCGGACTGTCCTCGACCATATTCTGGAGCCACTGTGAGTTTAGAATCTTGTGCAGACAAGGCCTAATTTAAACCTTGTATACGGTCATTGATGAGAAACCTGACAAGTCTGCATGTCAATAGGCCGAGCTTCCACTGTTTCTTTCGGGATAAAACATGAGAATCTTCTTGATGCATCTCCGGCAGGGGTATAAGTAGACAGCAGTTCATCTTTCTTCTTTCAATTCTATAGCTTCGACCTTTACCCTTGCCAGACCTTTCTTATGGAAGCCAAGTCTCTTGGCTGCACCCTCACTCACATCGATAATCCTGTCACCAGACGAAGGATTGTAGTCGCTGGGGAAAGGACCTCTGTCGTTGACTCTGACAATGACCCACTGATCGTTCTCCAGGTTGGTCACCATAACATGGGACGGGAGGGGGAGGTACTTGTGAGCGGCTGTAAACTGTCTGGGATCAAAAACTTCACCGTTTGCAGTCATTCGCCCTCCTTTTGTCCTGAGTGTCTCGTAACCATACCACGATGCAACTCCAATCTCTTCATAGGTTTTTGCTTTTTCAATGCTCATGGGGTAATAGGTCTTACCTTTCACCACATATGGTGAATTTCTTACACGTCCCTGTTTTAACGCTTCTTTGGGCGGCAATCCGTCTATAGTTTCTATATCCTCATTGACAAAAGCCCATTCCATAGGTGCCTTAACTGCTTTGTATGTGAATTTACCAATATGATAAACAACTTTTGTTGTTCCAGCGGTTATCTCGTATGTGCCTTTTACAACATAATAGGTTCCTTTCACGGTCCCTTTGATAACCTTGTATGGGGCAGTTATCAGCCAGCATCCCGTGAGAGCAAGGCACAAAATCAAGGAAATACTTACAGGGTTAAAGAGAGGTTTCACTTTGACAAAAACTTGTTGTAAAGCTTTTTTACTGACTCCAACAGGCTTTTCCGGAACTGAACCCGGAGGTAAAGATCGGCCTGTGACCTGTCTCCATAAAAACCTGCAGCACCTTTAAGACGGATTGTCTGTCCTTCCCTCACCCCAACAGGAACCGTAACAACGAGCTGCCGTGATGTTGTCGGGTCAATATAAGAGACCTTGCCACCACGGCTGGCCTGCTCCCGACTGATTGTGATTATACCATAACGATCCGCGGTTTGCTGACTCGTATACCGTCCCTTAAAAGCCTTTCTCACCATATAACCAGCAAGTTTAGCCAGCAAGCCAGAAACAAAGGCCGTTTTTGAAGAAGAAAAAGTGTTCTGTTGATTCCCGTGCCTCCCAAAAGGAAACCCCGTAAAGATAAAACCTTTCCCGAAAATCCCTGAATGTTTGAATTCGAATGTCTTGTATCCAGGTCCATAAAATTCACGGAAGAGATCGTTGAAATTCCTGAATCCGAACTGTCGTGTCATCTCTTCGAATATCTGGTTTATATCCGAACCACGGAAGATATCTTGCTCAGAATACCCCTTCCTGAAATGATCATACCCGTCATACCCGTATTGTTGGTTCATGCTGTCATACCGGTTTCTTTTTTCAGGATCAGAAAGAACAGCATATGCTTCGTTTAATTCTTTCATCTTCTCAACAGCGTTCAAATCTCCTTTATTTCTGTCAGGGTGAAATTCGAAGGCAAGTCTGCGGTAAGTCTCTTTGACCTGTTGGTGTGTAGCGTCTTTTTCAATACCGAGTATCCTATAATAATCTTTTTGCCTCACATGGTCTCCTTATTTCCAGAACCTTCCGGTAAACAGTACAACAATCGTAAAAATTTCTAGCCTGCCCGCGAGCATCAAAAACGATAATATCCATTTAGCCAACACAGGAACATCGGCGAAGTTATCAACCGGCCCTACCGTTCCGAGTCCTGGCCCAACATTACCCAAGGTTGTTGCCACAGCTCCTGCTGCACTTAATATATCCATACCCAAAGATGACACTACAATTGTACCAAAAATGAAGAAAAGTATGTAAAGCATCACGAACGCCATAATGTTAGATACAAGATTTTCTGGAACCAGCTTTCCTTCAAGTTTTATTGGAAAAACGCCACGGGGATAAAAAAGTTTTTTTACCTCACCCCCAATATATTTAAACAACACAAGAATTCGAACACTCTTTATGGCACCACCTGTGGAGCTGGCACATCCGCCTGCAAACATAAGAAGAAAAAGCACAATTTGCGTTGCTGCCGGCCATAATTCATAATCCTTTGTTATAAATCCGGTGGTGGTAATTAATGATACTGTCTGAAAAAGCGAATCTCTTACTGTTTCCTCTGAGAGCTCTGTCCCAGCAAAAAACCTAATCAATACGATAAAAATTGTTGAGCACATTATGATGGACAAAAACAACCGTAATTCCGGGTTTTTGAAATAGTGAACTGGTTTTCCTCTTAATGCCCAGTAATGAAGGTTGAAATTTATACCGGCTAATGTCATAAAAAGAATCGTAATGTAATGTACGTACGGTGAGGAAAAATGGCCGATGCTTGCGTTAAGTGGTGCAAAACCTCCAGTTGCCATAGTGCCGAAGGTTATACATAGGGAATCGAAAAAGTTCGCGCCTGCCAGCATAAGCATAATTGTTTGAGCTATTGTAAAGATGAGGTATACACCCCAGAGCAGTTTTGCTGTATCTCTGATGCGCGATGATACCTTATCTTTTGAAGGACCGGGGACCTCTGCCTTAAAAAGATGAGACCCACCCATCCCAGTGAATGGAAAGATTGCCACTGCCAGAGCAATTACACCCATACCACCAAGCCATTGGGTCATATTTCTCCATAGCAATAAGCTTTTTGGCAGTATTTCGATGTCGCGGAGAATTGTCGCGCCCGTTGTGGTAAATCCGGACATAGACTCAAAAAAAGCATCGGTCAGGCTTTCAATAGATCCTGTGGTTAAGAAAGGAAGACATCCGAAAAATGTGAAGCTGATCCAGCAAAGGTTAACAAGAAGAAAACCCTCTTTTGTTGTTAATTCTTTAGGTTTGGAGCCAAAGGGCCACACTAAACCGCTCAAGATCAGGATACCGATTGCAATCAGTATAAAATGATAATGGATGCCATCTTTATAGTAGACCGAAAAACAGAGAGGGAGAATGAAAAACATGCCTGCAATAATCCAGAGTCTGGAGAGGACGTAAACTATGTTTTTTCTTTTCAAAAGGAGGTTACCTCGTCAAGAAAGCCTACTCTCGATAGCTTTTATTGCATGCGGCAAAGCAAAAACCACAATTTTATCGCCTGGATTAATGATGGTATCACCATAGGGTACAAAAACCTCTGTGCCCCGAACAATTGCGGCGACGAGTGCATCATCCGGCAATTTCAATTTTTTAAGCGGTTTCCCTGTGAGCCTATCGTTTGCTTTGACTTCCACTTCAATGGCCTCTGCATCGATGCCATGAAAAGTGGCAACAGAGACAATCCCCCCTCTGCGAATAAGCCTGAATATTGCGTTTACCGTAGATATCTGTGTATTTACCGTCGAATCAATTCCGATGACCGGCATCAGTGGCAGATAATTTACCTTATTGACCAGGGCTATTGTTTTACGTATCCCAAGGTGTTTGGCAAGCAAACAGGCTATCATATTATTTTCATCATCAGAGGTTACTGCCACAAGGGCATCCATGCCAAGAATACCCTCACGAACAATACTATCTATCTCGGCTCCATCAGCGTGCATGACCATCGTTTTCTCAAGTTGTCCTGCAATCTTTAGAGATTTCGCTTTATCCGATTCAACGATAATCACATCTATTCCACGTTTTTCAAGGGACTGGGCAACCTTTCTGCCTATTTTTCCTCCACCCAGAATCATAATTTTTTCCAGTTTTTCATCGGCTTTCCCAGCTATCTTCAGAAGCTCTGGCAGATAGTCCTTTCCAGTCACCACAAAGACCTGGTCGTTTTTATTGATGTAATCCTCCCGGTTGGGATGATTGTCTTGTCTCCTTTGAGGACTGCAAGTATACGAAAATGCCTTCGTTGTTCTGCGGTACCCATATCTTTTAATTGCTTGTTAAGATAAGGAAACCCAGGATCCACCTTCATGCCCAGCATAAGAATCTTGCCACCCTCGAATTCTATAATTTCTGAGGCAGTGGATCTCATGAGAAGCCTTACAATCTCTTCTGATACCTCCTCTTCCGGGTGAATGAACAAGTCAATCCCAAGATCATCGGCTTTAAGTATGGAGTCAGACCTGTAATACGCTGATGTCCTCACTCTGGCAATCTTTCGCCTGACTCCAAGTTTAGAGGCAAAAAGACACGCCAGAATGTTCACTTCGTCCACGCCGGCCGCTGCAATCAGCATATCAGCGGAACCGAGGTTTGCTGCCCTCAGCACCTCCTGGTCTGTTCCGCTACCTTGGATAACAGAAACATCAAGGATTTCACTGGCTCTGTTGCATTTTTCAGGGTTTTCTTCAATAAGAATAAGATCGTGGCCTTCATGGGTAAGACGCTTTGCAAGATTAAATCCTACATCCCCTGCACCAATAATAACTATTTTCATGGGTTTTCCGATATAAATCCAGTTTTGATTATTTTTAGCAGAAACAGGAACACCCTGTCAAACAGGTATTCCTATCCACGTGATTAGTGCATAAACCGGTCGCAACAAATTCAAACCTAACCATCTGGGATGTTAATCCATATAATAACTTCAGTAAACCAAATAAACAAATACAAGGTGTACGCTGTTCAAAGTGGAATTTAACTTTTGTTTACCCGTTATATCATGTATTTTCATCATGTTATGTGGGCATTCTTGAAAAGGTTGATGTCAATGTCCTGGATATCATGAATCTCCACCAGAAATAACCTGGGTAGCGATAATCTTCCTCATGCTCACAGGCGGATGTTTCCTTTCCTGACCGTGAAGTATAGATTGGACGAAATCTATAATATGCATATGGTTCATCGAGACGGGTAGAGCCTTTATTTTATAAAAGGTCACTGACCTGCGCAGTCCTACCTACTTAATTGTGCAGGTTCTTTATAGAAGGACAAATTCTGATGCACCCCACCTTTTATTTTATTGTTCTACAGCTTATTCCTAATTCGACAATATGTCTTTTCTCCACCGTTTGACAAATAATATTACAAACGGATTCGCCTTTTTTCAAGATAGACACATAGATAATAGAGCGAAGATCATCAGCAGCCAAGGTTAGGACATTCCCGGTAACGTGAACCTGGCAGCATTGAACCTTATTACGGAGAAACTCTTCTTGGAATATCTTCTCTGTGCCATCCATAATAACTAATTGGATACATATCTCGATGGCTTTCCATCATGCCAGTGCTGATTCCCTATCCCAGCTCTGAATGAGAAGAATAAGGCGGGGTATTATCTTCTCCTGATAACCATGGGTTAGGAAGCGATTTCAACGTTGCTGCGAATGTACATGCAGAAATTGATGCCATTGATGATCAGATATTAGATATTCTCAGGGGAAATGTTGCAGATACGCCAGACTTTGATAGCATGTTTCAGTTCGGTATTTGCAGTACTCACTTCCATTGCCATTGCAATCTTCAGATATCTTCATCACAACATCTCATACCTCTTTCATACTCAAAAGATCTGAATGTAGCTGCCGTTTTGATAATCGGTCTGGCTATGTTTACGCTCATATTTATCTCTGCTTGGATAAATATCTTAGTTCTTGGTCCATGAGGTTGGTAAGAAAAGCGCCGACCGCTCCCTTGCTGCTTGCACTGATATTTTTGTGAGCAATGCCTCAACCTCCTTGATTAGCACCAATGCTCCTGTTATATTCACCTTTTATTCCGTGGATGTTCCTCCTCCATGAAACAGCTTTGTGCTTCGTCATCACCTAATTTTATAGGAGGTTCATCCTTTTTTACCATCCACTTCGATTTACAT
>ERZ1026796.1828-NODE-1828-length-13328-cov-4.042951_pt1 | contig 13328 bp, 13 predicted proteins | sample MGYA00520874_ERZ1026796 | MGnify/ENA primary metagenome ERZ1026796 (study PRJEB33270, sample SAMEA104284474) | anaerobic digester metagenome | biome: Anaerobic digester microbiome; feature: mesophilic sludge digester; material: Anaerobic digester biomass...
CGCCAACAACAAGGAGATCCAGATACAGGAGAAGGAGGTTCGGGCCGCGCGCGCTGCGCGGCTTGGGGCGGTGAGCCCGTTCCTGCCGCAGGTGCAGGTGAACGGGGGTTACACTCACAACAGCGCCACGCTCTTCGAGGGCGGCGGAGACCGGGCCTTGTCCGACTCGGGGAAGGATGCCGGCGTCTTCACCGGCTACAAGGATAATATCAACGCCGGGGGCGCCGTCACCCAGTCGGTCTACCGCGGGGGGGGGGATTACGCGGCATTGAGGAAGGCGGGCCTCGAGATCACGGTCCAGGAGGAGACGCTGAGGGCCCGGCTGCTCGACGTGGAGTTCGACGCCAAGCGGCTCTACTACGGCCTCCTCCTCGCCCAGGAGAACGAGTGCATCGCCGAGGACCTCCTCGCGCAGGCGCAGGCGCACTACGCGGACGTCAGCGGCAAATACGCGCACGGGACCGCATCGCGCTTCGATCTCCTCCAGTCGAAGGTCCATGTCGCCCTCGTCATCCCCCAGCTCGTGGGGGCTCAGAACTCCGTGGAGATGATAGGGGCGGACCTGAAGAAGCTCCTGAGCCTGCGGATGCAGGATGAGATCGCGCTGACGGAGCGGCTCGACTACGTCCCCGTCGCCGTCGACGAGGGGGCGTTTCTGAGGCGCGCGTACGAGCGCCGCCCCGAGATGATCCTCAAGTCCCTCGGGGTGGACATGGGCGAGTGGTCGATCCGGCAGGCCCGCGCGACGCGCCTCCCCCGCGTCGACGCCTCGGCGGCCACCTTCTTCCAGGCCGACGAGGTCGGCAGGCTGTTCAACTCACGGCACAACCTCTGGAGCGCCGGCGCGGCCGTCACGCTCCCGATCTTCGACGGCTTCTACACGAAATCGAAGGTCGACCAGGCCTGGGCCAGGTACGCCCAGGCGGGCCTGGCGAAGGAGAACACGGCGGAGGCCACGGCGGTGGACGTGCGCCGCGCGTGCCTCGACCTGCGCCGGGCGCAGTCCATCATCGACTCCCAGCGCGACAACATCGTCGAGGCGCGGGAGGCGCTGCGGATTTCGGAGGTGGCGTACGGCAACGGCGTGGGTACGAACCTCGACGTCCTGGATTCGCTGGTCTCGCTGAGCCAGGCGGAGCAGTATTACGCCTCGGGGATCTACGACTACCTGATGGCGAAGGCGTCGCTCGACCGTACGATGGGCGAGAGCGCGGTCGCCCCGTAGCGAGCCGGGGCGGCGCCGGCATAAGGGGGTGCGAATGCAGAGCGCACTGCTGGAACGGGTACGGGGGCTGGCGGGGAAGATCGCGTCGGCCGCCCTGGCCGATCGGAGGCGCGCCGTCGTCATCGCCGCGGTTGCCGCCGCCGCGATAGCCGCGCTGTTGATCATCGTCCGCCGCGAGGAGAACGCCCGGCGGAGGATCCTGTCGGTCTCCGGCACGATCGAGGGCGACAACGTCAGGATCTCGTTCCGGACGGGCGGGAAGATCACGGAGCTCCTGACGGACGAGGGGCGGGTGATAAGGGCGGGGGAGGTCGTCGCCCGGCTCGACACGGACGAGCTCTCCAAGATCAGGGACGAGGCCGCGGCGTCGCTGAAGGCGGAGGAGTACCGGAGGGCGCTCGCCGCGATCGACTACGCGCGCGTCGAGAACCTCTTCCGCGCAGGCGCGGTCTCGGCGCAGAAGAGGGACGAGGCGAAGACCACGGCGGACTCGACGGCGGCGAACGTCGCGCAGCTCAAGGCGCAGCTCGCCCTCGCCGAGACGAGGCTCGGCTTCGCGGAACTCGCCTCGCCCCTCGACGGCTTCGTCCTCGTCAAGAGCGCCCTCCCGGGGGAGGTCGTCCAGGCGGGCGCGCCGGTCTTCACCTCGGTGGACATGCAGAACCTCTGGGTGACCGCATACGTGAACGAGACGGACCTCGGCAGGGTCAAGCTGAACCAGGGGGCCGGGGTCCGGACGGACACGTACCGCGGGAAGGAGTACCCGGGCTGGGTCTCCTTCATCTCCCAGGAGGCGGAGTTCACGCCGAAGTACATCCAGACCACAGAGGAGCGGGTGAAGCTCGTCTACCGGATCAAGGTGCGGGTGGACAACTCGAGCCTCGACCTGAAGCCGGGGATGCCGGCGGACGCGCACATCCGCGTGGAGTGACGGCCCCTGTCGCGCGGGGGCGGCCCCCGGGGGATCCCATGCGCCCGATCGAGACATCCGGCCTGACACGCCGCTTCGGCGACACCGTAGCGGTGGACGGCCTCACCTTCTCCGTGGAGGAGGGCGAGATATTCGGCCTCGTCGGCCCCGACGGCGCCGGCAAGACCACCACCATGCGCCTCCTGACCGGGATCCTCGACCCCACCTCGGGGGAGGGGTGGGTGGGGGGGAGGCATATCGTCCGCGAGGCGGAGGCGCTGAAGGAGCAGATCGCCTACATGTCGCAACGCTTCGGCCTCTACGAAGACCTCACCGTCCTCGAGAACATCGCGTTTTACGCCGACATATACTGCGTTCCCCCGGGGGAACGCGGCGCGAAGATCGACCGCCTCCTCGGCTTCAGCGGCCTTACCCCGTTCAAGAAGCGGCTGGCCGGGAACCTATCCGGAGGGATGAAGCAGAAGCTCGGCCTCGCCTGCGCCCTCATCCACACCCCCAGGATCCTCTTCCTCGACGAGCCGACGAACGGCGTGGACCCCGTCTCGAGGAGGGATTTCTGGCAGATCCTATACGGGCTGCTGAAGGAGAGGGTGAGCATCCTCTTCTCTACATCCTACCTGGACGAGGCGGAGCGGTGCAGGAGGGTGGGGCTCATACACAAGGGGCGCCTCCTAAGATGCGACTTCCCGGAGGCGATCAAGCGGGAGAGGGGGGCGGGGTCGCTCGAAGAGGCGTTCATCTCGATCATCCGGGAGCAGGAAGCGCGGGGTTGAGACGGCGCGTCGAAGCGGGGCATCCGGAATGGCTACATCGTCTGAAGGCCCGGTCGCGGTGGAGGTCCGGGACCTCGAGAAGAAGTTCGGCGCCTTCACCGCGGTCAACCGCGTCTCCTTCCATGTTCGCCGCGGCGAGATATTCGGCTTCCTGGGGCCGAACGGGGCCGGGAAGTCCACCACCATCCGGGTCCTGTGCGGGATACTCCCCCCCACCTCCGGCAGCGGGACGGTCGACGGCTTCGACATCCGCCGGGAGCAGCGGCGGATCAAGCAGCACATCGGCTACATGTCCCAGAAGTTCTCCCTCTACGACGACCTCACCGTGGAGGAGAATATCGACTTCTACAGCGGGATATACCGGATACCGGAAGCGGAGAAGAATGGGCGCGAGGAGGAGATCATCAGGACCGCGGGGATCCAGGAGTTCAGGACGCGGCTGACGCGCCACCTCTCGGGCGGCTGGAAGCAGCGCCTAGCCCTCGGCTGCGCCATCATACACCGCCCCCGCATCATCTTCCTCGACGAGCCCACCTCCGGCGTGGACCCGATCACCCGCGCCAGCTTCTGGGACACGATCAAGCGGATGGCCGCCGGCGGCGTTACGGTCTTCGTCACCACGCACTACATGGACGAGGCCGAGAATTGCGACCGGATGGCGCTCATCTACCGCGGGTCGATCATCGCGATGGGGACGCCGTCGGAGATGAAGACCGAGTTCATGAGGGATGACGTGCTGGAGATCCAGGCCCCCGGCGCGGAGGAGTGGGCGGGGCGGATCCGCCGCCTGGAGGGGATCAAGGAGACCGCCCTCTTCGGTTCCGGCATCCACGCGGTGGCGGCGGACGCGGCGACCGCCGAGCCGGCTATCAGGCGGCTCTTCGACGCGGCGGGTGAGGCCGGCTACTCGGTGAAGAAGATCGTCCCCTCCCTCGAGGACGTGTTCGTGTCGCTGATCGAGGCGTACGACGCCGAGAAGGGCGAGGACAGGAGGGGCGCGTGAACCTGCGGCGGGTGGGGGCCATCTCGAAAAAGGAGTTCATCCAGGTCATCCGCGACACGCGGAGCCTGTCGATGGCGATCGTCATCCCCGTGATGCTCCTCGTCCTCTTCGGCTACGCCCTCACGCTCGACGTGGACAACGTCCCGATGGTCATCTGGGACAGGGACAACTCCCAGGTCTCCAAGGATTTCATCCTCAACTTCAGGAACTCGCCTTACTTCCAACTGGTCGGCTGGTACGACGGCTACGAGGCGCTGAGCGGGGCGATCGACCAGGGCGAGGCGCGCTTCGCGATGGTGATCCCCAAGGACTTCTCCCGGCTTGTGGAATCGGGCCGGGAGGTCCCCGTGCAATTCCTGATCGACGGCAGCGACTCCAACACCGCCACCATCGTGCGCGGCTACATCGCCAGCGTCGTCGGGCGGTACAACGAGCGCTTCCTCACCGCCGCCCTCCGCGCCTCCGGGATGACGAACCCGGCCCCGCTCGACTTCAAGCCGAGGCCGTGGTTCAACCCCAATTTCGAGAGCAAGATCTTCATCGTCCCCGGCCTCATGTCGGTCATCATCATGATCATATCCGCCCTCATCACCTCCCTGACGGTGGCCCGGGAGTGGGAGCGGGGCACGATGGAGCAGCTCATCGCCACCCCGGTCCGGGCCGGCGAGCTGATCCTCGGGAAGTTCATCCCGTACGTCTGCATCGGTTACCTGAACATTTTGATTGCGGTCGTCATGGCGAAATATTTTTTCGGCGTCCCCCTCAGGGGGAGCGCCTGGCTCCTCTTCTGCCTGAGCGGGCTCTTCCTGTTGGGGGCCCTGGCGCAGGGGGTCCTGATCTCCATCGTGGCGCGGAACCAGCTCTTCGCGAGCCAGATGGCGATACTCACGACGTTCACGCCCACCTTCCTCCTCTCGGGATTCCTCTACCCGATCTGGAATATGCCGATCGCGGTGCAGGCGCTGACGTACCTGGTCCCGGCGCGCTACTTCATCGCGATCCTGAGGGAGATCTACCTGAAGGGGATCGGGATCGCCGGGCTGTGGAAGCAAGCGGCCTTCCTGTTGATATTCTCCGTGGGCGCGATGGGCCTGGCGCGGCGCAGGTTCAAGAAGAAGGTGGCCTGGTAGGCGGCCGCCGCCGGAGGGGGCGCGCGTGTTCGAGCGCATCAAGGCGATCATCGTAAAGGAGTTCATCCAGGTTCTCCGGGATCCGAGGATGCGGCTTACCATCTTCGTCACCCCGGTCATCCAGATCCTCGTATTCGGCTACGCCGCCAACACGGACGTCCGGGATATCCCGGTCGCCGTCTACGACATGGACAACACGCTCCAGAGCCGCCGGCTCATCAGGGCGTTCACCTTCTCGGACTACTTCCACGCCAGGTATTTCATCTCGAACGACCGCGAGCAGAACGACCTCATCGACCGCGGCCGCGTGAGCGCCGTCCTCCGCTTCGACCGCGGATTCGGCCGCGACCTGGAGGGGAACCGCACCGCGCAGTTCCAGATCATCCTCGACGCTACCGACTCGAACACGGCCGGGATCACCCTTTCATACGCGAACCAGATCGTGGCCCGCTACAACGCGGATGCGCTCAAGGAGCGGGCGGCCATCTACCTCAAGAAGGCGGCCGCCTACCCGTCCGTGGATATGCGGGACCGCTCTTGGTTCAACGCGAACCTCGAGTCGAAGAACTACTACATCCCGGGGGTCATATGCCTCGTGATAACGGTGATGACGCTGATCCTGACCTCGATGGCGGTCGTGCGGGAGAAGGAGATCGGCACGATGGAGCAGCTCATCGTCAGCCCGCTGCGCCCGATCGAGCTGATCTTGGGAAAGCTCGCGCCGTTCGCGGTCATCGCGCTTGTCGAGGTGCTGATGATCACCGTCGTCGGGACCTGGTGGTTCAGCGTGCCGATGCACGGGAGCGTCCTCCTCCTGCTCGCCTGCACCATGATCTACCTGCTCACCATCCTGGGGGTCGGGCTCTTCATCTCCACGCTCTCCTCGACGCAGCAGGAGGCGATGATGTCGACGTTCCTCTTCTTCTTCCCGGCGAACCTGCTCTCCGGGTTCATGTACCCGATCGCGAACATGCCCGCCGCGATACAGTACCTCACCTATCTGAACCCGCTCCGCTACTATCTGGTGATACTCCGCGGGATATTCCTCAAGGGGGTCGGAATGGCGGTCCTCTGGCCGCAGGTCGCCGCCCTGCTCCTCTACGGCCTCGTCGTCATCACGCTGAGCTCCCTGAAGTTCCGCCGGACGCTGGGCTGACCGCGATGCCCGGGTCGCCGCAACCGGCCGCATCTTTTACACGGCCGCATTTTTTACTGTCGCCGCGGCGCTGGAATGTAGTAAACTTAAAGCGTGGAGAGGGCGCAAATGGGCATTCATGGTCGCGCGGCGCGTTTCTCCGGGTTACCCGGCCTCGCGGCGGTGTGCGCCGCGCTCGCCGTGTGGCCCTGCCTCGGCGCCTGCGCGCGCCGCCACTCCCCCCCGGCCCTCCCCGCCGTAGACGACCGCGCCGCCGCGCTGCTCCTCGTCACGGTGGAGAGGATCGAGTACTCCCCCCTTGTCGACTCCGACATCAACTGGGCCGTCTACACGAAGGTGGATCGAACCATCTCCGGGCGTTACGGCGCCGCCGCGTTTTCGTTCCGGGTCCGGAACCCCACGCTCGAGGGGCTGGAGATCGGCCGGAGGTACCGGATCAAGGCCGTGCCGTTCGGCCGCGGCTATCGGATAGAGCGCCTTGAACGCGTGAAGGAGGCTCCGCGCTGAGCGCGCCCGCGGGGGGCATATCATGGACGCACGATCCGGCCAGGAGAAGAGGCTCGCGGTTCTAATAGACGCGGACAACACCTCGGCGTCCGTCGTGGAGCCGCTCTTCGCCGAGATCGCGAAATACGGAACCGCGAGCGTGAAGCGGATCTACGGCGACTGGACCTCGACCAGCCTCCAGGGCTGGAAGAAGGTCCTCTCGACCTTCGCCATCCACCCGGTCCAGCAGTTCCGCAACACGGTCGGCAAGAACGCAACCGACAGCGCCATGATCATCGACGCGATGGACCTCCTCTACGCCGGGAGGTTCGACGGCTTCTGCCTCGTCTCGAGCGACAGCGACTTCACCCGCCTCGCCTCGAGGATACGCGAGGCGGGGATCATGGTCTACGGGCTCGGGAAACGCCAGACCCCGGCGTCGTTCGTCAGCGCCTGCGACAAGTTCATCTACTTCGAGATCCTCAAGCGCGGCGGCGAGGAGAAGCCGGAGGGGGCGCCGAGGGGCAGGCACGCGGCGCGCCCGCACCGGGACGCCGCCGACGTCAGGAGGGACGCGAAGTTGATGGAGCTGGTCTGCGGCGCCATCGACGCCGTGGCGGACGACGACGGCTGGGCCGACCTCGGGAGGGTGGGGGAGACGATCTCGAACCAGTCCCCCTCTTTCGACTCGCGGAATTACGGCTTCGGCAAACTGAGCACGCTCATCCGGGCGATGGCCATCTTCGAGATGAGCCCGCGCCAGGCGGGCTCCGACCCGAACCGGAAGAACATCTTCATCCGGCGCAAGGCCTGACCCCCTGGGGCGGCGCCCATGACGGATCGGCGCGGGAAGCGGCGCGGCGATATCCCGTTGCCTCGGGATATCGCCGCGATGGTTTAAGGCGCGCCGCCCGCCCGATTTACTCCGAGACGGAGACGTGCGGAAGTATCTTCTCCAGCTTGGCCGGTCCGATCCCCGGCACGTTCCGCAACTCCCCCGTGTCCCGGTACGGCCTTCCCGCTATGATCGCGTTCGCCAGGGCCGGGCTGACCCCGGGGATCGCGGCAAGCTCCTCCGCGGAGGCGGAGTTGACGTTCACCCTCGCCCCCCCGGCCGGCGCCTTCGCCTCGGGGGCGCCCTCCCCGGCCGGGACGGCTCCGGGCGCCGGCTCGGCCGGCGGCCCCGCCTTTACCAGCGGGCGCAGGCGCTCGAGTATCTTCACCCCGATCCCGGGGACCCTCCGCAGGTCGTCCACCTTCTGGTACGGGCGCCGTTTGATGATCTCCGCAGCGAGGCCCTTGCCGATCCGGGGGAGCTTCTCGAGCTCCGCCGCCGAGGCGCTGTTGATATCCATCTTTTCGTCCTCGCTCAGCGTCGGAACGAAATCCCACCGGTCCTTGAGCGGCGGCGCCTCGCGCTCGGTGGAGACCTTGTACCCCTTCCCGTCCGTGGTGACGGTGATCGTGCCCTGGTAGTCGGTCCGGTAGATCTTCGCCCCTGTCGCCTCGAATCGGTTGAGGGTGTTCTTGTCGGGGAGGAGGAACTTGTTCTTCGTCCCGACGCTGATGACCACCACCTCGGGCTTCACGGCGGCGAGGAACGCGTCCGACGACGAGGCGCCGGAGCCGTGATGGCCGGCCTTGAGGACGGTCGACTTGAGCTTGTCCCTGTACGTATCGAGCATGTACCTCTCCGCGCTCGCCTCCGCGTCGCCCGTGAGGAGGAAGGAGACGCCGCCGCAGGCGACCTTCAGCACGATCGACGCGGCGTTGGACGTCTTCCCTGCGACATCGGGGGGGTTCAGCACCTCCGCGATCACCCCCTCGCCGAAGTCGAGCCTTTCACCGCTTCGGGAGTTGCGGTACTTGATCTCCTTGCGGTCCATCACCGCCTTCAGGAGCTCCTTGTAGAGGAACGTCGTGTGCGCCTGCCCGGGGTCGAGGAACTCGACGATCTCCACCGGGTAGCCGCTTTCCGGCTTCGTCTCGTTCACCACCGTAACGAGGCCTCCGATATGGTCCTCGTCGGCGTGCGTCATTATCACCATGTCGAGCTTCTTGATCCCCTTCTCCTTGAGGAAGGGGATGATCACCGTCCTGCCCTTGTCCTTCCGCTTGTAGCCGGAGCCGCCCCTGCCGCCGTCGACGAGGATCGCCTTTCCGGAAGGCGTGTAGATGAGCGTCGAATCGCCCTGGTCGATATCGAGGAAGTAGAGCGTGAGGGCGCCGCTCGGGGGGGCTGACCGCCGCTGGGGCGGCAGGGGAAGGGGTCGCCGCTGGGGCGTCCCCGGCGGGAGCGGAAGCGGGAGCGGCCTTGACCGAGATCTCTGCGTCCGCCGCGGGTGCACTCCCCGGTTGATCCTGCGAGAATGCCGGACAGCATGCGAGCACCGCCGCCGATAGAAGAAACGCACACCACGCCCGCATCCTCCGATATGCCGTGTCCATACGCCGTTCCCTCCATTGGCCCGCGCGAAAATCGACTTTACCATTATAGTACGCGAAATGAAAATATTGAAACCATTTTCAGTTATAGTCAGGGGACGCGCGGGTATATCATGAACCGGGGGCGACCCCTCGGACGGGGCCCGGGGACAGCCCGGGGACGGGCTATTGACGCGCACGCGGTCATGCTGGCATACTCGCCCCGAGGCGGTTCATCCCCTTCGGGCGATCCGGCGGGGGGATCATTGAGCGGAGGGAGACGTGAAGACGGAGATCAGGAGCTATATCGACGGCAAATGGACGGCGCCCAAGGCGGGGAGGACGGTCCGGGGGGTGAACCCGGCCGACACGGCCGAGACGGTCGCGGAGTTCGTGTCCGCCGGGGAGAAGGAGACGCTCGAGGCGGTCGAGGCCGCCCGGAGGGCGTTTGCGGAATGGCAGGCGGTCCCCGCCCCGAAGCGGGGCCGCTTCGTAGCTCGGGTGGCCGATATCGCCCGCGCGCGGGCCGAGGAGATCGCCGCGGCGATGACGCGCGAGGAGGGGAAACTCCTGAGGGAGGCGCGCGGTGAAGTCTCCAAGGGGCTAAACCTGCTCGAGTATTACGCGGGCGCCGGCTTCCGGATGAGCGGGGACACCGTGCCGTCCGAGATCGCCGATTGCTTCACCTATACGATCCGCCGCCCGCTCGGCATCGCCGGGCTCATCACCCCGTGGAACTTCCCCTGGGCGATCCCGTGCTGGAAGATCGCCCCGGCGCTCGTGGCGGGGAACACGGTGGTCTTCAAGCCGGCGGAGCTCACGCCGCAGACGGCGACCCTCCTCGTCCGCTTCTTCGAGGAGGCGGGCCTCCCCCCCGGCGTCCTGAACATGGTCGTCGGGCCCGGCTCGGCGGTCGGCGAGGCGATCGTGAGGCACCCGGACGTGCGCGCGGTCTCGTTCACCGGGTCGAACGAGGTCGGCCGGCGCGTGATCGAGGAGTGCGCGAAGACGCGGAAGAAGGTCACCTGCGAGATGGGGGGGAAGAACGCGCTCATAGTGATGGAGGACGCGGATATCGACGCCGCGGTCACGGCGACCGCCGACGGGGCCTTCGGCTCGACCGGCCAGCGCTGCACCGCGACGAGCCGCCTCCTCGTCCACGAGGCGGTGAAGGACGCCGTCATGGAGGGGCTCCTCGCGGCGGCGAAACGATACAACCCCGGGAACGGCGCCGACCCCGCCTCCGGGATGGGGCCGTGCGTCGATCGGAAGCAGTTCGAGACGGTGCGCTCCTTCATCGAGTCGGGAAAGCGCGAGGGGGCGCGGCTCGTCCTCGGCGGCGGCGCCCCGGACCCGCGCGGGTACTTCATCGAACCGACGATCTTCGACGGCGTCGAGCCGCGGATGAGGATCTTCCAGGAGGAGATCTTCGGCCCGGTCCTCTCCGTCGTCTCGTTCGGATCGTTCGAGGAGGCGATGCGCCTCGCCAACGACTCGCGGTACGGTTTCGCCGGCTCGATCTTCACCCGGGAGGTCGGCGCGGTCATGCGCTTCATCGAGGGCGCCGAGATCCAGATGGTCCACGTCAACGAGCCGACCGTCGGCGGCGAAGCCCAGCTCCCGTTCGGGGGCGGCAAGGCCACCGGCTACGGGGACCGCGAGATGGCGGAGGACGGGCTCAACTTCTTCACTCAGACGAAGACGGTCTTCATCAACTACTCCGGGAGCGGCTCGCGCTCGATGGTCAGGTGAGCGCGGGGATGGGAGGGGTACGGCGATGACGTCGGGGATCGGCGGGCGCTTCCAGCGCGAGACGAAGTACAGCCCGGGCCGCCTGGGGGGCGGCCCGGCGCCGGAGGCCCCCCCGCCCCCGTACAAGGAGTACCCGCACGCCGCGGTCCTGCCGCTCCCCAAACCGGATCCCGGGGAGCGGATGTCCCTGGACGGGGCGCTGCGGCGAAGAAGGAGCGTCCGCGACTTCTCCCGCCGCCCCCTCTCCGCGGGGCATCTCTCCTACCTCCTCTGGGCCTCCGCCGGCATCCGCCCCGGAGGGGAGGACGGCGGTTTCCGGACCGCCCCCTCGGCGGGGGCCCTCTATCCGATCGAGACGTACCTGACGGTGAACCTCGTGGAGGGGGTCCGCCAGGGGATCTACCATTACGCCGTCAGGCGGCACGCCCTCGAGGAGCTCCGCGCCGGCCGGTTCGGGATGGAGACGGCGCGGGCCGCCCTCGGGCAGGGGATGTGCGCGGAGGCGGCAGTCGTCTTCATCTGGACCGCGGTCTTTCGGCGCTCGGCGTGGAAGTACGGGCAGCGCGCGTACCGGTACGTCTATCTCGACGCAGGGCATATCGCGGGGAACCTGGCGCTCGCCGCGGCCGCCCTCGGCCTCGTGAGCTGCCCGATTGCGGCGCTCTTCGACGACGAGGTGAACGCCCTTGTCGGGGCCGACGGCGACTCGGAGAGCGTCCTCTACATGTCGGCGGTCGGCTGGCCGCGATAGGCCCGCCGCGGCGGCGCGAGGCGAAGGGAGGTGCGGGATGGGAACGGGAAGGCGGACGGGTGTCGCGTTCTGGGTCATGCTCGCCGCGGTCGTCGCGGCGGGGGTCGCGGGTGGAGGAGAAAAGCCGATGACGAAGCCGGAGGGGGCATTCGAGAGGATCAGGGCCTCGACGCCGGCGAAGGACGGCGTCAAGGAGATCAGTTACGCGCAGTTCATGGAGATCAGGGGGTCGGGCGAACCGTACGTCCTGCTGGATGTCCTTACCGATGACTCGTTCCGCGATGGACATATCGAGGGGGCGAAAAACCTTCCGTCCGACCGGATCACGAAGGAGACGGCCGGCGGGATCCTGACGAAGGAGTCGCGCGTCGTGGTCTACTGCGGGGGCTTCCTGTGCAAGGCGAGCACCGCCGCCGCTAAGAAGCTCGAGGCGCTCGGCTACGCCGTCCTCGACTACAAGGGCGGTCTCAAGGAATGGAAAGAAAAAGGGCACGCGCTGGCAAGGTGAGGCGGCGCGGCGGGGCCTCCCGGTCGGCCCGCTTCGCTGAGCTCGTAAAGCTCTTCCGGACCCTCCTCGACCCGGGGGGGTGCCCGTGGGACCGGGAGCAGACGCACGAGACGCTCATCCCGTACCTCCGGGAGGAGGCGGAGGAGTTCATCGCCGCGGTCAGGAGCGGCGACCGGGAGCATATGCGGGAAGAGCTCGGCGATATCCTCCTCCAGGTGATGTTCCACTCGGAGCTCGCGGAGCGCGAAGGGGCGTTCACGATCGAGGATGTGATCGGGGGGCTCATCGACAAGCTCACCCGCCGCCATCCCCATGTCTTCGCGGGCACGGTGGTCGGCTCGTCGCGCGAGGTCGTCGAGAATTGGAACCGGATCAAGGCGGGGGAGAGGCGCCGCGGCGGCGGGGGGAGGGGATGACCGGGCGGGGAGCGGCAGAAAAGAAATGCCCGCGCTGCGGCTTGGCGGCGCCCGACGGGGCGTTCTTCTGCGCGCGCTGCGGCGGGGCCATCCCCGAGAGACCGAGGGGGCCGTGGTACCTTAGGACATCGGTCCTCGTCGCCGCTTTCCTTGCCGTGGGCCCGTTCGCCATCCCGCTCGTCTGGGTGAACCCGCGCTTCAGCACGGCCAGGAAGGCCGCCATCACCGCCGTCATGGCCGCCGTCACCGTCCTCCTCGTCTGGCTGATGGCCTTCTCCCTCAGGCAGATCGACGACTACTACCGCCTCGCCACCGAGCCGTGGAGATGAATCGCGCCGCCGGCCTGCCGGCCTCCGCGGTGCGCCTTCTTTCCGGCGCATCAATGGCGGGCCGGTTTCACAAGCGGGGTGTTGGGGCGCCGCGCAATGCGAGCTTGCATCTTCCGTGATATCCCGAACACTCTCCGGCGCGGCATCCTGTGGCCTCGGTTTTGAGGCGTACGCGGCATCGCCCGCGCCGTGACGCCCCCCCTTCATGCCGCGCCGCCGCTCATGCCCAACCCATTTCAATAATTCCAGCCTTGCCGAAAGCAAGGAATCGCGGACTAAACGGAAAAATCGTGTTGACGAGATGATGGAATGTTTTAGGTTCTCTTCCACTTTGTGTGGGTGATCAGTCAAAGCACAGTTTGCCGGCCACAAGGTAGACGATGGTTTTGAGGTAGCTGGGGCTTTTGAATCCGTACGCCCGCTTCATCGCGGTCTTGATCTTTG
>ERZ1026796.1832-NODE-1832-length-13295-cov-2.819107_pt1 | contig 13295 bp, 10 predicted proteins | sample MGYA00520874_ERZ1026796 | MGnify/ENA primary metagenome ERZ1026796 (study PRJEB33270, sample SAMEA104284474) | anaerobic digester metagenome | biome: Anaerobic digester microbiome; feature: mesophilic sludge digester; material: Anaerobic digester biomass...
GCAGAAAGGGATTGCCCGATGACGACATAATGAGCGTGAGGGTATGGACCCTTAAGGGATTTTTCAGTGCGAGAAGCTGGGCGATCATGCCGCCCATGGATGCCCCGACGATATGTGCACGTGAGATGTCCAGCGAATCCATGAGTCCGAGGGTGTCATCGGTCATATCGTGAAGCGTGTAGGGAACACCGGCGGGCCGGCCGGGGAAAATGGCATTGAAATCAGGCACGGCCGACATATCGAGCTTGGTGGACATACCGACGTCCCGATTGTCGAAGCGGATGACGAAAAATCCCCTGCCCGCAAGCCGTTGACAGAACTCGTCCTCCCACATGATCATCTGGGTGCTGAGCCCCATGATCAGAAGCACCGGTGGATCGCCCCGGTCGCCGAAGGTCTCGTAGGCGATCTCTACCCCGTTGGTATGCACCCGGCGCTCGCCTGTACGTCGCAGTGCAGCCTCTTTTTCTTTTTTTTCCACACACAACCCTTTTGCTGGGATCTTATTTCCCCGTCGAATACCATAACAAAAAGATCAAACCTGAAAAACAATTGTTTATCCTTGCGAAATCGATCTGTTAAAAATTTTCATCCGGTATTGTCTTGAGCTTGGGCACTGGTATATCATAATAACAATTGCATTGCCTTTATCTGTCTTGAAGGAGCATATCTGCTGAAACGATCCACGGCAGGGAGGAACCATGAACCCGGAAAACGATATGCGGGCGATCTTTTCTCGGGCGCTCGAACGGGTCGATCCTTATGAAATGATAAAGAACTCGATTGCGGTCGAAGACGACACCCTCGTCATCTCCCACAACGGGCAGACGCTGCGCGAGAACCTCAATGCATACCGGGATATTGTCGCGATCGGCATCGGCAAGGCCTCCTCCAAGATGGGAGCCGCAGTCGAAGATATCCTGAAGGAGAGACTCTCCGGAGGCATCGTCGTCACCAAGTACGGTCACGCCGAAAGGCTGAAGGGTATTCAGGTCATTGAGGCGGGGCATCCGATACCGGACGAAAACAGCGTGGCCGGAGCCGAAGCCATTTACCGGATTGCCTCGAGGGCTGACGAGAACACACTGATCATCAATCTCATCTCGGGAGGCGGATCGTCCCTGCTCAGCCTCCCGGCGGAAGGCGTCACCCTCGGCGACAAGCAGGAAACCACACGGGTTCTCCTGGAGTCCGGGGCGGACATCAGGGAGATCAACTGCGTCCGCAAGCACATATCCAGGGTGAAGGGCGGACGCTTCGCCCATGCCGCCTTCCCCGCCCGGATGATCAACATCATCCTCTCCGACGTCGTAGGAGACCGCCTCGACAGCATCGCATCCGGGATCGCGGTGCCCGACGACACCACCTATGCCCAGGCCGTTGGCATCGTTGACAAATACCGCATCCGCAGTGTGCTCCCTGCCTCGGTGGTGAGCGTGCTCGAATCCGGCAAAGCGGGGAAGAACCCCGACACGCCGAAGCAGGGAGACCCCGTATTCGACCGGGTAATCAACATACTTCTCGGCAATAACCTCGCGGCGTGCAGAGCAGCCCGTGACCACGGCGCGTATCTCGGCTACCGCTCCTTTCTCCTCACCTCAATGCTCACGGGCGAAGCAAGGGAAGCGGCCAGGTTCTTCGCAGCCGTTGCCCGGGACATCTACCGGTGCACCTCCGATTTCGCGAAACCGGCCCTGGTGGTCTCCGGAGGAGAGACCACGGTGACCGTCAAAGGCGCTGGCAAAGGCGGGAGGAATCAGGAAATGGCGCTCTCGTTCCTGAATGATTTTCAGGAGGCTCAGGACGACATGGAGGGCATCCATTTCCTTTCCGCCGGCACCGACGGCACCGACGGCCCCACCGACGCGGCGGGCGCTCTCGTCGGCCCCGGGCTGCTGCACAGGGTCAGGAGCTCAGGACTGAATACGGGCGCATATCTGGAAAAGAACGACTCGTATCATTTCTTCCAGAAGGCGGGAGGGCTGTTCGTCACAGGACCCACGAACACGAATGTGTGCGACATTCAGCTGTTGATCGTGATGTGACAGAAGTGATCCAGGAAATGATTCCTCAAAAGACAGGCTGAAAAGACAAGGCGGTGAGAAACCATTCTTGTGTTTCCGCCGCATCGTTGACGGCCGGTGCAGATAAAGGAGGTTGAGCTTATGCATGATCCGATAGAAATTGCCAAGAATATCTATTGGATAGGTGTAAATGATTATGAAACAGACCTCTTCGAGGCCCAATGGCCGCTTCCCGAGGGGGTTTCCTACAATTCATATCTGATCGCAGGCGACAAGACGGTGCTCATCGACACCGTCAAGAAGACACATCTGAGCCAGTATGTGGAGAAGATCAGGAAGTTTACCGGAGACGGCGGGACCATCGACTACCTGGTCATCAACCACATGGAGCCCGATCATTCCGGTGCGATACCGATCATGAAGCAGCTTTTTCCAGAGATGAACATCGTGGGCAACAAAAAGACAATCGACCTCGTGAAGGAGTTCTACGGCATCACTGCCGGCGTAACGACCATCACTGACGGCGACGAGCTCGACCTCGGCAGTCACAGGTTGAAATTCATGCTCACCCCCATGGTTCACTGGCCGGAAACCATGATGACCTATGAGCGATCCTCCCGGGTGCTCTTTGCGGGAGACGCCTTCGGTTCGTTCAAGGCCCTTGACGGCGGGATTTTCGACGACGAGATCGACAGATCGAGATATGACGACGAGATCCTGAGATACTTCTCCAACATCGTGGGCAAGTACAGCCCCATGGTGCAGAAGGCCCTGGTCAAGCTCAAGGGCACCGACATCAGGGTCGTCGCATCCACCCACGGGCCGGTGTGGAGGACGTCACCGGAGTACATCATCGGCAAATACGATATCTGGAGCCGGTACAAAGCCGAGACAGGGGTCGTGGTGGCATATGCCTCCATGTACGGGAACACCCTGAAAATGGCCGAAGCGGTGAGCAGGGGGCTTTCGCTCGGCGGGATAAAGGAAATCCGGATGTATGACGTGGCGCGAACCCACCCGTCATCCATCATACGGGATGCATGGCGGTACAAAGGGATCGTCCTGGGCAGCTGCACCTATGAGATGGGGCTCTTCCCGGCGATGAGAAATCTCGTCGAGCTCCTTCAGGAAAAGGGTTTGAAAGACCGGGTCCTGGGTATCTTCGGGTCATTCGGCTGGACCGGTGGAGCGGTGAAGAACCTGCGGTCCTTTACAGAGAAGAGCGGCTGGAGGCTCATCGAGCCGGTCATCGAGGCCAAATGCGCCGCCGACGGGCATCAGCTCGACGAATGCGTTCGGCTCGGAAACTCCATGGCAAAGGCGCTGTCGGCCTGAGCATGTCACCGGTCTCTTAAAACGCTCCGACTGCAATATCCCGAAGCACCCTCACCGGGCGATGAACGGACCGAAGGCTTTTCCGCAGGCTGACACTCTCCGGAATCGTCCGGCATCGTTATACGATCTCCTTCCAGGCCCTATCGCCGGTTATGAAGTCAACAGACCGCGGAAACAATTTTTTCCGGTAATCCATCTTGAGATCGGCTCACGATGTACCCACTTATAATGGTAATGGAATATCCCTGTGATCACACAATAACACATCACGATACAGGAACTTCAGACAGTGGATGAGCGAGGCGTCACCGCGACGGCTGTTCGTCTTCTGGATGCAGGCGAATGAGTATCAGCCGGCAGTCCTGCAAGAAAGAGCCCCTGCTCGTTCAGAAGAGTGAGGAAGGGCATGAAACTCATGAATTCGATAATCGGCGGATCCCCGCTGACATGTATCCGCTTCGGTCCAGCCGTTCTTTGCTTTGCCGCGGCCGCATTCTGTCTCTTCGGGTGTGCGAACAAGACGCCTCCCCCACAGTTGCCCCCACCTTACCCCGGGGCGGGTCTCATCGATGAATATGTGCTCCAGCCGTATGATACATTGGAGATCAAATTCTTCAATAACGCCGAGCTCAACGAGGTCGTCACGATCAGACCGGACGGGATGATATCCTTACAGATGATCGACGAGGTAAGGGCCGCAGGGCTCACTCCATCCCAATTGGATACCATCCTTACCCAGAAATACTCCCTTCTGCTCAACCAGGTGATGATCACCGTGTTCGTCCGTTCTTTCAGCGATCAGAAAATCTATGTCGGCGGCGAGGTCTATATTCCCAGGGTCATCCCTCTGAAGGAGAGGATGAACGCGCTCCAGGCTGTTTTCATGGCGGGCGGGTTCAAGCCCGATGCCGATGTTTCCAGCGTAGTCATCATCAGCCGGGGACCGGACCAGCGACCCGTAGCCCGAAGAGTGAACCTGAAAAGGGCGCTCAAAGGCAGACTGGCTTTTGATGATTACCGGCTCAGAGCGCACGATATCGTTTTCGTCCCGAAAACATCTCTGGCAAAAGCCGACCAGTTCATGACACACATCTATAATTTCCTGCCGAGGCAGGTCTTCCTGTCGTTCGAGTATGAGATCCATAACGAACCCTTAGATGTGGAGCTCCGATAACGCCCAACCGCCCTGCGCATCGGGATGGCACGACCGCTCATGACGCCCGGTCCGTCTTTTTTGAGTTGTCCGCAATGCGTTAATCATATACACTTCCTTCATTATCGTATTTGTGCGGTTATGCCGGGTACTTGGAGATGCGCGGTCTGATCTGCGGGACTCTATTATCATAAGAAAAGGAGGATTGCATGGCGGAAGAGCGGAAGAATCATCCATCCAAAGAAGGAAAGCCCCTTGAAAAGATGACGGTGAAAGACCTCAAGGAGATCGCCCTGGCTATTCCTCATGAACACACCGAGGTTGCTGTCAGCGACATGAAAAAGGACGAGCTCATCGCGTTCATAAAAAAAGCCAGAGGCATAACGGAGGCCGCCCCGGCCAAGAAGAAGAGTGTGAAGCCCAAGGCGGCCCTGACCAGACAGGAGATCAAGCAGAAGATCAAGAGCCTTCGTGCTGAAAAGAAATCCGCCGGAGAGGCGGGGGAAAAGCCGAGGGCACGCATAATCCGACGCAAGATCAACAGGTTGAAGAAACTTTCACGCAAGGCGGTGTGAGAAATCCCGTGCGCCCGCCAGAGGGCCGGCCTTGGGAGAACGGCAAGTCGGCCGACCATTACGGGCGCGCTTATCCCCCGGGGCATGCGATGCCAGTCGGCTCTGTGCAGGCCTGGGGCTCTCTTCCGGAGGAACGTTCATGGACCGGACCATCAAAGCGGCTGCAATACAGATGTGCGCCGAAGTGGGAAACATTGCGGCGAACCTGGACAAGGCATCGCGCCTCATCGACGAGGCGGCCGCCAGGGGCGCGCGCATGATCATCCTGCCGGAGTTCTTCCCGAGCGCAATGGCCTTTCACCCTGCACTGCTCGACGCGGCCTTCGGACCGGACGGCAAGGCCCGTGAGCTTCTTGTCTCCAAGGCAAGGCGGTTTCAGGCCTTTGTGGGCGGTTCGTACATCGAGGAGCGGGACGGGCAGCGGTACAACACCTTCGTGCTCGCCATGCCGGACGGATCGACGGCCAGTCATGACAAGGACCTGCCCACCATGTGGGAGAACTGTTACTACGCCCCGGGCTGCGACAACGGCATCCTGGACACCCCCCTGGGGCCCCTGGGCGCCGTGTTGTGCTGGGAGTTCATCCGCGCCCGTACCGTGCAGAGGCTCCTGGGAAAGGTGGACTGCGTCGTGGGAGGGTCGTGCTGGTGGTCGGTTCCCATGAACTGGCCGTTCAAGCCCTTCTGGCAGCTGCACCACCGGAAGAATCAGGGTGTCATGGCAATCACGCCGCTCACCCTCTCACGACTCCTGGGAGTGGCCGTGGTCCATGCCGCACACGCCGGAGAGTTCAGGGCATCCATGCCTCTGATGCCGGGCATTCCCTATGATTCACACTATCTCGGGGAAACCCAGATAATCGACAGATCGGGGAAGATCGCAGCGCGTATGAAGCAGGAGGAAGGCGAAGGCGTAATCGCGGCGGATATCACCCTGGGGAGGGTCGGCCCCTCGCTCCAGTGCACTCCGTCCTTCTGGATCCCCTGCCTTCCCGTTCTGTTCCGCATGGTATGGCATTATCAGAACATGTATGGAAAGTGGTACTACGTGCGGTCCAGGAGGTTTTGGAGCCAGGCGAACCCTTGATGACCCGGCGGAGCGTCCATAGGGGGAAAAACATCCCCGCAATCGCCTCCTGACATTGTTTCTGCTCAGGCGGCCTTGGGCATGTTCGGAAAGTCCCAGGCATCCGGCTGCAGAGGTGCAAGGCCCCATGCGATCCGTGCGGCGTCGCAGCGCTCATTGGGCTTTCCGTTGACCCAGGAGGCCTCGAATTCCCGGCACACCGAGGAGCGCCTCTCATAAATGGAGCAGCAGACCTTTTCACCTACGGTCCCTTCCAGCGCGATGCACCGCGGCCTGCTCCCTTCGGATCCGATCATCACGCGCCTGTGCTCATTGAGTTTTCTCGTGAGATGTACCGGAACTCCACCCGGTGTCGCATCATCGGCCTCAGCCCAGTAAAACGACGCCCGGTAATACGCACAGCATGCTCCACATGCAAGGCACGGGTTGGGTTTTTCCACGGTTGCTCCTTCTGATGTTGTCTCGCCCGCTTGAGGGTGCGATTTCTATTCTCCTGTCTCTTGTTCATGACGGCCGTCAGGTCGGCCGGCATCAACCGATTCGAAAGCCGAAAAATATCTGGCGGCGGATTATATGAGCAGCTCCCTGAAGAAAGCAATAAAAAACAGAGAGAGGAGAAATAGTTCCCAATTTCTGGAATTTTTTTTCTCTCAACTTCCACACATGTCAGCTCTGAACCTATTAGTTCCGTATTTTCAATATGTTATGGTGTTGCAACATGGTAATGGTTTTGCATGAAAGCAATGATATGTGTATGTATTTAATACATTTTAATATATGGTGCCAATTTGGAGCATACCATGAAAAGATGTGCACTTCTGCTGTTCCTCCCCCCTCTCATCTTTCTGTTCGCCTGTGGATGCAGCATGAGAAGCGGCGGCAAGGCCGCGATTTCCAATGTCACGGCATCCGTCGAAGGACTCGACTCCCGGACGCTTGAATCGTATGCAGAGCCGGCCGGCAAAAACAATCAGTCAGGAAACCCGGCAGGGACTGAAACAGCAGGGAAAGCCGACACTGCGGCCGTTGCATCCGCTCCGGACCAGGTTCCCCCTGAAGCTGATACATCCATTGTCCTCAGAGGCAGATTAACGCTGAACGTACAGTTCGATACCAGCATGGACACCATCCGGGAAGAGTATCGCGATATACTCGTTCGATTCGCCCGCGTCATGAAGAATCATCCCGGCCTCAAGGTTATGATCGAGGGGCATACAGACAATGTCGGCAATGCCGAGAGCAACCTGGAGCTCTCCCGAAAACGGGCCGAAAGCGTCAAGAGCTTCCTCGTGTCGGAAGGAATCGATGCCTCCCGCATAGCGACAATGGGATACGGACAGAGCAGGCCAGTTGCCGACAACACCTCAGAACAGGGAAGAGAGAGGAATCGCAGGGTTGAAGCGGAAGTCGAATATGAGAAAACCCCCTTTCTGAAGAAGGCCAAATGACATCCCTTCTCATTTCCACCCATCCTTACGGCCCATTGCGTATGAATCGGCGGGAATCATGTCCGGCTCATACGGCCAGAGATTCCGGGAGAGATCGAGCCAATCGACGGCATGCGGAAAATTCCGGGAGCGAAACTGCATCTCAACTATTCTCCGGGCAGGGATCTTCCCTGGAATCCATTCATGTCCCCATCGGTCTTTGCAAGACGATTGATAGAAAAATCCTTTTATGTGCAGGCTCACTTGGAGGAGCACATGTCTAGAAGAAATTCTTCTTGGAGCTTTTTCCGGCGGTTCCACAGAAAATCCAACACGATCAGGCCGATCGTCGCAGTCCTGACCATTTTCTCTTTTTTCCTTTCGAATATCGTCTTTGCCGCGCAGATCGTAACGGACGGCATGACCAGCACCCAGGTATCCGCGCCGGTTGATAACGTCACGAACGTGACCACAAGCACCATCCACGGTATCAATGCCTTCAATTCATTCTCCCAGTTCAATGTATACTCGGGCGATATCGTCAATCTCCATGTTCCGGGCACTGCACTGAACCTGGTGAATCTGGTCCATTCAGAGGCAACGACGGTAAACGGCCTGTTGAATTCCATACAGAACGGCCAAATCGGGGGGAACGTCTTTTTCCTGAATCCGCATGGGTTCGTGGTGGGGAGCCACGGCGTGATGAACGTCGGCTCACTGACCGCTATCACTCCCACGGCGAGCTTCATGGAGGGGTTCTTCGACTCTCCCGGGGATCCCTCACCTGCATCGGTGAACATGTTGTTCACCGGAACCGTGCCGATCAGGGAAAACGGGCTCATCTCCATCCAAGGAACAGTCAATGCGATAAACGACATCACCCTGCTCGGCGGGAGCGTGGACATCGCAGGAACCGGCCTTCTGACGACAGGCGCCTATTTCGACTGGGACGACGTCGATTTCAGCGACGTGGTGAACACCGGCGAGGTCGAAGACGGCGCGGCCTTCTCGATCGAGAACGGAGACATCTACATCCGCGCACTGGGCGATGTCCAGCACAGCGGGACCATAAAAACCGACCCGGCCGATTACTCCGGTCCTCAAGGCGTCGATGCCGGAAACATCGAGATCAATGCAGGCGGGTCCATCACCCTGCACGAGGATGCCGTCATCTCCACGAGAAACGTATCCAGCGGAGCGGACCTCCTCACGGACGATTCTCTGGGGAACTCCGGGAAGCTGACCTTGAACGCCCCGGAAATCATTCTTAAGGCAGGCTCGAAGCTCCTTGCGAACGTCGAAGACGGCAGTCTCTACCAGGCCGGAGACATCACGCTTCAGGCAGTCAATATCGAGGAAACACCGCTGATCAGGCTGGCGGGCAATGAGAGCAATGCAGCGAAGATCACGATCGACGGCGCAACGATCAAGGGAAGGAATATCGACATACGGGCCTCGGCCGGCGATTCGAACCCGGAAGACGGCGAGCCTACCATCCAGGACAACTGGACCTTCGGAGAGCTCGAGACCCTGCTCGACGACAACATCTCACTGCCGGCCGCGGTCATGATCAAACGCGCCGAAGCTGTAGTCAAGATCAACGAAGATCCGGCGAATGAGACCATTATCTCCGCAAGCGGAAACGTGAACATCAGCGCACTCTCCTCTGCGGACGGAACGGTGAAGGCGATCAGCGGCGGGATCGACCCGCTCACGAACAATCCGGTCGCCAATATCTTCAGCGTCGGCTACAGCAAGGCCGAGGCGACCGCAAAGGTCGAGGTCGGATCAGGCGTCGTCATCGGAGCTGCAGGCGATGTATCGCTTCAATCCGATGCCTCCGCAACGGCGAGCGCCACGGCGCGCACGTCCCAGAACCTGGGCGTCGGGCCTTCCAACCGCAACAATATCGCTGTCTCCGTTGCCATCGCAAATTCAGACACCACGTCTCACGCAACCGTGGCCGAGGGATCGTCTGTCACTGCAGGCGGCACAGTCGCTGTCCACGCCCGGGGACAGAGCACGAATACAGCCAGCGCCGAGACAGGCACCTATGACGACGGACTGGCAGGGGTCGCGGTCGGGCTGGGGTTCTCAAATGCGGATATCCTGGCCAAGGCGGGCGGGACCCTGATGTCACAAGGCGTGCTGCCGGTCTTCGATCCGGCCGCGGCCGTGACGGGTGGTGTCTTCGATCTCGGCGCCGGTCACGGACTGATGACGGGCCAGCAGGTGAGATACGACAACGGCGGAGGAGCCGGCATTGGAGGGCTCGAACACGGGAAGACCTACTATGTCATCGCCGACAGCCTGAACCCGGGCCAGGTGAGGCTTGCGGAATCCTTCGAGAAGGCACTGGCCGGAGATGCGATTACTGCCATCGATGCCACAGTGGCGACAGGGAGCGCTCACCGGTTCATCCAGGGCATCGACATCACGGCCGAGCTCGCGGCCCAGGAAACCGCAAGCGGCGTTGCCGGCATCCGGGGAGACCCGCTGGTCAAGGACGCCCTGCTCAAGGGTGAGGTTGCGCCCTTTCTTCCCTTCATTCTCTCCGGAACGACAAAAGGCTTCAGGAATCGTGTCGGCGGATGGTGGGGCGGCGATACCGACTGGAGCCTGGCCGGGAGCCTCGCCTACGCCGATGTCGACAACACGGTGAAAGCGGAGGTAGGCGATGCGGCGGTCCTGAAGGCCGGCATGGACGTGAATGTCACGGCAAAGATCACAGACAGGGTCCAGACCGTTGCAGAGACCGTCATTTCCCAGCAGGAACCCGATCCGGGGAGCGAAGATCTCGACAAGGCCGTCAGCACGGCCGTCATCGCGGGCTCGTACAACAATACAGCCAGAGCGATCATCTCAGGCAACGCCGAGGTGGATGCCGGGCGCCGGCTGGACGTGGATGCGGGCATCACCTACCCCTTCCTGACCGAACCGGGCCTGTCGCTGCTCCCCTTCACCAAGGAGGACTTCGAGAGTCCGACGAAGCTCGGGAACGTTCTCGATCAGAAGCTCGGCCTCCAGAGCCTGCTGTTCAACTCCTGGGCGCGAAGCGTCGCGACAGGGGGCGACCTCGGCATCTCCGGGTCCGTTGATTACATGAGCTTCACGAATACGGCCGAGGCCGTCATCGGGAAGAACGCCCTGATCAACCAGGACAGCGATTACCGCACCGCGGACCAGAGCGTGTCCGTCAATGCGGCGACCCGGATGAACCTGATCGATATGTCCGGGGTCTTCGACCTCAATTTGCAGGTCTCCACCCTGACGAACATGAAGGCCTGGAATCACCCCTTCGCGGATTGGGTCGACATGGGCGCAACCGGGAAGGCCGGGGCCGGCGGTTCGGTTCTGCTCATGTTCCTCGACAACACCACGACCGCCAGGATAGAGGACGGGGCATCGGTCTTCACGGGTGCACAGGGTGGCCTGAGCGTGGATGCACGCACGGATGTCACGAGCATCGCCCTGGCACAGTCCGGCTCCAAGGCAAAGACCTTCGGGGTGGCCGGCACCTTTTCCTACATCGACCATAATGACGAAACCCTCGCGTTCATCGACAGCGGTGCGAAAATCAGCGGCTCAGAGGTGAACATATCAGCAACGGATGACACCCTTCTCTTCAATGTTTCCGGCGGCGTCATCAAGGGAGAGAACATGGGCGTGGGCGCTTCCGTGGCCATCAATGCGATCGAGCGGGACACCCGGGCGCTCATCGGGCACGCCTCATTCGATCCGTCCGCGTGCCTCACCGGAGGCAACATCATCGACCTCGGCTACAAGCACGGCTATGAAACGGGCGATGCAGTGGTCTACCTGAACGGAGGCGGCGCAAGCATCAGCGGGCTGGAGAACGGGAAGACCTATGAGGTCATGGTCGTGGACGAAACGAAGATCAGCCTCATGGATACGGAAACAGGCGCGATCATCGACCTGGCCGCAGCCGCGGACATGGGCGCTTCGCACATGCTCGTCAGGGAAGACGGATACTTAAGCTCGGGGAGCGATGTCAGCCTCACGGCCGAGAACACGGGGTCCTTGAGCTCCTATTCGCTTGCCGCAGCCGTTACTACCAGCAAGAATGACGACGAGTCACAGGAAGAGACCTCGCCAGTGCCGGACAAGATAGCCGAGGACGACCCGCTCGACGGCGTATCCCTGCCCCGGCTGTTCAACGAGGACGAGGACGAGGGAGACGCGCAGCCCGAGAAAAAGCCCAAGGCGGCCATATCCGTGGCCGGCGATGTCTCGGTCAACCTGATCACGGACAACACGCACGCCGCCATCACAGGCTTAAAACTCGTCGAGGCAGAGAATGTAGACCTCTCCGCACGCAGCGACAGCACCATCAGCTCCATTGCCGGAGCGGCCGCAATGGCTAGCTCGGAGGGAACATCCGTAGGCCTCGCCGGCTCGGTCACGTACAATGAGCTGGATACCGAGACGAACGCCTCCATCACGGATGCGTTCCTGGATATTTCCGGAGATCTCGGGCTTTCGGCAGAGACTGAAGGTACTATCCGGACAATCTCGGCAAGCGGTTCACTGGAAAGAAAGGACAAGGGGTACGGGCTTGCAGGCTCGGTGTCCGTCAACCAGATCGACAGTGACACCCATGCCTTCATCTCCCGGTCGGACATCGACTCGGGCGGCAAGGCAAAGATTTCGGCCGGAGACGACACGTCCATCTGGTCGATCGCCGGTTCAGCGAGCTTCGGCGGCAAGGCCGGCATCGGCAGCGGCCGATTCGATCCGCCGCCATGTCCAAGCGCTCGGTGGCAGCTTCCCGGCGGCGCTGCAGACCGCGGTGGACGATGTGGCCCGGCGCGGCAGCACGCCGCTGGTGGTGGCCGATGACACCCGGGTGCTGGGTGTGGTGGAGCTGAAGGACATCGTCAAGGGCGGCATCAAGGAGCGCTTTGCCGAGCTGCGCCGCATGGGCATCAAGACGGTGATGGTCACTGGGGACAACCGCCTCACGGCGGCGGCCATCGCGGCCGAAGCGGGGGTGGACGACTTTCTTGCCGAGGCCACGCCTGAAGCCAAGCTCGAACGCATCCGCGAGTACCAGGCAGCCGGCCAACTGGTGGCCATGACGGGCGATGGAACCAACGATGCCCCGGCGCTGGCCCAGGCCGATGTCGGTCTGGCCATCGGCACCGGCACGGATGTGGCCATGGAGACGGCCGACGTGACGCTGATGCGCGGCGATTTGCGTAGCGTCCCGCAGGCCATTCATCTGTCGCGGGCCACGATGCGCAACATCCGCCAGAACCTGTTCTGGGCCTTCGCCTACAATACCGCGCTGATCCCGGTGGCGGCCGGCGCGCTGTGGCCCGCCTTCGGTATCCTGCTCTCGCCGGTGCTGGCCGCCGGTGCCATGGCGCTGTCGTCGGTCTTCGTCGTCACGAACAGCCTGCGCCTGCGGCGATTCCGGGCGCGCGAAACACCGTAGGTAGCTATACCCTGCCAACGAGAGCGCGCCCCGAGGAGGCATCGATGTCGTTGGACCTGTTTTTTGCCGAAGCGTATCTGGCGCTGTGGGTGTTCTTCATCTACAGCACCCACAACTGTGATAGTTAATGATTTGCCTATAGTGGAAATTACTGCAAATGGCCCCACAACATTCTGCCAAGGAAATTCTGTAACACTTACTGCAAGTTCGGCTGTTTCTTATGCATGGAATAATGG